>Ga0129309_1000525_pt1 | contig 28412 bp, 26 predicted proteins | sample L1105metagenome_FD_94439 | JGI IMG/M metagenome (GOLD analysis project Ga0129309, IMG submission 94439) | Ring-tailed lemur group fecal microbial communities from Wisconsin, USA - L1105 metagenome | ecosystem: Host-associated > Mammals > Digestive system > Large intestine > Fecal | place: USA...
ACCGCCGGGAGAACGGCTTGACATCTCCCTTGGAATATGGTACATTAACACTTAGCAAAAATGCCGTGAAGAGGAGTAGTACGCTGGAGGACATAGCAGAGAGCTGCCGTTTTGGTGCGAGGCAGTTATGGAGCACAGCCGAACTGGCCTTGGAGCAGCCTGCTGAAGGGAGCTTCCTGTGTAGGCAGAGCCGGAATCCGTCCGTTACAGGGAAAAAAGGGTATGCAGAAGGATAGATTTTCTGTATAAAGTAGAGTGGTACCGCGCAGTGGAGGAAATGTATTCTGCGTCTCTATAGCAATATAGAGATGCAGTTTTTTTATTTTATTCAGAAATCTTCCGGATTTCCTGTATAAAGAACAAAGAACCCTGCCGCGCGAATAGAACATTTTATCATTCCAAAGAATTATGGATGAAACTAGGAGGAAGAAAAATGGCACAGTACAATCACACCGCCATTGAGAAAAAGTGGCGTGCCAACTGGGAAAAAAATCCCATCAATGTGAATGACGGCAAAAAAGAGAAATACTACTGCCTGGATATGTTTCCATATCCGTCCGGCAGCGGTCTTCATGTAGGCCACTGGAGAGGCTATGTTATCTCCGATGTATGGAGCCGCTATCAGCTGTTAAAAGGAAAATACGTGATCCATCCCATGGGCTGGGATGCCTTCGGTCTTCCGGCTGAGAACTACGCCATCAAGATGGGCGTGCATCCGGCGATTTCCACCGCAGAGAATGTGGCAAATATCAAGCGTCAGATCGGCGAAATTGCCGCCATCTATGACTGGGATATGGAAGTAAACACCACGGATCCGGGCTTCTATAAGTGGACCCAGTGGATCTTCGTACAGATGTTTAAGAAGGGCCTGGCTTATGAGAAGGAGTTCCCCATCAACTGGTGTCCGTCCTGTAAAACAGGTCTTGCCAATGAGGAGGTTGTCAACGGCTGCTGCGAGCGCTGCGGCACCCCGGTTACCAAGAAAAACCTTCGTCAGTGGATGTTAAAGATTACTGCTTACGCGGAGCGTCTTTTAAATGATCTGGACAAGCTGGACTGGCCGGAGAAAGTAAAAAAGATGCAGACTGACTGGATCGGCAAGTCCTATGGTGCCGAGGTAGATTTCCCGGTAGAGGGAAGTGATGAGAAAATCACGGTATATACAACCAGACCTGACACCCTTCACGGCGCAACCTTCATGGTTCTGGCTCCGGAGCATGCTATGGCAAAGAGTCTGGCTACCGATGATACCAGAGAGGCTGTAGAGAAATACATTTTCGATTCCTCCATGCGTTCCAATGTGGACCGTCTGCAGGATAAGGAAAAAACGGGTGTATTTACCGGAAGCTATGCCATCAATCCGTTAAACGGTGCCAGGGTTCCGATCTGGCTGTCCGATTATGTACTGGCTGATTACGGTACCGGCGCCATCATGTGCGTACCGGCTCACGATGACCGTGACTTTGAATTTGCGAAGAAGTTCAACATTCCGATTATCCAGGTCATTGCCAAGGATGGCCAGGAGATTGAGAATATGACAGAGGCTTATACCGATGCAGTGGGAACCATGATCAATTCCGGCGAGTGGAACGGCATGGAATCCGCAGTGCTGAAAAAGGAAGCTCCCATCATGATTGAGAAGATGGGCATCGGCCATAAGAGAGTCAACTATAAGCTTCGTGATTGGGTATTCTCCCGTCAGCGCTACTGGGGCGAGCCGATCCCGATCATTCATTGTCCGAAGTGCGGAAACGTACCGGTTCCGGAGGATCAGCTTCCATTAGAGCTTCCGAAGGTAGACAGCTATCAGCCTACCGGTACCGGAGAATCTCCTCTGGCTGCCATTGACGAGTGGGTAAATACAACCTGTCCGTGCTGCGGCGCTCCGGCAAAGCGTGAGACCAATACCATGCCTCAGTGGGCCGGTTCTTCCTGGTATTTCCTGCGGTATGTGGATAATAAGAACAACGAGGAGCTGGTTTCCAAGGAGAAGGCAGACAAGTACCTTCCGGTGGATATGTACATCGGCGGTGTAGAACATGCGGTGCTTCACCTTCTGTACTCCCGTTTCTATACCAAGTTCTTATATGACATCGGTGCAGTAGATTTTGACGAGCCGTTCAAGAAGCTGTTCAACCAGGGTATGATTACCGGTAAGAACGGCATCAAGATGAGTAAATCGAAAGGAAATGTAGTTTCTCCGGACGATCTGGTACGTGACTATGGCTGTGATTCCTTACGTCTCTACGAGCTTTTCGTAGGACCGCCGGAGCTGGATGCAGAGTGGGACGATAGAGGAATCGAGGGTGTTTCCCGTTTCTTGAACCGTTTCTACAATCTGGTGATGGACAATAAGGATAAGGATGTTCAGGCAACCAAGGAGATGGTGAAGATCCGTCATAAGCTGGTATTTGACATCGAGCAGCGATTCGAGCAGTTCAGTTTAAATACAGTAGTCTCCGGTTTCATGGAGTATAATAATAAGCTCATTGAACTGAACAAGAAAGAGGGCGGCATTGACAAAGAGACTCTGCGTACCTTTGTAGTTCTCTTAGCTCCATTTGCGCCGCATCTGGGCGAGGAATTATGGCAGGTACTGGGCGGAACGGACAGCGTATTCCATTCCCAGTGGCCGGAGTGCGATGTTGAGATGATGAAGGATGACGAGAAGGAAATCGCCGTTCAGATCAATGGCAAGACAAGAGCCGTTGTGACGCTTCCGGCAGACGTATCCAAGGAAGATGTCATCGCAGCAGGAAAAGAAGCAGTGAAAGATAAGCTGACCGGAAATATCGTAAAAGAGATTTATGTTCCGGGCCGGATTGTAAACCTGGTAGTAAAATAGATTATAAAAATGATGGAATGAGGGCCGTGGGCTCGCTTCGGCGGGTCTGCGGCTCCTGTTCTTTAGGCTGTAACGCTATTATTCTTATCTGTAAATATAGTAAAATCCGGGAACCTCAATTCAGTGTCTTCTCTCGGAATGAATAGAAGATAATTTATGAAAAAAATATAATATTTAATGTTTATCATTAAAAATGAATTGACAGATCTCTTGACCGATTATATAATGAAGTTGAAACACATCGACGAAATGATATCTTGCAGATCAGAGGAGGTTGCTATGAGCATGGAATTAAAATCAAAGGCGTTGGAAAAGTTAAAAGAGGAAAGCAGTTCTGTCAGGCAGTATGCCCTGTTGTTTCTGATCATTCAGATGGTTTGTATGATGTTTTATGCGGCGGTATTGTTGGCCGGTGTAGTGGTGGCTGTCTCCTGTACCAATGGAGGCCTGGAGGATCCGCCCACCCTTCTGCAGAAAATGGCAGTTTTCCTTGTAAAGTTTCAGCAGGAGGCACAGGCATCACTGATGAATGAGGGGGAGAATTTTCATCTTCTGCGTTTTTCTGTCAGGCCGGCCGGAGAGCTTCTCACCTGCGGAATCTACGCCTATGTTTCCTGGCGGTTTTATCAGGCTTTCTGCGCCATTTCTGCCGGAGAGACTCCATTTACGAAAGAGAGTATCAGAGCCTGGAGGAGCTGCTGCCGCCTTTTTACAGGTATTACTGTGGCCTTCTTCCTGCTTTCCTTCCTTTTGAGAGGCGTTTTTCTTTTGTCTGTGGTTCCGCCGATGATGGCAGCCTGCTTTTTCGGCGCCCTGCAGTTTATCTTTGAGTACGGAAGCTGTCTGCAGGTGGAGTCGGACGAAACACTATAGCGGTCGGTTGGGAGAAGAAAAGCGGCATTGTGTGTGACGGAAAATTTATAGGGAAAGGAAGAACGGAATATGGCCATTGTTTTGAGGCTGGATCGCGTGATGGCGGATCGGAAGATGTCCTTAAATGAGTTGTCGCGGCGGGTAGAGATATCGAATGTAAACCTGTCAAAGCTGAAAACAGGAAAGGTCAGTGCCATCCGTTTTTCAACATTAAATGCGATTTGTGAGGCGCTTCAGTGCCAGCCGGGAGATATCCTGGAGTATCAGGAGGACGAGCATAGATAGAGATTCGCAAAGAAGTCCCCCGGCGGGAAGATTTCTGTAGGAACCCTCCTGCCGGGGAGATTTTGTCCAGCCCTTCAAGCTGCTTATTTAACTCATGATCTGCTGCCGGAATTCTTCGATAGATTTTGCGCCGGCCGCTTTTTTCAACCAGCTTTTTAACATATCTGTATTGGATTCCTGAGCGATTTTTTCTGCCAGATCCTGCGGGACGGAACCCAATTCGGATAGAAGCACCGGGACAGCATCACGCTGGGCTAATATCCGGCCCTCGGTTCTTCCAAGATTTCGTCCCTCTTCCCGTCCGATTTCTCTGCCAATTTCTTTGCCGCACTCAATGCCTATCGATAAAATACTCATTCTCACAGCCTCCCATTCTTCTGACTGCTTTACTTCCTCTACCACTTCGGCAAGCTTCAAAATACGCGGATCCTTTGTCCGGACCTCTGGATTATCCAGCCGGCTATTGAAGAAACCTTTAGGAGGCTTACTTCACTAACCGGTAGTTTTCCCACTTCCCGCTGCGGTACCGGAGAACGACGATGGTGCAGGCGAGAACCCATGCGGGAGGCATGCTGACATAGTAGCTGCGGAAGCCGATGGCAGTTGCAGCAAAGAGGTAGGAGAGGGCCAGGCGGACTCCCAGGTTAATAAAGCTGGAGGTGGCGGGGAGCTTGACATCTCCGGCACCCTGAAGGAAGCCGCAGGTGATGTTCATGATAGTGTTGACCCAAATAAAGAGCATCAGAAGATCTAAGTGCTCCCGGCCCCGGCGCAGGGATTCCCCTGTAATATTGAACAGCCCCAAAAGTTCTTCATCGAAGAAAATCACGGCAGCGCTGATGCAGATGCTGATGAGTACGCCCATGAGTACGGTGGAGCGATAGCCCTTTTTGGCCCGGGCGAGTTGGCCGGCGCCGATGTTCTGGCCGGCAAAGCTGGAGATTGCCACGTTAAAGCTCTGGGAGGGAATATGGGCCAGCTGTTCGATCTTGAGCATGGCGGAATAACCCTCGATGCTGGGGGTGCCGAAGGAGTTGATAAGGCGCTGCAGAAGGATAAAGCCCAAGGAAGTTACGGTCGTCTGAAGGATGATCGGAACGCTTAAGCGAGTCAGCAGCGCAGTCTGTTCCTTCCAGGCATAGAGATACTTAGGGCTGGGGATCAGATCCGGGAACAGCCTCCATAAGTAGATCATACTGGCCACAGCAGAGCCTGCCTGAGCAATGACCGTAGCAATGGCGGCACCAGCTACTCCCATGTGAAATATCACGATAAAAACACAGTCCAATACCACATTTAAAACAGCGGAAATCAAAAGAAAAATCAGCGCACCTCTGGAGTCTCCATGGGCCCGCAGAATTCCGTAGGTTACATTATAAAGCAGCTGAAAAATAATGCCGCAGGAGTAGATAAGAAAATAAGTACGGCTGTCAGCTCTCATTTCTTCGGGCGCCTGCAGGAATCCTTCGATCACCGGCCTTGCCAGAAGAAAACAGGCCAGTGTGAGGACAACACTCAGGGCAGCGGCCATTAAGTAAGAGGCAGCAGCAGTCTCTTTGATTTCTTTCTCCTTTTTTGCTCCGTAGAACTGAGCAGCAGCAATATTGGTACCGGAGCCGAGCGCGCTGCAGAAGGCCACCAGAAGCCAGGTCATAGAACTGGTCAGGCCCACAGCACCCAGCGCGGTAGAACTGATAAAATTTCCTACAATGACGCTGTCTGCAAAATTATAGAGAACCTGCAGAAGGTTTGCTCCCATAATCGGAAGGGAAAAGGCAAGGACTGTGCTCCATTCTCTTCCGGCTGTCATATCCTTTTTCACGTAAGTCTCCCCTTTTCATAGAGTTTTAAAATAGGTGGTTTGAAGGTTGGTATCTGTATTGCAGGTATCAGGCCGGCTTTTTGTGCGGATTATCACAGGATGGTTCATGTACGTGAATTTTAGTGCGTTTAGAACCCTGTAAAATTCATGAAGAAAGCAGGCATTTCAAGTGTGTAATAAGTCTAGCATAGTGGAATAAAAATGTAAAGAGAGGCTTCACAAAATCCCCCCAATCCTTTGTCGAAGTGCTATAATACCCTTATAAGACACCCGCAGCGCCCTTTCACAATTCGGCATAGAACGTCTGCCCGGAAAGCGCGAAAGCATGAAAGTGTGAAAGTGTGAAATCGTGGAAGCATAAAAGTTCTGAGGTGTCTCCCAAAATACGCAGGAAACGGAGGCTATCCCCATGATTGCCAAATTTTTAATCGACAATAACACAAAAAATGAATTAACCCCGGAGTGGGGCCTGTCCGTATGGATTGAATCTGACGGGCACAAATTTCTTCTGGATATCGGTGCATCGGATAAGTTTGCTTCCAATGCCGCTTCGCTGGGCATTGATATTTCTCAGGCGGAATTCGGCGTTTTGTCTCATGCCCATTATGATCATTCAGATGGAATGGCTGCCTTTTTTGAGAAAAATAAAACGGCGCCCTTTTACTTAAGAAAAAGCTCGGCTGAAAACTGCTACAGCCGGCAGCGCATCTTATATCGCTACATCGGAATTAAGCGGGGGTATCTGAAGGAGTTTCAGGACCGCATCCGATATGTGGAGGGGGATTATGAGATTCTTCCCGGTGTAACATTAATTCCCCATAAGACACTGAATATGGAGGCTCTGGGAAAGAAGGCCGGCATGTATGTGAAAAAGGGCTGGAGATGGCTCCCGGATTCTTTTTCCCATGAGCAGAGCCTGGTGGTGGATACAAAGCAGGGCTTAGTGGTATTTAACAGCTGTTCTCATGGAGGCGCTGACAATATCATTATGGAGGCGAAAAAGACATGGCCGGAAAAGAGGATTTGCTGTCTGGTGGGAGGCCTTCATCTGTTCCGATCCTCTGACGAGGAGGTGCGGGCTCTGGCAGCGCGGGTCCGTGAGACAGGAATTGAAAAAATTTATACCGGGCACTGCACCGGCAAGAGGGCCATGGAGCTTTTGAAGGAGGAATTGGGAGATCGGGTAGAGGCTCTTTATACCGGACTGGAGATTGAGATATAGAAAGAGCGGATATGGGAGGGAGGCGGCAGCCATGTGGATTCTTTTTGCAGCCGGATCGGCTTTTTTTGCCGGAGTGACGGCCATTTTGGCGAAATGCGGAATCCGGAAAACAGACTCTGATGTGGGAACAGCTGTCCGCACCAGCGTGGTGCTTATTTTTGCCTGGACCATTGTAGGGATGGGCGGATCGGCAGGAGAGATTTTTAAAATTCCTTTGAAGGTGTGGGTATTTCTGCTTCTGTCCGGTCTGTGTACCGGTGCCTCCTGGCTCTGTTATTTCAAGGCGCTTCAGCTGGGGGATATCAATAAGGTAGTACCGATTGATAAGTGCAGTATTGTCTGGACAATCCTTCTGGCTTTTGTTCTCTTGGGAGAATCCATCAGCGGATGGAAGCTGGCAGGCCTGGCTGCTATTACGGCAGGAACCTTTTTAATGCTGCAGAAACAGGAAGAAAGCAGAACAAAAGAGGAAAAAACCGGACGGGCCTGGCTGTGCTATGCCTTTCTGTCCTCTCTGTTTGCCGCTCTCACCTCGATTTTCGGAAAAATAGGAATTGACGGTGTAGATTCCAATTTGGGAACGGCTGTCCGGACTGTGGTTGTGCTGATCATGGCCTGGGGAATCGTAGTTTTAAAAGGAAAGAAGAGACTAGCAGGAGAAATTCCAAAAAAGGAATTTCTTTTTCTCATTCTGTCAGGGGCTGCGACCGGAGCCTCCTGGCTGTGCTATTATAAAGCCCTGCAGGGCGGGCCGGCCAGTGCAGTAGTTTCCATCGATAAATTGAGCATTCTGGTAACCGTTTTCTTTTCCCGCCTGATTTTTAAAGAGAGGCTGTCACGGAAAGGGCGAATCGGCCTGATTTGCATGACGGCCGGTGCGCTTTTTATGATCAGGCCCTGAAAATAGAAATGAAAGGTTCACAAAGCCTTAAGCAAAAAGTAAAACAGGCAGAAAATGGATATGGTATGATAAGTAAAACAGCTTAGCTGAGGACGGAGGCGAGGAGTATGAAACGGTGGAAACCGGCAGTGATTTTATTATGTGCAGCGGCCTGCGGAATGCTTACAGCCTGCTTGGGGCAGCGGACGCATGAAGAAATCATATTAGAAACGAAAGCAGTACCGGAAAAAGAGGCGGATAAGGAGACTGAAAGTCAGACAGAGCGGCCCGCAGGAGAGGCAGGCGGTGCGGCGGCCGAGACTGAGACGGTATCCGAGACAGAGGCTGCGGCCAGCGGACCCCGCACTCTTTCGGAGGAAGAGCTGGAGGCATTTACGGAATACATCAATACAGGGGATAACCGCGGAAACTATGGCTTTCTGTTGTCATCCTATTCCGCTCCTTCCGATATTAATCTGGCAGAGGTTTTTTATTCCGGCGCGGGTCTTGAGGAAGGCAGAGCGAGCGAGGAAGAAAGAGCGGATTATCTGGAGGCAACCGGAGATGAGGAAATCTATACGGACCTGATTCATCTGACGACGACGCAGCTGGATACATTTTTGCTGAAAAAGACGGGGCTTTCCTATTCTCAGATGAAAAATCCGCTTCCCTGGGTTTATTTGCCGGAATGGGACACCTACTACTGGCAGTGCGGAGATACCAATTATACAACCTTTACATGCATCGAGGGAGCTGTCTCCGGGGATGGCTTATATACCCTTCGTTTTGTACCGGATTACTATGTATACGGAATCGGGGATTGTGAAACGAAGCTTAAGAAAAACGGTACGGGATACCGGTTCCTGTCTAACCGATGGATTGACAATGTGGAAGAAAACCATCGGATTTTAAAGGATCAGACCTTTGAGACAGAGTTTGCGTCATGGGGAGCTGTGACCTTTGCTTCCTATGCGCCTTCCAAAATGCAGGATTCTACCATGGATGTGGTTTTCCGGCTTTTGGATTCCCAGGGAATGATTTATCAGTTCCCCGGCATTGCACCGGAGGAAATCCGGCTGGATCGGAAATTCCTGGAGGTAGAGGCGGTATCCTTTCCGGATTATAATCAGGATGGCTTTCAGGATGTAATTGCCATTGTAAAGTATCAGATGACAGACGGACCGAATGCAGGGACGAAGTATTCGGAGGTGCGTATCTATAATGGTACTGCGTGGCAGTATTTTACCCTGGAGCTTCCCCTTTCTGAAGAGGTCAATGAAGCCTTGACTGCAAAAACGATTGATACCGTCATGGGCTTTTTAAACGCAGGAGGAAGCCGATGAGAAAAGATGGAAGAGAGAGAAAGAAACGTGACAGATGGAGGATGACGGCAGCGCTTCTGGCGTGCTGTCTTGGCCTGTCCGGGTGCGGGATGCTGAATCAAGGGGCCGTTTCTGAAAATCAGCCGAATTTGGGAGCGGAAAGCCAGAACGGAAAAAATAAAAAAGAGGAAGAAGCGAAGGCGTCCGCTGTTTCGCTGGCGGATCCGGAATATCCAAACCTTCCGGATCGGGAGAAGGATTGGGATGCCTGGCGTGCCTATGTGGATAAATATGAAGTGGAGGAATCCTTTTTGAGCGGAATTCAGGAGTTTTCCTACCGGACTGCCTGCAGCCTGATTGAAAGCCGGGAGCAGAATCTGGTATATTCTCCCCTGAGCCTTTATTATGCTTTATCTTTAGCAGCCTCCGGGACCGGCGGTGAAACCAGGCAGGAGCTGGCGGACTTTTTGGGAATGGGAGACGCTTTAGCGGACTTTGAAAGCAATGCAGAGAAGCTTTATCACCTGTTAAATCGTGAGACTTCTTTCAGTCAGCTGCATATTGCGAGTTCTCTGTGGGTTTCTCCGGAATTATCCTTAAAAGAATCCTTTTTAGATACAGCGAAGGAAAATTACTATGCCGCTGTTTACCGGGCGGATTTTACAGATGCGAAGACTGGTCAGGTGATGGGAGACTGGGTGAAGAAGGAGACAAAGGGACTGATTGCGCCCGAAATCCGGACGACTCCCCAGGAGGTGATGCACCTTTTTAATACCGTTTATTTTAAGGCGGAGTGGATCGATGCCTTCCCGGAGAAAAACACAAAGGATGATATCTTTTATCCGGAAAACGGAGAGAAGATTACAGTACCGTTTATGAACCGGGAGTTTGGCTCCCAGGGTTTCTATGTGGGGGAGGGCTTTACCCGTTCCTTCCTTTCTTTAAAGGACGGCAGCTATATGGCATTTGTACTTCCGGATGAAGGTATGCCGGTGGAAGCGCTGGCTTCCTCTCCGGAGAGACTTAAGGAGGCTTTGGAGGGCGGCGAGCAGCATATGGGAGAGGTGAAATTTCAGGTTCCGAAGTTTGAAGCTGACAGCAGCTGCGATGGAAAGGCGATGATGGAGGAACTGGGAATTACAAAGCTGTTTGACGGCGGAGATTTTTCACCGATGACAGAGTATGCGGGGATTTTCGTATCTTCCATTACTCAGGACAGCCATATTGCCGTGAATGAAAAGGGCGTGGAGGCCGCTTCTTTCACAGATATGGCCTATGAAGGAGCAGCGATGACGGACGGAAGGGCTGAAATGATATTGAACCGGCCATTTCTTTACGGAATCTGCGACAATGGGGTCTGGCTGTTTATCGGAATCTGCGACAGCCCGCAATAAGGGAGAGATTGGTTTTCGAAAAAGCTCGGATATAAGATGCAAGATGCGGTGACAGATTCCGGGGGCTTGCACGGACGGCCGAAAAGGATTAAAATGGGAGTGTGATAATAAAAATCAGAATACACGGTTTCGGCCGCACGCAGGAAAGGAAGGAAACAGCTTTGGGACATATGACAGCAAAGGATGCCTATAAGAGCCTGGAAGAGCGGATTAACTGGTTTACGCAGGGCGCTCCGGCATCAGATACATTGTATAAAATTTTACAGGTACTCTTTACAGAAAAGGAAGCCAGGGTCATGGCTATGCTTCCGGTACGCCCTTTTACTTTAAAACGGGCCGCACGCATCTGGAATACCTCAGAAGCAAAGGCAGAGAAGGTACTGGATCATCTCTGCGAAAAGGCGCTTCTGGTGGATTCTTACCACAACGGAGTGCGTAAATTCGTGATTCCGCCGCCCATGGCCGGATTTTTCGAGTTTGCCCTGATGCGTACCAGAGGAGACATTGATCAGAAATATTTAAGTGAGCTTTACTATCAATATATGAATGTGGAGGAGGATTTTGTAAAGGATCTCTTCTATGCAACGGAAACTAAGCTGGGCCGCGTGTTTGTACAGGAGCCGGTCCTGACCAATGAATCCATGAACCACATCCTGGATTACGAGAGAGCCAGCCATATTGTGGAGGAGGCTGATTATATCGGCCTGGGCCTGTGCTACTGCCGTCACAAGATGGCGCATGCCGGCCATCCCTGCGAGATTAATGCGCCTCTGGATGTCTGTCTGACCTTTGGAAATGTGGCGCGTTCCCTGGCAGAGCACGGAGGCCATGCGAGACTGATTTCCAAGGAAGAGGCCATGGATGCGCTGGAACGGTCCTATGCCGCCAATCTGGTTCAGATCGGGGAGAATGTAAGGGAAAATCCGGCCTTTATCTGCAACTGCTGCGGCTGCTGCTGTGAAGCGCTGGAGGCTGCCAGACGGTTTGCTCCCATGCAGCCGGTAGCTACTACCAATTATATTCCGGCGGTAAAGGAGGATTCCTGCGTAGGATGCGGAAAATGCGCCAAGGTGTGTCCGATTTTTGCCATCAAGGTGGAAGATGTGACGATGGAGGACGGTACGGTGAAGAAAAAGGCCGTGGTGGATAAGGATATCTGCTTAGGCTGCGGTGTCTGTGCCAGAAACTGCCCGACCGGAGCGATTCAGATGGAAAAACGTCCGATTCAGATTATTACGCCGGTCAACAGCACCCACCGATTTGTACTGCAGGCCATTGAGAAGGGAACGCTTCAGAATCTGATTTTCGACAATGAGGCCTTTGCCAATCACCGCGCCATGGCTGCTGTATTCGGAACGATCTTAAAGCTGCCGCCGGTAAAACAGGCCATGGCCAGCAAGCAGTTCAAATCCATTTACCTGGATAAGCTTCTTTCTGCCCAGATCGAAAAACAGAAGGCAGAACAGAAAAAGGAAGCGGCCAGACGGGATATGAGGTAAGAAAAGAGAATACGGTAAGGATAGAGAATACGAAAAAAGAGAATACGAAAAAGAAAGAGATAGTCATGAGAAAAGACCTGAAAAAAGACATAAAAAAAGACATAAAAAGTGACCGGCAGGACGGACCGCAGGATAAAAAAAGAGGCAGAACGGGAAAACTGTGCGGTGCATCGGCCGCAGGCCTTTTATTGGCTTTGGCCCTGCCGTTTTCTGCTCTGGCTGCCGAAACACAGGCGGTGGGCCCGGCACGTGAAATCGCAGAGCGGGAAGCGGCCGGCGGCTCTGCGGGAATGATACCTGTTGATACGGTAAATACAGCAGACACAGTAAATATGCAGTCCGCAGTCAAGGAGGCAGAAGCCATGAAGCCCTACAGCAAAGATGTGAATGCACTTAAAACTGCCAGAGAAGCCTCCCAGATGATTATAGTGATTGGAAATGCCGAGGATCCGGCCAAAGGCAATTTATCCTGGTACCGGAAAAATGAGGCCGGAGTATTTGAATCCGTGCTCTCTGTGGAGGCAGTCAGCGGAATGAACGGTATTACGGCTGATAAGCGGGAGGGTGATAAAAAGACGCCATGCGGAGTATATTCCTTCTCCATGGCCTTCGGCATGAAAGAAAATCCGGGCAGTATTCTTCCCTATCATCAGATCAAAGACGGGGATCACTATGTGGATGACAGCAGCAGCCGTTATTACAACCGCCTGGTAAATGAGCGGGATGTGGAAAAGGACTGGAATTCCTCAGAGGTATTGATTACACAGGCGCCTCAGTACAACTACGGTCTGGTGTTAAATTATAATGAGGCATGTATTCCGGGAAAGGGCTCTGCCATTTTCCTGCATTGCCCGAAACGGAGCAATAATACAGGAACCTCCGGATGCATTAGTATTCCGGAGGAGTATATGAAGCAGATCGTCTGCTCTGTGGATGCTGATACAAGGATTATTGTAGCGGCGCAGGAGGCAGATCTGGCGGCGTATTAGATGGGAAACAGCTCCTGACAGGAGCGGAGAAAACCATATTTGAAATTGTGATAAAGCTGCAGTCCGGCATCTTCAGGCGTAAGGTGCCGGATTTTTGCTGTTTCAAGCAGGGAGGAGGTCAGTGCCTCAGCAGCCGATGAAGGCGTCTTTTTCTTCATTTTAGAAGGCGCTTCCTCGTAGGCCCACGTGACGGCGCTCATTCCGTCGGTTTCCAGAAGAAGGCGGTTTAGCGGGACCAGTTCGGCGGTCCGGCGGACGGCCGGATTCCACCAGACATCCGGGCCAATGGAAAAATAGCAGCCCAGACGAAGGTATTCCTCCAGATAGTCTTCACAGGAATACCAGTGAACGAGGTACGTGTTGGGATAATCGGGAAGGATCCGGGCAATGGCTTTTTCCTGGCCCTTTGTATGGAGAATGACAGGTTTGCCGTTTTGGGAAGCCCATAAAAGCTGCTCCCGGAAAATCCGTTCCTGCAAAGTGAGCGGAACATCACACCATACGCTGTCCATGCCGATTTCACCGATGACAGGGCAGAGAGAAAAATAGCGGCTCATCTCAGAAACCGTATATGCGCCGGCATGCCAGGGGTGCAGGCCAAAGGTGGGTATAAAACAAGGGCCTGTTGCATCGAACTTTCCGGCCTGCTTTTTCAGCCTGGCTGTCAGCGCCTCGGCTTCCGGAGGCGTGGATGCACATACAAGAGAGAGGATCTGCCGGTTTTCCCGTTCATCCCAGTCTTTTTGTGTTCCCGGATGCATGTGGGCATCAAAAAGGGGAAGCCGGGAAGAAACGAAGATCAGAGAGGAGGCAGCTTCTTTCATTTGCCTGCTCCTTTCCGATCCTGTTTTTTGGCGGTCTCCGGGGCCGGGATTCCGGAAGAATCAGAGCCTTCGCCGGTTCGGTTTTTTCCTCCCATGATGCGGGCATAGATCTCCCGGCGCAGCTGGCCCTGGCTGTAGAGCCAGTCCCGATCCCGGTGAGCGGCTGAAACCGTAAGCTCGCCGCTGATACCTGCCGGGGCGGGATTCAGAATCAGAATCCGATCGGACAGATAGATGGCTTCATCCATATCATGGGTAACCAGAAGCACGGTTTTATTCAGCTGTTTGCGCATCCGAAGCAGCCAGTCCTGCATTTCTCCGCGGGTAATAACATCCAGGGCGCCAAAGGGTTCATCCAGAAGGAGAATCTCTGCATGGCAGAGAGCCGTGCGGAGAAAGGCGGCTCTTTGACGCATGCCGCCGGAGAGGGCAGAAGGATAGCTGTCTTCATAGCCCTCCAGGCCGAATACCGGGAAATTTTCCCGTGCCTGTTTCCTCATTTCCCGGAGCGAGCCGTGGATCTGGCCGTACAGGCAGACATTGTCAAGAATCGTTTTCCAGGGAAAGAGAAGATCGTTCTGCGGCATATAGGCAAAGTGCTCGGATACGCCCTGTACCGGCTGCCCGTTTACCGTAATCCGGCCCTCCCGGGGCGTAAGAATCCCGGTTAAAAGCTTTAACACGGTTGATTTTCCGCAGCCGGACGGTCCCAGAAGGCTGACAAATTCGCCCTCCTCCACACCGAAGGAAAGCTGATTTAAAACGGTTTTATCTTCATAGGAAAAGGATAAGTTGCTGATGTCTAATTTCATAGGTTCACCTCATGCTCTGTATCGGCAGTGTTTTGCGAAATATTATTCGGGAAGAAATTCGTTGGTATAGCATTCAGCGGCCGGAATGGCTTTATCAATGACACCGTACTCTACCATAAAGTCTGTGTAGCGATCCCAGACCTCATCTTTCATTTCGCCCCAGCGCGGTGCATCCTCTGCATACTTGTCAGCCAGATATTCCTGGGACATGGTCAGCATTTCCAGAGAATAGTCCGGAGCGTATTTCTGAAGGATGGCAGCGCTCTCCTCGGGATGTGCTGCGGCATATTCATAGCCTTTGGAAGTGGCAGCCAGAAATTTCTTTACCATTTCCGGACGCGTATTTAAAACTTCGGTTCCCGCAATAATAACCGGAGTGTAGTAGTCCAGGCGTTCGTCCAGGTCGCGGACCTCCATGTAGTTGATGGGGAAATCATTGAGCTTGCATTTTACATTGTCCCAGGCCTCATAAAACCACATGATATCGGCCTTATCCTTCAGAGCCTCAAAGCCGGAGCCGTCGGAGATTACCATATTCAGCTTGGAGAAATCGGCGCCTGCCTGAGTCATGACAGCCTTCAGTACAGCCTCTTCTCCGGGACCGCCCCAGCCGGCATAGGTTTTTCCCTCAAAATCCTTCGGAGACTGGATATCCTTATCCGCATAGGCGGCAAAACCGGAGGTGTTGTGCTGGATGATAGCAGCTACAGCTTTGATGGGAAGCGGGTCGGCGGAGGTTAAAGCGATGGTGACATCCTCCTGATAGCTGATGCCGAAATCGCCTTTTCCGACAGCGACGAGAGTGGCGGTAGCGCCTTCTGTAGGTTCAATAATGTTGACATGTAAGCCTTCCTCTTCATAGTAGCCCTGATCCAGAGCCACATACATGCCGGTATGGTTTGTATTGGCTACATAGTCAAGAATAACCGTTACATCCTCCGGTGCTTCCTTTGAAGCGGCGTCGGAAGCTCCCTTTGCGGCATCTTTTTCATTTTCGGATGCTTTGGCAGTATCCTCCTGCGCAGCTTCAGAAGCGGCTTCCCGGCTCTGTACCGGCGCTTTGGAAGAAGCACAGCCGGATACACAAAGGGCAGTCAAAAGGCCTGCGGTGCATAATGCAGTGAGAGATTGTTTTTTCATAGTGTCCTCCTTAACATATTGTAAAATAAATATAGTATCTTTACTGTTTCCTGCTTAAATAAGGCAGAACGGCATACTGATATAGCCGGATGATGCCATTCATGCAGAGACTCAGAAAAATAATCACCAGAACGCAGGCAAATACCTTGTCCAGCATATAGCCGTTTTTTACCCGCAGAAGATAATAGCCGAGTCCCTGCTGAGAACCGATCCATTCGCCGACCACAGCGCCGCTGATGCTGTAGGTAGCGGCTACTTTAAGACCGGATAAGAGAGACGGGATGGCAGCCGGAATCTTCACCAGCCGGTAGGATTCCCATTTCCCGGCGCCGTAGGAGCGAACCAGATGGACGTATTCTTCGTTTACCTGGGCCAGCCCGTCAGAAAAACTGACAGCCACCGGGAAAAAGCACATCAGGACAACCGTTAAAATTTTCGGTGCGAGACCAAAGCCCATATAAATAATAAAAATCGGTGCCAGCACAATCATGGGAACTGTCTGGGTTACCACAAGAATCGGGTAAAGTCCCTGACGGATCAGAGGGAAACAGTCCATCAGGATTCCCAGAAAGAGAGCCAGAATCAGGGAAATGGAAATACCGATGAGAGCCTCTAAAACGGTGACCTGCCCATGCGCATACAGAGTAGGAAGTTCTGAAAAAAGAGTCCGTATCACCTGGACAGGAGAGGGCAGCACATAAAGCGGGATGGAAAACAGGCGCACCGCGCCCTCCCATATCAGGAGAAGGATTAGGATAAAGGAAGCCGGAATCAGCTTCTGGTATGTTTGTTTCATGGAACGAAGCTCCTTTCTAAAATGGGACGAGAGACGCTTTGCGGACCTGCCGCAGCGCCGGAGTCACGTTAACAGGGCTTTCACGCATCCCCGCGGAGCACTTTTTCCATGCAGGGAACCGAAAAGCATTTCCTAAAGCATTTTTTGCGGAATAAAAAAGATCGCCGGATAACGGCGATCGGTAAAGGTATCGAAAAATATATCCCTACGTTGGCATTATCCAAATCAGGTAATGGGTCGAAATTTACAATTTCCTCTCAGCCTGTGCGACAAGCTCCCCTGTTGTATTTTGATAGCTGATTATAGCATGAAATATAAAAAAATGCAAATACTAATGAAAAAAGAATAAAGATTCAAAAGAGAAGGCAAAGAAAAAATGAAAGTATATGAATTTTAGGGCGGTATGCTTGTAATAAGATCGGAAAAGGAATATAATGGAAGATACAAACGTAAAAAGGAGGACATAAGCAATGAAATTTTTTATCTGCGAACATTGTGGAAATATTGTAACAAAGGTGCGTGACAATCAGGTTCCGGTTATGTGCTGCGGTCAGAAGATGACAGAGCTGGTTCCGGGAACCAGTGACGGAGCTTTTGAAAAGCACGTTCCGGCTGTAACAGCGGACGGCGCAAAGGTAACTGCAAAAGTAGGAGAGGTGGAGCATCCGATGATGGAGCAGCACTACATCCAGTGGATTGCACTTGAATCCAAAGAGGGCTTCCAGCTCAAATACTTACAGCCAGGTGCAAAACCGGAGGCTGAATTTGTACTGTCTGATACAGACGAGGCAGTAGCGGTTTACGAATACTGTAATCTGCATGGTCTCTGGAAAAAGGAGATTTAATAAGCAGAAAAAGGGCACGGCAGGGAGCAAAGTCCCGCTGTGCCCTTTTAGATCCCCTTTTATTTTTTCCCTCTGCGGCCTGCATTTGCGGAACCGCCAAGCTTTTTTGACAGAGTGCGGAGTGTTTCCACCTGCTTTTTCTGTGCGGGGTTCATATTGGCGGTCAGGATGGACACTAAAAGATCGGTTTCCTGGTCACTAAAATTCATATGGCCGGATCCGGCAGCCAGGCTCATAAAAAGCGGCATCAGCTTGTCTTTTGGCGTTTTCCCTGCCTTTTCTGCCAAATCTGTCAGATATTTGAGCTTCTCGGCATCCATCCCTTTTAAGCGGGGATCCTGCTTCCAGTCCTGTTCTCTCATGCTATGTTCTTTCCTTTCTGTTTTTAAATAGGTTCCGTTTTTTCTGTACCTGCGCTGTCAGGTAAACTGCTGAAAGGTCTGCATCAGCATCTGTGCCGTTTCGAAACGGGACTGCTGTTCCGGCGGCAGTATGTTCTTCAGCTGTTCGATAGGAAAACGTTTCGGTTCGCTGCGGTGAGGCTCCTCTTCCTCGGGCGCTGTACTGCGATACGACTGATAGAGCCTGGAGCCCTGCATAAAATTCAGAATAAGATCAATAAATTCCTGTTCCTCCTCTGTGCCGTAGGGTTTCATGGCATTCAGCATATCAATGGGAGTGGAAGAGTCATCCTCCTTCAGAGAGCAGATTCCGACTTCCCCGTCCTCTTTCTTCTCAAACAGCCGGATGGTGCGTTCCAGCTCATTGATTTTTACCATCAGAGAGAAAAAACGCTGCTCCGGTATCTTGATATAGGGAAGCGCTGCTTTTATCATCTGAAGATGGGGAGCTGCGGTCAGATAGTCAAGCTCCGTCATTTTAAGGGATTCATCATGATTCATGAATCAAACCTCCTGAGCAATCATTCCTGATTCTTTGCCTTAAATATATGCAAAAAAGAAAGGGTTCATGCCGACGCCTTCTCTTTCTCTGCATATACTAAAGTACGTATGAAAATGAGGAGGCATTATGACATGGGAACACGTCTGATTATAGAAGGAAACAGCGTATATGAGATAGATGAGGAATGTCTGGCCTGCAGCGCCAATCCGTCCCCGGAAAGAAAAGGCCAAAAAGAATACAGAGAAACTTCCGATTCCTACGACCGCATAAAAACATTTCAGGGAAAATCATTCCCGGACGGATACAAGTTGCCAGACCCGGATCATTTGTGATAAACTATTCACGAAAACCATGATGATGGCAGAAGAAGGAGCCGGAAAGCAGCCTTGTGCTGACACAAAAGCAGCTTTCCGGCTGCCGGGCCAAATCCAGACAGCAGACGATAAAGAAACAGGTGAGAAGATGAATCTATATAAGATTATGCTGGTAGATGATGAAGAAGAGGTGCGCAAAAGCATCATAAGGAAAATAGACTGGGCGGATGCCGGCTTTGAAGTGATAGGAGACGCGGAAAACGGCCAGGACGCTCTGGAAAAGATAGAGCAGAATGAGCCGGATGTGGTGCTGACCGATATCCGGATGCCCTATATGGACGGCCTTTCCATGGCGGAGGCCATACGCCAGCAGTATCCTTCCATCAAAATTGTAATTTTTTCCGGGTTCGATGAATTCGAATACGCCAAAAAGGCTATCAAGCTCAATGTCATCGAATACATTCTGAAACCGGTCAATGTGGAAGAGCTGACAGCGATCCTGAAAAAAATCAAAAACAATCTGGATGAGGAGATTGAACAAAAACGAAATGTAAATCTTCTTCGGGAAAGCTATATTAAAAACCTGCCCACCATCCGGGAACACTTTTTGAATGACTTAATCCACGGCGGCATGGATCAGCAGACCATATCCGAAAAGCTGAGGGAGTATGAGATTGATATTGATCATGCGGTAAAATGGCTGGCTGCTGCCATTCATTTGGAGCTGGACGAAAAAGCAGAGCGGGCGGTACCTCTCCACAAAGAGCGGGAACTGATTCCGATTTCCGTGCAGAAGCTGATGGAGGAGAAACTGGAGGGGCAGTATCGCTTTACCATGTTCCATTCCTCTTTTGAAAGCATTCTGATTGCAGCTGTGGACGAGCATAATTCTCAGACAGGCCTGGTGGCGCTTTTAGGAGATATCTGTAAGGAAACAAAGAAGATTCTGGAAGTAACGGTGACCATCGGTGTGGGCGGGAGCTGCAGTGACTTAAGCGAGATAGGAGTTTCTTTCCATGCCGCTTTAAATGCGCTCGGATATCGGGCCGTAGCCGGTTCCGGCGGAGTCATCTGTATCCATGACGTGGAGCCGGTTTATTATGAGCCCCTGCGTTTTGACAGCCGGATGGAGTCGGAGCTGATTGCTGCCGTTAAATTCGGACCGGAGGAGAAAATCCGCGCTGCCATAGATGAGGTGGTGGGAAAGATGGAAGAAGCCAAAGTGCATTACCGGCAGTATCAGGCTTATATTCTGGCTGTGATCAATGCTTTGACCCAGCTGACCCAGCGCTATGATCTGCGCATTAATGATGTGTTCGGGGTTGAGACAGATTATTTTGATATCCTGAATAAAGTGGAAAAAACCGAAAATATCCGGCAGTATTTGAGCGAAGTGGCCCTCAAGATGAACCGGGCCATGGATGAAGAGCGGAGCAATACCACGAAAAATGTGATCCGCGAGGCAAAACAGTATATCAGGGACAACTATCAGGATCCGGATCTGTCGGTGGAAAAGATCTGCCGCCACCTGCACATGAGTCCGGCTTATTTTTCCACGATGTTTAAGAAAGAGACGGGACAGGCTTATATTGCATATTTGACGGATGTGCGTCTGTCCAGGGCGGTAGAGCTTTTAATGACAACAGAGGACAAGACGTATATTATTGCGGAAAAGGTGGGGTATCCGGAGCAGAATTATTTCAGCTATGTTTTCAAGAAAAAATTCGGCGTTTCACCGACCAAATACCGCAGTTCCAGATAGGATGGGGGATACGCTTCAGTGGAGAACAGGATAAAGGAAACACATCATTTTAAGAACAACAGCATCCGTACTACTATTTTTATTTACTTTACGGTGACAGCGCTGGCGGCCGGCCTTTTGATCACGTTTTTCCTGTACCAGCGTCTGTCCAATCAGGTAATGGAGGTGGTGCAGCAGGAAAACCAGAGCCTGATTGTGCAGGCGGCACGTTCGGTGGAGTCGTATCTTCGGACGGTTATGAAGCTGTCTGACTCTCTATATTACGGGGCTGTGAAAAATGCAGATTTGTCTTCGGGATCCATCCATGATGAGCTGACGCTTCTCTATGATAATAATAAAGATAATGTGGACAATATTGCCCTGTTTTCGGAAGATGGAAGCATGCTGGAGGCGGTTCCTGCTGCGAGACTGAAAACGAATCTGGATGTGACGGAAGAAACCTGGTTTCAGGATGCCCTGGAAAAGACGGAGAATCAGCACTTTTCGTATCCGCACGTCCAGTATATTTTTGACAGCGGTGAGAACCAGTACCGATGGGTGATTTCCCTGTCCCGGGCGGTGGAGCTGACGCACGGCACGTCCACCGGCCAGGGCGTGCTTTTGGTGGATATCAGCTATTCCAGCTTAGAGCAGCTGTTTGACGGAGTAACCATGGGAACAGACGGCTATGTGTACCTGATAAGCAGCGACGGAGAACTCCTGTACCATCCCAAGATGCAGCTGATTGAGTCCGGCAGGTTCCGGGAAAATCATATGGCGGCTGCCGGCTATAAAGACGGAAACCATCGGGAGGAATTCGAGGGGAGCCGCCGCATTGTGTCCGTAAAATCCATCGGATACACCGGCTGGAAGGTAGTAGGGGTGGCAGCGGAAAATGTGGTATCCTTAAATACCATCCGGACCAGGCTGTTCATTGTTTTTTTAATAGCGCTGATTCTTTTCGTGCTGTCTATGATCAATGCCTATATTTCATCCCGTATCACAGACCCGATCAAAGAATTGGAAAAGTCGGTCGGTATCCTGGAGGAGGGAAATCTGGATGCACCCGTCTATATGGGCGGTTCGTATGAGATTCAGCACCTGGGAAAATCGATCGGAGACATGGCTGCCCAGATCCGTCTTTTGATGCAGGATATTGTGCGGGAGCATGAGGCGAAACGAAAGCAGGAATTCGATACGCTGCAGTCCCAGATCAATCCGCATTTCCTGTATAATACGCTGGATATCATTGTATGGATGATCGAGAATGAACAGAAAGCCGAGGCGGTAAAGGTGGTGACTGCTCTGGCCCGTTTCTTCCGGATCAGCTTAAGCCGGGGGAAAAGCCTGATTACGGTCCGGGATGAGCTGGAGCATGTGCGGAATTACTTAATGATTCAGCATATGCGTTTTAAAAATAAGTTTTCCTATGAAATCCGGGCCCAGGAGGAGATTATGGAGCTGGGAAGCTTAAAGCTGATGCTGCAGCCATTGGTGGAAAATGCGATCTATCATGGAATGGAATTTATGGACGGTGACGGAGAAATCGTGGTAGAGGCATGGAAAGACGGCGAGGACCTTTATTTTAGGGTCAGCGACAATGGCCTGGGCATGACAAAGCAGCAGGTGGAGCATCTGTTTAACGGCCCGTCGCCGGTGGCCTCCACCAAGGGATCCGGCATTGGCGTAAAAAATGTAAACGAGAGAATCAAGCTGTATTTCGGAGAAAAATACGGATTATCCATTGATTCAGAGCCGGATGAGGGGACCCGGGTCCTGATCCATCTGCCGGCTATTTTGTATGAGCAGCTTCTGAAAAAGGAAATGTAAATGATGATAAAAAGAGAAAGACTTTTGTGGGTGATATTTGCGGGGGTACTGGTGTTTCTTTATCTGCTGTCTTCCACGAATCTGATTATTAAGGAAAAGAAAATAGAGGTTTATCCGGTTTCAGTTGTGATCAGCGATAGTTCCGATGATTATTACGGCAATTTCCGCAAAGGCGTAGAGCAGGCTGCGTCGGAGTATAATGTGGATATCAGCTTTATCACGCTTTATGAAAAGGGGGATGCCGCACAGCAGATGGAGCTGGTAAAGCGGGAAATTGATGATGGAGCGGAAGCTGTCATTCTGGAACCGGCGGTTCCTATGGAATGCGCCGGGGTTTTGAACGATGCGGTGCTGGCCAGCCCTCTTATCATAACAGGGAGTAATATGCCGACGGAGAAGGCAGAGTGCAGCATTATGATAGATGCTTATAAAGCCGGCCGAAAGCTGGCAAAGGCGGTTGTGGCAGATAATCTGTCCGCACTTCCGGTCTGCGTCTTCACAGAGAGTCTGGAATATGGAAGCAATCGGGAGTTTTACGATGGGGTGATGTCTGTCTTTGAGGAACAGAACTGGAAGATCCGCCTGTACCAGAAAAAGGCAGGAGACAATTTCCGGACCGTGATCGAGGAAACCGTATATCCCGGAAATGGAAAAGCCATGGTGGTAGCGCTGGATGCCGCCAGCACCTGGGAGGCTGCTGAAATTATCGGAGAGAGTCCGGTGTATGGGGATTATATCATGGGACTTTATGGAACCGGAACGACGCCTGCTCTTTTGAATCACCTGGATGAAGGAACCATCAAGGGCCTTTTGGTGAGCAATCAGTTTGATAATGGATATCTGTGTGTAGAGAAGGCTGTGAAGGCAATTCGGAAGCAGAGTGTAAAGGAGCATCTGATACTGGATTCTTATTTGATAAAAAGAACGGATTTGAGAGATCGCAAATTTGAGAAGATGCTGTATCCGATGGATTGAGCAGGGAGGTGCGGGATGAAGAAGAGATATATAATATTGGTAGCGGCAGCCGCTGCCATACTGGCCGGCGCAGGTCTCTGGCAAAACCAGGCCCGGGAACAGAAGGAAAAAAAGCAGTCTATTCGTATCGGGCTCGCTCTATATAGGGGAGATGATCCGTTTATCAATCATCTTCGTACTAAAATTGAAGAAAAGGCTAAGGCATATGAACAGGCTACCGGAATTAAGGTGGTGCTGGATGTGGCAGATCCGAAGGACAATCAGATCACGCAGAACAGCCAGGTGGAACGTTTCCTCTCACTGGGCTGTGATGCCATTTGCGTAAATATGGTGGACCGTTCGGCAGCTTCTTATGTTATTAATAAAGCGATGGATGCGGAGGTTCCGGTTGTTTTTTTTAACCGGGAACCGGTGGAAGAAGACATGAAGCGCTGGGAGCATCTCTACTATGTGGGGGAGGATGCAAAAGAATCAGCGGTATTGCAGGGGAATATTCTGGTAGAGGCCTATCAGGCGGATCCGCGTCTTCTGGATTTGGACGGAAACGGCAGGGTCAGTTATGTGCTCCTCGAGGGAGAAAGCAGCCATCAGGACTCTCTCATTCGGACCGAGTGGTCGGTGCAGACTCTGAAGGATGGAAACATTCCTCTGGAAAAGCTGACCGGCGGGATTGCCAACTGGGATCGAAGCCAGGCCTCAGCGCTGATGGGGCAGTGGCTGGAAGAACACCCCGGAAAGATAGAGGTGGTTATCTGCAATAATGATGAAATGGCTCTGGGGGCGGTAGATGCCCTGGAACGGACCGGGGACATACGCCAGGTAAAGATTGTGGGAATCGACGGAACGCCTCAGGGACTGGAAGGGGTCAAAAAAGGAAAGCTCTTTGGGACTGTACAATGCGACAGCGATGAATATGCGGAAGTGATATTCAATATCGCGGCTGCAGAGGCTCTTGGGCAAAATGTACAGGAAGTGGTGGGATTGGAGCAGGGAAAATATTACCAATGCAGGCAAAGAGCCATAACGGAAGCAGATATCCCCTGAAAAATTGTGTATTGTATGGTAAAACCGACAAAAAAATTGGATGAAAATGGATAAATCTGAAAAAATTCAATATAAAACCGAAAAAAATCATATGGAAATATGAACAAAAGCAAAGTATAATAGGCTTGTCGATGAGAAAAAATTGACAAAACAAATTAAATAAGGGAGGATATACTATTATGAAACTGAAAAAAGTGATGGCACTCAGCCTTGCAGCAGCTATGGCATTTTCCATGACAGCTTGCTCCAGCAAACCGGCAGAGACAGAAGCTCCGACAGAGGCAGTTACAGAGGCTCCGGCAGCAGAGGAAGCAGCAACCGAGGCAGCAGAGGAAGCTGCTGAGGCAGTAGAAGGAAAAGATATGTCTGAGGTTAAGGTTGGTATTTCCATCTATCAGTTCGCTGATAACTTTATGACACTTTACCGCAATGAGTTAGAGAACTATTTAGTAAACGAGCTGGGCGTTAAGAAAGAGAACATCTCCATCATGGATGGTAAGAACGACCAGGGCGAGCAGATGAACCAGATTCGTAACTTCATCACACAGGGTGTTGATGTTATGATCGTTAACCTGGTACAGGCTTCTTCCGAGCCGACTGTTACCGAAGAGTGTGCAGCAGCTAACATCCCGGTTGTTTACATCAACCGTGAGCCGGATGCAGAGAGAGAGCAGGCTTGGGTAGACGAAGGAATCAAAGCTACTTATGTAGGTGCAGATGCCAGACAGTCCGGTACTTTCCAGGGTGAAGAGATTGCAGAGCTTGAGAATCAGGGTGATGCAGACGGCGACGGCGTTGTTCGTTACATCATGGTACAGGGCGATCCGGAGAACGTAGATGCTCAGTACAGAACAGAGAAATCTGTAGAGGCTTTAAAGGCAGCAGGCATTGAGGTAGAAGAGCTTGTTAAGATGCGTGGTGACTGGGACCAGACAAAGGGCCAGGAGATCACAGCTAACGCATTATCTCAGCACGGCGCTAAGATCGATGTTGTATTCTGCAACAACGATGCAATGGCACTTGGTGCATTACAGGCTATCGAGGCAGCTGGAAGAAAAGTAAACGAAGATATCTACTTAGTAGGTGTTGACGCTCTGGTTGAGTGTGTTGAGAACGTTATGAACAACAAGATGACCGGTACCGTATTCAACGATTACTTTGGTCAGGCTCACACAGCAGCTGATGTTGCTATGTCCTTCGTAAACGGCGAAGAAGTTGACAACGTATACATGGTAGACTATGTAAAGGTTACAACTGATAACGCAGCTGAGATCCTTGAACTGATTAAATAATTAAATGTCCTGTCTGATGGGATAAAGATATGAAGACGTCGGGTGTGTCCTCATGACACACCCGATTTTATGAAAGGAGAGAATGGGATGGCAGAGTACAGATTGGAAATGCGCGGGGTTTCCAAAAGTTTCCCTGGCGTTAAAGCTCTGGATGGGATTAACCTGAAAGTCCGTCCGGGTACTGTCCATGCACTCATGGGGGAAAACGGTGCAGGAAAGTCTACCTTGATGAAATGCCTTTTCGGTATTTACCATATGGACGAGGGTGAGGTTTATCTGGATGGAGAGAAAGTAGAAATCCACAATCCGGATGAGGCCCTTCACAAAGGACTGGCCATGGTACATCAGGAGCTGCAGCCGATACCTGAGAGAACGGTAGCAGAGAATATGTATGCCGGCCGCTATCCGATGAAAAGCGTTGGTCCCTTTAAGATGGTGGATCACAAAAAGATGTTTGAAGAGACAGCAAAATGGCTGGAAGACGTAAAGATGCCTTACAACCCGAAGGCAAAGCTGGGAACCATGTCCATTGCGCAGATGCAGTCTGTAGAAATTGCCAAGGCAGTTTCCTTACAGGCCAGAGTGGTAATTCTGGACGAGCCGACCTCTTCCCTGACAGATAACGAAGTAGAAGCACTGTTCCGTATTATCCGTGATTTAAAATCCAGAGGCGTTTCCCTGATTTATATTTCTCACAAGATGGCGGAGATCCGTGAGATTTGTGATGATATTACTATCATGCGAGACGGTACCTACGTAGGTTCCTGGAGCATGAATGATATTACTGACGATGAGATCGTAAAACAGATGGTAGGCCGTGAGCTGACCAATATCTATCCTCCGAAGAATGATGCTAAAGTGGGCGAGGTTCTTCTGGATGTAAAGGGATATTCCAGTATTCATGAGCGTTCCTTCCAGGATTGTTCCTTCCAGCTTCGCCGCGGCGAGATTCTGGGATTCGGCGGCCTGGTAGGCGCACAGAGAACCGAGTTAATGGAGGCTATTTTCGGTATGCGCCACATTAACAAAGGTGAGATTTATATCAAAGGAAAGAAAATGAGTATCAAGCGTCCGCAGGATGCTATCCGCGGAGGAATCGGTATGATTACCGAGGACCGTCGCGGAACCGGTATTTTAGGGTGCTTGTCCATTGCAGATAACGTATCCATTTCCTCGCTGGATCAGTACCTGGAGATGGGAGTCAAGTTAAACAAGGGTAAGATTGAGCAGCTGGTAAAAGATAATGTGGCCAAGCTGTCCATTAAAACTCCCAGCAGTAAGACACTGATTCAGTCTTTATCAGGCGGTAACCAGCAGAAGGTGCTGATTTCCCGGTGGCTTGCCAACAATCCGGATATCCTGATTCTGGACGAGCCGACCCGTGGTATCGACGTTGGTGCAAAATATGAGATTTATCAGATCATGATCGATCTGGCAAAACAGGGCAAGGGCATCATCATGATTTCTTCCGAAATGCCGGAGTTAATCGGTATGTCCAACCGTATTCTCGTTATGTGCAACGGCCATATTACAGGTGAAGTACAGGGCGAAGAAGCAACACAGGAGCGTATCATGAGCTACGCTACGAAGTTCTAGGATAGGAGGAAGAGAGAATGGATAAGAAAGTCAATGTAAAAGACATATTGATCAATAATGGTATTATTATACTGATTCTTCTCATGGTACTCTTCGTAGGAGTGACCAAGGAGAATTTCTTCAGCGGAAGTAACTTCAGCAACGTTTCCATCAACGTAGCTTGCCGTTTCATCATCGCAGTCGGCGTATCCGGCTGTTTGATTACAAAAGGTACAGACCTTTCCGCAGGACGTGTGGTTGGTCTGGCAGCCTGCCTTGCAGGTACTCTGCTTCAGAAGGCTGATTACAGCGGCCGTTTTGAGCTTACCAAGAATTTCCCGGAATTAAATGTTTGGCTGATTCTTTTAATCTGTGTGGCTATCTGCTGTATCTTTGGTCTGATTAACGGTATTGTAGTTGCTTACTTAAATGTACCGGCTTTCATCGGCACCCTGGGTATGCAGATGATCGTTTACGGTATCAACCTGGTATATACCAAGTCCGTTCCGCTGGGCGGCTACCGTTCCGATTATACCACCATCGCAAACGGTAAATTATTTGGTGTATTCCCGTACTTATTCATCATCGCTATCGTAATCGGCCTTATCATGTGGTTTGTATATAACTACACCCGTCACGGCAAATATATGTACGCCATCGGCGGCAACGAGGCAGCCGCTGAGGTAGCTGGTGTAAACGTTAAGAAAACAAAAATTATCATTTACGTAACTGCCGCAGCCCTCTACGCCATCGCCGGTTTCCTTCTGGGAGCAAAATCCGGTGGTGCCGGTGTAAACACAGGTAACGGCTACGAGCTGGAGGCAATCGCAGCTTGTACCATCGGCGGTGTATCCGTAAACGGTGGTATCGGCCGCGTATCCGGTATCGTAATCGGTGTATTGGTATTCGAGCTCTTAAAAACCTGCTTACAGTTCTTAGGAATCGACCCCAACTACCAGTTCATCGCACAGGGTATCGTAATCGTAGTAGCCATCGCTTTGGATATTAGAAAATACATCGCGAAGAAATAGAGCGGTGCGAAAAAAATCAGCCCGAAAGCTGTGTTGTGCTTGCACAAAAGCAGCTTTCGGGCTGATTTTTTTCATAGGGCGCCAGCCCCGCGAAGCGAGATGGAGCGAAGCGGAATCGAGCTGCGCGTGCACCGCGGAGTAGTGAAATGCGACAGGAAT
>Ga0129309_1000527_pt1 | contig 28372 bp, 22 predicted proteins | sample L1105metagenome_FD_94439 | JGI IMG/M metagenome (GOLD analysis project Ga0129309, IMG submission 94439) | Ring-tailed lemur group fecal microbial communities from Wisconsin, USA - L1105 metagenome | ecosystem: Host-associated > Mammals > Digestive system > Large intestine > Fecal | place: USA...
AAGAGATAGCGCACCCCGATGGTCCCCTGGTCGAAGTCCTGGCGGACCGCCTGCCACAGACGCTCCAAATCGGCTTTGCTGGCCTGGTCCAGAGAGATGGACTCCAGGGTGTGCGCCTCCAGGTGGTACACCCCGTCCAGCTGGGCGTCCAGCAGGCGGCCCTTCTGTTCGTAGCGGTCGAAGCCGTAGGACAGGGCCACCAGGTCCCGGTCCTGGAGCAGCTGATTGGCCATCCAGGTGACGGAGCCCTCCTGCTCCAGCTCGTTCTGATAGACGGGGACGGAATCATAGCTCCGCTCCAAGGTGGAGCCGTTTTTCAGGGTGTAGGTCACCTGAAGGTAGATGTAGCTCTCCCCAGGCTGGTAGCTGGAGCGGTTGTAGTCGGCCCGATCCTTGTCCTCAACAATGGCCTGATGGAGGTCCACCACCCGCTGGATCTGTGTCGGGTCGGTGACGTTGTCCAATCGGAGGTTTCCGCCGTCGTAGGGGTAGCCCAGGGTGCCGCTGACCGTCAGGGAGGTTACCTGGCCCGGATCGGGCACCCGGTCTTCCACGCCGAACAGGTCCAGGAAGCAGGCGGCGCACAGCAGGGCCAGGGCGGCCGCCATGGCCACGCAGCCCTTCCAGGCCCGGAACACCCGGAAGGACTTCTTCAGCAGCATCTGGGCCGCAAAATAACCTACGGCGGTCCAGACCAGCACGGACAGGGACAGGGGGAGGGCCTCGCTCTGCCAGCCGAAGAAGGTGGAGGTCAGGGTGCCGAAGCACAGACCGGTGCAGAAGGAGACGCCGCACAGGAAGATGGGCCGCACCACGGGGATGGCCACCACATCGCCGGCGGACTCCACGTGGCGGTACCGGTAGATCATCAGAGCCAGCACGGCGAATACCACGCCGACGGCGGCGTAGGCGGCCACGGTGCCGGGGGAGGCCAGGAACCACCGGTCAGTGGTGGTGGTCACGCCGTTGATGTTGACCGGACTCGCGCTCATATCGCAGGCGTCAATCAGGGTGAGCAGGGGGGTGCAGTATTCCACCAGCTTGTTGTTGGTGTAGCCCCGGGGCAGGCCGTAGAAAAATTGGGCCATCAGCTGGGTGAGCAGGGTGTAAATGACCATGACCAGGCCGTTGAGGATGGCGTAAAAGGCGGGCAGGGCCAGGATATGGCCGGTGAACATGGCACAGAAAGAGGCGAAGGAGAAGAAGAACAGAGCGGTGCCGCTCTGGACCAGCAGCCAGAGACCCAGGGCGGACAGGGCCGTACTCCAGTACATAGAGGGCAGTAGGATCAGCTCTACCGCCGCCGTCAGGATGGCTACCGCCAGGTGGGGCAGCACCAGGAAGGAGAGGCCCGCCAGATACTGAGTGAGGAACAAGGTCTCCCGCCGCATGGGCAGGGCGTGCATCATGGCGGCGGAGCGGTTATTATAGAGGTAGCCGTAGACTGCCATGGCGCACAGAATCCCGAAGACGCAGGACAGAACGGCACCGGCCGCCAGAGTGAGGGGAACATCCTTAGCCATGCTCAGCAGGTAGCTCTGGGGATCGGCAGCCCCGGTGCCCCAGCGGAGATTGTCGAAGTACTGGTTGAGCAGGTTCAGGGGCTGGACAAACAGCCAGATCAGACCGTACAGGGTCCACAGGGGCCAGAACCGCCCCATGGTCTTGCGGTACAGGGTGGAATTAAAGCACGATGTCACGGACCGCATAGTCCTCACCTCCCAGTTCATAGATAAAGATCTCCTCCAGGGACAGGGGCAGGGCCTCCAGCAGAAGGGGGCTGTACACCGCCATCCGGGCCTTGATCTCCGCCGGGTTGCCCCGGACGATGTAGGTGTACACCCGGCCCACCTGGGTGGTGTGGAGCACGTTCAGTTCTCGGGGCAGCTCGGGGGGCTCCGGCTGAGCGAAGGCCACCTGGAGCTTGACCACGTTGTCCTGGAGGTCGGTGAGGGACCGTTCCAGCAGCACCTTACCGTGGGACAGCACGCCCACGTGGTCGCATACATCCTCCAGCTCCCGCAGGTTGTGGGAGCTGACCAGCACCGTGGTCCCCCGCTGGGCCACGTCGCCCATGAGCAGGGACCAGACCTGCCGCCGCATCACCGGGTCCAGGCCGTCCACCGGCTCGTCCAGCACCAGCACCTCGGGGTTGCAGCACAGGGACAGCCAGAAGGCCGACTGCTTCTGCATGCCCTTGGACAGGCGGCGGATGGGGTGCTTCTCGTCCACCTCGGGGAAGGCGTCCTTCAGCGCCTCATACCGCTTGGCGTCAAAGTTGGGGTACATCCCCCGGTAGAACTTCATCATGTCCCGGGTAGAGGCGGACACAAAGTAGTACAGCTCGTCGGGGATGGCGGCGATTTTGGCCTTTACCGCCGGGTTCTCGTAAACGGGCTGGCCGTCCACTAGGATGGAGCCCGAGTCGGGCCGGTAGACCCCCGTGATGTGGCGCAGGATGGTGGATTTGCCCGCGCCGTTGGGGCCCACCAGGCCGTAGATGGAGCCGCCCTCCACCGTCATGGTCAGCCCGTCCAGAGCCCGGAAGCCCTCGAAGGTCTTGACCACATTGTTTACCTTGATCATATCGCCTCTCCTCCTTCCAATGCCCGGATCCGGGCCCACAGCGCCTGGCCGTCCACGCCCAGGAACAGCAGCTCCGCCGCCGTCTGATCAAAGACCTGGAGCAGCTCGTTCCTGCGCCCCTCGTCCACCCCTGTGTGTGGGGCGGCGAAGGAGCCCTTGCCGGGCACCGAGTAGACGTAGCCCTCCGACTCCAGAGATTCGTAGGCCCGCTGGATGGTGTTGGGGTTGATGGCCAGACTGCTGGCCATGGTCCGTACCGAGGGGAGCTTTTCTCCCTCCTGGATGACGCCGGACACCATTAATCGGCGCAGGCCGTCTTTGACCTGCTCATAGATGGGGCGGGCGTCCCGATAGTCCAGATTCAGCACGATAATCCACTCCTTTCTCCGGCGGTGTGCCGCCGGGAACTGTATTGCGTGTATTAGTACACCTAGTATATCGAAGGGGAGCGGGAAAAACAATTAAGAAGTATTTAAGAATTTATGAAGAAGCGCCCGAATCCCCGAGCAGGGGGGATAACGCCAGAGCGCAGGGCAGAGCCCAGGGGCGGCCAAAGGCCGAACCGGGTCTGCCCGGAGTCGGAGAAGTTATCACCCCGGCTGCGAGGGGACCGAGACGTGACAGAGAAGAAGCGTCCGAGCCGTTGTGAGCAGCGGGCTAAGCCGGGAGCGGAGCGGAAAGACCAAGGAGGGGCCGCAGGCCCCGGATGGGTTTCCGCGCAGTCGGACGGCTTAGATCCGCGCCGCGAACAGGCGAGGCGTGACAGAGAAGAAGCGTCCGGCCTTAAATTTAAAAATTAACACAATCTTCAATCGAAAATTCTTGACGGCTGTGATATGATAACGGCAAAGCAATTATTCTATGTTGATTTTGACCCTTTTTGGTATCCCCTGCGGGGGCAACCGAAAAAATGGCGCATTATCCCACTTCGGCTGTGCCTGCGTGGTATAATAGAAAAAAAGAGCGGCCGCGGGCCCTCTGTTACAGGAGGTAGAGTATGTTCCAGAAAATTGGTTTTATCGGCACCGGCAACATGGGCGGGGCGCTGGCCCGGGCCGCCGACCAGGGGGCCCCGGAGGGGGCCGCCCTGTACCTGTCAAACCGCAGCCCCGCCAAGGCGGAGGCCCTCTGTGCCCAGCTGACCCATGCCCGGATGTCGACCAACGAGGAGATTGCCCGGACCTGTGATCTGATCTTCCTGGGTGTGAAGCCCCAGATGATGGCCGGGGTGCTGGAGGCGCTGAGGCCTATCCTGGCCGCCCGGACCGATCGCTTTGTGGTGTGCAGCATGGCGGCTGGACTGACCATGGACGTCCTTGCCGGGATGCTGGGCGGGGACTACCCCCTGATCCGCATTCTGCCCAACACCCCCGCCGCCATCGGCCAGGGTATCGCCCAGTTCTGCGGTCAGGGCATCACGACGGAGGAGAAGGCCGGTTTCCTGTCCCTGATGGCCCCCTCCGGTCTGCTGGACGAGATGGATGAGCACATGATGACCGCCGCCAACTGCGTGTCCGGCTGCGGGGTGGCCTTCGCCGCTCTGTTCCTGGAGGCACTGGCCGACGGGGGTGTGGCCTGCGGGCTGCCCCGGGACAAGGCCCTGGCCTGCGCCGCCCAGACCCTGGTGGGCACCGGGGCTCTGTATCTGTCCGGCGGACAGCACCCCGGCGCGCTGAAGGACGCGGTGTGCTCCCCTGGCGGCACCACCATCCAGGGGGTGCGGACGCTGGAGGAGCGGGGCTTCCGGGCCGCCGCCATGGACGCCGTTATCGCGGCATACGAGAAAACGTTGAAGCTGAAGTGAACGGAGCGGTAGGAATCACTTCTGAACCGCGCATAAAATGAGGGGAGTGTATTGGAAGATGCGAATTGTAATTAAGGTTGGCACCTCAACCCTGGCCCACGCCACAGGCCGGCTGAACATCCGCCATGTGGAGGAGCTGGTGAAGGTGCTGTCCGACCTGAAAAACGCGGGGCATGAGGTGATTCTGGTGTCCTCCGGCGCCATCGGCATGGGCGTGGGCAAGCTGAATCTGCCCGGCAAGCCCGCCGACATGCCCACCAAGCAGGCCGCCGCCGCCGTGGGCCAGTGCGAGCTGATGTACACCTACGACAAACTGTTTGCCCAGTACAACCACACCGTGGCCCAGATCCTGCTGACCAGCGAGGACATCGACCATGTGGACCGGCGGCAGAACTTTGAGAACACGATGTTCCGCCTGCTGTCCCTGGGGGCCCTGCCTGTCATCAACGAGAACGACACCATCGCCACCGCCGAGATCAAGGTGGGCGACAACGACACCCTGGGAGCCATCGTGGCCTGCTCTGTGGGGGCGGACCTGCTGGTGCTGCTCAGCGATATCGAGGGCCTGTACACCGCCGATCCCCGCAAGGACCCCGACGCCCAGCTGATCCCCGTGGTGGAGGAGGTCACCCCCGACATTGAGGCGCTGGCCGGAGGCGTGGGCTCCAGTCTGGGCACCGGCGGCATGGCCACGAAACTCCGGGCCGCCAAAATGGTCACCGCTCAGGGCTGTGATATGGTCATCACCAACGGCGAGCGGCCCGAGGGGCTGTACGATATCGTGGAAGGCAAGGCCGTGGGCACCCGGTTCTTGGGAGCACAGAATTAAGAACGAAGAGGGACCGCCGCGGTGGGGACGGAAGGGCGACCCGCAGGGGAGAGGTTCACCCCTGCTGTACGGAACAAAATGATTCCAAAACGAAGAATACTTAGATAATATTACAAAATGAAATCAAAAAACACGCTGAAAAGCGCGGAGAGGGTGTTGTCTATGACCACAATGGAACTGCTGCAAAAGGCCAAGGGAGCCAAGGGGGCCATGGCCCAGGCGGACACCGAGACGAAAAATAAGGCCCTGCTGGCCATGGCCGACGCACTGGAGGCCCACGGGGCGGACATCCTGGCCGCCAACGTCCAGGACCTGGAGAAGGCCAGGGGTACCGTATCCGACGTGATGCTGGACCGGCTGGCCCTGAGCGAGAGCCGCATTTCCGGCATGGCTCAGGGAATCCGGGAGGTGGCCGCCCTTCCGGATCCGGTGGGGAAAATTTTAAACCGGGTGGAGCGGCCCAACGGCCTGGTCATCGAAAAGACCGCCGTCCCCATGGGGGTCATCGCCATCATCTACGAGAGCCGGCCTAATGTCACCTCTGACGCCGCCGCCCTGGCGCTGAAGGCGGGCTCCGCCTGCGTACTGCGCTGCGGGAAGGAGGCCCACCAGTCCGCCTCCGCCATCGTGGCCGCCCTCCGGGAGGGTTTGTCCGCCGCCGGGCTGCCCCAGGACGCCCTGGGCCTGGTGGAGGACACCACCCGCCAGAGCGCCAACGAGCTGATGGGGGCCCGGGGCTATGTGGACCTGCTGATCCCCCGGGGAGGCGCGGGCCTGATCCGGGCCTGTGTGGACAACGCCACCGTCCCTGTGCTGGAGACGGGCACCGGCATCTGCCACATCTATGTGGACAGAGAGGCCGACCAGGCTATGGCCCTGGACATCCTGGAGAACGCCAAGTGCTCCCGGCCCAGCGTGTGCAACGCCGCCGAGGTGTGCCTGGTCCACCGGGACATCGCCGGGGAATTTCTGCCCAAGTTCAAGGCGCGCATGGCGGACCGCCGGGCCGCGGAGGGCAAGCCCCCGGTGGAGCTGCGGCTGGACGAGGCTGCCGCGGCCCTCATCGACGGCGTCCCCGCCGGGGAACGGGACTTCGACACCGAGTTTTTGGACTACGTCATGGCCGTCCATGTGGTGGACGGGGTGGAGGAGGCCGTGGCCCACATTGCCGCTCACTCCACCGGCCACTCCGAGGCCATTGTTACAGAGAACGAAGAGACCGCCCGGAAATTCCTGGCTGGGGTGGACTCCGCCGCCGTCTACTGGAACGCCTCCACCCGGTTTACCGACGGAGGCGAGTTCGGTTTAGGCTGTGAAATGGGCATCTCCACCCAGAAGCTCCACGCCCGGGGCCCTCTGGGGCTGGGCGAGCTGTGCACTTTCAAGTACGTGATCCGGGGAACTGGACAGATCCGGTAGATTTTTCAGCAGGAACCTGGTTTTACAGGAGAATTTGGAAAAAATTGTTCCTGGAATTTTGGGCGCGGCTGGAGTATGATATAGGCGAAAATTTTGGCCTCGTCTCTCCTGCCCTCAGAGCCGATCACCGTGAGGACGGAAGAGGCGGGGTCCGGACCGGAACCACCGCCCACAAACGAGAAAGGACTGATTCCAATGAACCACTATATGCGCGAGTTCATCGCCACCACCCAGGAACTGCTGGGATCTGAACAGGTCCGTATGATGGGCCGCTGGAACCACCACGGTCCCATCACCACGCTGGACCACTCGTTGTTTGTGGCCTACTGCTCCTACCGGGTCGCCCGGGCGCTGAGACTGGACGCCCAGGCCGCCGCCCGGGGCGGTCTGCTCCACGATCTGTACCTGTACGACTCCAAGGACAAGTCCGCCCACCCCGGCTGGCAGTGCTTCGACCACCCCCGGGCGGCCGCCAAAAACGCCGCTGAGCTGACGGACCTGTCCCACAAGGAGCGCAATATCATCCTGTCCCATATGTGGCCTCTGGGCGGCGCTCTGCCCCGGTCCCCCGAGGCCCTGCTGGTGGACCTGGTGGACACCGTGTGCGCCGGGCTTGAGATGGCCCGGATCTATCGCCCCGCCCGGCTGCGGGAGCGGCTGGGGGTCCGTCCTCTGGTGCCTGTCTCTGGCTGACGGACAAATGAGCTCCCCTCCGATGCCCCGGAGGGGAGTTTTTTGTGCAGTTACTTGGGAAGTCGAACTTTTTTTGAGCAAAATTGTATTTTATCGCCCAATTCAAAAAATTTGTTTGTTAGGGGCTGAAATTCTCTGGTAATATGCTATAATGTTCCCAGGAGAATCTGTCCGTACGAACGGCTTTGCCCCGCAAAGCCGTTTCTGTCATGTCAACACTGGGCCCGCGGCTATGCCGCCGCCCGTTTCAGGAGGTCGAACCTGGATGAAGGATCACTCTGCCGCCCTGGCTGCGAAACGCCAGGCATTGCTGGAGGCCGGCGTGGAAATGCTGGACCCCTCCGCCGTCTATGTGGAAGATACCGTTACCGTGGGGGCGGGCACCCTGCTGCTCCCCGGCGTCATTTTACGGGGGAACACCGTGGTGGGGGAAAACTGCCAGCTGGGCCCCGATGTGATGCTCACCGACTGTGTCGTGGGGAATCACGTGACGATCAACGCCTCCCAGTGTGAGGAGAGCCGGATCGAGAGGGACTGCCAGATCGGTCCCTATACCCACATCCGGCCCCACTGTGTGGTGGGGGAGGGCTCTAAGATCGGAGCCTTCGTCCAGCTGAAGAACTGCAGCCTGGGCAAGGGGACCAAGATGGCCCACCTGACCTATGTGGGAGACAGCGATGTGGGCGACCACTGCAACTTCGGCTGCGGCACCGTCACCTGCAACTACGACGGCTTCCAGAAGTTCCGCACCACCATCGGCAGCGACGTCTTCGTGGGCTGCAACACCAACTTTGTCCCGCCGGTGAAGATCGGGGACGGAGCCTTTATCGCCGCCGCTTCCACGGTGACCGACGACGTCCCCGCCGATGCCATGGTCATTGGCCGGACCCGCCAGCAGGTCAAGGAGGGTTGGGCCGCCGCCAACCGGGAAAAGAAGCGGAAAAAGTAACGACGTGGGAATTGTGAGCGGACGCTCACAGAAAATATACCAAAACGCAAGATAATGGGTCGCCAAACGACGATCCGCAACATGGGAGGATGTAATATGATCGCACACGGGAAGGATATCAAGGTTTTTACTGGTAATTCCAACCCCCAGCTGGCCAAGGACATTTGTAAGGAACTGGGCATTCCTCTGGGCAACTCCGAGGTAGGCGCGTTCTCCGACGGGGAGAACTTTGCCTCTATCTACGAGACGGTCCGTGGTTCCGATGTCTTCGTGGTCCAGTCCACCAGCTCTTTCGTTCACAACGACAAACTCGGCACCGTTAACGACGCCCTGATGGAGCTGCTCATCATGATCGATGCTCTGAAGCGCGCTTCCGCCGGCCGGATCACCGCCGTGATCCCCTATTTCGGCTACGCCCGCCAGGACCGCAAGACCAAACCCCGCGACCCCATCTCCGCCAAGCTGGTGGCCAACCTGATCACCCGCGCCGGCGCCGACCGGGTCCTTACCATGGACCTGCACGCCAACCAGATCCAGGGCTTCTTCGACATCCCTGTGGATAACCTGCTGGGCTCCCCCATCTTTGTGGAGCACTTCACTCAGAAGTACGCCGACTGCCACGACGACACCATGGTGGTGTCCCCCGACGTGGGCTCCGTGGCCCGCGCCCGCGCCTTCGCGCAGAAGCTGAACATGCCCATGGCCATCGTGGATAAGCGCCGCCAGAAGGCCAACTCCTCCGAGGTCATGAACATCATCGGCGACGTCCGCGACAAGCACGTCATCCTTCTGGACGACATGGTGGACACCGGCGGGTCCCTGTGCCACGCCGCCAAGGCCCTGGTAGAGATCGGCGGCGCCCGTGACGTCACCGCCTGCGCCTCCCACGGCGTCCTGTCCGGCCCCGCTATCCAGCGCATCAAGGACAGCGTGCTGGACGAGGTCATCTTCCTGGACACCATCCCCGGCAAGCCCGGCGTCAACTGCGACAAGATCAAGTACATCTCCGTGGCCCACATGTTTGCCGAGGCCATCAGCCACATCTACATGGAGACCTCCGTGTCTCCGCTGTTCCTGTAAAGCATCTGGGGGGGCGCTGTCCCCCTAGATACACGATCGGTTTCCAACGAAACCGATCGTGATACCCTCCTCGCCTCCGCCCGCGAAGGCGGCCCTGGTCGACTGCGGCCAGGGGCAGGGGTGTCCTCCGGCGAAGCACCCGCAAGGGGCACGCTGTATCCGTAAGGCGGCGGAGCCGCCAACGGCTACGCTGTCAATTCGCCTGCGGATGGATTTTAATTTATTTTGCCGCAAGGCGGCAAAACTCTGCGAGGCTTTGCCTGCAAGAAAAACAAGCCGAAACAAGGGGCGGGTAGTTCTTACCCGCCCCTATTTGGACTTCCTTTTGAAACGTTCAAAGCGAGGAAAGAATATGCTCTTCCAAAAAAATTCCGGGGGCGCCGGCTGGATTTTGGTCTGTCTGGGCAATCCCGGGGATAAATATGAGAATACCCGGCACAACGTGGGCTTCATGGTGGCCGACGAGGTGGCAGAGCGCCAGCACGCTCCCATCCAGAAGCTGAAATTCAAGGCGCTGACCAATCTGCTGACCATTTCCGGGGAAAAAGTGCTGGTGATGAAGCCCATCACCTATATGAACCTGTCCGGCGAAGCGGTACGCCAGGCGGTGGACTTCTACAAAGTGCCCGCCGACCATGTGCTGGTGGTGTCCGACGACACCGCCCTGGCCGTGGGCAGGCTGCGCATCCGGGCAAAGGGCTCCGCCGGGGGCCACAACGGCCTGAAAAACATCATCCAGCACCTGGGCACCGACCAGTTCCCGCGGGTCCGGGTGGGCGTGGGAGAGAAGCCCCATCCCGACTACGACATGGCCGACTGGGTCCTGGGCAAGTTTGCAGGCGAGGACAAAAAGGCCATTGACGCCGCCGTGAAAAAGGCCGCCGACGCCATCGAGTGCATCCTGAAGGATGGAATTGATAAGGGTATGAACAAGTTCAATGGCTGAGCTTGTCAGCCGCTAGGGCAACCCCCCGGGAGTTGGAAGACCGGGGGCTTTTGCCGCATCCAAAACTTCCAAATTTTGTAAGCGAGGTCCTTGCCATGAAACTGCTCACCGCGGCCCTGAGCCGTCTGCCGGAATTTGAACAGCTGATTGCCAATCTGGAGGGGGGCCGCTGCCCCGTGGCCCTGTCCGGGGTGGCGGCGGTCCACCGGGCCCACATCGCGGCGGGTATCGGTCTGGTCACCAAGCGGCCCGTAGTGCTGGTATGCGCCGACGAGGGGGAGGGCGAGCGGCTGGCCAAGGACTTGTCTGCCTTCACGGAGGAGCCGGTGCCGGTGCTGTCCCCCCGGTCCTTCACCTTCCACAACGCGGCCACCGTGTCCCGGCAGTGGGAGCACCGGCGGCTGGCCCTGCTCCAGCAGCTCTCGGCGGGGGAGCTGCCCTTCCTGGTTGCCACGGTGGAGGGGCTCCTCCAGCGGACCATGCCCCCGGCGGCCCTGGACCAGAACTGCCGGATTCTGCGGGTGGGAGAGGTCCGGGACCTGAACGAGCTGTCCGAGGCCCTCACCGCCGCGGGCTACGTCCGCTGTGACCAGGTGGAGGGCGTGGGCCAGTTCGCCCTCCGGGGCGGCATTCTGGACGTCTACGGCCCCGGCATGGAGGCCCCCGCCCGGGTGGAGTTCTTTGGGGACGAGGTGGACGCCATGGGCGTCTTTGACCCCGAGACCCAGCGCCGGACCCAGAACGTGGAGGAGATTCTGCTCCTGCCCGCCGCCGAGGCCCTGCCCCAGGCGGCCCCCGGGGGATTGTCCGGTCTGTCCGCCAAGTTGCAGAAGCTGGCCGCCAAGGCCACCCAAAGCGGCCTGAAGGACCTGGCCGCCACCCTGGAGCAGGATCGGGAGGCCATCGAACAGGGCCGTTCCTTCCTGGCCATGGACCGCTACCTGGCCCTCATCTACCCCGAGCTGGCCACGGCGGCGGACTACCTGCCCGGGGACGCCTGCGTGGTGTTTTCCGAGTGCGGCCGCGTCGCGGACCGGGCCAAGACCTACCAGTGGCAGCTGGAGGAGGACGCCAAGACCCTGATGGACCGGGGGGGGCTGGACGGCTCCTGCGCCGAGCTGGCCCGAACCTTTCCCCAGCTCAACGCCTTCCTGGAGGATTACGCGGTGGCTTACCTGGACTCCTTCACCACCTCCAACTACCCCACGCCCCCTCGCGCCCTGCTGTCCCTCATGGCCAAGCAGCTGCCCTCCTTCGGGGGCAGCCTGGAGGCGGCGGTCCAGGATCTGAGCCACTACCAGAACGCGGGCTTCGGCTCCCTGGTGCTGGTGTCCGGCGAGCAGCGGGCATTGGACCTCCAGGACCTGCTGCGGGGGCAGAAGGTGAAGTCCTCGGTGGACTTCCAGCTCAAGGAGCTGCCCAAGCCGGGCCACACCGTCATCACCCTGGGCGGCCTATCCGGCGGCATGGAGTACCCCGACCTCAAGCTGGCGGTGGTCACCGAGGGGGACCACTCCAGCGTCAAACGGCCCCGGGCAAGGAAAAACGCCACCAACCGGCAGAAGCTGAAGTCCTACGCCGACCTGGCCCCCGGGGACCTGGTGGTCCACGAGCACCACGGCGTGGGCCGGTATGTGGGCATGGTGAAGATGCCGGTGGACGGCATCGAGAAGGACTACGTCAAGATCGCCTACGCCGGCACCGACGTACTCTACGTCCCCGCCACCCAATTGGACTTGGTGTCCAAGTACATCGGTGGGGGCGAGGACGCCGCCGAGACCAAGAAGCTCAACCGCCTGGGGGGCACCGAGTGGGAGAAGGCCAAGACCAAAGCCAAAAAGGCGGTCAAGGACCTGGCCAAAGGGCTCATTCAGCTCTACGCCCAGCGCCAGCGCCAGCCGGGCTACGCCTTTTCCCCCGATTCCCCCTGGCAGCGGGAGTTTGAGGAGCAGTTCGAGTACACCGAGACCGACGACCAGCTGCGCTGCATCCAGGAGATCAAGCTGGACATGGAGCGGCCCACCCCCATGGACCGGCTCCTCTGCGGCGACGTGGGCTACGGCAAGACGGAGGTGGCCTTCCGGGCCATCATGAAGTGCGTCCTGGACGGCAAGCAGGCCGCCATCCTGGTGCCCACCACCGTCCTGGCCCGGCAGCACTATCTAAACGCTCTGCGGCGCTTTGCCAAGTACCCGGTGGAGATCGACGTGGTGTCCCGGTTCCGCACGCCCGTCCAGATGAAGGAGACCCTCCGCAAGGTGGAGACCGGGGAGGTGGACGTCCTCATCGGCACCCACCGGCTGTTCAACAAGGACGTGCGCTTTAAAGACCTGGGACTTCTGGTGGTGGACGAGGAGCAGCGCTTCGGCGTCCAGCACAAGGAGCGCTTAAAAGAAAACTTCAAGCAGGTGGACGTGCTCACCCTGTCCGCCACCCCCATCCCCCGGACCTTAAATATGGCGCTGTCGGGCATCCGGGACATGTCCACCCTGGAGGAGCCCCCCGCCGACCGCCTGCCCGTCCAGACCTATGTGCTGGAGCAGGACTGGGGGGTGCTGGGGGACGCCATGCGCCGGGAACTGGAAAGAGGGGGGCAAGTATATTACCTTCACAACCGGGTGGAGACCATCGACCGCACCGCCAGCCGCATCCAGACCATGCTGGGGGAGGCGGCCGCAGTGGGCGTGGCCCACGGCAAGATGCCCCAGGAGGCCATCGACGACGTGATGAGCCGGATGACCGACGGGGAGCTGAACGTGCTGGTGTGCACCACCATCATCGAGACGGGCATCGACCTGCCCAACGCCAACACCCTCATCATCGAGGACGCCGACAAGCTGGGTCTGGCCCAGCTCCACCAGATCCGGGGCCGGGTGGGCCGGTCCAACCGCCGGGCCTTCGCCTACCTGACCTACCGCCGGGGCAAGGTTTTGAGCGAGACCGCCTCCAAGCGGCTCAGTGCCATCCGGGAGTTCGCCGAGTTCGGCTCCGGCTTCAAGATCGCCATGCGGGACCTGGAGATCCGGGGCGCGGGCAACGTGCTTGGCCCCGAGCAGAGCGGCTTTATGCTGTCCGTGGGCTACGACATGTACCTGAAGCTGCTGGAGGAGGCCGTCCTCACTGAGCAGGGCCAGCCCATCCCTACCCGCACCGAGTGCGCCGCCAACCTGAGTGTGGCCGCCTCCGTCCCCGACAAATACGTTCCCTCGCCGGAGCAGCGGATGGATCTGTACCGCCGCATCGCCCGGCTCCGGGACGAACAGGACGCCGACGATCTGGTGGATGAGCTCATCGACCGGTACGGCGAGCCGCCCCGGACGGTGAACAACCTCATTTCGGTGGCCCTCCTCCGGGCCGACGCCGCCAACGCGGACATTACCGACATCGACCAGAAAAACGGCTGTCTGCTACTGACCATTCCCAAATTCGACCTGCGCCAGGTGTCCGACCTGTGCGGAGGCGACAAGTATAAGGGTCGGCTCCTGTTCTCCGCCGGTGACAAGCCCTACCTGTCTCTGCGGCTGAAAAAGGGCGAGGACGCGCTGAGAGCCGCAAGGGCCCTGGTGGCGGACTATGCCGCGGGGATAGAGAATGTAAACAAGTCATAAACACCATGGATATCCCCTTGCCCCTTCTGTGGGTTTTGTGCTATGATAATATAGTCTGCCGGACCAAGCTCCGGCTCCATCCGACAATTTTCCTGAGATTTGAAAGGAACTGCATTTCTATGACTACCATGAAACGACTGCTTTCTCTGACCCTGGCGCTGGCCCTGGGGACCTCGCTCCTGGCGGGCTGCTCCAAGGGGGACAGCTCCTCCGCCGATGCCTCCGGCTCTTCTTCCTCCTCTGCCGAGGTGGAGCCCATGGACCTGACCGGCGTCACCGACCCCTATCTGGCCACCGCTGGTCTGTCCGCCGATACCGTAGTCGCCACCATCGGCGACTATGAGATCACCGCGGACAGCCTGCTCTACTGGCTGTACTACGACAGCAAGATCACCATGTCTCAGTTCGGTCTGAGCGAGCTGCCCTGGGATGAGGAGTCCGGGGACGGCACCCTGAAGGAGTCCATGCTGGACACCTCGCTGAAGCTGGCCGCCTACTACCGCCTGCTGCCTGAACTGGGCAAAAAGGAGGGCCTGACCAACTCCGCCGACATTCTGGACGGCTTGAATCAAGAGAACCAGAGCCTGGTGGAACAGCTGGGCAGTGAGGAACTGGCCGGCCGCACCTACTGGACCAATATGATGACCCTGGACCTGTTTAAGGAAATGGCCCAGGGTGCAGAGATGCACAACCTGCTCCAGAACCACTTCTTCGGCGAGGGGACTGACGGCTACCCCACCGACGCCGAGGTCCTGGCTTATGCTCAGGATGATCTGGGTTACTACCGGGCCAAGCACATCCTGCTGAAGACCGTGGATACCGACAAGCCCATCAAGGATGAGGACGGCAAGGCCACCGGCGAGTATGAGAAGCTGGACGACGAGACCATCAAGGCCCAGAAGGCCAAGGCCGAGGACATCCTGGCCCAGCTCCGGGCTGCCGACGACCCCGTGGCTCTCTTTGATACCTTGATGAATGAGAACAGCGAGGACGAGGGCCTGGCCTCCAACCCCGACGGTTACACCACCGCCAAGGGCCAGATGGTGGCCCCCTTTGAGGAGGCCGCTCTGGCGCTGAAGGACGGGGAGATCAGCGAGATCGTGGAGAGTGACTTCGGCTACCACATCATCCTCCGCCTGCCCCTGGACCTGAGCGAGTTCCGGACCGCCATGGTGTCCGACAAGATGAACGACAAGAGCGACCAGTGGCTGGAGGAGTACGGCATCCAGACCACCGACGCCTATGATAAGATCGACCCCGCCGACTTCTGGGCGAAGACCCAGTCCCTCCAGCTGGCGGTCTACAACGAGATTCAGACCGTCATGGACGAGAAGGAAGCGGCTGACAGCAGCGCCGACGGTTCCTCCTCCAGCGCCGCCTCCGGCAGCCAGGGCTGAAAACCGCACCGCAGGCAGACGCCCAAATAACGAAAACAGAGCCCCTTCCAGCCGGAAGGGGCTCTGTTTTCATTTTAAAGATCGTTATTGGACGGCGGCGACGAGCTGGATCTCCACGGGGGCGTTGCCGGGCAGAGTAGCCACGCCGATGGCGGCCCGGGGGCCGATGCCGGCGTCGCCCAGCTCCTCGTACAGATACTCAGAGGCGAAGTCGCCGATCTTGGCGTGGGTGGTGTAGCCCTCCTCGGCGTTGACGTAGACGGTCAGAGCCAGGACCTGGGCGATGGCCTCGCCCTCGGTCAGGCAGTTCCGAGCGGCAGTCAGGGCGTTGGCGGCGGCCTGGACCACGGCGTCCTTATAGGTCTCCAGAGGCTCGCCGGCCAGGACCTTGCCGGACATCATCAGCACACCGTCCTTTCGGGAGGTCATGCCGGCGGTGTAGACCAGATTGCCGCAGCGCACGGCGGGCTTGTACTTGCCCTGGGGAATGGGGTTCTTACTCATTTTTTCATCCTCCTGTTGATTAACCGGGTATATTCATATTGTACCGGAAAAAACGGAAAAAGCAAAGGACAATTGTCGCTTTCTGCCAGAAGCAGGTCGATGAAACAGAACGGAGAGGGCGGCGGAACGCCGGGCCGCGCTTAGAATGAGTGCGCAGAGACACCAGACGGCCCCTTCGGATGGAGGGACCGTCTGATGCTGAAGTGGGAAATTGAGATATTGAGATTTTACATAAAGCGGAAGGGAGAATCGGTATTGCTCTGAAGCACCCGGTCCAGAGAACCGCAGGCGGAGTAAGGGGTGTATTTGCCGGTGACGCCGCCGGTGGTGAAGCTGCTGATGTCCAGCTCAAAGTGAATACCCTCGCCCTCAATGACGATCTTGTGGGCGTTGGTGTTCACGGAGGGGTCGGAGATGATCATAGAGCGGGTCTTATCAAAGCCCAGGCTGGCCAGGGCGATGGTAGCGTGGACGTTTACGTTCCGGGGGTAGAGCTGGCAGGCGTTGCGGGTGGGACCCTCGTAAACCACGGTGCGCTCGGTATCGGTGCGGCCCAGGCTGGGGGGATTCTTGGTCGTGACAATGGAGACGGAGTTGATGAGCTTGCGGCCGTCGAAGATGCCGTCCACGCCCAGAATGGCGCCGTGGGGCAGATAGACCTTGTGTCCGGACTTGGCGATGACTTCCTTGGCGTGGGCCTCAAATTCGGGATCGGAGAAGGCAGTGACAGAGAACATCATCAGATCGCTGTTGGCCAGAATGCCGTCAAAGTTGGCTTTCAGTACGTCGGCGGTGGCACATTCCACCACCAGATCGGTCTGGGCCAGCAGGGCGGTGTCCTGCTCCTTGACCACGGGGAAGGTCATGCCCTCCTCGGCCTGGAAAAAGATATCCTGAACAAAGGAGATGGTGTGCTCCCCCTGGTCCAGCAGATGGTGCAGCATGGTCTTGCCGATCTTGCCGCAGCCCAGAAATCCTACACGCTTAGACATAACAAATTCCTCCCTGTAAGCTTAGGCTTTGTAACGCTCCACCATCTGGCAGATGCGCTCCACGGCGGCCACGGCGGCGTCGTGATCCTGGGAGAAGTTCAGGCGGACGCAGTTGGTGAACTGGGGACCGAACTCGGTGCCGGGGGTGACGGTGACGGCGGCCTGGGCGCGGCAGAGCTTGACGAACTGGGCCAGCGTGACCTTCAGCTCGGGCATCTCCAGGAACAGGTAGCTGCCGCCCTCGGTGGCCCGGGCCCAGCAGCCGTGGTTAGCGATGACCTTCAGCAGGTCGTCCCGGATGGCCTTGTGGTCAGCGATGCGGGCGTCCAGCCAGCCCTCGGGCTCGGAGAACCAGTTCAGGTAGGCGGACTGGCAGTAACCGGCGGTGCGCAGGGAGACGATGGCCTGGAGCTTCTCCATGCGGGTGATGATGTTGGCGGAGCCGTAGGCCACGCCCAGACGGAAACCGCTGAGGGACTCGGTCTTGGAGGGGCCGATGATGGTGATGAGGGTGTCGGGCTTCTCCTCCAGGGCGCGCAGGTGGGTGTAGGGCAGGTCCTTGTCGAAGAGCTGACGGCTGTACAGCTCGTCGGCGATGACGGCCACGTTGTACTTCTTAGCCAGACGGCCGATGGCGGCCACTTCCTCGGGGGAGTAGGTGACGCCGGTGGGGTTGTTGGGGTTGGAGTACAGGAACAGCTTCACGCCGTCCTGGAAGGCCTTCTCCAGGGCCTCCAGATCCAGACCGGAGTAGTGCTCCACGTCCTTCCAGTGGATGGGCACGGGGACCAGCTCGCCGTCGAAGAACTCCACCAGCTTGCGGTTGGCAAAGTAGTCGGGCTCGATGATGGCCACCTTGTCGCCCCGGCCGATGAGGGAGCCCATGGCCAGGAACAGAGCGCCCTGGGTGCCGGGAGTCAGAATGATCTCAGAGGCGGCGTCCACAGGGGCGCCGCTGAACTCAGTCAGCTTCTGGGCCAGATACTCACGGATGGTGCCCTTGCCGCGGTACTCGGTGTAGGCCTGATGGCCGCCGCCCACCACATAGCCCTCGACGAAGCGCTCCAGGCTGCCGGGAATGGGCTTGTGGGCGTCCACGTCGCCGTGGGAGAAGTCCACGGGGGTGCCGGGAATGGGCTCGCCGATGGCAGGCAGAACCTCCTGCTTTTGCAGGCCCTCCTGGCCGGGGGCGTTGTCCACGCCCAGCTTAGAAAACTTTTCGGTGATGTAATCCATAAGAAAACCTCCTGATATGACGATGCGGCGGGTATGCCGCTGTGTTTTGTTCATGGTTCTATTGTACTGACGCGGGGGCCGAATTGCAAATATCGAAAGTTGTATAAGGTTATAACTTCCTTTGGAAGTGGCGGTTGCCTTGAGGGGCGGCTTTGGAGTACAATAGAGAAAAACGGAGGTGGCCGCCATGCTGAGAGACCGAGAATACATTTATGCCGTGTACCAGGAGCGCAGCTTCTCCCGGGCGGCCCAAAAGCTGTTTATCTCCCAGCCCGCCCTGAGCGCCAAGGTCAAGCGGGTAGAGGAGCGGGTGGGAACCCCTTTGTTCGACCGCTCCGGCAGCCCCATCCAGCTGACCCCCGCGGGCAGGTGCTACATCGAGGCGGTGGAACAGGTGGCGGCGGTGGAGGAGAATCTCCGGGAGAAGCTGAACCAGCTGTCCCAGCGGCGGGAGGGCACCGTCACCGTGGGCGCTTCCACCTACTTCTGCGCCTACATTCTGCCCCAGCTGGCTTTGGATTTTCAGCAGCGGTTCCCCGGCTGCACCGTCAGCCTGCTGGAGGGGAACACCGAGGACCTGACCCAGTGTCTCCAGTCTGGGGTGGTTGACCTGGTGCTGGACGTGGACAACCTGGACGCCGGACAGTTCACCGGCCATATCTGGGGCCAGGAGGAGCTGATTCTGGCGGTTCCCGCCGCCCTGGCCGTCAACGAGCGGCTGAAGGAGAGACGACTCACCTTCGAGCAGGTCCGCTCGGGCAGCGGCCTGGGCCCAGACGGCCCTCGGGTGGGGCTGGAGGAGTTCCGGGAGGAGGAGTTCCTCCTGCTGAAAAAGGGCAACGACATCTACCGCCGGGCCCTGCTCATGTGCCGCAGCGCCGGGTTTAAGCCCAGGGTCAGCATGTACCTGGACCAGATGCTCACCTCCTACCACGTGGCCGCCAACGGCCATGGCCTCACCTTTATTCGGGCCTGTGTGCTGGACCATGTAAAGCCCACCGATCGGATGTTCTTCTACCAGATCGACGATGAGAACGTGGTCCGGTCCATCTATCTCTACCACCGGAAGGATGCCAGTCTGTCCCCCGTGGCGCGGGAGTTTTTGGGGTTTATGGAGGAAAAGAGAGAGGAAAATTGAGAATTGCCGACTGAGGGTGGGACGAGGGTTGGGATATTTCGCCCCCGGGCGAGTGACTTTCTGGGCGGCCAGAAAGTCACCAAAGAGCCGCTCAGGGGGAGAGGGGTTTCGATTCCCCTCTCCCCCTGAGACCCCCCTCTCCCTAAAACGACCAATCAGGGGGGCCTGCGGGTCCCTACCCCCTCTGTCTCGCTACGCTCGACATCTCCCCCTGACAGGGGGAGTCGGCCCCCTATTGGATGTACCCCCGGGGGACGAAGGTTTTGGGGCTGCGGCCCCCTTGCCCTCGGAGACGAGAGAGCGGGCCGGTTCCCAGAAGCTGCCCGCCAGGTCACTGCCCCCGCCCATTTTTTCTGAGCCCCAGGCGCGTTTTATCATGTAGAACGGCACGTTGATTTTATTGAGGAGAGCGGTCGAGCGATTAAGATTCGACACCGTTTCTGAGGTTTCCCGCGCCGGTTGCGAGTGCCCGGGCTATTGAGAGCGCCCCCGTTAATCAGGGGGACCGGGGGAATGGCGGAACGAAAGACACGCAAGGTTTTCCCCGTGAAAAACCTTGCGTGCCTTTCCAAGGAGCCATACCCCCGGCGATTCTTTGGTTACTTTCTGATCACTCAGAAAGTAACCCGCCCGCAGGCGGAACCACCATCCGTCCTGAATATGAAAAAATGACCTCTGAACTTTCGTTAGTTCAGAGGTCATTTCTTTTCTTCATCTAAGCAATATTCAATCATGCTGACAACAACATTATTGAAACTGGTCTTGTTTTCGCTGGCAAGTTGGTCGATACGCTCGACCAAGGCTTCGGAAATATACAGAGTTTTATAAACGCTGGCTACTTTATTTTTCGTCTTTTTCGGTTCAAAGGGCATACCAACTCACCACCTTCTATGAGAAATTCTAATTTGTTTTAACATAGAATAATACACCAGAAAAATCTGTTGTATTTTGGGAAGTAAGGTGATAAGATTTAAAAAAGGAGGCGAATCGCCATGGACGACTACAAAAAACCCTACCTCACCCTCTTCAACGCTGTGACCGACGCCATCGAACAGCTGGAGGCCCAAAAATTCGACCTGGCCCTCTGGACCCTGGAAAAAGCCCAGCAGGACGCGGAGGAACAATTTATCAGCGAAGAGCCTGGACAGTGACCGGTCCAGGTTCTTTTTTACGCTCTCCCACAATTCCCCAAAAAACAGGACAGGCCCGGGGGTATACTGACAGGACACAGACCGAAAAGGAGCGTGATCCCATGGGCGAATGGCACAACCGGCCGGCAAGCCAGATCATGAAGGAGCTGAACAGCGGCCCCGGGGGCCTGTCCCAGCGGGAGGCGGCCCAGCGGCTGGAGAAACTGGGCCCCAATCAACTGGAGCCGCCACGAAAGCCGTCCATGCTGTCCCGGGTGCTGGGCCAGCTGAAGGACCCCATGATCCTGGTGCTGCTGGGGGCGGCGGGGTTGTCCTGGGCGGCCAGCGGGGGAGAGGACTGGCTGGACGGGGTCATCATCCTCATCATCGTGGTGGTCAACGGCATCATCTCCATCACCCAGGAGGACCACGCCCAGCACGCCCTGGAGGAGCTGCGGCGGATGTCCTCGCCAATGGCCCATGTCCGCCGGGATGGGAAGCCCCTTAAAATCCCCGCCGCCGACCTGGTGCCCGGAGATGTGATCCTGCTGGAGGCGGGGGACCTGGTGCCCGCCGACGCCCGGATTCTGGAGTGCAGCCGCCTCCAGGCCGACGAGTCCGCCATGACCGGGGAGTCCGCCCCGGTGGAGAAGGAGGCCCGGGAGTCCCTGCCCGAGGACACCCCCCTGGGGGACCGGTGCAACATGCTGATCTCGGGGACCCTCATCACCGCCGGACGGGGGGAGGCCCTGGTGGCGGCCACGGGGATGGACACCCAGATGGGCCGCATCGCCAACCTGCTGCTGGAGGATAAGGAGGGGGAGACCCCCCTCCAGCGGAAAATGGCCGAGATCTCCAAGTCCCTGTCCTTCCTGTGCCTGTCGGTGTGCGCCGTCATGTTCGGAGTGGGCCTTATCCAGGGGAAGGACATGCTGGGCATGTTCCTCACCGCCGTCTCTCTGGCGGTGGCCGCCATCCCCGAGGGCTTACCGGCCATCGTCACCATTGTCCTGGCCCTGGGGGTCCAGCGGATGGCGGGCCGGGGGGCCATTGTGAAAAAGCTGCCCGCCGTGGAGACCTTAGGCTGCGCCAGCGTCATCTGCTCGGACAAAACCGGCACCCTGACCCAGAACAAGATGACCGTCCGGGAGCTGTGGACGCCTCCGGGGGGCCACCGGCGGGACGCGCTGCTGGCGGGCTGCCTGTGCTCCGACGCGCGGCTGGAGTGGAAGGCCGGGGCCCCCACCGCTGTGGGCGACCCTACCGAGGGAGCCCTGGTGGTGGCCGCCGCCCGGGAGGGGGTGGACCAGCTGAAGCTGGCCCAGGAGTGGCCCAGAAGCGCCGACCTCCCCTTTGATTCGGGGCGGAAGCTCATGTCCACCATCCACCCCAGAGAGGGGAGCGGCTGGACCGTTTTCGTCAAGGGGGCCCCGGATGTGCTGCTGGACCGGTGTACGGCAGGACCAAACGGCCCGATGAACGCCGAGCTGCGCCGCCGCATTCTGTCGGCCAACGAGGAGATGGCCCAAAAGGCGCTGCGGGTCATCGCCGTGGCGCGGCGGGAGCTGTCCATCCTGCCCCCAGGCCTGGAGCCCCGGGCGGTGGAGAGCGGGCTGACCTTTCTGGGCCTCTTCGGTCTCATGGACCCGCCCCGGCCCGAGGTCCGGGCCGCCGTGGACATGTGCCACCGGGCGGGGGTGCGGCCCGTCATGATCACCGGGGACCACCGGGCCACCGCCGCCGCCGTGGCCCGGGACCTGGGCATCCTGGCCCCCGGCAGTCTGACCATCACGGGCCCGGAGCTGGACTTCATGCCCCAGGAGGTACTGGAGGAGGACGTGGAAAAGTTCTCCGTCTTCGCCCGGGTGTCCCCGGAGCATAAAATGCGCATCGTCAAGGCCTGGCAGAAGCGGGGCCATGTGGTGGCCATGACGGGGGACGGGGTCAACGACGCCCCAGCCCTGAAGGCCGCCGACATCGGCTGTGCCATGGGCCTGGCGGGCACCGACGTGGCCAAGGGGGCCGCCCACATGATCCTCACCGACGACAACTTCTCCACCATTGTGGCCGCCATTGAGGAGGGGAGGGGCATCTGGTCTAACATCCGCAAGGCCATTCACTACTTACTGTCCTGCAATATCGGGGAGATCTTCACCATCTTCGCCGCCACGCTGCTGGACTTTGGGCAGATGCCCCTGGTGCCGGTGCAGCTGCTGTGGCTCAACCTGGTCACCGACTCTCTGCCCGCCCTGGCCCTGGGGGTGGAGCCGGTGGAGGAGGGGGTCATGGAGGAGAAGCCCCGGGACGCCTCAGCCAGCCTGTTTGACAAAGCGTTCTCCCTCCGGCTGGCCTGGCAGGGGCTGATGGTGGGGGGCCTGACCCTGAGCGCCTACTTTTTGGGCTTCACCCGGCTGGCGGCCCCGGGCATGGAGGGGGCCGCGGCCAACACCATGGCCTTTGCCACCCTGACCCTGTGCCAGCTGTTCCACGCCTTCAATGTCCGCAGCGAGGACCGGTCCCTCTTTTCCCAGGGCGTCCTGTCCAACCCGGCCATGAACCGGGCCTTTCTGGCCGGGATGGCCCTCCAGCTGTCGGTGCTCTTGATCCCGCCCCTCCAGGGGGTGTTCTCCGTGGTCCCCATGGACGGGGCCCAGTGGCTGACCGTACTGGCCTTGGCCGCCGCCCCCATCCCCATCTGCGAGGCCGGTAAGGTCCTGGGAAAAAGGAAAAAACGGAATGCGGAGGAGCGAATACAAAAGGGAGCGGGAAAACGCGTGGCACGCCGGGAGACCGCCGCCACAGGCCGGGGACCTGCTTCGTAACGGCGGCTGAAAATCCGCGTTTACGCCGGCAAAAATTCGTGATACAATGAAAGCCGTGAAACGTCAGGTTTCACGGCTTCTTTTATCGCGGTCCCCAGCTATTTCAGTTTATAATAAGGAGAGATCGACATGGAGCATTTCAATCCTCTGCTTCAAAATACAGTCAGCCCACAGAAGTTCATTACCATCGGTGAGATTATGCTCCGGCTGACGCCCCCGGACTATGAGAAGATCCGCATGGCCACGGAGTTCGAGGCCAGCTACGGCGGCAGCGAGGCCAACATCGCCCTGGCCCTGGCCAACCTGGGCATCGACAGCACCTTTTTCAGCGTGGTCCCCAACAACAGTCTGGGCAAGAGCGCGGTGCGGATGCTGCGCAGCAACGACGTTCACTGCACCCCCATGATCCTGTCCACCCCCGAGGAGACCCCCACCCACCGGCTGGGGACCTACTACCTGGAGACGGGCTACGGCATCCGTCCCAGCAAGGTGACCTATGACCGGAAGCACAGCGCCTTCACCGAGTACGACTTCAGCCAGGTGGACCTGGACGCTCTGCTGGAGGGCTTCGACTGGCTCCACCTCAGCGGCATCACCCCGGCCCTGTCCAAAAGCTGCGGACGGCTGATCCTGGACGCCCTGAAGGCTGCCCGGGCCAAGGGCATGACCATCAGCTTCGACGGCAACTTCCGCAGCGCCCTGTGGAGCTGGGAGGAGGCCCGGGACTTCTGTACCCAGTGCCTGCCCTATGTGGACGTGCTGCTGGGCATCGAGCCCTACCACCTGTGGCGGGACGAGGAGGACCACAGCAAGGGGGACTGGAAGGACGGCGTCCCCATGCAGCCCACCTACGAGCAGCAGGACGAGATTTTCCAGGCCTTCCTGACCCGGTATCCCAACCTGAAGTGCATCGCCCGCCATGTGCGTTATGTCCACAGCGGCAGTGAGAACAGCCTGAAGGCCTATATGTGGTACGAGGGCCACACCTTTGAGAGCAAGCTGTTCACCTTCAACGTCCTGGACCGGGTGGGCGGCGGCGACGCCTTCGCCAGCGGCCTGATCTACGCCATGATGCACGGCTACAAGCCCATGGACATGGTCAACTTCGCCGTGGCCAGCAGCGCCATCAAGCACACCATCCACGGGGACGGCAACATCACCGACGACGTGGACAGCATCCGCAATCTGATGAACATGAACTACGATATCCGGCGCTAAACGATACATAAACCTCCCTCTTTCGGGCACACTACCCCGGAAGAAGGGAGGTTTTTGCATGCCCGAAGAGACCCCGCTGGACAGCCCCCACCCCCGTCAGGAGCCCCGCATCCCCGGGGAGCTGTCCCTGGAACATCTGGAACAGGCCTTTGCGGACTGCGCCGACTTCAGCAAGCGGACGGTGTACCTCCACGGGGACCCGAAGCGTACGGTGACGGTGTGCTACATCGGCGGTCAGGCCCGGACCGAGCGGCTCAACGACTACGTCCTGCGGCCCCTGGCCCAGGACCCCATGCTGGCCTCAGTGCCCGAGAGCCAGGTCTTCGATCTGGTGGAGAAGGGGGCCCTCTACGCCCAGGAGGCCGAGCGCCGGACCACTCTGGACGAGGTGGCCCTGGCCATCATCGACGGCAGCTGCGCCCTGTTCTTTCCCGGACGGGTGGACGCCCTGGTCATCCCTGTGGCCACCGAGGAGAAGCGCTCGGTGGGGGAACCGGAGAACGAGCCGTCCCTCAAGGGGGCCCGGGACTCCTTTGTGGAGAGTGTGCGGACCAACACCTCCCTGGTCCGCCGCCGCCTTCGTGCCCCGGAGCTGAAAATCCGGGAGCACACCGTGGGCCGCCAGTCTCTGACCCCGGTGGATGTGCTGTGGCTCGATGGCATCGCGGACCCGGACACCGTGGCCCGGCTGAATGAAAAGCTGAATTCCATCGACATCGACGGGGTGGAGGCGGCGGGCAATCTGGAGGAATACCTGGTGGACGCGGCCCGGACGCCCTTCCCCCTCATGGCCTACACCCAGCGCCCGGACCGCTTCTGCCAGGGGCTGTTGGAGGGCCGGGTGGGCCTCATCGCCGACGGCATCCCCCTGGGCTGGCTCGTCCCCGGTACCCTGGACCAGTTTTTCAAGACGGGCCAGGACCGGGCCTATCACTGGCTCGTTGCCTCCGCACTCAGTCTCATCCGGTATTTCTGCGCCCTGGTCACCCTGCTGCTGCCGGGGCTCTATATCGCCGTGGTCACCTTCCACCCGGAGGCCATCCCGGTGAAGCTGGCTTTGTCCATTGCCGCCGCCAAGCAGGAGGTGCCCTTTTCCACGATTTTCGAGGTTCTCATTATGCTGCTGGCCTTTGAGGTCATCCAGGAGGCCGGCCTCCGTCTCCCCGGCCCCATCGGGGCTACCGTGTCCATTTTAGGGGGCCTGGTGGTGGGCAGCGCGGCGGTGGAGGCCCGGATTGTCTCTCCGGCGGTCCTCATCGCCGTGGCCATCGCCGGGGTGGCGGGGTACACCATGCCCAGTCAAGACTTAGGAAACGCCCTGCGGCTTGGACGGTTTTTGCTGGCCATTCTGGCCAGCGTCGGAGGACTCTTCGGCCTGGGGGCGGGGTGCGCCGCTCTCATCTACCACCTGGCGGGACTGGAGACCTTTGGAGTGCCCTACCTGGCCCCCTTTACCACCGGGACAGAGGTCCGGCGGGGCCACCCCACTCTGTTCCGCCTGCCCCTGCCCAAAATGAAGTGGCGGGACGGGGCGGTGAATACCCGGAATCGGAGGAACCAGGCGTGAAAAAATCTCTGCGTGTCTTATCTCTAGCCGCCTGCCTGCTCCTGACCGGCTGCCGCAGTCTGCCCACGCCCCGGGAAATGGGGGACATGGCCCTGCTGCGGACCATGGGAGTGGATCGGGCGGGGGAGGAGCTGCTGGTCACCGTGTCCACCGGCCCCCGGGCCAAGGGCATCCAGGGGGAGGACCAGCCTGCCCTGGTGCTGTCTGCCCAAAGACCCTCTCTCAGCGGGGCCGCTCTGGCCCTCCAGAGCCTCAGCGACAGCCACGTCTTCTTCGGCTATGTGGACCAGCTTCTGTTGGGGGAGGGGCTGGCCCGCCAGGGCGTGATCCCGACCCTGGACTACTTTGCCCGGGATACGGAGCTGGGCCTGGGGGCAAGGCTGTGGATCGTTCGGGGAAATACCGGGGAAAACGCCGTTCGCTCCGGTGGGGACCAGGGGGTGGAGGGCCGTCTGACCACCCTGCGGACCGACGGGGAGCTGGGGGTGGCCGCCATCTCCCGAACCGCCGGGGAGGTGTATTCCGACCTGCTGGAGCAGGGGGCCTCCTATGCCCCGGCCCTGGCCTCCGCCGATGAGGGGGAGGGGGCCGCCCTGGCGGACGGGGGCTACGCCGTCCTGAAAGGGGACCGGCTGGCGGGCTTCCTGGACGGGGAGGCGGCCCGGGGGCTGGAGCTGCTGGCAGGGAAACCCTCCGCCCATGTGCTTTCGGTGGGCCTGCCCGGAAATCCAGTGACCGTCCGGGTCTCGGGCGCTGTGACCACCTGCCGGTTTTCCCGGGACGGGAAGCTGATGCTGAGCTGCCGGGTCAATGCCCGGCTGGCCGAGTACGGGACCCCGCTGACCCAGGGGGAGCGGGATCAGGTCCAGCGTGTATTGGAGGAGCGGGAACGTGCCCGGGTTCGGAGCGCGCTGGATCAGCTGCGGAGCTGGGAGGCCGACTGCCTGGGGCTGGGGCCGAAGGCTGCCCTGACCGCCCCAGGGCTGTGGAGCGTGCTGGAAAAGAAGTGGCCCCGGCAGTTCGGGGCCCAGGAGCCGGAACTGTCTCTGCGGGTGGCGCTCCATGATTAAGAGGAGAGGAGACCTATGAAGGACCGCATTTCCCATACTCAGCTCACCGCCCTGGTGTGGGCGGGAGTGCTGGCTCCGGCGGCGGAGCTGCTGCCCGCCATCACCCTGTCCGCGGCGGGCAAGGGGGCCTGGCTGGCCCCGGCGGCCGCCATCCCCCTGGTGCTGCTGTCCGGCTGGCTGCTGGGCTCCCTGGCCGGGGAGCGGGGGCTGGCTTCCTCAATCCGGTCTGTGGGAGGACCCCTCTTTGGCGGACTGCTGCTTCTAATTTATATAGGTTGGGCGGAGCTGCTGCTGGCCCTCCGCCTGCGCCTGTCCGCCCAGCGCCTGTTGGACGCGGGGAATCGGGACGGAAGTTTGTGGTTTTTTCTGCTGGCGGTGGCCGCCCTGGTCCTGTGGGTGGGACTGGGGAAGCTGTCTGCCTTCGCTCGGGCAGGACAGATCTTTCTGGGTGTGCTGCTGACGGCAGGGCTGGTGGTGCTGGCACTGTCTCTCACCAAGGTCCGGCCGGAGCGGACCCTCCCTCTCTGGCGGGAGGACCTGCTGTCCGTCCTTTCCTCCGCCCTCCCCGCGGCGGGTGTGCTGGGCTGGGGAATCTGCGGCGCCTTCCTTACCGGCCATGTGGCGGGAAAGGGACGGTGGCGCTGGTTTTTCTGGGGCATGGGGGGCTGCCTCCTGCTGACCCTGGCCCAGTGGATCACCCTGGGCAATCTGGGCCCCGCCCTATCCGCCCGCCTGGACAACCCCTTCTTTGCCCTGGCCAAGAGCGTGGGGGTGGAGGGGGCTTTCCAACGGGTAGAGAGCGTTATTGCCGCCCTTTGGACCCTGGCCGATCTGACCATGGCCGCGCTGCTCCTCTTTGCCATCCGAAATATAATCGCAGTATTGGCCCCAAAGGCCGGGGAGCGGAGATCGGCCGCCGCAGCCCTTGGAGCGGCGGTGCTCTTGGCTCTGGCCGTCTTTCCCGACGACGCTGCCGGTCGTTGGAGCCGGGGGCTGGTGCCCGCCATGAACCTGGTCTTAGGCATTTTACTCCCAACGGTGCTGTGGCTGTTGGAGGGAATTACAGGGCGGGGAAAGAAGCAGGGCATATCTTGTGGAGAAGAGCCCTCTTAAGACAGCGGATTTAGTTGTCTCAAAGAGGAAGAGAAAAAGTCCAAAAAAAGTGGAAAAAGGTGTTGACAAGTGGAAAACTATTTGCTAATATAGTCAAGCGCTTTGCGAGAGGGCAAAACCGGTCGGAAAGCGAGGGAACACAGCGGTGCGTTGGGAACGAAAGAGCTTGAAAAAGCTCGAAAAAAGTTCTTGACAAGGGAAACCGAGTGTGGTATCCTAATCGAGCTGCTCACGAGAGCGGCTTGGGAAAACACAAAAGGTTCTGCGGGAT
>Ga0129309_1000528_pt1 | contig 28253 bp, 25 predicted proteins | sample L1105metagenome_FD_94439 | JGI IMG/M metagenome (GOLD analysis project Ga0129309, IMG submission 94439) | Ring-tailed lemur group fecal microbial communities from Wisconsin, USA - L1105 metagenome | ecosystem: Host-associated > Mammals > Digestive system > Large intestine > Fecal | place: USA...
CCCGGTAATTGACTGAACCCGGCCCCGCAACTTCTTCGGCGCTTTCTTGTGATTTCTCACACGAAAGCTTACCGTCTGGTGCTTTCTTTTCGTTACGTTGTTTAATTTACAAGGTACACGCCGTTCCCGGCGGAACATTGCTAATTTTACAAAATCTTTTCAAATTTGTCAAGTACTTTTTTCAAAAGTTTTTTTGGCATTTTCGATTTAATTTTGTGCTTTCAGCAACTTTTTTAGGTTACCACAACCAGTTCGCTTTGTCAAGAACTTTTTTCAAGAAGTTTTCAACTTCGTTCGCTGTTTTATTTGCGCGGCAACTTTTGATAAGTTACCACACTTTGCGGCAGCTGTCAAGTGTTTTTTTCTTTCACTCTTTGGTGCAGTGCTTACCGCGCCGACAGTTTTGTTAGAATACCAAACCGTTCGACAAAAGTCAACCCTCTTTTTTGCGCTTTGTTTACTTTTTCCGAGGCTTCTTTGGTTTTCCCTAATTTTTGGAATTTATTCAACAGTATCATTGATATAAACGATATTTACTATTAGCTGTGCTTATTTTCCCCGGTGTTTTTTTCTATTGCCTTCGTCATTTTGAACGAGTGTCCGTCTTCTATCGCTCCTACATGAAAAGGAGAGGGAACCCCCTCTCCTTTTATACGCTATGCACTTCATCCTGCTTTATCGCAGCAATACCGGCTGAAGCTGTTCACCCCGCAGGGCAGCGTCTATGGTTTGCGGCAGCAGCGTGAAGTCCGCCATCAGGGAGCAGGGCTTCAGAATCGCGCTGTCCTGTCCAAAGGGGACAAAGTAGTAATTCTTACGAACCAGCAGCTCGCCGATATTTTTTGCTCCGGCCGATAGTCCGTCGTTGCTGGCCATGGCGATAACCACCGGACGTCCATTGCGGAGATGCGCCTTGGCGGCCATGGTCACCGCTGTGTCTGTGATGCCGGCAGCCAGCTTTGCCAAAGTATTTCCTGTCGCCGGCGCGATGACCAGCACATCCAGCAGCCCCTTCGGCCCAATGGGCTCCACCGAGGGAATATCCATCAAGGGCTCCCGCCCCGTCAATGCCCGCAGCCGCTCCAACAGCGCATCCGATGTACCAAAGCGTGTATCCGTATTTCCCGCCGTTTCCGAAACAATGGGGATGACGGTTTCATACTCTTTTGTCAGTTGCTCCAGTGCCTCCAAAACTTTTGCATGTGTACAGAAGGACCCGCATACCGCGAATCCGACCCGCTCCTTTCTCACACCAGGTCACCTCGTTCTTCCAGAATGTGATAGACCGTGTCCCGGATGATTTCCGCCGCTGCCCGCGGCACCAGCCGGCCTGGCAGAGACCTTGCCCTCACCTGCGGCATTCCCCGCCGCTCCGCCGCCGCCAGGTCAATGCCCGGTGTGGACGCCAGGTCCACGCACAGGCAGTCCTCCGGCAGCTGTGCCAGCAGTCCTTCATCCAGGACCAGGGAGGGAACGGTGCTGAACACCGCCCGGAAGCAGGACAGGTGCCCATCCAGTTTTCCGATCTCCAGGGCTTCGCAGCCGTAAGCACGAATCCAGGCCAGGTCCTCCGGTTTTCGGGCGGCCGCCGTCACCAAAGCCCCCAACCCCCGCAGCCGGAACGCCAGGAGCCTGCCGATGCGGCCAAAGCCCAGCACCAGACAATTTCCCCCCAGCAGCAGCCGGTCCGACTGCTCCATAGCCACCTGGAGGGCTGCCTCCGCCGTGGCGGCGGCGTTGGCTACTTTCAGTTCCTCTCTTGTAAAATAGTCGATCACCCGAAGGCCCAGGGTCTCCGCCTCCCGGCGCTGGTCCGGCAGCACCTGCCCCGCCAGCACCGTCTGCCAAGGCGCCAGCTTCCGAAACAGCTCCACGGTGGTCACCGGGTCCTCCCGGCAGTTGAGGACGCCCTCTCCCCTGCACAGCGGAAGCGGCAGAATCACAACTTCCTGCTCCGCCGCACGGTCCAGGGTGTCCTCTTCTTCCGGCCTCCACTCCCGCAGGCCGCATGTGACCACCTGGTGGCCGTCCTGCCGCAAGAGCCGGGCCAGCTCCGCTTGCCGCCTGTCGCCGCCGATGATGCCAAAGCGTTTGCTCATCCGCATCCCTCCCTGCTTCATGGTATGCGTTCCGGCCGGGAGGGTGATTGTCTTTTGCGGCAATACATGGTAAGATACATTATATAAATAAAAAAGAAGGAGCCCGTCCATGAAATATCCCTATTTGCTCTTTGACGCTGACGATACCCTGTTCGATTTCCCACAAGCCTCCAGCCGGGCCTTTTCCATCATGTGCCAGATGGACGGTATTCCGGATACGCCGGAGGTCCGCCAGCTGTACCACGACATCAACCGGGAGCTGTGGGATGCCTTTGACCGGGGCGAGGTCACGAAGGACTATGTGACTCTGGAGCGGTACGTGCGGCTTTTGCAATCTTTGGGACTGGAGGACCGTGACCCCGTCCGGTGCAACCGGGATTACCTGACCGCCCTGGGAGAGGGCGTCTATCCCCTGCCATATGCGGAGGAGGTCTGCCGGGAGCTGGTCCGCCGGGGACACAAGCTGTACATCCTCACCAACGCCGTGGCATCCGTCCAGCGCAGCCGCCTGCGGGGCAGCGTGTTCGCCGCTCTCATCACCGCCGCCTTTATCTCCGAGGACGCCGGAGCCTCCAAGCCGGACCGGGCTTATTACGATTACGTCCGTGCCCAGGTGCCGGAGCTGACAGCGGAGAACTGTCTGGTCATCGGTGACTCCCTGGCAACAGACATCCAGGGCGCCAACAACGCCGGGCTTCCCTGCTGCTGGTTCAACCCGAAAGGGCTGACGCCGTCGGACGGGCTGCGCATCGACCACACCATCACGGACCTCCGGCAGCTGCTGGACATTGTGTAAAGGAGCACCCACATGGAACATGCTATGACCCCGATTCTGAACGCCATGATCGCCTATGATGCCGGCGACCCCAAGCGCATCCATCACTTTTTAAAAGTCCATGCCTTTGCCCGGCTCATCGGCCTGGGAGAGGGGCTAGACCCGGATACCCAGTTTATTTTGGAGACCGCCGCCGTGGTCCATGACATCGGCATCCACAAGGCGGAGGCCGTCTACGGCAGCAGCGGAGGCAAATACCAGGAGGCCCTTGGTCCCGCCGAGGCGGAGGCGCTTTTGACCCCGCTGGGGCTGTCCCGGCAGGTCATTGAGCGGGTGATGTATCTGGTGGGTCATCACCATACCTATACCGATATAGAAGGCATGGATTATCAGATCCTGGTGGAGGCGGATTTTCTGGTGAACCTTTACGAGGACAACGAACCTCCCGCCGCCCGGAAGCGGGCCTATGAGGCCATCTTCCGGACAGCGACCGGCAAACAGCTGTGCAGGCAGCTGTATCCGGAAGTACTGGATTAAATCAGGACCACCCCGGACCTTTGCGGTCCGGGGTGGTTTTTTCAGCGGGTCTCCCAGGTCACTTCCGCCGGCGCTTCGCCGTAGGCCGGGAAGAAAATATCGCACTGGTTTTTATAAAAGCGCAGGCCGTAGGCCCATGGATATTCCGGTTCCCGGAGCACGCCGTCGATCCCCACCTGCGTATGGGCCCCGGTATCCCCCAGGGCATAGCCGTAAACCGTTCCCTCCTGGAAGCTGAACGCCAGGGAGACGCTTTCTCCCAGCACCGCCAACAGCTCCTGCTGGCCGTCGCCGTTCAGGTCCACCCAGGCAGTCCGCTCCACGGCTGTCGAAACCAGCATCGTCCATCCGGTGTCACCGTCACACCAATCGGCACCGGAGACGCCGTAATAGAGCCGCTCCCCCGCCAGGACCTCCTGGATGGCCGCTTCCGCCGCCTCCCCCGCCAGAGCGGCCCTCATTTCCCGGCCATAGGCATAGATGGGCAAAGTCATGGGCATGGGTGCCGGGAAGTCCAGATACAAGCGGGACATATCCAGAGGCTCCGCTCCCGGCACGATGTCCTCCACGGGGGTGTAATCCGCCTGCGAGGTGCCATTGATGTTTTCCGTACCAAGGATCTCCACCCGTATTTCGCCGTTTTCCATCCAGACCCGGCGCAGTTCCCCGTAGCCCATGTGTCCGTTATTGATCAAAAACGTTCCCGGCTCCGGGCTGCTGTACAGGCAGGAGTGCCCATAGTCCGTGCGTATCAGGAATCTGGTATCTCCGTCCTGAAAGGTGTATACCTCCAGGTAGTAATCCGCCTCGCAGGTGCCGAATTGAATGAACAGTTCCGGCGTGCCGCCGCCATCCCAGTCGTAAAGCCAGTAACCCACGCAGGGCAGTCGGCCCGCCTCTGGCTCGCGCCCATTCCAGATGCTTTCCAAAACAGCCGGTTCCTCCCGGCAGAGCTTCCGCAAGAAGGAAATGTATGCCTCCTGCCAAGGCGCAGGCGTAAAGTCCGTATAGGACAGGTCCGGGATGGGCGGTTTTGGCGGTTCCTCCCAGGTGACGGCGGAGGCCGTACTGGTTTCCGGTGCGGTATACAGGTAGCACTGGTTCTCCCGGAAGCTGATCCGCATTTCCCCCCAGGAACCGCCTTCGGCGCAAGCGTCCCGGAACACACCGTCCTCCAGGACTTCAATACTGTCCGTGTAATTCAGGCAATAGCCATACACGCCTCCCGCCTGGGCGCTGAGGACGACTGTATAAATATTCCGGGTATCATCTCCCCCGTTGTTTTCCACTTGCAGCAGACATTCAGAGGCACCGTCCCGGTCCGCGTCCACCCAGGCCAGCTTCGTTACGCTGAGAGGCAGGTCCGCGTATTCCGTGATGCCGCCGGGCTGGAGGTAGGTCTCCAGGGTCGTTTCCCCGGCATCGCCGCCGAAGCCGTCCGCGCTGACGGCATAAAAAGTCCCGCCGTTTTCCAGGACCTCCGTGATGGCCGCCCGGGCCGCATCCTCCCGGTCCGGGTCCAGCGGTTCCTCCAAAGGCACCTTTCCGTAATCCTTGATGGGCAGGGTCATGGGGGAAAGCTCCGGCAGCCGGACCGTGGTGGGGACCTCCTTCAGATACCGGCTGCCGGGTATCACATCCTCCGCCGCTGTATAGCTGTCCGCCGGAGCGTCCATTCCCTCCTGAAAAAACGCCGTCTGTACCAGTTCGCCGTCCTCCAGGGTGATCTTATCGATAAAGTGGCCACCCATGTGGCTCCAGTTGTAGGCCAGACCGTTTTCTCCCGGCCAGGTATACAAACTGGTGTGGCCGGTGGGAATGTCCCCCAGTTCCGCCACGGCACCGTCCCGGTATCCATACACCGTGGTGTGGTATCCGGCCTCCCCCATCCCATAGCGGATCAGCAGCTCCGGCACGGCATCCTTGTCCATGTCGTAGAGGACATACCGGCCGCTGACCTCTCCGATTTCCAGCTCTGCGGTGTTGGGGTCATAGTCCGGCCTCTCCGTGTCCTGCAGTTCCTTTTCCCGCTCACACAGGCCCTCCAAAAAGGCAATGTACGCCCCTCGCCAGGGCTCCGCCGCCTGCGGTGCTTCCTCCTCTGCAGGCGCCGCCTGTTTCCCGCAGCCGCACAGCAGCAGGCAGGCCGCCAGGGCCAGCAGCGTCCATTTTCTCATAAAAATACCACCTCTGACTGTGTTATTATCAGTATAGAGGCAGTACTTTTCTTTATCAACCACGATTCGGTAACATCAGCAACGATTCGGTAACAGGGTCCGCGCCCGCTCCAGCAGGATAGACCGGTCGTTGGCCAAATCGCCGTCTACCACCGCGTCCAACAAAGCATTCAGCACCTGCCCCACCGCCGGGCCGTGAAGGCCCAAAGCCGTCAGGTCCCTGCCATCCACCGCCAGCTGCTTGAAAGACACGCAGGCCCCCTCCGCCAGCAGTCGGTCCAGAATGGTCTCCGCCTTGCGGATCTCCCCCAGCAGGTCCTGATGGGCCTGGGCCAGGTTGTCCGCCCGCTTCACCGCCAGCAGGCGCCGCAGGTCCGCTTCCCCCAAATCCCGCAGGGCCCGGCGAAGGCCCTGGTCTGTCCGGGGAATGTTGCGGTCATGCCACTCCACCAGCCGCACCACGGTCTCCCGGGTGGCGTTGTCCACCCGCAGGCGGCGGAGCATGTCCTCTGCCAGGGCGGCGCTCCGGGCGGGATGGCCTTTGAAATGGCCGTGGCTCCGGTCATCCAGGGTGAAGGTCTCCGGCTTTCCCACATCGTGGAGCAGCATGGTGCAGCGCAGGACCACGTCCGGTTCCACCGCCGCCAGGGCGTGAAGGGTGTGCTCCCAAACATCGTAGCAATGGTGGCGGGTCCGCTGGTCAAAGCCGATCATGGGCAGCAGCTCCGGCCAGAACACGCCCACCACCTCCGGATATGCCCGCAGCACCTCCGCCGCCCCCCGGCCCGTCAGCAGGCGGGACAGCTCCGCCCAGATGCGCTCCGGCGCGATATCCCGCAGCAACTCCCGGTTTTTCCGGATGGACGCCGCTGTTTCCGCCTCCGGCGTAAAGCCCAGGCAGGCGGAAAACCGCAGTCCCCGCAGAATACGCAGCGCATCCTCTCCGAACCGGCGGTCCGGCTCCCCCACGCACCGCAGCAGGCCCCGTTCCAGGTCCTCAAGGCCGCCAAAGGGGTCCTGGAAGGTCCCCCGCAGGTCCAGGGCCATGGCGTTCACGGTAAAATCCCGGCGGCGAAGGTCCTCCTCCAAAGAATCTGTGAAGGTGACGGTCTCCGGCCGGCGGTGGTCGCGGTATGTTCCGTCCTTTCGGAAGGTGGTCACCTCCACCGGCTGTCCCTCCGTGCGGACGGTGACGGTGCCGTGCTTCAGCCCCGTGGGGACGGCACATCTGCCGAACACCGCCATGGTCTCTTCCGGCAGGGCGGAGGTGGTCACATCCCAGTCCACTGGCTCCCGGCCCAGCCGCAGGTCCCGGACGCAGCCCCCCACGCACCAGGCCTGGTGGCCGGCGGATTCCAGGGTCCACAGAACATTTTTCACAAATTCCGGGATTTTTGCCATACTTCCTCCTGCTTTTGGTTGCATTTCTCTTTGCCGTATACTATAATGAAGTGCTTAAATTATAGTATAGTGTCTCCGGTTTTGCAACCGGGAGGCCTTTTGAAAGGAAGTTCTTTCCATGATGAACAATCCCCACCCCATCCGTGATTTCATCGTCCCCGGCAAGCGCGCCCACCTGGTGGGCATCGGCGGCGTGTCCATGTGCCCCCTTGGAGAGGTTCTGAAGGGCATGGGTCTGGAGGTCCAGGGCTCCGATATGAACGAAAGTGAGACCGTGGCGCATCTGCGCTCCTTGGGCATTCCCGTGGCCATCGGCCACAACGCCGACAACCTGGGGGACTGCGACCTGGTCATCCGCACCGCCGCCGTCCACGACGGCAACCCGGAGATCGCCGGCGCAGTGGCCCGGGGCATCCCCGTCTATGAGCGGGCCCAGGCCTGGGGCGCCATTATGCAGCGGTACCCCAACGCCCTGTGCGTCTCCGGCACCCACGGCAAGACCACCACCACCTCCATGTGCACCCACATTTTCATGGCCGCCCAGCAGGACCCCACCGTCATGATTGGCGGGACCCTTCCCCTGCTGCACTCCGGCTACCGGGTTGGACGGGGCGACACCATTATTCTGGAGTCCTGCGAATACTGCAACAGCTTCCTGAGTTTCTACCCCACCGTGGCCGTCATTTTGAACGTGGAGGCGGACCATTTGGACTTTTTCAAGGACCTCCAGGACATTGAGCACTCCTTCCACAAGTTTGCGGACCTAGTGCCTCCCTCCGGCTCCGTCATCGTCAATGCCGATAATCAGGGCGCCCTGGACTCCGTGGCGGGTCTTGCCCACCCCGTGTTCACCTTCGGCCTGGAGCATCCCGCCGACTGCACAGCTGCCAATCTCCGGGAGGAGGACGGCCGCCCCACCTTCGACATCATGGTCCGCGGCGAAATGTACGCCCATGTGTCTCTCCACGTCTACGGCCGCCACAACGTGCTCAACGCCCTGGCCGCCGCCTCCGCCGCCTACGCCCTGGGCCTACCCGGCAAGGCTGTGGAGGAGGGCCTGGCCGCCTTCACCGGCGCCGGCCGCCGCTTCGAGCATAAGGGCACCTATAACGGCGCCGAGGTCTACGACGATTACGCCCACCACCCCGATGAGCTCCACGCCCTGCTGACCACCGCCCGCTCTCTGCCCTACAAACGGCTCATCGTGGCCTTCCAGCCCCACACCTACTCCCGCACCGCCAAGCTGTTCGACCAGTTCGTGGAGGAGCTGAAACTGCCGGACGTGACCATTCTGGCGGAAATATTTGCCGCCCGGGAGCAAAACACCCTGGGCATCTCCTCCTCCGACCTGTGCCGGAACATTCCCGGCGCCGTGTACTGCTCCACCCTGGACAAGGTGACAGAGGCACTGCGCAAGGCCGCCCAACCCGGCGACCTCATTTTGACCGTGGGCGCCGGCGATATTTACCGGGCCGGCGAAAAGCTGCTGGAAAAGGAGAACTGAGCCGTGGAGATCACCCCGCTGTACCACAACCAGCGCCCCGGCGGGGCGCTCCTTCCCCAGGAGGAAGCCGCTTTCGGCATTCTGGAGGCTCTTGGCATCGACTATGACCGGGTGTCCAGCGAGCCCGCTGACACCATGGAAAAGTGCGCCGAGGTCAGCCGTGTCCTGGGTGTTCCCATCTGCAAGAACCTGTTTTTGTGCAACCGGCAGAAGACACAGTTCTACCTGCTGGCCATGGGACCGGACAAGCCCTTCCACACCAAGGACCTAAGCCACCAGATCGGCTCCGCCCGCCTGTCCTTCGCCCCGGAGGAGGCCCTTTGGGAGCTGCTGCACTGCACCCCCGGCTCCGCCACGGTGCTGGGCCTGATGAACGACAGGTCGCACCAGGTCCGCCTTCTCATGGAGCGGGAGGTCTACGAGGCGGAATACCTTTCCTGCCACCCCTGTATCTGCACCAGCAGTCTAAAGCTGAAAACCGGCGACATTCTCCAAAAATTTCTTCCCCACACGGGACACGATGTCACCGTGGTGGACCTGTAAAAAAGTGCGTGCTGTTTGGCACGCACTTTTTTATCCGGCAGCTTCCACGGTCAGCACGGTACCCTCCGGGAGCACTGCCTCCATCATCAAAAGGACGCTGTCTCGGGCCTTTTGTCCCGCTTGCTCCAGCAGTCCGCGGCTCACGGCCTTTTCCTCCATGACAGCTTTCTGCTCCGCCTGGAAAGCAGTGAAATCCTCCATGGTGAAGGGATTGAAAATGCTGGTTTTTTCATCAAAAATCTCCACGCTGTTCTCATCGATCTCATGGGAGAGGATCTGCGCCCCCGGGAGCACGATACGCATCTCTCCGCCGGAGACCTCCACCTGCGCCCGGCTTAAGTCGACGCCCGCCTTGATGGTCCCGTCATAGGTGAGAATGAACTTCTTCGTGGTAAAGGGCACCTTGACACCATAGAAGTCATTGCTGCTTTCGAACTGGGCCATGTTGGTATAGCTGTATGTCATGGTCGCCAGCTCACGGATCTCCGTCAGGCGGCTTTCCACCACCACGGCGGAAAGCTCCGGGGCCGTTTCGCTGTTCGCCGCCGTATAGCGTCCGCCCAAAAAGCCGGCGGCGCCTATCAGGACACAAAGCAGAATGCCCAGGCAGAGATATTTCACCGTTTTATAGGGGTGGATTCCCTTGTTCTCTCGTACCGCGCCCATCGTCATCCCTTTCCTCTTTTACATCCGTTTTATCTTCGGCAAAAAGGAGCGGGCAGATGCCCGCTCCTTTTTGAAAGGGTCTTTACTTGCTCAGTGCCTCGTCGATGGCCTTGGCGGCGGTCTTGCCGGCGCCCATGGCCAGGATGACGGTGGCGGCGCCGGTGACGGCGTCACCGCCGGCGTAAACGTTGCTCTTGGAGGTCAGGCCGTCCTCGTTGACCACGATGCCGCCCTTCTTATTGATCTCCAGGCCCTTGGTGGTGTCCTTGATCAGGGGGTTGGGGCTGGTGCCCAGGGCCATGATGACGCAATCCACGTCCAGGTCGAACTCGCTGCCGGGAATCTCCACGGGGCGGCGGCGGCCGGAAGCGTCAGGCTCGCCCAGCTCCATCTGGATGCAGCGGATCTTGGTGACGTTGTCGTTCTCGTCAGCCAGGATCTCCACAGGGTTGTTGAGGGTCTTGAAGATGATGCCCTCTTCCTCGGCATGCTCCACCTCTTCCTTACGGGCGGGCAGCTCCTCCATGCCGCGGCGGTACACGATGTACACCTCGGCGCCCAGGCGCTTGGCACAGCGGGCAGCGTCCATGGCCACGTTGCCGCCGCCCACCACGGCCACCTTCTTGGGATGGACGATGGGGGTGTCGGACTCGGGCTTATAGGCCTTCATCAGGTTGATACGGGTCAAGAACTCGTTGGCGGAGAACACGCCCTTGTAGTTGACGCCGGGAATGTTCATGAACATGGGCAGGCCGGCGCCGGAGCCGATGAACACGGCCTCGAAGCCCTGCTCCTCCATGAGCTCGTCCACGGTGATGGTACGGCCCACCACGGTATCGGTGGCGATGGTGACGCCCAGCGCCTTCAGGCCGTCCACTTCCTTCTGGACGATGGACTTGGGCAGACGGAACTCGGGAATGCCGTAGACCAGCACGCCGCCGGCCAGGTGCAGCGCCTCGAACACGGTGACCTCGTAACCCTTGCGGGCCAGGTCGCCGGCGCAGGTCAGGCCCGCGGGGCCGGAACCCACGATGGCCACCCGGTGGCCGTTGGAGGCGGGCTTCTCAGGCAGGGTATGGCAGTTGGCATTGTGCCAGTCGGCCACGAAACGCTCCAGCCGGCCGATACCCACGGGATCGCCCTTCTTGCCCCGGACGCAGTACTTCTCGCACTGGTTCTCCTGGGGGCAGACACGGCCACAGACGGCGGGCAGGGCGGAGGTGTGGGAGATGATCTGATAGGCCTCCTCGAAGTTGCCCTTGGCAACTTCGGCGATGAATTCGGGGATATGTACCATCACGGGGCAGCCGGTCATGCAGGGCTTGGCCTTGCAGTTCAGGCAGCGCTGGGCCTCGTCCAGAGCCTGCTCCTCGGTATAGCCCAGTGCCACCTCGTCAAAGTTCTTGTTGCGGACATTGGGGTCCTGAGAGGGCATGGGATTTTTCACTAAAGACATATTGGCCATATTATTCGGCCTCCTTTTTGAACAGGTTGCAGGTCTCCTCATGCTTGTGCATCTCGAAGTCCCGGTACATCTGGTTGCGCTTCACGGCGATGTCCCAGTCCACCTTGTGGCCGTCGAAGTCAGGGCCGTCCACGCAGGCAAACTTCATCTCGCCGCCCACGCTCAGGCGGCAGCCGCCGCACATGCCGGTGCCGTCCACCATGATGGGGCTCATGGACACGGTGGTGGGGATACCGTAGGGCTTGGTGGTCAGGGAGACAAACTTCATCATAACCATGGGGCCGATGGCGAACACCTCGTCATACTGGTTGCCACTCTCGATCAGCTCCTTCAGGGCGTCGGTGACCAGCCCCTTGCGGCCGTAAGAGCCGTCGTCGGTGCAGACGATCAGCTTATCGCTGGACTTTTTGAAGTCCTCCTCCAGGATGACCAGATCCTCGCTGCGGAAACCGACGATGGCATGGACCTCGGCGCCGTCATCGTGGAACTTCTTCAGCACGGGATAGGCGATGGCGCAGCCGACGCCGCCGCCCACCACGCAGACCTTCTTCTTACCCTCGGTCTCGGTGGCCTTGCCCAGGGGACCCACAAAGTCCTGGAGGCAGTCACCCTCGTTCAGGTGGCTCAGCTTCTCGGTGGTGGCGCCCACGGTCTGGACGATGATGGTAACGGTGCCCTTCTCGGGGTCGTAGTTATTAATGGTAATGGGGATACGCTCGCCGTTCTCGTCCACCCGCAGGATGATGAACTGGCCCGGCTGCGCCTTCTTGGCGATGAGGGGCGCCTCGATCTCATACAGCGTAACGGTGGGACGGAGAGCCTCTTTTCTCACGATACGATACATATTTTTCCTTCTTTCCCAATGTCTGAATTTTAGGAGTACGCATACCTGCATCCTTCGATACGACACATTGTTTACATTTTAACATATGCGGTATGGTCCGTCAACGGCTTTTTGCCGTTGTTTTGCCAAAATTTTAACGTTCCTTTTTGGAACATTCGCCGACCGTCTTCCCTTCATGTACAAAGGGTAATTTTTCGCCCTTCGCTGCGGATGATGCCCTCCTCCCGCAGCCGTTTCAGTTCCCGCATCATGGCGCTGCGGTCCGTGGCGATATAATCGGCCAGGGTGCTCAGGGAAAAGGGCAGCGTAAAGGTGCTGCTGCCCGCCTGCTCACTGAGCTGGTGGAAATAGCACAGGAGCTTATCCCGGATGGAGCGCCGGGACAGCACATCCACCCGCTGGCTGAGCTTTTGGGCCTTGTCCACAATGAGCTTCAGCATATTTTGGACCAGCAGGCTGTGGTGGGTACAGGCCCGCTCGCACCGCTTCAGAAGATGATAATAATCAATGAACAGCACCTCGCATCCGGTGCGGCTGACCACCTCCAGACTGTCTCCCCCGGAGGCGCCGAAGGCCAGGTCCCGTCCGAACACGCCGCCGGGTCCCAGCTCCTCCAGCACAGTGGCCACTCCCTCCTCGTCGATGCGGATGAGGGCGGCGCTGCCCCGCTCCACGATGCCCACCGCGTTTCCGGCGGAGGGCGTCGTAAAGTCGCAGATCAGGTCGTCAGCCCGGTAGGACCGCTGCGTTGCCCGAAAGCAATCCATCATCCGCAGGTACTCCTCATAGGTGATATCCCGAAACAGCGGACTTTGCTCCATTTCCTTCTGCGTCAGCATTGCTGTCACTCCTTGTTGCATATATCACATTATTGTTATCATATCAGCCACGTCCCAAAATGTAAAGAGGGGCACTGGGCAAATTTCATAGATTATTCACCATTTCTCCAGGCTCTTCCTGTATACTGTAACCAGAGACCGGGACCGGTCAAATACGGGCGGCCTGCCGCCCCGAGAAATGAGGCATCGCAGTGAATATTGCTTATTTTCTGATCCCCAAGAGCAGTGTGGCCTATCTGTACGATGACTTCACCTTCCGTCAGGGTCTGGAAAAGATGCGGCATCACGGCTATACCGCCATTCCCGTCATCACCCGGGACGGACGGTACATGGGCACCGTCAGCGAGGGCGATTTCCTCTGGCGCCTTCTCTCCGAGGACCGGGATTTTCAGCGTTCCTGTTCCATGCGGGACATGGAGCAGCTGCGAATCCGGGACATTCTGCAGGATGACTCCTATCCGCCCGTTCGCATCACGGTGGGCATGGAGGAGCTTCTGCACAGCGCCATGAACCAGAATTTCATTCCCGTGGTGGACGACTTCGACTGTTTTATCGGTATCGTGACCCGCAAGGACATCATCCGTTATTTTGCCGGTGAAAAAAAGGAATTGCAGACCGGCCTTCTCCGCAAGATCGTATAACCGCTGAACATACTCTCACCGCCTGAATATCACGGGAAGGGGCTCCGGCACATGCCGGAGCCCCTTCCCGTTGGCAAACGCGTTCACGCGAGCAGCGTCTCCATAGGCACCAGCCTCACCTGCCGGTGCAGCTGCCCCGTAAAAGATACACAGGCGGCGCAGCCAGGGGGCGTTTCCGGATACCAGAGCTGTTCCCCGGGCGCCAGACCGCTCTCTTCTCCCAGTTCCACCGGCGTCCCGGTGCGCTTGGCCCGGGCCTCCCGGCGGACCCAGCTTTGGAAAAACGCCTCCGCCGTACCGGCGCCGAACCGTTTCAGCAGCTCCGGAGCCACCGGGCGGAGCCGCTCGATGTCCACACCGATGGCCTGGCCGCTCACTCCCACCAGCACCGCCCCCTCCGTGTGGCTGATGCTGAAGGCCGCATCGGGAAAATCCGGAAAGTATGGCTTGCCCAGAGGCGTATACGCCATGGGCGGCAAGGCGCTCCAGCCGCACTCCCCCTCCAGGGCCAGTTTCAGCAGCCGGTAGGCGCAGAGCGGCTCCCGGCGCTGCTCCCGCCGGGGCAGGCGCAAAAGGCGCTGCCGGCGCTCCGGAGGCAGGAACTCCAGAAGACGGGCCTCCTCCCCTTCCGTCAGCGGCCGGTCTATCCAGGTTGCCCAAAGTCCGTCCTTCATATACGTTTCCTCCCTCTGATGTCTCTCTGGATATACATTGTATCCATCGTCCCCCGGGCCTGTAAAGCAGTTCTCACAAATTTTTTTCATTTTTTTGTGAAAAAAAAGAGGAAATCCAAAAGTCAAGGGGTATATGTAAATAGTCCGTTTTGAAAACTGTCTGCTTTTTTGGTATGGAAGACGGGAAACGTGGCAAAACTGACCGAAAGGAGGGGCCATTTCATGGCGTTTCCCCAGAATTTTCTGGACGAGCTCATTGCACGCAGCGACATCGTGGATGTGGTGGGCAGCTATGTACAGCTGACGCGGAAAGGCTCCAATCTCTTTGGCCTTTGCCCTTTTCACAGCGAAAAAACAGGCTCTTTTTCCGTTTCTCCCGATAAGCAGATCTACTATTGCTTCGGCTGCAAAAAAGGCGGCGGCGTGGTGAATTTCATCATGGAGGAGGAAAACCTCACCTTCCCTGACGCCGTGCGGTTTCTGGCCAAGCGGGCCGGCATGGAGGTCCCCGAGGAAGAGGGCGACCGGGAGGCCGGCCGCCGCAGGCAGCGGCTGCTGGATCTGAACCGGGACGCCGCCCGTTTTTACTACCAGCTGCTCCAGCAGCCGGAGGGCCGGGCCGTGCAGGAATACCTGGACCGGCGGCGGATCAAAAAATCCACTGCTGTGAAATTCGGCATGGGCGCTTCCCTGGATTCCTGGGATACCTTGCTCACCGCCATGACGAAAAAGGGCTATACCAAGGCGGAGCTGCTGGAAGCGGGCCTGGTGGTCCAGAACAAAAACGGCGGCCTGTATGATAAGTTCCGAAACCGCCTGATGCTGCCGGTCATCGACACCCGGGGCGACGTGGTGGCCTTCGGCAGCCGGGTATTGGACAAATCGGAACCCAAGTATATGAACTCCTCGGAAACGCCGGTGTATTCCAAGCGGCGGGTGCTGTACGGGCTGAACCTGGCGAAGAAGACCAAGCGGCCCAACATCATCCTCTGTGAGGGCAACCTGGATATCGTCACCCTCCATCAGGCGGGCTTCGACAACGCGGTGGCCTCCATGGGCACGGCGCTGACGGTGGAGCAGACCCGGCTCCTCTCCCGGTTCACCAAGGAGCTGGTGCTGTGCTACGACAACGACAACGCCGGTAAGATCGCCACGGAGCGGGCCTTGCAGATTTTGCAGAACTCGGAGTTCACAGTCCGTGTCTTACAGCTGCCCCGGCGGCTGGTGGACGGCGAGTATGTCAAGCAGGACGCCGATGACTTCATCAAATTCCAGGGGCCGGACGCTTTCGAGCGGCTGCTCAGCGGCAGCGAAAACGGCATTGAGTTCCGTATGGCCCAGGTGGCCGGAAAATATGACCTGGCCGATGACCAGGCCCGGGTGGCCTACTGCGAGGAGGTCAGCGACCTTTTGGCGGGCCTTTCCAACCCGGTGGAGCGGGAGATCTACACCACCCGCGCCGCCGAGACCGCCAAGATCACGCCGGAGGCCATGAAGCTGGAGGTCCAGCGGGCCTTCAAGCGCCGCCTGTCCCGGGAAAAGCGGGCGGAGCTGCGGCGGGACCTGAACCCCGCCGCCCAATTGCAGCCGAAGGAGCGGTCTTTCCGCTATGACAACCTGCGCTCCGCCCGGGCGGAGGAGGGCATTCTGCGGCTGCTGACCATGGACGAATCCCTCTTCGGCCAGGAGCCGCCCCTGCGGCCGGAGCAATTCTCCTCTCCCCTGCTGGGAAAGGTGTTCGGCCTTTTATGGCAGGCCCGGGAGGAGGGGCGGCAGCCCTCCGTGGCGGCTCTGGCCGGGGCCCTCAGCCAGGAGGAGATGAACCACATCACAGCCATCTGCCAGCAGCCGGAATCTCCGCAAAACGCCCGGCAGGCGCTGGCGGACTACATACGCATCGTACAGACAGAGGATGAAAAACGTGCCGGCAGGGACACCGACCCTCTGCTGGCAGCCACAGAAAAATACAAGAACAAAAAGGGTACTGGAGGAAAGCAGCATGGCTAAAGAATTGGAAGAGATGACCCCCGCGGAACTGAAAGCGCAGGCAGACGCTCTGCTGGCGGCTGCGGACGCGGACATGGCGGAGGTCCCGGCTGCAAAGCCTGCCAAAAAGTCCGTGAAGAAGAAGGGTTCCGGGGCGGATGCCGCCCAAGAGCCGCCCCATGTGATGACGGATGAGGAGGCCAAAAAGGCCGGCATCGTCCGTCTGGATGACAAGCAGGTGGCGGCTCTGCCTGCCGCCGGCTGGCTCATCAACAACGAAAAGCTGCGGGAGCTGCTGGCCAAGGGCAAGAAAAAGGGCAAGCTGGAGTCCGCGGAGCTGATGGAGGCCGTGGACGATTTGAATCTGGAGAGCGAGCAGATGGACCAGCTGTACGACTCTCTGGAGGCGCTGAACATTGACATCAGCACCGATGACGACCTGCTGCCGGACCTGCCGGATGACGAGCCCGCCGCCGAGGAGATCGCCGACGTGGAGGAGGAAGAGCTGGTCGACCCCAACACGCTGGTAAACAACTTCTCCATCGACGACCCGGTCCGCATGTACCTCAAGGAGATCGGCAAGGTCCCCCTGCTGTCCCCTGACGAGGAGATCAGCCTGGCCCAGGCCATGTCCGCCGGCAACGAGGCCGCCCGTCATTTGGCGGAGCTGAAGCGCCAGCGGGAGGCCGGTGAAGAGGTCACCGCCACCGCCGAGGAGGAGGCCGCCTGGGAAAAAGATTACAAAAAGGGTGAAGCTGCCAAGCAGAAGCTGGCAGAAGCCAACCTCCGCCTGGTGGTGTCCATCGCCAAGCGGTATGTGGGCCGCGGTATGCTGTTCCTGGATCTGATCCAGGAGGGCAACCTGGGCCTCATCAAGGCTGTGGAGAAGTTCGATTACACCAAGGGCTACAAGTTCTCCACCTATGCCACCTGGTGGATCCGGCAGGCTATCACCCGGGCCATTGCCGACCAGGCCCGCACCATCCGCATTCCCGTCCACATGGTGGAGACCATCAATAAGGTCATTCGCGTCAGCCGCCAGCTCCTGCAGGAGCTGGGCCACGACCCCACGCCCAACGAGATCTCCGCCGAGATGGGTATGCCTGTGGAGAAGGTCCGGGAGATCCTGAAGATCGCGCAGGAGCCCGTCTCCCTGGAGACCCCCATCGGTGAGGAGGAGGATTCCCATCTGGGCGACTTCATCCCCGACGAGGGCGCCAGCGAGCCCAGCGAAGCCGCCTCCTTCACCCTGCTGAAGGAGCAGCTGATGGATGTGCTCTCCACACTGACTCCCCGGGAGGAAAAGGTCCTGAAGCTGCGCTTCGGTATTGAGGACGGCCGCACCCGTACCCTGGAGGAAGTGGGCAAGGAGTTCAACGTCACCCGTGAGCGCATCCGCCAGATCGAGGCCAAAGCCCTCAGAAAACTGCGTCATCCTTCCAGAAGCAAAAAACTGAAGGACTTTTTGAACTGAGTTCATTTGCATATTGAAAAGAACGTACTCCCCTCCGGACGGCAGCGGAATGCCCGCCCGGAGGGGAGTACGTTATGTTCTTCATATCATCCGCCGGCAGAAATGTTTCATTTTAATGGGAGAATCGTATTAAAGAGCGTTTTTACCTGCGTTTGCCCCTTCCGGCGCGCCGGAAAGGTCCGGGCAGCGCTCTCTCAGCAAATCCAGGGCGCGATTTGCATCCTGTTCTTTCTCGAAAGTCAGATTCTGATAAAACTCTTTGCCATAGCGCACATGCAGCACAAAGACCGGAATCTGCCCGCCGCAGCATCCTTTGGGAGACATTGCGCTTTTCCGGACCCAGGCGCCGTCCAACGCCGTCAAAGGAACATATTTTGCCCCGGCCGGAAAGGCAGGAAAATACAGAGCCTCCTTACCAATTCTGAACCCCCCGAATTTGACCGCTGCCTGATAATCCGCTTTCAGATCCGCCGTCGGAGCATTCCCATACATTGCTTTAAACGCCATATTGCATCCTCCTCATAAAATTGCAAGAACATATCAGTTTCTCACAGGGTCAGCCAGGGCCGGGCCCCTCTTTCACGGGCAGCCGCTTCCAGCGGCACATCCAATATGAGAAGCTGTTCCCTGTTATCTGCCTTGCACAGCAGATTTCCATCCGGCCCCGCCAGCAAAGACTGGCCGGCAAAGACCAGGTCACCTTCCGGGCCAACACGGTTGCACATCGCAGCGAATACAGTACTTTGAAATGCCTGCACGCGGACTTCCCACTCAAACAACTCCAGCGGCTCTCCCTCAATGTTGGCCGTGGGGATGAGAATCAGTTCCGCGCCCTGCATGGCGCAGGAACGAATGCCGTCAGGGAGATGCCGGTCAAAGCAAATCACGATGCCGATTTTTCCAAACGGTGTGTCATAGACCTTGAACCCATCGTCGGAAGGCGCATAGTAATCCTGCTCATAGAAGTATTTTGCCTGGGCGATATGCACCATTTTGGAGATGCCCATCATTTCGCCGCCTGCATCCAGCATGAAAGAGGCGTCATACCGGAGTTTTCCCTGTTTCAGGTAAATATTTGGGCTGGCGTAGAGCTTCAGTCTTCGGCAGGCGTCCCGGATGGCAGCGATCTCCCGGCCGTCCAGGTCCATGGCCCAGGGTTCGGCGTCCCGCTTTTCATACTGGGGGAAAAATGGTGTCAGCTGTACTTCCGGAAAAAAGACCAGGTCCGCTCCCGCCTCCGCCGCCCGCTCCATATAGCGGATGGTTTTGGCGAGATTGCGGTCAACAGAGGTATCCATTTGCATCTGTACCATGGCAAGTTTCATAATACCCCCCATTATTTCAGTGTTTTGTTCATACTGCCGGTAGGTAAAACCAGCAGAGACAGCAGCGGTTTCGGATTTTGTCAAGCCCCGTCAATTCCGTTTCCTTTGATTGGCAGACAATGTGGCAAAACCCAATTCTCCCTCCCGCAAAAATAATTAACACAGTATGATTATGGGTAATAATACCATATCCATCATTCCCTGTCAATGTACCAGCTCAAATACTTTTTGCTCCGCAGCTAAGTGTGAATTCCACCAAAAGGCGGCGTGACCGCTCCTGGAAGGAGCATTATACATCATGAATTTTCCATGCGTAATAAAAAATATAACCGCCGGGAGCATGACACTGTCATGCTCCCGGCGGTTGTGAACATCTTATGCCTGGTACTGCTGCATCCGCCAGACGATGGCGGATATCTGGCCGCGGGTCAGGGTGTTGTTGGGCTTGAAAGTGCTGGTGCCGTTGGAGAAATAGCCCTCCACGATACCGGCGGCGTTCAGGGCCCGCACATAGGGGTCAGAGGTGTCCGTGAAGGGATTCACGCTGGACAGGTCCGAAATACTCAGTTTCAGGGCCTTTGCAGCCAACTGGGCCATCTGCTGGCGGGTGATGGCGGCGTTCAGATCCACATTGCCGCTGACCAGACCATCGGCCTTGGCCGCCGCCAGGTAGCCGCTGAACACGCTGGAGCCAGTGGGCGCCTGGGTGTCATACCCGGCGGCCAACATGATAAGCTTCAGCGCCTGGCCCCAGGTCACCGCCTTGTTAGGCTGGAAGCTGCCGTCGCTGTATCCGTCGATGACACCGGCATCGGACAGCTCCGTCACATACTTATAGCACCAAGTGGAGGAGGTGACATCAGAGAACGTCTTGACCCGGCTCACCACGCCGATAGAGAACACGCCGCTGGCAACGGGCGTGCCGCTGCTGCCATAGGCCACATAGGGGATCTCCACAGAGCCGGTGAAGCCGCTGGCAGGTTTAAACTGCAAAGAGTTGATTTCAGAGTAGCTGTACAGCGTCTCCGTGCTGGCCTTCTTGCTGGAGCCGGCATAGACAATACCCTTGGAAGATGCGGGCAGCGCCAGCAGCTGGATGCAGTCCAGGCTGTCGCCGGTGGCGCCGGACACCGCGATGGACAACGACGCCGCCGGGAAGCTCACGGAAGTTCCGGAGAGCGTGGTGCCGTAGATTTCGGAAACACTCTTGGAGGTCACGCTGATGAGAACGGTGCCGGAGGCGGAATAGCCGTCCGTGCTGTACGCGGTAAACGAGATCTGGTCACAGTAGTTGCTGCCGGTGGGGATATAAGTCAGCTCGCTGAGAGCGTACTCACTCTGACGGGAGGGGCTGAAATACAGAGACATATTCTTGCAGTTGGAATCCGTCACCCGCTCGGAGGAAGTGCCGTAGGCGCTGGCACCGAAGAAATTATAGTACAAAATACCGGAATTGGGCGCGTCCGTGATGCGCACATAGGCCAGGGAGCTGCCGGAGCGGGCCTTTTTCATGAAGCGGGCAAAGTCGTTGGCATTCAGCTGCAGGGAACCGCCGGAGGTGATGCGGTAGACGATGTCGCCGCCCACCGCGTCGGAGGAGCTGCCGGAGCCGGCACTGCCGATGCGGATCTCCAGCACGCCGTCCACGTAGTCATCGTCGCCCCAGGCCCGGAATTCCAGCGTCACCGTGACGTCATCGGCATCGTCATCCGCCACGAAGGACAGTTCGTTGAGCGGGTAGTCGCCATAGGAGCTCTTGCTGTAATAGAAATCGTAATCCGCCAGCTCGCTCTTGCTGAAGGACTCCTCATCGCTCCCGTCATAGTCATAGTACAGCACACCGTTGGAGGACTTATAGGAGCTGTCGGCTTCAAAGGTCACATACCGGAATGTATCGTCGCACTCATCCTCGAAAAATTCCTTGAAATCGTCCCGGTCAAAATCCACCTCGTCACCGGCGTCCACCTTATAGACGATATCCGCGTCGCTGTCGGAGTCCTCGTCTGTGTCGCCGATGCGGATCTTCAAAACACCGTCCGCCTCATCGTCCTCGCCGTAAGCGGTGAATTCCAGCGTCACTACGGCGCCGTCGGCGTCATCATCCGCCACAAAGGACAGCTTTTTAAGGGGATAGTCGCCGTAATCATCATCACTGTAATAAAAATTGTAATCCTCCAGTTCACTCTTGCTGAAGGACTCCTCGCCGCTTCCGTCATAATCGTAGTACAGAACGCCGTTGGAGGATTTGTAGGAGCTGTCGGGATAGAACGTCACATACAGGAACTCGTCACCGCATTCGTCCTCGTAGAACTCCTTGAAGTCAGAACGGTCAAAAGCCACCTCATCGCCGGCATCCACGTCATAGGTGATGTCGCCTTTGCTGCTGGACTTGGAGCTGGCCTCGCTGATGCGGATCTCCAGTGTGCCGTCGGCATAGTCATCGTCGCCCCAGGCGGTGAATTCCAGCGTCACCTTGCCGTCACCGGCGTCCTCATCCGCCACAAAGGACAATTTGCTGATGGGATAATCGCCGTAGGAGCTCTTGCTGTAATAGAAGTCATAATCCTCCAGTTCGCTTTTGCTGAATGATTCCTCATCGCTTTCATCATAGGCGTAGTACAAAACGCCGTTGGAGGATTTGTAGGAGCTGTCGGGATAGAACGTCACATAGCGGAACGTGTCGTCACACTCGTCCTCGTAGAACTCTTTGAAATCCGAGCGGTCAAAGATGACTTCCTCTCCCGCGTCCACCTCGTAAACGATGTCGCTGGACGCCGCCGACGCCGCCGGGACCATGCCCACGACCATGGCCGCCGCCAGCAGGCAGGCTGTCAGCTTTTTCTTCACGATACCTTTCATTTTGATTTGATTCCTCCGTTCCTGGATACTTCAGCCGGCAGGCAGGCCAGCGGCTGATGCTTGTTTTTTATTATACAGCAACTGCTGCGGAACTGTCTTGCGAATTTGTAAATTTTTTTCATTCTCTCCGCTTGGGTGAAAAAAGGGCCCTTACACGCAAAATTTTTGGATCTCCTCCAAAAACTGCCTGCCGTACCGCTCCGCCTTGGCGCTGCCCACACCGCTCACGGCCCGCAGCTGCGCCATGGTGGCGGGTCGCCGGACGGCCATCTCCCGCAGGGTCTTGTCGCTGAACACCATATAGGCCGGTATGCCCTGAAAGCGGGCGGCCCTGGCCCGCAGGACCCGCAGGCGCCGGAACAGCTCCGCGTCCTCTCCCTCCAGCTCCGTGGGGACGGGACGGACGGCGGGCCGCGCTTCCCGGTCGGTCCTCATCAGCAGCGGTGCGGCGCCGTACACCACATCCTCCGCCTTCTCTGTCAGACGCAGCACCGGATAGGGACCGGAGCTGGCCTCCAGCACGCCTTCTTCCATGAGACAGCGGATGCGCTCCCGGACCTCCGCCTGGGTCAGCTCCTGCAAAGCGCCGTAGGTACTCTCCCGGTCCATATGGTATTTGCGGACCTTGTCCGTCACAGCGCCGCAGAGGGTCTCCGCGATGACGCCGGCACCAAAGCACTGGCCGCTCTCCGAAATACAGCGGACGATGAGCTTCGCCTCCCGTGAGATGTCCACCTCCTCAAAGTTATGGAGGCAGTTGTAGCAGGTGCCGCAGTAGTCCGGGGCGGATTCTCCGAAATACTGCAAAATGTACTGCCGCAGGCAGCGGCGGCTCCGGCAGTAGCCCTCCATCTGCCGCAGGCGCTCCCTGTCCCGCTCCCGCAGGCGGGCCGCCGTCACGGCGTCCAGCTCCTCACGGGGCTCGCTGTGCTCAATGAGGAACTGGGCTGTCCGCACATCCTGGCCGCTGTACAGCAGGATGCAGCTGGAAGGCGCGCCGTCCCGGCCCGCCCGGCCCGCCTCCTGATAATAGCTCTCCATGTCCTTTGGCATGTTATAATGGATGACATAGCGAACAACGGACTTGTCGATGCCCATGCCGAAGGCGTTGGTGGCCACCATGACCGCCGCCCGGTCATAGAGGAAATCCTCCTGGTTTTTCAGCCGTTCCTCCGCCTCCAGTCCCGCGTGATAGCGGGTAGCGGCGATGCCCTCGTCCTGCAAAAAGCCGCAGACCTCCTCCACGGTCTTGCGGGTGGCGCAGTACACGATGCCGCATTTGCCGGGGCGGCTGCGCACCAGTGCTATAAGCGCCGCCCTTTTGCTGGCGGGCTGCTGCACCTCAAAATACAGGTTCTCCCGGTCAAAGCCGGTGGTGACGGACAGCGGGTCCTTCAGCGCCAGCAGCTTCAGAATGTCCCCGCGCACATCCGGCGTGGCGGTGGCGGTAAACGCCCCCACCGGCGGCCGCTTGGGCAGGCTGTTCACAAAGGCGGGGATATTCAGGTAGGAAGGCCGGAAGTCCTGGCCCCACTGGGAGATGCAGTGAGCCTCGTCCACCGCCACCAGGGAGATGTCCGCTGTCTCCGCAAAAGAGCGGAAGCCCTCGGTCTCCAGCCGCTCCGGCGCCACGTAGATGATCTTGTACCGCCCCGCTTTGGCCCGGTCCAGGGCCAGCAGGTACTGGCGGAAGGTGAGGCTGCTGTTGAGATAGGCCGCCGGCACCCCCATCTGTACCAGGGCCGTCACCTGGTCCCGCATGAGGGACACCAGGGGCGAGACCACGATGGTAATGCCCGGCAGCAGCAGTGCCGGGACCTGGTAGCATACGGACTTGCCCGCTCCGGTGGGCATAACGGCCATCACATCCCGGCCGGAAAGCAGCGCATCAATGACCGCCTCCTGCCCGCCCCGGAACGCGTCATAGCCAAAATATGTTTTTAAAGCTTCTTCTTTCGTCATGGGTCCGGTTCCTTTCTTTTTCCGAAGCCATTGTACCACAGGCGGCGGCAAAGTGGTACCGCCCAGCCGGTTTTTTCCCGGCGGCCGTTGCATTCAGCCGCATTCTGTGGTAGGGTAACATATGTAACAAAGGAGGTGGAGACCCTTGCAGGACAAGACAGAGAAGCTGCGGCGGCTGGCGCTGGTGGCCAGGCGCTACTATCTGGAGGACAAAAAGCAAAGCGATATCGCGGCGGAGCTGGGGGTCTCCCGTCCCCTCATCAGCCGGATGCTCAGCGAGGCCCGGGAGCTGGGGGTGGTGGAGATCACCATCCATGCCCCCGGGGAGACCGCCGAGGCCCTTCTGCGCCGGCTGGCGGAGACCACCTCCCTCCACGGCGGCGCTCTGGCCCCCGACGGAGAGGACGACGGCCAGACGAACCTGGCCCTGTGCCGGGAGGCGCTGCGGCTGCTGGAGCGGTTGGAGGCCCGCCGGGTGGGCATCGGCTGGGGCCACTTTATCGGGCAGCTGGTATCCCTGGTGGAGGCGGACCCCCCCGGACGCAGCGGTGTGGAGCACCTGTTCCCCCTGCTGGGCAACGCGGGCTTCCCTATCCGCAACTACCATTCCAACGAAAACGTCCGCATCCTGGCGTCGGCCTTGGGGGCGGAGCCGCACTTTTTATATCTGCCCGCCCTGGCGGAGAGCTGCGAGGAAAAAGAAGTTCTCTGCGCCACGGAGCTGTACCGCCAGATGGAGCAGCAGTGGCAGCAGATGGATACCGCCTTGGTGAACATCGGCAACTATCCCTCCACGCCGGACTTTGCCTCCGTGGCCCGGTACGGTCCCCTGCTGCAGCGGCAGAAGGCCTGCGGAAGGCTTTTGGCATACTTTTTCAACGAGAACGGCCAAATCATCCGCTCCGACCACGACTTCGCCATCCAGCTGCCTGTGGAGCAGCTGGCCCAGTGCCGGAACGTGGTGGGCCTGTGCTCCGCCAACACCAGCGTGCGGGCCCTGCGGGGCGCTCTGCGGACGGGATTATTCACCCATCTGGTGGCCCGGGAGCAGCTGGTGTCTGAATTACTGGAGCAATAGTAACATATGTAACACCCTTGGTAGTTATTTTCTACTAAGGGTGTTCTATTTTTGTGCTTTTTTACCTATTATTTTAAAAATATATTTGCAAATATGTAGAATTCAATCATTCGTAATTGACTTTTGTAACACATATGATATGCTTTGAACAGATGTAATCAGAATAGGAGGCGTATGTGCATGACCCTGGACCGGGCCGCCGTGGCGGCCATGCTGACCAGCGCCGCCACATTGTTGGCGGACAACGCCGACCGTCTCAGCGAGATCGACTCCCGCTTTGGTGACGGCGACCATGGCATTACCATCAACAAAATCGCAAAGCTCCTCTTGGAGCGGGTACCCCAGTGGGACAACGAGAGCATTCAGGACTTTCTGGACGACTTGGGCACCGCCATTATGGAGGTAAAGGGCGGCTCCGCCGGGCCCCTGTACGGCACCATGATCGGCGGCCTGGGTGTGGATCTTGGTCCTGACGAGAACGAACTGGATGCCGGTGCCGTCAAGCGGATGTTTGCCGGATGCCTTTCCGAGATGGAGGACATCACCACCGCCAAGGTGGGTGACAAGACCATGATGGACGCCCTCATCCCCGCCGTGGAGGCCGCCCAGGCGGCAGAGGGCAGCCCCAGGGACATTCTTCTGGCCGCCGCCGAGGCCGCCGAGGCCGGCGCCAAGGCCAGCGAGCAGTTCGTGTCCAAATTTGGCCGGGCCCGCAGCTACAAGGAGCAGACCATCGGCACCCCCGACGCGGGCGCCGTGTCCACTTCCCTGTTCATCCGCGGTCTGGCGCAAGGCGTGTAACAAAAACTCACTTGATCAAAAATTCAAATACAACAGGAGGAACACCGCCATGAAAATGAAGAAGTTCATCAACAGCCCCGACAATCTGACCGACGAGCTGCTGGACGGCCTGGTGGCCGCCAACCGCTCCCTCATCCACCGGGGCGAGGAGAACATGATCATCAACAATGCCCTGGAAAACGCGGACCGCGTCACCATTGTCACCCAGGGAGGCGCCGGCCACGAGCCCGCCATCTCCGGCTTCGTAGGCGAGGGCATGGTGGATATCTCCGTGGTAGGCGACATCTTCGCCGCCCCCGGTCCCCAGGCCTGCGTGGATGCCATCAAGCTGGCGGACAAGGGCAAGGGCGTATTGTACATCGTGCTGAACCACGCCGGCGATATGCTCACCGGCAACCTGACCATGAAGCAGGTAAAAAAGCAGGGCCTGCACTGCGTGAAGGTGGTCACCCAGGAGGACGTTTCCAACGCGCCCCGTGAAAACGCCGATGACCGCCGGGGCCTGGTAGGCTGCATCCCCACCTACAAAATCGCCGGCGCGGCCGCCGCCGAGGGCAAGAGCCTGGAGGAAGTGGCCGCCATCGCCCAGCGCTTTGCCGACAACATGGCCACCCTGGCTGTGGCTGTCCGGGGTGCCACCCATCCCTCCACCGGCGCGGCCCTGGCCGACCTGGGTGAGGACGATATGGAGATCGGCATGGGCCAGCACGGCGAGGGCGGCGGCGGACGCCAGCCCATGAAGAGCGCCGACGAGACCGCCGAGATCATGGTGAACGCCCTGGTGAAGGACATCGGCATCCAGCCCGGCGAAAAGGTCATGCTCATCATCAACGGCTCCGGCGCCACCACCCTCATGGAGCAGCTCATCATCTACCGCAAGTGCGAGCAGGTCCTGAAAGCCCAGAACATTGAGATCGTGGCCAACTACGTGGGCGAGCTGCTGACCGTTCAGGAGCAGGCCGGTTTCCAGATGTTCATGGCCCGCATGGACGACGAGTTGCTGCGGCTGTGGAACGCCCCTTGCAAGACCCCCTATCTGACGAAATAAGGAGGCCCACCCATGGCAGACAACATCGGCAACAAAGCCGCCCACGACTATCATTTGGATGTTCCTCCCGTCCAGGAGGGTTTTTACGTCAAGGGCAATGCCCACTGCGACTGGGGCATGAAAAACCGGCTGGCCCGGATGTTTGACCCCAAGTCCGGCAACACCGTCATGCTTGCCTTTGACCACGGCTATATCATGGGCCCCACGGCGGGCCTGGAGCGCATCGACCTGGTGATCCCGCCTCTGGTCCCCTACGTGAACGTACTCATGGGCACCCGGGGCGTCATCCGCTCCTGCATCTCCCCCACCGCGCCTGTGGCTAAGTGCGTCCGGGTCACCTATGATTCCACCGTTCTCTACGACGATATGTCCAACGGCGGCGGCTTTGCCTGCGACATTGAAAACGCCATCCGCATGAACGCGGACTGCGTGGCGGTGCAGACCTTCATCGGCTCCCCCGGCGAGTCCCGCTCTTTGGAGCTTCTGAGCCGCGCCGCCGACGCCGGTACCCGCTACGGCATCCCCACCCTGGGCGTGGTGGCTGTCGGCAAGCAGATGGAACGGACGGAAAAATTCTTCCAGCTGGCCACCCGTGTCCTGGCGGAAAACGGCGCCAACGTGGTAAAGAGCTACTACTGCGACGGCTTTGAACGGGTAGCGGCCGCCTGCCCGGTGCCCATCGTCATTGCCGGCGGAAAGAAGCTGCCGGAGCTGGAGGCGCTGGAGATGGCATACCGCGCCATCGCGGAGGGCGCCCACGGCGTGGATATGGGCCGGAACATCTTCCAGTCCGACTGCCCCGCCGGCATGGCCGCCGCCATCGGCAAGGTGGTCCACGAGGGCTATACCGCCGCCCAGGCCTACGAGGTCTATGAGGAATTGAAGAACGCCGAATAAGAGGAGGAGTCCCTATGGCCGCGACCTATATGCACATCGGTATCCCCGTCACCAACAAAAAGCCCGGCATGGTCTACAACGAGGGCGCCAGATTCTGGTGCAGCAATGTGGACGATTATGACTACAAAATCGAATATCTGAAATTTGAGGAGGGCACCCCCTTCCCCGAGGTGCTTCACCGGAATCCCCACGTGGCTTACAAGGTGGATGACCTGGAAAAGTACATTGCCGACGCCGACAGCGTCATCTGCGGGCCCATGATGGCCAACGAAACCGACCGCCTGGCCTTTGTCTGGAAGGACGGCGCCATTTTGGAACTGTATCAGGAGGGCTGATTTCCTGTTCCGAAGCAAACAGGACCTGGCAACCGCCAGGTCCTGTCAGCCTGTCGAAAAAGTCTTTTCGACAGGCTGAGCAAGTTTTTTTGACCTCTATGAGTTCGAAAAAACTCAGATTCAAAACGAAAGACACCCCTCCTGGGTTTCTTTCGTAACTATCTTCCTTCCCGTGATACACGGTTTTCGCTTTTTTTGACAGTCAAGACCACGCGTGAAACGCGTGGCTTGAAAAAGCCCTAAAAGGGCATAGTGCAGCCAGCGCCTAAACGACGCTGGCTTTCACTACGTTCAAGCCATTGTGGATTGATTACCTCGCTTGA
>Ga0129309_1000529_pt1 | contig 28221 bp, 26 predicted proteins | sample L1105metagenome_FD_94439 | JGI IMG/M metagenome (GOLD analysis project Ga0129309, IMG submission 94439) | Ring-tailed lemur group fecal microbial communities from Wisconsin, USA - L1105 metagenome | ecosystem: Host-associated > Mammals > Digestive system > Large intestine > Fecal | place: USA...
AACCGGATATGCAGCGGGAAATGGATGTGTGTCGGATATTGAGGAGGAAGAAAATTATGTATAGTATTGCGATTGATGGACCTGCGGGAGCGGGCAAAAGTACGATTGCAAAAAGAATTGCAAAAGAATTATCATTTGTCTATGTTGACACGGGAGCGATGTATCGTGCGATTGCACTTTATTTTTTAAGAAAAGGAACTGATTCCGCCAATATTGCGGAAATCGAAGCAGAATGCCCGAATATTCATGTAACAATTGAATATCAGAACGGGGAGCAGCAGGTGTTGTTAAATGGAGAAAATGTCAATGGATTTATCCGAAATGAAGAGGTTGGGAATATGGCTTCCAAGACTTCTTCCATTCCGGCAGTTCGTGCGGCGCTGCTCGATCTTCAGCGGAATATGACAAAAACTGCGGACATTTTGATGGATGGACGCGATATTGGAACGAATGTATTGCCAAATGCAGATCTGAAAATCTATCTGACAGCATCATCAAAAGTGCGTGCCAGACGCCGATATGACGAACTGACTGCAAAAGGCGAGAATTGTGATCTGGCTGTGATAGAAAAGGATATTATCATCCGCGATGAGCAGGATATGAACCGTGCGATTGCACCGTTAAAGCAGGCAGAAGATGCAGTGCTGGTAGATTCTTCTGATATGACGATCGACGAAGTTGTAGACGCGATCAAAGAAGAATTTTATAAAAAATGCAACCGTTCAGGCATGGATGAGGTTGAAAAATAGGAGATTCATTATGAAAGTAATTTTGGCAAAGACAGCCGGATTTTGCTTTGGCGTGCAGCGTGCAGTCAATATGGCTTATGATCAGGCAGGTAAAAAAAACGTATATACATTCGGTCCCATTATACATAATGAAGAAGTTGTGTCTGACCTTGAAAGACATGGTATCTTTTGCCTGGATACGGAAGAAGCTCTGAATCATCTTGAGGAAGGAACCGTTATCATCCGTTCTCATGGGGTCGAAAAGAGAATCTATGATCTTATTGCGGACAAGGGATTAGAGCTGGTCGATGCGACGTGCCCGTTTGTTCGAAAGATCCATAAAATTGCTGCGGAAGAGAGCCAAAAGGGACATCAGGTTGTCATCATCGGCAATGAAAAGCATCCGGAAGTACAGGGAATCAGAGGATGGTGTCATTTTGAGCCGGTAATTATCGAAGGACCGGAGGATCTGGAAGGTCTGGAAGCATACCGTGATAAAAAGTTAAGCATTGTATCACAAACGACATTTAATTACAAGAAATTTAAAGAATTGGTTGAAATTATCTCCAAAAAAGGTTATGATATAAGTGTTTTTAACACAATCTGTAATGCGACAGAGGAGCGTCAGTTGGAGGCACGGGAGATTGCATCGAATGTGGATGCGATGATCGTTATTGGCGGGAGACATAGCTCCAACACGCAAAAATTATATGAAATCAGTAAAAAAGAATGTCCAAATACATTATTTATTCAAACGTTGCAGGATTTGGACCTTGAGAGATTTGATACTGTAGAGAGTGTTGGCATTACAGCGGGGGCATCTACCCCAAAGAAAATTATCAAGGAGGTTCATGTTCGCATGACAGAAAAGACTTTTGAGCAGTTATTAGAAGAAAGCTTAGTTACAATTCATAATGGAGAGGTAGTAGAAGGTACAGTAATCGACGTTAAAGAAGATGAGATCATCTTAAATATCGGATACAAGGCAGATGGTATTATTTCCCGTAACGAATACTCGAATGAATCTAACGTAGATCTTACAACAAAGGTAAGCGTTGGAGATACTATGGAAGCGAAAGTATTAAAAGTTAACGATGGAGAAGGCCAGGTGCTTTTAACATATAAACGATTAGCAGCTGAACGTGGTAATAAGAGATTAGAAGAAGCTTATAACAACAAAGAAGTATTGACAGCAACGGTTGCTCAGGTGCTGGACGGCGGTTTAAGTGTTGTTGTTGAAGAAGCAAGAGTATTTATTCCGGCAAGCCTGGTTTCTGACACATATGAGAGAGATTTAAAGAAGTATGCCGGTCAGGAGATCCAGTTCGTGATCAGCGAATTCAATCCTCGTAAGAGAAGAATCATCGGCGACAGAAAGCAGTTATTAGTTGCTGCCAAGTTAGAAAAGCAGAAAGAATTATTCGCAAGAATCGAAGTAGGAATGAAAGTAAGTGGTATCGTTAAGAACGTTACAGACTTTGGAGCATTTATCGATTTAGGCGGAGCAGACGGTTTATTACATATCTCTGAGATGTCATGGGGTCGTGTAGATAATCCTCGCAGATTATTCAAGGTTGGACAGGAAGTTACGGTATTGATCAAAGATATCCAGGGTGAGAAGATTGCACTCAGCCTGAAATTCCCTGAAGAGAATCCTTGGTTAACTGCTGAAGAAAAGTATGCAGTAGGTAATATTGTAACCGGTAAAGTAGCAAGAATGACAGATTTTGGTGCATTCGTTGAATTAGAACCGGGTATGGACGCATTACTGCATGTTTCTCAGATTGCAAGAGAACATATTGAAAAGCCATCTGATGTATTATCTGTCGGACAGGAGATTACAGCAAAAGTTGTAGACTTTAAGAAAGAAGACAGAAAGATCAGCTTAAGCATGAAAGCAATTGATAATACGAAAAAAGAAGACTAATTTCTAATATTTCAAAAGAGACTTACGATGGTAGGTCTCTTTTTTTTCTTTTTTTATGAATTAGACATTGACAATTTAACGCGTTAAAGTTATAATGTGTACAGTCAAACAATGATGATTATAAAAGGAACAAAAGGAGAGGAGAAAATCATTATGAAAAAGAAACTTACGGCAATACTGTTAACAGCAGTTATGGCATTATCATTAGCAGCATGTGGCGGCGAATCATCCTCCAAAGAGGAAAAGGTTTATAACATTGGTATTTGTCAGTTAGTACAGCACGATGCGTTAGATGCAGCTACAAAAGGATTTAAAGAAGCGTTAACGGAAAAACTCGGTGAAGACAGAGTAAAATTCGACGAGCAGAATGCATCAGGTGATTCTGCAAACTGTTCTACGATCGTTAACCAGTTCGTATCGGATGGCGATGATCTGATCCTGGCAAATGCAACAGCACCTCTTCAGGCAGCAGCAGCAGCGACAGATGAGATTCCGATCCTCGGAACTTCCGTAACAGACTATGCGACAGCTCTTGAGATCGATGACTGGACCGGTACAGTTGGAAAGAATATTTCAGGTACTTCTGATCTTGCTCCATTAGAAGATCAGGCAAAGATGCTTCAGGAAATGTTCCCGGATGCTAAGAATGTCGGATTATTATACTGTTCCGCAGAACCAAACTCCGAATATCAGGTGAACACGATTGAAGGATATTTAAAAGATATGGGTTATACATGCACGAAGTTTGCATTTGCAGATTCGAATGACGTAGGATCCGTAACAACATCTGCAGCATCTAAGAGCGATGTAATCTATATTCCGACAGATAATACGGCAGCAGCGAATACAGAAGTTATCAATAACATCTGCAAACCGGAAAAAGTTCCTGTAATTGCCGGTGAAGAAGGTATCTGTGCAGGATGTGGTGTTGCAACATTATCCATCAATTACTATGATCTTGGATACAAGACAGGTGAGATGGCTTATGAGATTCTGGAAGAAGGAAAAGATATCACGAAGATGGAAGTTGAATTTGCTCCAAAAGTAACAAAGAAATACAACAAAGATCTTTGCGATGAATTAAAGATTACACCACCGGATGGATATGAAGCAATTGAGACAGAATAAGATTAGATAGACATTAAGAATAACAGCCCTCGTGGTTTCGTGTGAACAATTACGATAATCAGAGGGCTGTTTTTAAAAAGACAATAGGAGGAAGTCGGATGGATATATTAGTACTTTTAAATGCTCTTCCTGGTGCGTGTGCACAGGGACTGATCTGGGGCATTATGGCAATTGGCGTATATATTACATACAAAATTCTTAATCTGGCAGATCTGACGGTAGACGGAACGATGTGTACCGGAGGTGCTGTCTGTATTATGATGATGACAAGCGGACATGGAGTTGGCATCTCGCTGCTTGTGGCATTTTGTGCCGGATTGCTTGCAGGACTTGCAACTGGTGTGCTTCACACTACCTTAGGAATTCCTGCAATCTTAGCCGGAATTTTAACACAGCTCGGATTATATTCGATTAATCTGCGTATTATGGACGGAAAAGCGAATCAGGCAATCAGCGTAGATAAGTATGATCTGCTGGTTTCTCTTCGTTATATCAAAGGAGTAGCATTTACGAAAAATACAATCTTTGTAGTAGCGTTGATTATTGTAATTTTAATTGCACTTTTGTACTGGTTTTTTGGAACAGAACTCGGTTCTTCGATTCGTGCAACCGGAAGCAATGAGAACATGGCACGTGCACAGGGAATCAATACGGATTTTAATAAAGTGCTTGGTTTGATGATTTCGAATGGAATTGTTGCATTTGCGAGCGGACTGTATGCACAGTATCAGGGGTTTGCCGATGTCAATGCGGGACGAGGCGCAATCGTAATCGGACTGGCAGCCGTTATCATCGGACAGGTGGTATTTGGAAAGATCAGTGAGAATATGGCATTCCGGATGCTTTCGGTAGCATTTGGTGCAATCATTTATTATCTTGTGCTTCAGGTAGTACTTTGGCTTGGATTGAATTCAAATGACCTGAAATTGCTTTCTGCAATTGTAGTAGCAATCTTCCTTGCAATTCCTCATTTGAAGCAGCAGCATTTTTCAAAACCGAAAAACAAAGGAGGTGCAGCAAATGCTTAAGCTTGAGAGTATCGGAAAAACATTTAATGCAGGGACTGTCAATGAAAAGGTCGCATTGAATGGACTGAATTTACATTTAAATCCGGGTGATTTTTGTACGGTAATCGGTGGAAATGGCGCAGGAAAATCGACAATGCTGAATGCAACGGCTGGTCTGTGGCCGATTGATACCGGTAAGATTTTAATCGATAATGTAGATGTGACGAATATGCCGGAATTTAAAAGAGCAAAGTATCTTGGCCGTGTTTTCCAGGATCCGATGACCGGGACTGCAGCGAGCATGGAGATTGAAGAGAATCTTGCTCTTGCGGCAAGACGGGGACAGACTCGTTTCCTGAAGACAAGAATTACGAAAAAAGAGCGCGAAACATACAGAGAATTATTGAGAACACTGGATCTTGGATTGGAAGATCGTATGACGTCGAAGGTAGGTTTGCTGTCCGGTGGACAAAGACAGGCGTTAACGCTTTTGATGGCGACACTGAAGAAACCGAAATTATTGCTGCTGGATGAACATACGGCAGCCCTTGATCCGAAAACTGCGGCAAAAGTCTTAGAGACAACGGATAAGTTCATCGAAAAAGATCATCTGACCACGCTGATGATCACACATAACATGCGTGATGCAATCGCACATGGCAACCGTCTGATCATGATGTATGAAGGACGCATTATCTATGATGTTGCCGGAGAAGAGAAGAAGAAACTTCATGTGTCGGATCTTCTTGAAAAATTCGAACAGGCAAGCGGAAATGAATTTGCGAATGACCGCATGATGCTCAGCTAAGCAGGTCTTTCTCATCTCATCGGCAGATGGAACATACAGAAAGAAGACACAAAAACCCTTGAAGCAATTTTGTTTCAAGGGTTCTTTTATGATGTCAGTTAAAGCTGATCCGAATTCCACGCCCAAGACTCGAGAGCGAATCTTGAAAAGGATCATTGAATTGTAAAGTCACTCAATGCACATATCTGTGGCCAGTCCTGCCGGTCAACTTCTTCATAGACGCCGACAACGGTAAAGCCGGCATTTTTGGCTGTCTGAACGCAGTGGAGTGCATCTTCGAATACAACGGTATTGCAGATCTGTCCTCCGAGCCGTTCCATGGACTGATAGAAGATATCAGGCTCATGCTTTCCTTTGCCCACTTCCGTGCAGGTCAGGATAAAGGAAAAATCATCATAAATTCCAAGGCGTTTTAGGGCTGCTTCGATCATCGGGCGGTCGGTAGAAGTTGCGGCACAGAAAGGAATGTTCCGTTCTTTTAACATTTGCAGAATCTTTGCACCTGCAGGTTTTAACGGGATTGATTCTGCGTATTTTCCCTCAATCACATGATGGATGCCGCGTATGATCTCTTCTTTTGACTTTTGTACATGATATGCCTGTTGAAGATATTCTGCAGTTTCTAAAGTTGTACGGCGTTTCACCTGCTCCCGGATATCGGGAGCAGCGGTAATGCCGATGGATGCAAGATAATCACGGGTGACATTTTTCCATGATTCCATGGAATCCAAGATCGTTCCATCCAGATCGAGGATGGCATATCTCATATGCGGTAACAATAAATCTCTCATAATTAAAATTGTTTATTCAAATTGATCATTTCAATTGCACTTAATGCACAATCGTAGCCTTTGTTGCCTGCTTTTGTTCCGGAACGTTCAATTGCCTGCTCGATATTTTCCGTTGTAACAATACCGAACAATACCGGAAGACCGGTTTCAAGGCCGACTGCGGCAATACCTTTTGACACTTCGTTGCATACATAGTCATAGTGTGTTGTAGAACCGCGGATGACAGTTCCAAGGCAGATAACTGCGTCATATTTTCCTGATTTTGCCATTTTTGATGCGGCGAGTGGAATCTCAAATGCTCCCGGTACCCATGCCAGTGTAATGTCATCATCGTTGACATTGTGACGGATCAGACCGTCGACACAGCCGGAAACTAATTTTGAAACGATAAACTCATTAAAACGGGATGCAACAATTCCGATTTTTACTCCGTCAGCGACTAATTTTCCTTCTAAAACTTTCATGATAATATCTCCTTTTTATAAATGTTTTCTATGAATGATGCAGAACAATAAGGAAGATTAATATAAATGTCCCATTCGTTCTGATTTGGTTCGTAAATAAAATGCGTCAATTTTATTGGCTTTCATAATAATCGGCACGCGTTCTACAATTTCCATGCCGAATTCTCCAAGCCCGTAAATCTTTTCCGGGTTATTCGTTAAGAGGCGCAGTTTCTTAATGCCGAGATCGGCAAGAATCTGTGCTCCGGTCCAGTATTCCCGTAAATCTTCCGGAAAGCCTAATTTCAGATTGGCATCAACCGTATCATATCCCTGCTCCTGCAGTTCGTATGCCTTTAATTTGTTAATCAATCCGATCCCTCTGCCTTCTTGTCTCATGTAGAGAAGAACGCCCCTGCCTTCTGTGGCAATCGCTTTCATGGCAGCTTCTAACTGTTCACCGCAGTCACACCGCATGGAACCGAGGACATCTCCGGTCAGGCATTCGGAATGGACGCGGCACAATACCGGGTCGCCATTGCTGATATCGCCTTTGACGAGTGCAACATGGTGTTCGCCGTTGACTTGATTGACATAGCCGTATATATCAAATTCGCCGTATTTTGTCGGCATTTTCGCTTTTGCTTCACGAGATACCAGCTTTTCATATTGGCGGCGGTAATCCTGCAGATCTTTGATCGTAACAAAAGTCAGATTGAATTCATTCGCGAGTTTCCAAAGATTTGGCGTTCTCATCATGGTTCCGTCTGCCTCCATAATCTCACAGCAGACACCGCATTCTTTTAAACCGGCAAGCCGCATCAGATCAACCGTAGCTTCCGTATGCCCTTCTCTTTTTAGCACACCGCCTGCTCTTGCAACAAGAGGGAAGACATGACCCGGACGGCGGAAGTCATTTGGCTGTGTTGTTTCATCCACGCACTTTTGGATAGAATAGGCACGTTCTGCAGCAGAAATACCGGTTGTCGTATCAACATGGTCAATGGATACCGTAAAAGCGGTGCTGTGATTGTCTGTATTTTCCGAAACCATCTGCGGAAGCCCGAGTTTATGAGCGATCGCATCGCTCATCGGCGTACAGATCAGCCCTTTCGCATAAGTTGCCATAAAATTAATATTCTCCTGTGTCGCAAATTTCGCAGCACAGATCATATCTCCCTCGTTTTCACGTTCGGGATCATCAGTAACCAGAATGATTTTTCCGGCCCGGAGATCCTCCAGAGCCTGTTTGATTGTATTGTATTGGTAATCCATAGTTCTTGTTCCTCCTTAAAGCCTGTACGGCTGAAAATTTGAATGATTAAAATCCATGTCTGGTTAAAAAGTCCATTGTAATATTGCTTTTCGGTTTTGCTTCCGAAGCTTGAAAAGAAAGAAGCTTTTCGACATATTTTCCAATCATGTCGCATTCAAGATTTACCCGTTCGCCGGACTTTTTGTCAAGCAATATGGTTTCTTTTCCGGTATGTGGGATGACGGATACCGAAAAATCATAATCCGAAACAGCTGCAATGGTTAAACTGACTCCGTCAATGGCAATGGAACCTTTTTCAACCATATACTTTAACAGCTCAGCGGATGCCGTTATCGTGATCCAGACAGCATTTTCTTCTTTTTTTATGGAAGCAATGCTTCCGGTACCGTCGATGTGTCCGGCAACAATGTGGCCTCCGAATCGTCCATTTGCAGCCATGGCACGTTCCAGATTAACGCTGCTGCCGATGACGAGTTCACCGAGACTGCTTCTGCGGAATGTCTCCGGCATAACGTCAACAACAAAAGAATTCCCGGTGAAAGAAGTGACCGTCAGACAGACGCCGTTTACCGCTATGCTGTCGCCAAGCCGGACATCTTCCAGTACTTTCTTTGCAGAAACTTCCAATCTGCCCGGTTTAAGGCTTTTCACCGTACCGATTTCTTCTATAATTCCAGTAAACATATTAAGTCGTCCTTTCTATATGACCTTCAATGAGAAAGTCCCCATCAAAGGATGTTACTTTTGTATCTCTGAGAAAAAATGCTTCATCCGGTGATGCGACACCTTGTCCGCCTACCGGAGTATAGGCGGCAGAACCGCCGAAGATCTTTGCTCCAAGATAAGCATATACATAGTTGACGATGCCGGCATCCAGTGCCGCGTAATTGAAAGTCTGACCTCCTTCCAGCAAGATACTGTCGATCTTTTTAGAACCGAGTATATGCATAAGCTCTGTAAGATCGATATGACCATCTGCTTCTGAAACCGGTATACATTCGATGCCAAGAGAAGTTAACTGCTGTATTTTTTCCGTATTTATATTCTCTTTGCAAAAGGCAACGATGGTCCGGTACTGATCTGCTGTTTTACAGATTTTACAATCAAGAGGAATTCGAAGATGCCCGTCACAGATAATGCGGATCGGGCTGCGGCCGCCGTCTATGCGGCAATTTAACATCGGATCGTCTGCCAGTACCGTGCCGATTCCGGTCATGATTCCTGTATATTGATGGCGCAGATGATGAACATGTTCTCTCGCTTTTTCATTGGTGATCCACTGAGAAGCACCGGTATAGGCGGCCAGTTTGCCGTCCAGAGTCATTGCATATTTTAAAGCAACATAAGGGGTGCCGGTCGTTATAAAATGAAAAAATACAGGATTGATCGCATCACATTCTTCCCGGCAAAAATCTTCAATCACGGTAATCCCGTGTTCCCGCAGGATGCGGGCACCTTTTCCGGCAACAAGCGGATTGGGATCCCTGGAGCCGATATAAACGGTGGAAATGCCGGACTCGATGATGATATCCGTGCAAGGCGGAGTCTTTCCATGGTGGCAGCAAGGTTCGAGTGTGACATAGATCACGGCACCATGCATATCTTCCCGGCAATTTAAAATTGCATTGCGTTCCGCATGGAATTCGCCATATCGATGGTGATAATCTTCACTTAGAATACGTCCGTCTTTGACGATTACCGCGCCAACGAGAGGGTTTGGATTAACCGCACCGATTCCCCTTTTTGCCAGATTGATCGCACGCATCATGTATTGTTTGTGAGAATTCATAAGTATTCCTTTCCATAGATGTCATTGTTCAGGAGAAAGGAAAAAAGAAAAAAGGAACACCGGGTAATATTCAGGGTTCCTTTTGTAATATCGCATGATAAATAGAAATAAAAAACTCTGAACTTCCATAAAGTTCAGAGCATCCAATCGATCACGATAATAAAATGAAATAACATTCTTCTTTCATCCAGACTGTACTGTCGGCTTTGGAATCTCACCAAATCATGCCTTCCGGCTCGCGGGCTATACCGCCGGTAGGGAATTGCACCCTGCCCTGAAGAATCATCTATTGATTTGTCTGTATTTATGATAGCACTGATCAAATAAGCTGTCAATAGAAGATGTCTCTGCCGAATTCATTTTAGAAAGAATCATTTGACAGCATAAAAGATGGATTTTTGGAAACAATGATAACAGAATATGAACATAAAAAGGACGTGTTAGAATGAAAAGTCGATTAGAAATTATGGATATTTGCAGCAGAGAAGTGTTGGATTCCAGAGGAAATCCGACGGTTGAAGTGGAAGTTTTTTTGAATAATGGTGCAAAAGGAAGGGCCATCGTTCCATCAGGAGCATCAACCGGTAAATTTGAAGCGGTGGAACTTCGCGATGGTGAAAAAAGATATGGAGGAAAAGGGGTTGAAAAAGCGGTTAATCATGTAAACAGCCGTATTGCGGATAAGTTAATAGGGAAAAATCCACTCAATCAGATAGAAATCGATCAGATTTTAAATGAAATGGATGGAACAGGCAATAAATCGAAACTTGGCGCGAATGCAACGCTTGGAGTATCTCTTGCGGTTGCGAAAGCTGCGGCGGATGCACTGGGGCTGCCTCTTTATCAATATATCGGAGGCTGCAATGCAAAGAGGCTGCCGGTTCCGATGATGAATATATTGAATGGAGGAAAGCATGCAGACAATACGGTTGACCTTCAGGAATTTATGATCATGCCGGTCGGTGCGGATGATTTTCATGAAGCATTGCGTATGGGAACCGAAATTTATCATAAATTAAAAGAATTGCTAAAGGACAGAGGATTGTCAACGGCAGTAGGAGATGAAGGCGGATTCGCTCCAAATCTGTCTGGAAGTCAGGAAGCACTTTACTATCTCGTGGAAGCCATTGAAGCAGCCGGATATCGTCCGGGTGAGGATGTTATGATCGCGATTGATGCTGCAGCAAGTGAACTTTATGATGAGGATGACGATCAGTACTGTTTTCCTGGTGAAAGTGAGATGGCAGGCAAGGAAATACGACGCAATGCAGAAGAAATGGTGCAGTATTATGAGGAACTTGTGGATAAGTTTCCGATTTTCAGCATAGAAGACGGATTAAATGAGGAAGATATAAAAGGCTGGAAAGTGTTGACGTATCGTTTGGGAGAGAAGGTGCAGCTGGTTGGAGATGATCTGTTTGTTACAAATGTAAAACGCCTGAAAGAAGGAATTGAAAATTCAATTGCGAATTCGATTTTGATCAAATTTAACCAGATCGGAACGCTTACAGAGACGTTGGATGCAATTGAAATGGCAAGATCCGCAGGATATACAACCGTAATCTCTCATCGTTCCGGGGAGACGGAAGACAGCACGATCGCGGATCTGGCAGTTGCAGTCAATGCCGGACAGATTAAGACGGGGGCACCTTGCAGAAGTGACAGAGTCAGCAAATATAATCAGCTGCTCCGCATTGAAGAACAACTCGGCAAGTGCGGGGAATTTTAACCGTTCAAATGTACTGGCATGAGAGGATTTTTATATTTGCATTTGGTTGAACTGTCATAGAAAATTTTAGAAATTTGAAAAAAGAATTGTCGAATGGTCGAATAGTTGCTATAATGTTTAATTACCGGTGAGGTTTTTATAAATCACCGGCGTTACGTCAGGAATATGTATTTGATGATAGTATAGAAAGGACAAAGAACATGGCAATTGTGAAACCATTTTGTGCAGTGCGTCCGAGGAGCGATATCGCAGATCAGGTTGCTGCACTGCCTTATGATGTATATAATCGGCAGGAAGCGAGAGAGGCTGTAAAAGGCAGACCGTATTCGTTTTTGAACATTGACCGTCCGGAAACTCAATTGGATCCGGAGATTGACATTTATGATGACCTGGTGTATCAGACGGCAAATCGTCTGTTAAGGAAGCAGATCGAGTCAGGCGTATTTTTACAGGACAGACTGCCATGTTATTATATATACGAATTAACGATGAATGGAAGATCCCAGACCGGAATTGTAGGGTGTGCTTCCGTAGATGATTATGAGACCGGCGTGATCAAAAAGCATGAAAATACAAGAGCGGATAAAGAGATCGATCGTATTCGTCATGTGGATGCATGCAATGCTCAGACCGGACCTATTTTCCTGGCTTATCGTTCCCGGAAGGATATCAACAGTATTGTTTCGGAAGTGAAAGCGGAGCAGAAACCGGTGTACGACTTTATATCTGAGGATGGGATTGAACATTGTGTCTGGAGAATTGCCAATCCGGTCATGATCGAAGAGTTGGAGGACGCATTCGAACATATTTCCAATCTTTATATTGCGGATGGACATCATCGTGCCGCATCAGCGGTAAAAGTCGGATTGGGAAGACGGAATGAACAGCAGGATTATACCGGTAATGAGGAATATAATTATTTCCTGTCGGTATTGTTTCCGGACGATCAGCTTCATATTATGGATTATAACCGAACAGTCAGAGACTTGAACGGATATAGCAAAAGTGAGTTTATCGAAAAATTAAAAGAGAATTTCACGGTAAAAGAAGTCGGAAAAGAGGCTTATGCACCGAAAGAGAAGCATGTCTTTGGCATGTACTTAGACAGCAACTGGTATGAACTGCAGATAAAAAGAGAGCTGATCGATGAAGAAGATCCGGTAAGATCGCTTGATGTTGCTCTTTTGCAGGATTATCTGTTGAAACCGATTCTTGGAATTCATGATCCAAAGACGGATCAGAGAATTGATTTTATCGGGGGTGTTCGAGGATTAAAAGAGTTGGAACGCAGAGCGGATGCGGATATGAGAATCTCGTTTTCCATGTATCCGACAACGATCGATGAATTATTTGCGGTAGCGGATGCAGATCTGCTGATGCCTCCGAAATCTACCTGGTTTGAGCCAAAACTGAGAAGCGGTCTGTTCATTCATCTGATCTGAATACGCTGTTATCCGTATCATTGAGTGCATATTGATTCATATCGGGATACATGTTTAATAGAAAAAAGTTATTGACTGTCACAACTGATTGATATTGGTTTGTGACAGTCTTTTTTTATATATTGCTGGAATAATCAGATGGATTGTGATAAAATATTTCGTGTAAAGCACAAAACATTAATAAGAAATAAGGACGGTGTAAAAATGGCAACAGTTGATATTAACACAAAGATGATCACGTTACTTGGCGATCCATTAAAGCAGTCTTTTGCTGCACAGATGCAGAATTGCGGATATGAAGCAGCAGGACTTAATATGATCTATTTCTATACAGAAGTAGATAATGAACATCTTGCAGATGTAGTAAATGGCATTCGTTATATGAATTTTGCAGGTTTTGCAGTAACGAAACCGAACAAAGTAAAAGTTCTGGAATATTTAGATGAATTAGATCCATTATGCGAAAAGATGGGTGCTTCTAATACGGTTGTAAAGACTCCGGAAGGAAAGTTAGTCGGATATAATACGGATGGTATCGGATTTGTAAGATCCATTGAAAGAGACGGCAATATCAAAGTGGATGAGAATACTTACTTCTGTATCGGAGCAGGCGGAGCAGGACGTGCAATGTGCTCAGCATTGGCTTATTATGGAGCTAAGAAGATCTACATCATGGATTATTTTGAAGCATCCAGCAAATCTTTAGTAGAAGACATTAATAAGAATTTTGCTCCGGTAGCTGAATATGTCGAATATGGTGACTTTTCAAAAGTTTCTGAAGTCAGCGTCGTTATGAATGCAAGCGGTATCGGTATGGGATCTCATATTGGAGAGAATCCAATGCCGAAAGAATATATGAAGGCAGATCAGTTCTACTTTGATGCATGCTACAATCCTGCTAAGACTCAGTTCTTAATTGATGCAGAAGAAGCAGGTGCAACGATTTTGAACGGTTTGGGAATGTCTTTATATCAGGGAGCTGCTCAGATTGAATACTGGACAGGTCAGGAACCGCCGATCGATGCAATGCGTCAGAAACTGCTTGATATTATTTCTGAGAAGTAATTTTGACAGATTGATTGAGATTTTAAAGCGAATTCAGGGAAATGTTATATAGACATTTCCCTTTTTTTGTGTTAGAATATCATTTGATTGGCATGAGAGGCCGATGATACGACTTTATTCAGGAGGAATGATGTAACGATGGCAACACTTAAGACAGTTCTTACAGTTTTATTTATTATAGTATGCATTGTATTGACAGTGCTCGTTTTACTTCAGGAAGGAAAAGATGCAGGATTAGGATCCATGACAGGAGCAGCTCCGACAGGTACTTATTGGAGTCAGAATAAGGGTCGATCCAAGAAAGCAAGAATTATTCAGGTTACGACAGTATTTGCGATTTTATTCTTCGTATTGGCCGGAATTCTTTCTTCCAGATTATTTTAGCATTCAGGTGATGATAAGACGGCACTTCTTAATGATGTTTAAGAAGTGCTTTTTCTATTTGTACAAACAGGTATAAAGGAATGGAAAATGACAGATACTTTATGTGTTTGGAGGGATTATGAGCAGACAGGAATTATATGAATCAAGAAAAAAGATCGTCTATGATATTATTCAGGATGAGATATATAAACCACTGAAATTAAAGGAATTTTCTTATCTTTTACAGGTTCCGGCAGACGAACGGTGGGAACTGAAAAAGATCTTAGATGAATTGATCGAAGAAGGGAAGATTTCTGTTACGAAACGTGGAAAATACACGAAATTAGAAAAAGGAATTTTGAGAGGAATCTTTGATGCGACCGGCAGAGGATTCGGATTCGTAGAAGTGGAAGGCGAGGAGGAAGATTATTTTATAGCCGAACAGGATACGATGGATGCGATGCATCATGATACCGTCCTGATGCAGGTAACGGTTGCACATGCACAATCCGGAAGACGAAAAGAAGGCAGGATTATTAAGATTCTGGAAAGAGGTACGACGCAGTTGGTTGGAACTTTCCAGAAAAGCAGCAATTTTGGTTTTGTGGTGCCGGATGATCGAAAGTTCGGAAGAGATGTCTTTTTGTCCAAGTCAGAAAGTAAGAATCTTGTAGACGGACACAAAGTAGTCGTTCAGATTGTAAATTATGGAGATGAAGCACATAACCCGGAAGGGAAAGTGATGGAAGTTCTCGGGCATGCAAATGATCCCAGAGTGGATATTTTATCCGTACTGAAAGCGTATGACGTTCCGATTGAATTTCCGCCGGACGTTATGAGTCAGGTAAAGAAGACCCGAAATCAGGTCGCGGGATCTGAGATGGCAGGTCGTATGGATATAAGAGACTGGCAGACAGTCACGATTGATGGAGAAGATGCGAAGGATCTGGATGATGCAATTACCATTACCCGTCAGGAGTATGGCTATCAGCTTGGAGTGCATATTGCAGATGTCAGCCATTATGTTACGGAAGCGTCTGCACTTGATCAGGAAGCGATCAGACGCGGCACCAGTATCTATCTGATCGACAGAGTGATCCCGATGCTTCCGCATAAATTATCCAACGGGATCTGCTCGCTGAATGCCGGCGTCGATCGGCTGGCACTTAGCTGTATTATGGATATTGATGAGAAAGGGAAGATCATCGGGCATAAGATCGCAGAGACGATTATCAATGTCAATGAACGGATGACTTATACGAGCGTTGCCGGGATTATAGAAGATCATGACGAGGCAGAATGCAGTCGATATCGTGAACTGGTTCCGATGTTTGAGCTGATGAAGGAATTGTCGGATATTTTAAGAGAACGGCGTCATGAAAGAGGTTCCATTGACTTTGATTTTCCGGAATCCAAGATCTTACTGGATGATGATGGAAAACCCGTTGACATTCAGCCATATGATCGAAATTGTGCCACCAAGATCATTGAAGATTTTATGCTTGCTGCCAATGAAACGGTCGCAGAAGATTTTTTCTGGCAGGAAATTCCATTTATATATCGTACACATGAGAGCCCGGATCCGGAGAAGATCCAAAAACTGGGAGTTTTTGTACGCAACTTCGGATATTATATGAAAAGTGGCACAAAAGAGCGAATTCATCCAAAAGAAATTCAAAAGCTGCTGAACAAGATGGAAGGTACAGAGGAAGAGGCACTGATCAGCCGTCTGGCACTGAGATCGATGAAGCAGGCGAAGTATACAACGAATAATATCGGACATTTTGGACTTTCTGCGAATTACTATTGCCATTTTACTTCGCCAATCCGCCGTTATCCGGATCTGCAGATTCATCGGATCATAAAAGAAAATCTGCATGGATGCCTGAATCGAAAGAGGATCCGTCATTATGATCAGATATTGCCGAAGATCGCGGATTCCAGCTCTAAGATGGAACGCCGTGCGGAGGAGATGGAACGGGAAGTAATCAAGATGAAGAAGGTCGAATATATGGAAGATCATATTGGTGATGTCTATATCGGCGTTATTTCGGGGATTACGACCTGGGGAATCTATGTTGAATTAGAAAATACGATCGAAGGAATGATCCGGGCTGCGGATATGTATGATGATTTTTATTATTATGATGAACAAAGCTATTCTATGATCGGTGAGCAGACCGGTCGTGTCTTTGAACTTGGCATGCGTATTCCGGTCAGAGTAAAGAAGACGGATAAAATGCTCCGGACGATCGATTTTGAATTATATGAAGAAGGTGAATAGAAGATGGCAAAACAAAGCGGAATCAAATTAATTGCAAATAATAAAAAAGCCAGACATGATTATTTTATTGAAGAGACGTATGAGGCGGGAATTTCACTTCATGGAACAGAAGTGAAATCGCTCCGGCTGGGACAGTGCAGTATCAAAGAAGCATTTATCAGCATTGATCATGGGGAAATCTTTATTAACCGTATGCATATCAATCCATATGAAAAGGGAAATATCTTTAATAAAGATCCGCTTCGCGTGAAAAAGCTGCTGATGCATAAAGGCGAGATTTACCGGATGGAAAGCAAAGCACAGGTGAAGGGATATACGATCGTGCCGTTGAAAGTGTATTTTAAGGGAAGTCTCGTGAAAGTCGAGATTGGTCTTGCCAAGGGCAAGAAACTATACGATAAGCGTCAGGATATTGCGAAAAAAGATCAGAAGCGGGAAGCACAGCGTGAATTAAAGATGCAGCTGCGGTAAGATCACTGAAAAATACAACGCAGTTCTTTTTCATCCTTATGCATGGCTGAATTGTTACACACAAAATGTTAATTTACATATTGACATTTTTGAAAGCAATATGTATAATGAAGTATATGACTGATTACCTATCTGCGACCGGACATTTTACTGATTTTATCAGGGCTTGTACTGGTTTCGACGGGGATTTTGAAAGTTGGGAAGCCATTCGGAGGGACCACGTTACGGTGCGAACTTAAATATAAACGCAGATAATAAATTAGCGTACGCTGCCTAGTTGCAGCTGCCCGCTCCGTATCACCTGCAGTATGGAATCCGGGTATCAAATGATGCAGGACACTCATCTGATAAAGCTTTGCATCAGGTGAAGTAATATGAAGCTACTAAAGCCGGCAGCCTGTTCGTGGGCGTCCGACGGAGGGAATGTCAAAACATGAACTGTAATGGGAGATGCCTGACCGGACGAGTTTTCGGACGCGGGTTCGATTCCCGCCAGGTCCACTTTTTAAAAACCGCATGAGTAAGTCGAAAGAACGGCTTATTCATGCGGTTTTCTGGAGTTAAAAAGAATGGGAATATTACCCGAATGGAGAATTTACAAATGAGCAAATATCAGTTAATTGCATTAGATATGGACGGCACCCTGTTAAATTCCAAAAAAGAGATTTCCGGGGCAGATATCCAAATGATAAAAAAGGCTGCAGATGCAGGAAAGTATGTCGTTTTAAATACGGGGAGAGGACTATCGGAGCTGCGGGATTATGCAGACAGAATACCGGGACTGCGGTATATGAACTGTACGAGCGGTGCCATGGTATATGATTGGGCTGAACAGAATATCATCTACTCGAATCCCTTGTCGGCAGATGTGATACAAAAGATCATTGAGATTGCAGAGCAGGAAGATACGATGATTCACTTTCTCTCTCTGGAATCGTTTGTACAAAAGGATCAGTGGGAGAATATGGCTCACTATCAGATGAAAGTTTATAAGGAGATGTTTCGAACGGTTGCCATAAAACCGGAAAACATCCGTGCATTTTATGATGCAGACCCATTTCCAATGGAAAAGTTAAATATTTATCACACATCTGCAGAAAGCCGTGCCAGAACGGAGAAGCGGATCAAAGAGGCCGGACTGGATGTTGCCATGGTATATTCCGAAATTACTTCGCTGGAAATTTCTGCAAAGGGTGTGGACAAAGGTGTCGGATTGAAGAAATTATGTGAGTATCTGAACATCCCGATCGAATCTGCAATTGCGGTGGGAGATGCGGATAACGATCTTGGGGCATTAAAGACGGCAGGATTGGCCATTGCAATGGGAAATGCAAAAGAAAATGTGAAAAATATGGCAGATATCATAGTTGCGGATTGTGATCATAGCGGCTGTGCAGAAGCAATCGAAAAGTATCTGTTCTGATCGGTTGAGCGGTTACGGATTTTTATTCAAAAAGTCACAGGTTACTTGACAGAATCCTTAAAAAAGTATAAACTTTATTTGTTGTACTTCTGTACAAAAATTGAATAAGGAGGTGGCCTGTGAAATGATATTATATGTGATTGTCGCTATCATTGCTCTTGTGATCGGTGCTGCGGGCGGAGCTGTTTTTGGAATTAATAAGCAGAAGTCTGAAGATGCAGCAACCATCGGAGACGCCGAGACAAAAGCAAGAATGATCATAGATGATGCATTGAAGAGTGCGGAATCCACAAAACGCGAAGCAAGTCTTGCAGTGAAGGAAGAGACAATCAAGGCGAAGAATGAGTTCGAAAAAGAGACAAAAGAACGCCGTGCTGAACTGCAGAGATATGAAAAGCGTGTGTTGGGCAAAGAAGAAGCGATTGATCGTAAGTCAGATACATTAGATCGAAAAGAGGCATCATTGGCTTCCAGAGAATCGAATCTGAACAAGCAGAAAGCCGAAGTAGAAAAGCTTCAGGCAAAACATTTACAGGAACTGGAACGTATTTCCGGCTTGACCTCTGAACAGGCAAAAGAATATTTATTAACTATGGTTGAAGATGATGTGAAGCATGAGACAGCTGTCATGATTAAGGAGATGACAACGAAGGCAAAGGAAGAAGCTTCCAAGAAAGCGAAAGAATATGTGGTTACTGCGATTCAGAAGTGTGCCGCAGATCATGTTGCCGAAACGACGATTTCTTTAGTTCAGCTGCCTAATGACGAAATGAAAGGCAGAATCATTGGTCGTGAAGGACGTAATATTCGTACATTAGAAACGATGACAGGAGTCGATCTGATCATAGATGATACTCCGGAAGCTGTTATATTATCAAGCTTTGACCCGGTCAGAAGAGAGATTGCAAGAATCGCACTTGAAAAATTGATCGTGGATGGAAGAATCCATCCTGCAAGAATTGAAGAAATGGTTGAAAAAGCAACAAAAGAAGTGAATATCATGATGAAAGAAGAAGGCGAAGCCGCTACTTTGGAAGTCGGAGTACATGGTATTCATCCGGAACTGATTCGTTTGTTAGGAAAGATGAAATTCCGTACCAGTTATGGTCAGAATGCATTAAAGCATTCGATAGAAGTTGCTCATTTGTCAGGTTTACTGGCGGCAGAGATTGGCGTAGATGTCCGTATGGCGAAGCGTGCGGGACTGCTGCATGACATTGGTAAGTCTGTTGACCATGAAATCGAAGGTTCTCATATTCAGATTGGTGTTGACTTATGTAGAAGATACAAAGAGTCACCACTGGTTATCAATGCGGTGGAGGCACATCACGGCGATGTAGAGCCTCAGTCACTAATTGCATGTATCGTCCAGGCGGCGGATACGATTTCAGCGGCACGTCCGGGTGCACGACGCGAGACGTTAGAAAGCTATACAACCCGCTTAAAGCAGTTGGAAGATATTGCGAATGCATATAAAGGTGTTGATAAAACTTTTGCTATTCAGGCAGGTAGAGAAATCCGTGTTATGGTAGTTCCAGAACAGGTAAGTGACAGTGATATGGTTATTTTAGCCAGAGATATTTCAAAACAGATTGAAGCTGAATTGGAATATCCGGGACAGATTACGGTGCATGTAACTCGTGAGACCCGTGCTACAAGCTATGCAAAATAATAATAAAACAGGTGTCATGGATAGAAAAAGAGCGATAGATGGAATCATTTCATCTGTCGCTTTCTTTTTATATCATAATTATAGAAAAGCGATTGAGAATGAGGAGGCTGACATGGGAGATTATAAGAGAATCAGACAGGAATTGATGTATCAGGGAAAAGTGGTTGGTTTTTACAAAGATATTTTGGAATTACCGAATGGAAATGTTGTTGAATGGGATTTGGTCAAGCATCCGGGAGCAGCAGCGATTATTCCGGTGATGGATGACGGAAGGATTATTCTGGTCAAACAATATCGAAATGCACTTGGCCGCAGAACGATTGAAATCCCGGCAGGTGGTATTGAAAAAGGAGAAACTGCACTGCAATGCGTTGTAAGAGAGGTTGAGGAGGAGACGGGTTATCGTTCGAATCATATCACACCATTGATTGAAGTGATCACGGCGATTGGATTTTGTGACGAGAAAATACCGATTTTCGTGGCAACTGATCTGGTAAAGACGATGCAGCATCTGGATGATGATGAAGCGATTGATCTGGTGATTGTGACTCTGGATGAAGCGGTCGAATTGATTTTGAATGGAACGATCATTGACAGTAAAACGGTTTCCGGAATTTTTGCATATAAAGAAACGATTACAAGATCATAGTCCTGATAGCATATTTGTCTCTTATCCTGCATATATATCAGATATGAGATAATTTCCGCCGTTAAGAAATCACTCAAATTTACAGGATATCATTTAGGGGATGGAGATATGAGCAGATATCGAAAAATCGGACTTGCCGTTATGATCATAGGTGTTGCTGTCGGTTCGCTTTTTGCCAATATGACTTATAAAGCCAATTATTACTTTCTGGCAGATTTAAATATGGATTTGACGGTAATAAAAAATATGAACCATACTTATATTGCACATTATGCGGTCTATATACTTGGAAAAAGGCTGTTCCAGGTATTTGTGCTGATCATTCTGTTCCGTTTTTTTGTTGCGGAAGCGATGATCGCAATCTCAGGATTTACGGCATCATTTGTATTTTCTGTTTTTATTACATATCAGCTTTTACAGACGGGAATCAGCGGAGTAGGATTGGTTTTGACGGCAATGTGTCCGCAGTGGATTTTTTATGGAGGTGCAATTTATCGTTGGCTTCAATGGGAAGAGCAAAAAGGAAAGCGGGAAGCGTTTCAATCGTATCTTATCATTGCGTGTTTTTTTGCACTCGGTATCATAACAGAAATATTTATAAATCCCAAATTGTTACTGCTGTAAATGAGTTGACGGAATTATCAAAATAATAGTATAATATGAACAAAGAGACGGTATTTTTCGTATGAAAAATTATAAAAATACAATAAGGTAGGGTGATGAATATGTCATATAAGATTACAGAATTAGATCCATTGTTAAAGCGTTTTGAAACCGACATTGATAATCGTATGAAGCAATATGAAGGCAAAAGAGATGCTTTATTAAAAGATTCAGATTCACTGGTTAATTTTGCGAACGGACATGCATATTATGGAATTCATAAAGCAGATGGAGGCTGGTATTATCGTGAATGGGCACCTGGTGCAGATCAGATGTTTTTCATGGGGGAATTTAACGATTGGAATAAGACATCCCATCCGATGAAGAAGTTGGAGAACGGTGTTTATGAGATCTTTTTAGAAGGCGAAGATGCTTTATGGAATGGCTGTAAAGTAAAAGCGGTAGTGATTCACGATGGAGAGGTTCTGGAGAGAATACCGACTTATGCGACACGTGTTGTTCAGGATCCGGAGACTACGGCATTTTGTGCTGAAATCTGGGATGTCTATGCGCCTTTTGAATGGAGTGATCAGGATTTTCACGGAGAAGAGATTCCATTGATCTACGAATGCCATATCGGTATGGCACAGAATAAATATGGAATTGGCACGTATGAAGAATTTCGAGATAATACATTGCCGCGTATCAAAGAGCTTGGATATAACACCATCCAGATCATGGCGATTATGGAACACCCGTATTATGGCTCGTTCGGATATCAGGTATCGAATTTCTTCGCGGCATCTTCCAAGTATGGAACGCCGGAAGAATTGAAATCTTTGATCAATACGGCACATAAGATGGGAATCCGTGTATTATTAGATGTCGTTCATTCTCATGCTGTTAAGAATACGAATGAAGGTATTAATATGTTTGATGGTACGGAGTACCAGTTCTTCCACAGCGGAGCTAAGGGCGACCATGAAGCGTGGGGTACAAAGTTATTTAATTATGATAAGAATGAAGTTCTTCATTTCCTGTTGTCAAATTTAAAATTCTGGATGGATGTATATCATTTTGATGGATTCCGTTTTGATGGAGTTACCTCGATGATCTACAAAGATCACGGTCTGGGAAGCAGTTTTGATTGTTATGACAAGTATTACAGTTTAAATACAGAGACGGATGCACTTGTATATCTTCAGCTGGCGAACGAACTGATCCATGCGTTGAATCCGGAAGCCGTTACGATTGCAGAAGATATGTCTGGTATGCCGGGTATGTGTCTGCCGATCAAAGACGGCGGAATGGGATTTGACTACCGCCTGGCGATGGGAACTCCTGATTACTGGATTCGTACATTAAAAGAGTTAAGTGATGAGCAGTGGGATGTCTGGAAGATGTGGGATGAGTTAACCGGAAGACGTCCGGCTGAGAAGGTGATCGGCTATGTGGAATCGCATGATCAGGCATTAGTTGGTGACAAGACGATCATGTTCCGTCTGTGTGATGCGGATATGTACTGGGGTATGGAAGTGAAGTCTCAGAACATGGTCATTGACCGAGGCGTGGCACTTCATAAGATGATCCGTCTGGTTACACATTCTCTGTCCGGTGATGGATATCTGAACTTTATGGGAAATGAATTCGGACATCCGGAGTGGATTGATTTTCCACGGGAAGGCAATGACTGGAGCTATCATTATTGCAGACGTCAGTGGCATTTGGTAGACGATCATAATCTGCGCTATTATTTCCTGAACGATTTCGATAAAGCGATGATCAAATTATCAAAAGAGAATAATCTGCTTGCATCCCGTCCGCACAATCTCTGGATGGATTGTGACGGCAACATGCTGATCTATGAGAGAGCAGGACTGTTATTCATCTTTAATTTCCACCCGACATGGTCAAAGGATGGATATTGGATTCCGACGCTTGAGACCGGTAAGTATCAGGTTGTACTCAGTACGGATTCACCTGCATTTGGAGGCAATGGACAGATTTCAGAAGACTATGTATATGAGGCAAAAGAAGTGACGGATACATGGGAAGAAGAAGTTGTCAAGAAGGTTCCGGATCCGGAGAATGAAGGAGCATTTATCGAAAAGAAAGTGAAGGAACAGAAGTCATCCGTAAAGAAAGGATTCCAGTTCTATTCACCGGCACGTACAGCCGCTGTATTGAAAAAAGCAGACTAAATTATAACTTTACAAAAAATTCTTTCTGCGATATAATAGAACAACCAATTGCCCTGTCTTTTTAGATGGGGCAATTCTATATCACCGGCTGAATATGGTGGATATCTATACGTTAGGAGAGAATAAAATGAATAAGAAAAACAAAAAGATGAATGTCAGAACGATTACGATGACCGGATTATTTGGAGCATTATCTGCCGTATTGATGATGTTCAGTTTCAATGTTCCGTTGATGCCGAGTTTTATCAAGATGGATTTTTCAGAACTTCCGGCATTGATTGCGGCATTTGCAATGGGACCGCTGTCAGGTGTTATGGTATGTCTGGTTAAAAACCTGATCAATGTCATGTTCTCAACGACCGGAGGAGTTGGTGAATTTTCTAATTTTGTGCTGGGATGTGCTTTTGTCATTCCTGCGGGCGTGATATATAAGAAAAATAAAAGCAAGCGTTCTGCACTGATCGGTTCGATCGTCGGAGACGTATTCATGGCAGTGTTCAGTGTATTTTCCAATTATTTTGTCGTATATCCGGTCTATAGCATGTTTATGCCGATGAAAGCGATCGTTGGAATGTATCATGAGATTTATTCCGGCATTGATAATCTGCTGCAGGCACTGATCATTTTTAATATGCCGTTTACGTTTATCAAAGGGCTGTTCAGTATTGTTATTACATTCATTATCTACAAACATATTTCCCCGATCATCAAGGGAACAAGCCGCTAAAGCAGCAACCGCAAAAGTCTCCAATATTTGGATTGGGGACTTTTTTTCTTTTTAAAAATATGTTACTATTGCTTTAGATAGTTTTTTAAGGAGGAAAATATGGCAGTTAAGATTATTACAGATGGGGCGTGCGACCTTGATACAGAGTTTTTAAAGCTACATGATGTTTTATGCGTGCCATTTTACGTTTCTTTTGATGGAGAGACATATAAAAAAGAGAAAATTGAGATTGGAGTCCGTGAATTTTATCAAAAGATGATCGATGAGCCGGAAGTATTTCCGAGGACATCTCTGCCGGCGGTGAATGATTATATGGATTTGTTCGAACCTTTGGTGAAATCCGGAGATGAAGTGATCTGTATTTGCTTTACTTCTCATTTGAGCGGTTCTTTTAATTCTGCTTCAAATGCGAAGATGATCGTTGAAGAAGAGTATCCGGAAGCAAAGATCAGCGTGATCAATTCGTATTGTGCCACGGTGACGCAGGCAAGTTTTGTAGAAGAAGCGGTAAAGATGCGTGACAAAGGATATTCCTATGAGGAGATTGTAAAGCATCTTGAGGACACTAAGTTGGATGCGAAGATTTTCTTTACAGTCGGCAACCTGGATTATCTGATTCATGGCGGCAGGATTGGTAAGATGGCCGGAAAGGCAGGCAATGTTCTGAATCTGAAGCCGTTGATCGTATTGGATCAGGGCGAGGTTACCAGCGGTGGAATTGCAAGAAGCCGGAAGAAGTCTCTGCTTAAGGCTCTGGATATGATGAAAGACTTTTTCACGAAAAAAGGAAATGCGATCAATGATTATGTGATCAATGTCGGATATGGATATGACGAAGCGGAAGGACATGATTTTCATGAGAAAGTCCGGGCATTGGCAAAGGAATTAGGGTATCAGTATGAGATTCCGGTGCTTCAGATCGGGGCGACGATTGCAGTGCATACCGGACCGCATGCGATCGGAATCGGAGTTGTCCGGAGGTGCAGCTGAGTTTGTTAATATAACATTTACAACAAAAAGACAGGATGGATACCTGTCTTTTTCGTTGTGTATAGGAAATTGCGATTCATTCTATTCAAAGCGAGAATGTGTTTTTTGAACAAATTTATCAGAATCAACGATAAATCTTTCGTGAGTACAATAACCTGCACGACCGGTACAGTCTGTAATCTCTGCCTGGAAACACAATCGCTTGCGGTCAATCTCTGTCAAACAGCATTTACAGGTAACCGTCTGTCCGACAGGAGTTGCACTCAGATGCTGAATATTCAAGACGGTACCAACGCTTGTCATTCCGTCGTCCAGCTTTCCTTCGAGTAAAGCAACGGCAGCTTTTTCAACTAACAGTGCCATAGCAGGAGTTGCATATACCGGAAGGCTTCCACTTCCCCAGACTGCTGCCGTATGCTGTTCATTCACTTCTTCTGTGATCGTGATCGTATCACCGATTTTTAAATTCATAGCATTTTCTCTCTTTCTGTATATATTCTCTGCCCTCATTATAGCAAAGCAGATATTGATTTTCCATATGAAAATAAAATTTATACAAAAGAAAGGAATTGTGATATACTCTATAAAAGAAGTATACAATGTAAAGGAGAAATGGATTGAATAAACAGCAATTTTTATCTGAATTACGGAATTGTCTGGAAGGAGAAGTTTCTGAACAGACAATTTATGACAATATAACATATTATGACCAGTATTTTAATGAACAGATCAACATGGGAAAGACAGAATCGGAGATTGTGCAGGAACTTGGAAAACCGGCACTGCTCGCGAAGTCGATCATAGATGCTTCGGAAGTTTCCGAGAACACATATTATGATGAACAGGTATTTACAGAGAGAGAAGACGGATCGGTTGATGAAGACGAACATATGCATGTTGTTGAGATCAAGTGGTACCACAAGCTGTTGATTGCAGTGATCATCATTGTGATCATCTTTCTTCTGTTGACGATAACCGGAGCTATTTTATCGATTGCAGGTCCGATCATTCTGATATTGTTGATCATATATTTTATTCGAAGATTTCTTTTATAGAGGAGTACGTATGAATATCGAGCAGGAAGTACAAGAGATTCAGGAAGATTTAATACAGCTCAGGCAGATGTTTCATCGATGCCCGGAAATTGCTTTGCATGAAGTTCAGACAACGCAGATGATCGCACAGGAATTGGAACGGCTTCAAATCCCTTATCGCTTATTGAAACCTACAGGTGTGACAGGATTTCTCGGAAAGCCGGGTGGAAGGCGAATCGCACTGCGGGCAGACATTGACGGGCTTGCAGTGACGGAAGAGACAGGATTGCCGTTTTCATCGGAACATTCCGGCTATATGCATGCCTGCGGTCATGATGGACATATTACGGCACTGCTTGGAGCTGCCCGAATATTGAAAAAATACGAATCGGGGATGGATGGACAGATGTGTCTGATCTTTCAGCCTGCAGAAGAGAACAGCATGGGTGCCAATCTTGTTATGGAGCAGGGATGTCTGGAAGGCGTAGATCAGATATTCGGACTTCATATATTCAGCGATATTCCGGCCGGATATGTTTCGGTGGAAAGCGGACCGCGGATGGCTGCTACGGATCATTTTACGATTACGATCAATGGAAGATCGGGACATGCTGCAAAACCGCATCAATGTGTCGATGCAACGGTTGTGGCTGCATCTTTGATCATGAATCTTCAGACCATTATCAGCCGTCAGATCGATCCGATCGAGGATGCGGTATTGACGGTTGGAAAGCTGATATCCGGAACAGCGTATAATGTGATCTCCGGTCGGGCGGTTCTGGAAGGAACTGTTCGGACATTTTCAGAAAAAACGCAAAAGAAGATCAAAGAACGGATCATTCAGATCGCGAAGAACACGGCTGCCTTATATGGGGCAGAAGCAGAAGTGGATTATCCGGAATCGGTGCATCCGCCATTGATCAATGATGAGAAGATGACGGCTTCCATTCGGCAAAAAGCGGAAAATGTATTTGGAGACCGGTTAGTATCGATACCGAAGATCATGTTGGGAGAGGATTTTGCAAATTATCAGAAGAAGATTCCGGGTGTCTTTGCATTTGTCGGAGGTGGAAAGGACGATGGCTCTATCAATTATCCGAATCACCATGGCAAATTTAATTTTGAAGATCGTGCACTTTTGGACGCATTAACATTACATCTTCTGTATGTGGAGTCAGTATTTGGAAATCTCTAAGTGCTGTTTTCATATAAGTGGTGAATTGAAAAAGTAAATAAAAAAGTTAAAAAAATTATTGACATCCTCTTTTTCTTATGGTAATATAAACGAGTGCTTGAGAGAAAGCATGTATGCGCGAGTGGCTCAGTTGGTGGAGCACGACCTTGCCAAGGTCGGGGTCGCGGGTTCGAGTCCCGTCTCGCGCTCTTTTTTTGTTGTATGGGAAATTCCATTGAATTTCCCATACAACAAAAACGCTCCGCGGGGATGTGACCGGATGCATAAAGAAATTGACTGCTTACAGCAGTCAGCATCCGGCACGCAAAGCGGAGCAAGTCTCTCAAGATAGAGGGTTTGGAAGTTGAAGTGGACTTGTCCGCTTTATTTTTAGCCGCACAGATAAGCCAAAAGTAGAAGGAATGGCTTGCCTGTGCGGTTTTTGCGTTATCAGATTTTTATAAAAAAATAAAGATTGTGATAAGAAATATCATAGT
>Ga0129309_1000530_pt1 | contig 28219 bp, 25 predicted proteins | sample L1105metagenome_FD_94439 | JGI IMG/M metagenome (GOLD analysis project Ga0129309, IMG submission 94439) | Ring-tailed lemur group fecal microbial communities from Wisconsin, USA - L1105 metagenome | ecosystem: Host-associated > Mammals > Digestive system > Large intestine > Fecal | place: USA...
AAGATCATAACCGGCATGGATTCCAGTACCAGAAGCCATACGTGTCTGCGGCTGAGCAACAGAATGCCGCTGTATAACACGAGCAGAATCGCTGTAAAAATCAGAATATCCGCCTGGGCAGTTTCTTCATTCACGCCCGAAAAGTAAGCAAATTCCCTATGAAAGGTTGTATTCAATACATCGAACAGGCGATTACACAGTGCAATTCCTCCCGAAAGCAGACGACGTGCATCAAAGAGAATATATCCCGCCAGCACAATATACTGCACATACTGGATCCAGCGCAGCAATCTGTGTGCATAGAAAAAATCCGAAGTAATCACGCTCCAGTACAAAAAGAAAAAGAATGCCAGAATAAACACAAATCCCCGATAACTTTCAATCTTAAATCCGGTACATACTCCATATATAATTGAATAATAAATACAAAAAATCAAACCAAGTCTCTTCATAAGCACTCCTGTAAAAGAAACGGCTTTTGTCCATATACGGGCACGTGGTTTTCCCCGCAAAATTTATAGTGACAGATGAAATAAATCTTCCTTCATATTCTGAACGATCACGTATTCCGTTAATGCATAGATATGATCGATATCGATTGCTTTTCCCACAACTGCAATCGTCTTCCCATGGTATCCCGGTATCGGAAGCCCGTCTTTCGTCGTGATCGCATGCGTGATCACACTCATGTCATCCGGCTCCAACAGCGGACATTCTGCCTCGATCACTTCGAAGATGCGCTGAAACAGCGGCAGATAATCTTCCCACTTGTCGATCACATACCGTTCGTTCCCGATCAAAAACTGCTGCCGATAACGATGCAGCAACAATGCAGATGAAATAGAATAGACAACCGTCAGATAATTACGGCGAATCATCATATCTTCTTCATAGATCAGATTCTCCAGATCCAGATAGATCACGGGTTCTGCCGTATTTCGGCTGTTTTTACTGCCAAACAGCCGTATATTTCCATATTCTTCCAGTGATTCAGATATCTCACCATCCTCAATTGGTTCATCCTGAGGAAAGACAAGTATCTTTTCCTTGAAATCAATCTCTTTCTGAAATCGAAAGCATCCACACAGATCATACAAGATAAATCCCCTGATCTCTACCGTGATCCAATCGCTCTGTTTCACTTCATACTCAATCGAAACTTTCCCATCCGTCCGGCGCTGCAGCAAAAGGAGCTTTCTCTCCTTCGTCGTCTTCCGATCGATCACGGATGTATAGGAGACTTCAATCTCAATCTCCCGCGTTTCAAAGATCTGCTGCTTTGGCACTTCCATCGTCAGGCGAAATTTCTCTCCCTGACGGTATATCTTCTTATGTTCATTGAAAGATAGATCAACATTTTTAATCATCTTCTTTCCCTTATAGTAAGAATATCCAAGGATCAGAAGCAGACATGCCAGCAAGAATCCTCCGACAATATTCTGATAGATAAAAAAATAAATCAATGCAAAAGCGATAAATATGAGATACATATCAGCGTTTCCTTTCGATTCCTTTTGGTACCGGTACCTCTTCAAGTATCGATAATAAAATCTGACCACTCTTCCGGTTCTCCAGTTTGGCATAGCGGCTCAAACGCACCCTGTGATTGGCCGTATCCGCCAAAACGGTCTGTACATCCGATGGAACGACATAATCCCTTCCTTCAAGAAAAGCATTGGCTTTCGACATTTTCAGCAGATCGATCGCACCACGCGGACTAATCCCCATATCAAGCAGCTGATTCGTTCTCGTCCGATTGACAATCGCCACGATATATTCATAAATCGCATCACTGACATATACATGCTTTACCTGTGTACGAATCTCACATACATCTTTGATATTCAATGCTTCATTTAGAGAGCCGATCTTTTCCTTTATATTCTCCTGCTTCAGCATCTTAATCTCGCTGACCGCATCCGGATATCCGATCGAAATTCCGATCATAAAATGATCCATGGAAGATTCAGAAAGCAGCCGTTCTTCATCCAGCGGATTCTGACTGGCGATGACTACATATGGTTCCGGAAGCACCGTTACTTTGTCGCCAACTTTTAACTTCTTATCTTCCATCATCTTAACGAGCATGGACTGAATCTTCGGAGACGACTGATTCACTTCATCCGCCATAAGAAGGTGTGCCTTTTTCTTCTCTTCTTCATCCATATGAAAACGCTGACAATGGACACTGTAGTCTTCAATATCCTGCGGCATAATATCCGGCGTGAATAAAACGCGCTGATAATTCAGTCCCAAAACACGTGCAAATGACAAAGACATCGTCGTCTTCCCGACACCGGGTACGTCCTGGATCATAACATGTCCGCCTGCTAAAATGGCCGCCATAATTCTCTTAATCGCTTCTTCTTTTCCGATCATGACCTTTGCGATCTCATCGATTCCATTCTTCACTTTATTGACCATGAATCTTTCCTCCAAACAAAGATAGTTTTTCTTTTCGCTTTCTCATTCCAGTATACCAGATAATTTCGACATTTTCTATACCATTGCATCTCTGCAAACTGTTACGTAGAAAAAGAAAAATGCTATGCAGACAGCATAACCGCCTGCATAGCACACAAACTCTTTTCTTTCTGTCACTCAAGACTCTCTTGCGAGTCTTGGAACGGAATTCGAATCAGCTTAAGCTGATATATTATCCACGATAATAATTGATCAGGCATCCTTTCAGAATGATCGTTCTCTCGTCATCTGTCAGCTCACCCATCTTTAAGGTGAATTCCTTCATTGCACCGTCTTTTACAACATACGCTGTAATTTCGGTTAACTGATCTTCGATCGCTTTTCTGATCTGTGGGATAAACAGATAATCTCCATTTGTAAATGGAAGATCTTCCCCATCAATTAAGAATGGAAGCATACCCCAGTTGATCAGGTTGGAACGATAACGCTTTGTCGCATATTCATTCGCGATATTCGCCCAGCCTCCCAGTACTTTCTGGCAGGAAGCTGCCTGTTCTCGTGCAGAACCGTCTCCCGGTTTTACTGCAAAGATCGTACTTCCAAATCCGAGAACATCCCGGCTGACTTCAAAGTTCGCTTTGATCGTATCCATAACCGGCTTTAATTCCGGAAGTGCCGTAATCGGACACTGATCTGCCTCGATCGCTTTCTGTGCTTTCTGGACTTCTTTTGCTCTTCCAACATATGCCGGATCCTTTCTGGACAATGCAAATTCTGCCAGGCCAAGCGGATTCGAACGATAAGAAGATGTTTCACCGGATGGAATCAACTCATCTGTCGTCGTAACCGGATCATGGATTTCGGAAACAACTTTTAATACCATATTTTCCGGAAGCGGTGACATCTCCGGCCAGTCTTTGATATTCGGGCCGAACTTAATCTCTACGCTCTCATCTGCAACTCCTTTAGAGTCAAAGACACGATTATCATAAATGGTCTTATCAAAATGATATTTTGGCTTTGTATAGTCGACATCAATCATATCTGTTGCTGGTGTCAGATAGCCCTTATTCGCTGCAGTTGCTGCAATCGAACGTGCATCCATTAACGCTACGGAAGAAATCTGTCCGCTCTGCAGCTTGGAACCTTCGCGGTTCGGGAAGTTTCGTGTCGTATGACGAATCGATAATGCGTTATTCGCAGGCGTATCACCTGCACCAAAGCAAGGACCGCAGAATGCTGTCTTCACGATTGCGCCGGTAGAAAGCAGATCTGCTACCACTCCGTTCTTCGCAAGTTCCATAAAGATCGGTGTACTTGCAGGATATACGGATAATGTAAATTCATCCGAACCAATATTCGTACCTTTCAAAATGTCATTGGCATCGCAGATATTCTCGAATCCGCCTCCGGCACATCCGGCAATAATACCCTGTTCTACATAAAGTCTTCCATTGCGGACTTTATCTCTTAATGTATAATCCACCGCACCATCCAGGCTGACGAGAGCACGCTTTTCAACATCTGCCAGGATATCATCGAGATTTGCGTTCACTTCTTCGATCGTATAAGTATTGCTCGGGTGGAACGGCATTGCGATCATCGGTTTGACTGCACTAAGATCCACTTCCACAAATCCATCATAATACGCAACTGCTCCCGGATTTAACTCTTTATAATCTTCCGGACGTTTATGAATATCATAGAATTCTTTGATCGTATCATCCGTTCTCCAGATGGAAGACAGACAGGTTGTTTCTGTTGTCATAACATCAATGCCGATACGGAAATCCGCACTCAGATTCGACACGCCCGGACCGACGAACTCCATAACTTTATTATTGACATATCCGTTTCCAAAAACTGCACCAATGATCGCGAGAGCAACATCCTGAGGACCAACCCCTTTTTCCGGCTTTCCTTTCAGATAAATACCGACAACACCCGGCATATTAATATCATAGGTTCTTGACAACAGCTGTTTTACCAATTCCGGACCGCCTTCTCCCATCGCCATCGTTCCTAAAGCGCCATAACGGGTATGGGAATCCGATCCTAAGATCATCTTACCGCCTCCGGCAAGCATCTCTCTTGCAAACTGATGAATAACAGCCTGATGAGGCGGTACATAGACGCCGCCGTAACGCTTTGCACAGGTCAGACCAAACACATGGTCATCTTCATTAATCGTGCCGCCAACTGCACATAATGAATTGTGACAGTTCGTCAGCACATACGGAATCGGGAACTTTTCAATTCCGGATGCACGACAGGTCTGGATAATTCCAACAAATGTAATATCATGTGATGTCAGCTTATCAAACTTAATCTTTAACTTCTTCATATTATCGGAAGTATTATGATCCTTCAAAATTCCATAGGCAATCGTCTGCTTTGCCGCATCTTCTTTCGAAATCACACTTCCTGTTTCTTTTTTTAACTGATCTGCCTGTTCCGGTCCATCAGGAATAATCGATGTTCCATTGACCAAATATGCACCGGACGAGTATAACTTAACCATAGTAAGTCCTCCTGTAACTATCTTTTCTTTCATATTTTGAGGGAATTCCTGCAAAAAATCCGAGGAAATCCGATATTCATTGAATAATTCTGAAGGAATTATAGCACATTCCTTCATATTTGTAAACTGTCGAATCCTGTTTTCAAACGAAATCTGTCATCCCTCATTCACACACCTCTGAATTCTGGCACCATTATTCTTTTAAAAACTGGCTATTTAAAACACGCCACTATCATACTACAATAGCTTCCATCAGGAAAAACAAAGCGGAAGGATCCGCTTTATCCAATTACAAATATGGAGGATAGTATTATGGAAAAAACAAAACGATTGGTCTATGGCGCTCTATTCGCCGCACTGACCTGTGTTGCAACAATGAGTATTCACATTCCCACACCCGGAACAGGCGGATATATTCATCCCGGAGACGCTTTAGTCGTTCTTTCCGGAATTGTACTCGGACCTCTCTATGGAGGACTTGCAGCCGGCATTGGCTCTGCTCTTGCTGATCTGATCGGAGGATATTATATCTATGTTCCGATTACATTTGTCGTAAAATTTATCATTGCGGCAGTTGTAGCGGTTGTATTTCGGAAAGCATCTTCTTTTGGCATTCCAAAAGTTCCTGCCTGCATCATCTGTGGAAGCTTTTCTACACTGCTCGTTGCCGGCGGATATTGCTTTTTTGAATATTTTCTCTATGGAACAGGTGCATTCGCAAGCGTGCCTTCGAATATCATCCAGGGAATTTCCGGCCTGATCTTTTCAACGATCCTGCTGCCTGTTGTATCCCGGATTCCAGACTTTCGGACAAATATGCAGCACCAGTAAGACATTTTAATCTGGAAAATCTGTCACCACCGATTCTGCCCTGCATAGTATATACTGTAATTAAAATTCGGAGGTAACCGAAATGAGTGATTTAGCTGCTACAGGTTGTGGAAGCAGTTGTGGAAACAGCAATTGTGGATGTGGCAACAACTTTATCTGGATCATCCTTTTATTATGCTGCTGTAATGGAGAAAATGGTTTATTAGGAAGCGGCGACTGCGGTTGCGGATGCGAAGGAAATAACAACTCCTGCTTATGGATCATCATCCTGCTGTTCTGCTGTGGCGGCTGCGGCTGCTAAAAAGCCGTTCGCTGACCTTTCAATGGCTGTCGTCTGATCACGACAGCCATTTGACATTTCGTGCACATTCTGCACGAAGTGCTTTTATGAAATAGGAGAACCAAGGACTTTTCTATATCACAAAAAATGCCAGTTCCGGCAAATGTCGGTTCTGGCATTTCTTTTTTATCGCCTGCACATACAGAGCAGCAATACGATCTGCCACAAATAATTGCAGCTTTTCTCTTTTCGGCATGACGACATAATACATCCTGAATGAAGCTTTCTTTCCGGATTTTCCTGAATATTGACAAATGTATCTTCCATATTCACGGTTTCTTCCGAACGACACTGCCCGGATTTTTCTTTCATACAATCTTCATCAATCTCAAATACCGTATTTTCATCTTCTACCAATTTCGTACTCATATTTTCTCTCACCTCCCCATAAAATAGCTTATGACAGAAGCGAAAGGATGGTACCTCATGGACGACGTATATATCGATATGCTGGAAGCTGCATTTCCATATATTTCTCAAAATTTGAAACGTCCTGTTGCAAGTATTTTAAAATTTCAGGAACTTCAAAAAGTCCTGCACGACTATGACACCGAAGAAATGATCAGTGCATGCAGCCTTGACTCCAGTAAAATCAACATCGAACAGATGCTGACTGCCATGAAAGCACGGGCAACCCCTGAGATTGCAAAACAGATTGACACGCTGTTAAATACAATGAAAATGCTGCGTGTTTATCAGAGTTATCAGGATATTATGAACAGCATGCCTTCTTCAGCATCTTCGTCTGATATTCCTGAAAACAAAGCTGAAAATTCTTCTTCATCTAATGATATGCTGTCAACTTTATTAAATGACCTGATTCAAAAAAATAATCGAGGTGAATCATGAACCCAACATGGATGAACGATCCCAGGATCCGGGACATATCCCCGGAAAAACTGGCTGTTATGACTCTTTTAATGGAAAATGCCGAAGGAAAAAGCCCGGAAGAATTTCTTCCTGTCTTAATGCAAACCAGTCAATCATTAGAAAAAGCCGGTATGTCTTTTACCGCAAATGAAAAAAATGTCATTCTGGATGTATTAAAGGAAGACATGACCCCTGCCGAAAAACAACGTCTGTCTTTTATTCAGACACTCTTAAATCAAAGCTGACTTATTTTTGAGAAAAAAAGAGAATCCACAAAATGTGAATTCTCTTTTTTTCCAGTGTCAGTAATACCATTTACCCATCTAGGACAAACCAGATAAGGCTGTCTTTTCACCAACTAATATTACATTCTCATGTGATTGTACAATTGCAGCTGGATTTTCAGACAAAACATGCTCTTCAAAAATCGATCGGACTTTATGTTCATTCTCCTTGCCACATGCAACAGCCAGCACCTGATCAGAATTCTTGATTGCCTGATAACATTCGTACAATCGCGGAATCTCCGTATTATCGCAGATTGCGAAAAGTAACAAATCTACATCCGATTGAAATGACTCACGATCTTCGTATTCTACAATAGATGCCTGAGAAAAATCCAGATAACCGGCTTTCACCCAATCTCTTAATATAGATGTTATCTGCTCATGCTCATCGAAATTGCCTATAATCCCAAATACACTACCCGGCTTCTTCAAAATCTGTGAAGCAATCAAATTTGCTGCAACTAAGTACATATTGTGCTCATTCTCTTTGCAGTAAACGATCATGGATCTCCTCCTTATGAAATTGTATATACTTAAAACACCTTCTTATCATTATAATAGCATGACCGTGTATGGCGGTCAATACAAATTGAAAAATTTTCTTCATTTTCGGTATTTTCTGTATTTTTTTCTTCTTTCTTCTTTACATTTTGACCGGATCGCAAGCTTTCAAACACCGTCATCCGGTAACGATATCCCGTTTCCAACATTCAGATTTGGCATAAATCCAACCAATCGGACACGAAATAAACGTTGCCAGCATACATGCATAATAAATCCCGGTCAATCCCCAGATCTTATTAAACAAATAGCACAATACGATCCTTACGACGATACAATTCATAAAAGAATTGAACATTGCGAATTCTGATTGTCCGGCTCCAATAGACAATGAATTATAAATCAGAAAGATAGCATAAAAAATCTGTCCGAATATTTCTATTTTAAGGTTCAGCGTTCCTGCTGCTGCAGCCGCTTCATTTTGCGTGAAAAATCCTACCATGGCACCGCCAAAGATCTGACAGATGACAATCGTAATGACTGCAAGGATCAAATTTAACTTAATTGCCGTATTCACAATTCCCATGACTCTGTCATACTTTTTCGCCCCAAGATTCTGTGCAATCATCGTCGAAGATGCCAGATTCATCGCCGACAACAGCAATTGACACGTATCTTTGATCTTGATGCTGATTCCATTACCCGCTGAAACATCTACACCATATTGATTGATCATATAGGTTACAAACAGCCAGGAAAATCCTGCAATCGTCATCTGTATCGCCGATGGAATTCCCAAACGGAATATTTTCTTCATTTCCGCCGCCTTCATCCGCATATTGGCCAGCCGAAAATGAAACAGATTTTTATGAATAACCAAATATACAAATGCAATACAGCAGGAAATAATCTGCGAGATTACGGTTGCCAGTGCTGCGCCTGCCGTTCCCATGGAACATCCCGCTACAAAGACCACATCCAACACAATATTGATCGTTGTAGAAACCATGATACACTGCATTGGCACTTTTGAATTGCCCATTGCACGCAGAATTCCGCTCAAGGCATTATATAACCAGACAAATCCAAGTCCGATTGCACAAATTCTCAGGTATTGAGCCGCTTCTTCCAATGCCGGAGCTTTCAGTAAGATCAGCACCCATTCCGCACCAAAATAAAAGAGGATCATGCTCAACACACCAAGCACGAATGAAAGCAGAGTCAGCGTACCAACTGCATCTTTTTTCTTCTTCTCCTCTCCGGCTCCAAAATACTGACCAATCATAATATTTCCGCCCTGTGTAATTCCAATCGCAATCTTCGTCACCAGCAAAATGACCTGACTCGAATTGTTAATTGCAGAAATACCATTGCTTCCGATAAAATTTCCCGCAACCAATATGTCGACCAGGCTATATAGCGATTGAAACAAACTCGTCATCAGAAGCGGTATCGCATAGCGGATCAGCTGCTTCGCTACATTTCCTTCCGTTAAATCGTTTTGTATACTTTTTCCCATTTCTTCTTTCCTTCTATATTTCGTGTTTTTCAGAGGGCAGAAAGAACTTCTTCTTTGTGACGTGTGCCAGAGCATAAGAACAACATAAGCAATTCATCTTTTTCACAGAGTCCGCCTAAAACGCGCGAATCGCTTGAACGGTTAGGCGGACCTGGAACCATACAAAATGCTTGTATTAACAAGCAACGTAATACTCCAAGTTGTTCGAATGCTCCGCACAATAATCACATTCGAAGAAGTCTTTCTGCTATCAGATTTCGAGCTGAAGTCTTTATCAAATCTCCATCTAGTCATAGTCCTAAAATTTTTCCAATTTCTTCTGACTTAGACTAATCATCAATTTCTTTCAAGAATTGTAAATTGCACAGCATCTGAAAGCCGAACGGGTTTCCTGCCGGCAATATCTGCAGGAGCGCACAAAGTTCTTACAGGTTCTTCCCAACACACAGAAAATCGTTTGCGAACAGCGAAGCAGAAACTGTTAGAACTTTCAGCGACGAAGCCATTGCCGGAGGAAACCCGTTCGGCTCAATAAAGAAATTGCTTAGACAAACAGCGCAGACTCGAATGTCCACGCTGTTTTTATCTTTTCTTATTTTGCCACAATATTTACAATCTTGCCCGGAACATAAATCTCCTTGCGGACTGTTCCGCTGATCTTGGATGCCACAGCTTCCTTTGCCACTGCAAGAATCTCTTCTTTTGGTGCATCAGCCGATACAACAATCGTTCCACGCGTCTTTCCATTTACCTGAACCGGAATCGTAATCTCATCATCCTTCATCTTGGATTCATCATATGCCGGCCAGCTCTGATGGAATACGGAATCTGTTCCTCCGAGCTGTTCCCACATCTCTTCGCCGATATGAGGAGCAAACGGTGCAAGCAATAACGTCAGTGTCTTTAACGTCTCTTTATCCACGCCGCCTTTTTTCGTCAATTCAACTAACTTATTATTGTATTCCATGAATCCGGAAATAACCGTATTCAAGTTAAACTGTTCCAGACGGGTCGTGATATCATAAACCATCTTATTGCGAATCTTAATAAGTTCTTTCGTCTCCGGAACATCTTTGTCTTTGTTCTCATTGAACATATTCCATACACGATTCAGGAAACGATAAATGCCTTCCATGCCTCTGTCATCCCAGATAGAATCCAGTTCCGGCGGTCCGATAAATAATTCATACATTCTTAACGAGTCACATCCGTAATCACGAACCATATCATCCGGTGAAACAATGTTGCCAAGAGATTTGCTCATCTTCGTAGCAGCACCTGTCTTACGATCACGTCCACAGACCATACCCTGATTAAATAACTTCTTAAATGGTTCATCAAAATCAACAACGCCAATATCATGTAAGAATTTCGTATAAAAACGGGCATATAACAGATGCAGAACGGCATGTTCTACACCACCGATGTACATATCAACCGGCAAATACTTATCCGCTTTTTCACGGCTTACTAATTCTTTGTCATTCTTATTGTCTACATATCTTAAGAAATACCAGGAAGAGCCAGCCCACTGAGGCATTGTATTTGTCTCACGCTTACCGGGACCTCCACAGCACGGACAGGTTGTATTCACCCAGCTGTCGATTGCAGCCAATGGAGATTCTCCCGTTCCGGTCGGTTCATACTTTTCAACATCCGGTAACAAGACAGGTAATTCTTCTTCCGGTACCGGTACTGCACCACACTTTTCACAGTGAATGATCGGAATCGGTTCTCCCCAATAACGCTGACGGGAGAATACCCAGTCTCTTAACTTATAATTCGTTGTCTTCTTACCAAATCCCATCTTCTCGATCATCTCAGGGGCTTCTTCTTTTAATACCGCAGATTCCATACCGTTCCATTCGCCGGAATTGATCATAATACCGGATGCATCCGTATAAGCCTCTGTCATATTTTCGATTTCTTTGCCGTCTTTTGCGATAACCTGAATGATCGGAATGTTGAATTTTGTAGCAAACTCAAAGTCTCTGTCATCATGAGCCGGCACACACATAATTGCTCCGGTACCGTAATCAGCCAGTACATAATCCGATAACCAGATTGGCACCTTTGCACCATTTAACGGGTTGATCGCATAACTTCCGGTAAATACGCCGGTCTTTTCCTTGTCCTGCATACGGTCTACGGAAGATCTCATGGAAGAACGGAAAATGTAATCATCCACTGCATCTTTTGTCTCTTCCGTTGCAAGAGAAGCTGCAAGCTCGTGTTCCGGTGCTAATACCATAAATGTAGCTCCATAAAGCGTATCCGGTCTTGTCGTATAAACCGTGATTGCTTCTTCACGTCCGTCGATCTTAAAATCAACTTCGGCACCGTGAGATTTGCCGATCCAGTCTGACTGCATCTTCTTTACTTTTTCCGGCCAGTCCAGCTTATCCAGATCCGCTAATAAACGATCTGCATATGCCGTAATCTTCAGCATCCACTGACGCAGATTCTTTTTCGTTACTTCAGAATGACAACGTTCGCATTTACCATCTACAACTTCTTCATTCGCAAGACCTGTCTTACAGGATGGACACCAGTTGATCGGCATCTTCTTTTCATATGCCAGTCCTTCCTTGAACATCTTAACAAAGATCCACTGTGTCCATTTGTAATAATTTGGATCTGTTGTATTTACTTCACGATCCCAATCGTAGATTGCAGCGATCTCATTGATCTGACGCTTGATGTTCTTTACATTCTTAGCGGTAGAAATTGCTGGGTGAACGCCATGCTTGATCGCGTAATTTTCAGCCGGAAGACCAAATGCGTCCCATCCCATCGGATGAATCAGATAATATCCGTGCATCATTTTATATCGGCTCCATACATCAGAGATTACATAACCTCTCCAATGTCCTACATGAAGTCCATTGCCGGATGGATATGGAAACATATCCAGACAATAATACTTTTCTTTTTTGCCGTCATCCACATTGATGGGATCAGCTACCCATCTCTGGCGCCATTTTGCTTCGATCGCCCTATGATTATAAGGTGTTGCCATTGATTTATTCCTCCTAATAATATCTCTTATGTAATAAAAGATTTTTTATACATTTTAACTTTTATATTTTACCATATACAAATTTCTTGTCAAGAAAAACGGTATAGTCATGGAGAACTATACCGCTTTCTGATTCTTTATTTTATATTTTGCTTACTGTACTTCTTCGGTTGATACCGGTGTCTCAGAAGATGTTTCCGTCGTTGGATCAGTCTCCGTCGCTGCATCCTCTGCCTTTTCCGGTGCTGTAACCGTAAATGTGATCACCTTTGTTGCTTTACAGTTGTTTGTACCTGTCGCTGTATAAGTAACCTTATAAGTACCCGGTGTCTCTCTCATAGTCTCTTCCGTTACTTCGTTACCCTCTGCATCCGCGATTGCCGTTGATACGGTCAATGCTTTGCCATCGTAATCTTTCGCCGTAACATAAGACTCTAATGCCTTAAGCTGTCCTGCTTCAACCGTCACGGACGTCGACTTCGCTGTGATCGTCGGTGCTTTTACAGTAACTTTTACTGTCTTTGTCGTCTTAACGGAAGTCTTATTCTTATTCGTTACGACGTATTTGACCGTATAAGAGCCTGTCTTACTGAACTTATATGATTTTGCTTTCTCATATGTCTTAGCCGAACCATAAGAAGAGCTTCCCGGCTCCTTAACATAGACTTTCGCAGCAGTCAGACGGTTCGTACCATCCTTCATCTTTGCTGATTTCAGCCACTGTGCTGCATTCTTCGTATTCTTACAGATTGTATCCGATGTCTTCTTAAGTGATACTGTCGGTGCACTGACATCCTTATTCACCTTAAATGTAAATGTCTTCGTGATGTAGACACCCTTGCTGCCTGTTGCTGTATACTTGATCTTATACTTTCCAGGTGATTTTACACTGTATTTTGCAGAAACATACTTCTTCTTTGAAGAGCTGTACTTCGTCACCGTCGTCTTCAGGCTCTTTAAAGACTTGCCATTCTTCTGCTCTGCCTTTACAAGCTTCTTCACGGAAGAATACTTGCTGCTTCCATATGCAATGCTGGAAGTCTTCTGCTTCAATACCGGCAGGCTCTGATAATATGGATTGCTGGAGCTTGCATCGGTCGGATCCCAGTTTCTGGAACCTGCACTGGAAGGCATCTTATACGCTGCCGGTTTGCCCAGAGGTCCCGGATCAGAACTTGAATAAATCGTTACTTTTGTTCCTACTTTACAATTATCATAAATCCACTTTGCATCCGCAGTTGATACACGGACACAACCGTGTGAAGCTGTCTGGCCAAGCTTGTTAAATTCCTTTACGGATTGGGACTTTCTGTCTCCATTCGTATAATACCACACGGAATGGAATAAGATGCCATTCACGATTCTCGTGCAATACTGTCCATAACTCGGTCCCATCAACGTGTGCCAGCGATATTTTGCTTTTGTATTATATGTACCATTTGGCGTGTTGCTGCCTCCGCAGGAAACCAGCATCGCTCTTACTGCTACCCACTTTCCATCTTTCTTCTGGTATGCTGTTGCAACATTCGCCTGTTTATTCACTTTGATCCAATATGTCTTACTTGCAGCCTGTGTATCAACCGTCTGAACATTGATGCAGGTAAAACACATAACAATCATCAGAAGACCCGCGATCAGTCTCTTTAACTTCATATTGATTCCTCCTTAATTTAATTAAAGCTAAAAGATATTATACTCTTTTTTTGTTCATTCGTACACTAAAAAATATGTTTTTCTTAAAAAACATGCTATAATGAAGATAACCCGCATGGGAACTCATATGGATAATGGAGGGAATTCAGCATGTTTCAATTTAACCACTTCAATTTTAACGTTCTCGACCTTGAGAAAAGTGTTGCTTTTTATAAAGAAGCTTTAGGACTCGATGTTGTACGTGAGAAAACCGCATCCGACGGCAGTTTTATTTTAAAATATCTGGGCGACGGTATAACACCATTTCAGCTTGAACTGACATGGCTCCGTGACCGTACCGAGCCGTATAATCTGGGGGATGAAGAATTCCATCTTGCATTTACGGTAAACGATATGGAAGCTGCTCATAAAAAACACGAAGAGATGGGATGTATTGAATTTGAAAATCCATCCATGGGCATCTATTTTATTACGGATCCGGATGGCTACTGGATTGAAATCGTTCCGGAAAAGTAATACGCTTAACGCTCAGCAGCACTCATATGCTCAAAACGCTCAATCATCCGAACCGATGATTGAGCGTTTCTGTTATTATAATACATCATGGAAAACGTCATAAACTAACTGTTCATATTCCTGGTATGCCGGATATTCTGATAATTCCTGAAGACCATAGAGAACATTCTGATAATACCATCCCTGTTTTCTCTTATCCTTTTCATTGAATCTCAGCCAGAGCTGATCTCCAACCTTCTGAAAATCCCTCTTTAATGAGCGGATATTTGCTAATTTGTCTGCCAATGCAATAATCTTCATCTCAAATGTCGCTTTATTTTTCAGAAAATCAATGGTATGCTGCTTCCTCTCCTGCCATGTTTTGCTTTTATCTTCTGATTCCATCGCAACAAGCGAAGCGACTTTTCTGCCGAATTCCTGCTCCAATTGTGTGAAAGTATACCCGTCACAATCTTCTACGACATCGTGCAAAACCGCAGCACTTATGATCTCAATATCTTCTGTCATCCCGGATGCAATTACCGCAACTTCCATCGGATGAACAATATACGGCATCGAGGTTCCTTTTCTTTTCTGCCCTCTATGTGCATTCGCTGCAAATATTACCGCTTTTTCCAGCATATACCAAACCCTCCATTAGTTTTTATTGGCTTCCTGTAAAACTTTCTCCTGTGCATCTACAGGCATCTGCTCATACCGACTGAATTCATAAGAGAATTCTCCGCTTCCTCCGGTCATAGAACGCAATGTCGTCGAATATCCAACCAGACTTCCTAATGGTACATCAGCGATAATTTCCTGCTTGCCATCTAATGGATTCATTCCAAGGACACGTCCGCGGCGCTTATTCAGATCACCCATAACATCTCCCGTATAATTATCCGTAACACTGACTTTCAAAGAGACAATTGGTTCAAGAAGTACCGGACTTGCATCCATAATACCATTTTTGAATGCTAACTTTGCTGCCTGTTTGAATGCAAGCTCTGACGAATCAACCGGATGATAAGAACCATCTAACAGAGTTGCTTTGATGCCGACAACCGGATAACCTGCCAATGGTCCTGCCTCACAGCTTTCTGCCACACCCTTTTCAACAGCCGGAAAATAATTCTTCGGTACAGCCCCGCCAAAGATCTTTTCATCAAAAACATACGGTGTTTCCAGATCGCCGGACGGCTCGAATTCCATCTTAACATCTCCATACTGTCCATGTCCGCCGGACTGCTTTTTATACTTGCCCTGAGATAATACTTTTCCTCGGATCGTCTCTTTATATGCAATACGCGGTTTTGTAAATTCGATCTCTACTTTATAACGATCTGCTAACTTGCTCTTAACAACTTCCAGATGCTGATCGCCGAGACCATATAACAGAATCTGTCGATTCTCTTTGTCATTGACTTCTTTTAATGTCAGATCCTCTTCCATCAGACGCTTAATTGCAGCGGATGCTTTATCTTCTTCACCCTTTTTCTTCGTTACATAACTTGTAAACGTATATGGCGTCGGAACAGGCATCTTTTCATAGATAATCGGAGTGTCTTTTGTTGATAACGTATCTCTTGTCTGAGAAACAGAGAGTTTTGCAATTGCACCAATATCGCCGGCCTTTAATTCCGGAACTTCGATATTCGCATTCCCTTTTAATACATAAAGCTTGCCAATCTTCTCTTCTTCATCCTTCTCGGCATTATATACAACGGAATCTTTCTTCAAAATACCATCGCAGACTTTTACGAGTGAAAACTTTCCAACAAACGGATCCGCAATCGTCTTAAAAATGTATGCGGAAACAGGTTTGCTGCTGTCATATTCTGCAACATAGGCATCTTCTGTCTTCTGATTTACGCCATGATAGATGACATTCTCTTTTACCGGTGAAGGACAATACTTCTTAATCGCTTTTAATACTGCAAGCGGACCATATCTCATAACGGAAGATCCCATCAATACCGGAATAATATCTCCTTCGATGACATTCTGACGAAGAGCCAGAGAGATCTCTTCTTTCGTAAAGGTATCACCTTCAAAATAACGATCCATAAATTCTTCGCTCGTCTCTGCAACTGCTTCCATCAGCATGTCTCTTGCTTCATCGAGTTCGTCAATCTCTCCTTCATCAATATCATACTTCTCATATGTTCCATCCGGATTATAACGGCGTCCTGCATTCTTAACAACGTTCACAAATCCCATGAACTTTTCATCTTCCCAAAGTGGAAGCTGGAATGGTGCGATCTTCTGTCCGTACAATTCTTTCAAATCTTCTACGATGCCCATAAAATCTGCTTTCTCACTGTCGATATTCGATACGAATACCATGCATGGAATATGATAGTCATGGCAAAATTCAAAGGCTTTCGTCGTTCCCACCTGAATTCCATCTGTTCCTGAAATACAGATGATCGCTGCATCCGCGACGCTCAAAGCCTCATAAACTTCTCCTGAAAAATCAAAAAATCCGGGCGTATCCAAAATGTTGATCTTAATGCCATCATATTCAATCGGAACAACCGAAGTCTGAATAGAGAAATGACGCTTCACTTCTTCTTTATCATAATCGCTGATCGTTCCGCCCTCTTCAATCGTACGAATGCGATTGATCATACCAGCTGCATATGCAAGTCCTTCTAACAATATCGTCTTTCCGCTTCCCCCGTGTCCTAACAGCACGACGTTTCTAATATTCTCTGACTCATACACGTTCATTTTTACGACCTCCAATACTAATTTCTAATGATATTTTACTAAAAATAAGAATAAGATTCAATACTTTTAGGCAAATTATACAAATTTAAAGTAGATTTTTTATTAAAAGCGACTGAAAGAACCGTTTGGCAGCTCATTCTTTCTTCCAATCTTTTCTCAGGCAGCACAAAACGCTTTTACTTTAACGCGTTAAATCATTGACTTTCTTCCTCTTATCCTATAAAATATACGATAGAAAAGGGTGGTGAACACAATGACACATGATAACAACCAGAATATCCTCAAGATCGGCTTTGTCGGACTCGGATTGATCGGCGGATCGATTGCGAAGTCCATTCGAAGAGTATTTCCAAATTATGAGATCCTCGGATATGATTCTGATAAAAAAGCATTACAAAACGCAAAAGAAGATGGAACATTAGATGTAATTGTCAAGGATGTTTATGTAGAATTTTACGACTGCAATTACGTTTTTTTATGTACACCGGTTGGACACAACATGGCATATCTTTCTATATTAAAGGACGCTTTGAATCCTGACTGCATTATTACCGATGTCGGCAGTGTCAAAGGTCCGATTCACGAACTTGTCAAAACGCTCGGTATGGAAAAGCGTTTTATCGGAGGTCATCCGATGGTAGGTTCCGAGAAGAATGGTTACTCTGCCTGCCATGACCGCCTGATTGAGAATGCGTATTATTTTCTGACTCCTACCGCTAAAGTAGCAGAGGAGAAAGTAACCGAGCTGGATAGTTTTATCGAAGAATTGGGCGCTATGACCATACATCTGGATGCAGATGATCACGACCGCTTTACTGCAGGCATCAGCCATGTACCTCATCTGATTGCATGTGAACTTGTACATCAGGTTGCAAAAATTGATACAGAGGATGGTATTTTAAAGCAGCTCGCAGCCGGCGGATTTAAGGATATTACGAGGATTGCTTCCTCTTCCCCGGAAGTGTGGGAACAGATTATCATTTCCAATCGGAAGAATATTTCAAGTATTCTGAAAGGCATGATCGACGAATTAAATAACCTCTATACCGCGGTCGAGAATGCGGATAATGAATTTATCAATGAATACTTCGCTGTTGCCAACCGCTATCGGTCATCCGTACCAGATAATGCGGTCGGTCTTATGCAAAAGACGTATGAATTATTTATGGATATTCCGGATGAGCCGGGAGAATTGATGAAAGTATTTGGACTGATCAAGGATATTAACGTTAAAAATGTCGGAATTATACATAACCGTGAATACGAAGAGGGATGTCTGAAGCTCGTATTTTATGACAATGATTCTGCTGCACTCGCCGAACAGATCTTCCGTTCGAACCATTATATTGTCTATAAGAGAAGCTGAGCACCCGAGCCATATAAAGATACAGACGTTCCGTCATATCGGTTTCCGCTCAGACAGCATCATGAAACCGTCACAAAATGATGATAAACCGAAGGAAAGGATTATAACAGATGAAATTAACAAGAACAAACGGATTAAAAGGAACAATCTCCATCCCCGGTGACAAATCCATCAGCCATCGTTCCATCATGTTTGGTTCGATCGCAGAAGGCACCACAACCATCCGAAACTTTTTAATGGGGGCAGACTGTCTGGCAACCATCGACTGCTTTCGGGCTATGGGAATTACGATCGATGTAACCGAAGAATGTGTAACCGTACATGGGAAAGGATTACATGGACTGACAAAACCGCAGAAAACTTTGGATGTTGGAAACAGCGGTACGACAACCAGATTAATTTCCGGAATTTTAAGCGGACAGGATTTTGATGTCACATTATCCGGCGACGACTCTTTGAACAGCCGCCCGATGAAACGAATCATGACTCCATTGAATGCGATGGGTGCACATATTTCCAGCATCAATAACAACGGATGTGCTCCGCTTTTGATTCGCGGGAGCAGAATAAAAGCCTCACACTATGATTCTCCGGTAGCATCAGCTCAGGTCAAATCAGCCGTATTACTGGCAGGATTATATGGAGATGGTCCAACAAGCGTAACGGAACCTGCCGTATCCAGAAATCATACAGAATTAATGCTACAATCCTTCGGTGTGGATGTCAGATGCGAAGGAAGAACCGCAACGGTCATTCCTCCGAAAAAAATGATCGGACAGAATATCATTGTTCCCGGCGATATTTCTTCTGCTGCTTATTTTATCGTAGCGGGATTGATCACACCGGACTCAGAGATTACGATGAAACACGTCGGAATCAATCCAACCCGTGACGGTATCATCAAAGTCTGTCAGGCAATGGGCGCGAATCTTGTGTTATCCAACGTCGAAGGTGCGAACGGAGAACCAACTGCTGACATCACGGTAAGAACAAGCCGGCTCCATGGAACAGAAATCGGCGGTGATATCATTCCGACTCTCATCGATGAGATTCCAGCAATTGCACTGCTCGCATGCTTTGCAGAAGGCAAAACCGTAATTAAGAATGCCGAAGAATTAAAAGTAAAAGAGTCCAACCGCATTGACCTGATGGTCAAGAACTTAAAACGTATGGGTGCAGACGCAGTTGCTACCGAAGACGGCATGATCATAACCGGTGGAAAACCATTAACCGGTATCTCTCTGAATTGCAAATACGATCACCGCATTGCCATGACATTTTCCATTGCCGGAATCAATGCAGCCGGAGAGATGGATATTGAAGATGCAGAATGCGTCGATGTATCCTATCCGAATTTCTACGCAACATTAAAAGAACTTGCAGAATAAAACTTCTATGTCAATCACATCCTCGCAGGGCATATTTTGTAGTATAGGAAATTCAAAAAAATTTCCTATACTACAACGAAAGGGAAGGAGTTTCATCAAACATCCTTCCCTTTTCTATTCCCATATTATTCTCTTTTTATCCCATGAAAGAAAACATCTTTATCCTCCAAAATCTTCAGAGGATTGTCATATAACAATTGCTTTGCAATTTTATAACCATAGAAATCTTCCAGATAATCCTGAATTTCCGCCATAAACGGAGTACGAAACTCCGGACTATGTGCATCACTTGCGACACAAGTCACCAAACCCTGACTCATCAGCTGATCCGCCGTCTCCTTCACAACACTTCCAAAACGTCCGAGCAGACTTCCTTTGTTCACCTGCGAAAGACACCCTGCTTCCATAAAAGAATACAGCAGGTCCGGATATTCCTGAATACATTCATAACGTTCCGGATGAGCGATCAGCGGAACTCTGCCGGTATCCAACACCGCATGCAGCCGGCTTTCCATCCTCCTGCCATCCAGGCCAAAATCAAATTCCATCAGATAATATCTGGAATGATTTAATGATATCAGCTTTCCCTGATCCATCTTGGAAACTGTATCCTCTGTTGTAAAAATTTCCATTCCGCTAAGAACCGTAAGCGGAATCCTCTCGCGTTCCAATGCATGACGAAACCCCTGCAGGTTTCGGTAAAATCTCTTGCTAAAATAATTTTGGTACAATCCGGTCAGATTGCTGTGCGGAGTCGCAACAATCGTATGCACTCCGCTTCGAACGGATATAGCCGCCATCATCAGGGATTCTTCCAGATCGGAAGAACCATCGTCCATTCCCGGTAAAATGTGCATATGTAAATCAATCATCGTTATTTTCCATAATAATACTTGTGGTAGGCAATTTCTGAACCTTCTGCTCCATTGATGACACAGCCCAGGACAGGCTTTCTGCTCATTGCAATCGCGTTCATACCCTCCCGAATCTGGCTAATGCGGACAGAATCATATCGTACAACATATACCACTCCATCCACAAATTGAGCAAAATTAGAAGCATCAGTCAGCATAGCTGCCGGAGGCGTATCCAACACAACATAGTCATACTCTTCCTTCAGCTTTTCGATAAATTTCTTTAAATCTTCACCATTAATCTCAGCGATTGGATTATTCAAGATCGTTCCGGTATAAATCATATCCAGATTCCATTCTTTATAATGCTGAACGACATTTGCGATTGAAACTTTGCCGCTGATCGCATCCAGCACATTCGGCATATCCATCTCATTCAATCCGATTACATTTGCCGTGGACGGATTTCGAAAATCACAGTCCATCACCACGACTTTTTTCTTTCGTTTTGCCAATGCCATACCAAGATTGACGGCAACCGTTGACTTTCCTTCTCCCGGAATCGAACTCGTTACGAGGAGGGCCTTTCGGTCGTATTTCTGAGCTTCTCTGTCAATTCGTCCGCTAATCGTACGAAATGCTTCCGAAAACTGATACGATACGAATGGATTAAAAATATGAATATTCTGATCGATTTTCTTGTTACGGCGTTTAAAACGGACAACCGGTACCGACGCCAGACATCTTACATTCAAATGCTTCTTCAGATCATCTTCTCTTCGAACCGTCTCATACGTCAGTGCATAGATCAGCATAAACAGCACATCGATCACAAGCCCCGCTGCAAATCCCACGAGAAGCAATTTGTAAAGTGATACATAATTATATGGTTTCGCCGGCACACCCGATTCATCCAGTGTGTCAAAGGAAATAGAACCAAAGACATATCTTCCGATGATCGGGATATCGTTCATCGCTGCATTCAACACATTATGCACATCCGTCGCATTATCACCGGATACCGTCAGTGTGTACAGGGCAACATTTTCCTGTGCCTTCAAAGACATATCAAAATTAAACCAGTCCAGTTGAAGATCATCCACGATCATATCCTGCAAAACCTGAGACTGCAAAATATGGGGCAGCGTATCTTTCAATTCTTCTGAATCAATTTTCGCATATCCGTTATTCTCTTCGGCCTCCCCACCTACAGAAAACGTTGCATATGCCCGATACATCGGTTTATATGTCAGCTTATTATAAGCACAGAAAATACCTGCGCATGCAACAGCGAAAAGAAGCAATAAAAACCAGAATTTCCGAAAACCTTTTCCCATATCCAATAAAACGGAAATAATATCAATTCTGTCATCCTCAGCTCTGTTCGATGTTGTATAGTCTGTATTTCTCTCATCGATATTACTCATCTTTTCCCTGCTCCTTATCATTTATCTGATTCTTTCCCCGATTTCTGTGATCATATGGATTCTTTTTACCATAGCCATATCCATACGAACTTCTCTTGCCATAGTTCTGTCCATAACCGCCATAGCCGTAACTGTATCTGCTGTTATATGCATAATCATATCCATGCTTCCGGATGGAAACCGGTGATGTTCTGACGCCATTCAAAATACATCCGAGCAATTCACAGGATGATGTGCGGAAAAGATCGATGCCATCATTGATATCTTTTACTTTGGAATAATTCTGCTGAATCACCAGTAAGCCTGTATCTGCAACTGCGAAAAACTCTTCCGTATCATCTGCTGCGAATAATGGCGGCGTGTCAATGATAATATAATCGAATTCCTCTTTCAGTTCCCGGAAGATGCTCTTTAATCTTTCCTGGTCAAAGACCCCTGCCGTATCCTGCATTGCATCGGATCCTGCAAGCACGGTCAGACGCGTTTCCTTATCATAGACGGCTGCCTGCTTAAAATCTGCTTTGCCAAGAAGGAAATCTTTAATCTGCTTTCCTTCCAGCGTATATTCCAGTCCAAGCAATTTATACTGTGACGGTTTTCTCAGATCAGCGTCGATCAGCAATACCGACTTTTCTCTCTGTGCCAGCGTCAGTGCGATGTTGACGGCAACCGTTGATTTTCCTTCATTTTCATTAATACTGGTAACCAGAAGAACCTGTTTATCTGATCCCAGACTGTATTCTGCTTTTGTGGCAATCTTTTGATAGGTCTCGGTAAATCCAAAACCAATCGATGGATTCGTAATGGTCAGTCCGATATTCTTCTTTCTTTTTATGAAATTCTTAATTCCATAGTTCAATTTTTCATAATAAACAACGGAATACAATTTTGTATCAAGCTTCTTCTCTACTTCTTTTTCATTCTTAATATCATCTCTGAAAATATCATATAGAACCAGCAGTGCACTTAATCCAAGAAAAACCGCCAGAAATATCTTTCCAATCATCATCCACTGTGCCGATCTTGAAACTGATTGGTATGGAACATTCATCTCATCTAGAACCTGTATCGTCGTTTCTCCGATCAGTGAATCCATCACAACATCATAGTGATCCAGCACTCCATTCATCACATAGACAACATCCTTTGGCGATGAAGCTGTTACCGTCAACGTAATTAAATTCGTATTGTCGATTAAGGAACACTGTATTGAGCCGGGAAGCGTTTCGATTCCCATCTCTTCAGCAACTTTCTTTTGCAGCAGATTCGTATTGATCACTTCTTTAAAAGATGCTGCAGTCTCTGCCGCACCCGCTCTTCGCATGGAGCTGTTAGATGCCTGTCTGGATTTGACGATCATTGTCGTCGTTGCAGAAAACTGATCTTTATATGTAAAGTTAATAATCACCCCATACAGCATCGCAACACTTGCAGCAAGTAATAAAAGATAGATTCCTTCTTTTAAAAATCTTCGAATGACGCTGGAAATATCAACCTGCAGTCCGCGGCTTTCCGTCTTACTTTTATTCATATTTTCCATTCCCCTTTACTGAACAACTACAAGCAATACCGTATTTGCTTTTTTCTGATTATATTCTGCTTTATATGTGACTTTATAAGTTCCCTTTTTCTCCGTATCCACTTTGCCGGAAACGGTGATTGCAGATTTTGGAACCTTTACTCCACTCACATAATTATACTTACTCGAACCAATCGGTTTTGTTTTGCCTTCAATCTGATAGATTGATTTGCCGACCGTCAATGCTTCTACATGACTCCATGCATTAAAATCATCGCCCTCATCAAGATAGATAATATATTTATCTAACTTCACAAACGGAAGGGAATCCACATCAGAACTTGAATGAACGGTAACCGGTATGGTTGTCTCCACCGTATCTCCACAGGAATTTGTAACAGCAATCTTATAATTCTGCCGTTTATCATCTATATATTCTGTTTCAACTACCTGTGCTTTCTTGCCAATCTCTCCATCTACTTTATCTTTTACTTTTATATAGTCCAGGATATTGATATATCCATCTTCTGTATAAATCTCAGACGACTGATTCAGACTGATCTGCGGTTTCTTATAATTCTTGTATATGATTGTCCGACTTGCTTTTCCAATATTATTGTTCGCATCATATGCGATATAAGTCACAATTCTTTTGTTACCATCCAGCAATTTTGAAAAGCTCTCCACCATAACTGTATCCGTAACATCATTGCCCTTTGCATCTTTTGCAGTCACGCCTTCCAGCAACTGCTCATCTTTGACTGAAGTCTTCACTTTTATTTCACTGCGGTCAAACGTAATCGTCGGTCCGTCCCCGTTTGTTGTGATATAGGAAAATACCTTTACCGTAATAAATAAAGCAAGGACTAGAAAAAATATAATTACAATAGCAGCATGCAGACGCTTTGTATTCAATCTGGTCTTATTCAATTGATTATCCTCCCGTTATTTTTATAAAATCTTGTATTTTGGAATTTTTCTTATTTGATAATTCCGTATTTTTTCATCAACGCAACCCTGTTGCTGCCAATCCGGACTGCATCGGCCGCACGATTGTCAGTACTTTTTTTCAGCTCCGTACGATAATGTAAAATCCGATCAACCCAGGCAATTGGCAGCAGATACGAATGATTTTTCAAATATCCATATCGTCCTTCCAAATTTTTTGCCGACGGAAAGACAGACTTCAGAATCGATATCCCGGTTCTTTTTCCTTTTTTATCGGCCGTTACCGCATTCAACGTAATCGTACTACTATGCTTTCGACTCATATTAGAATCACCATAAATGCCTCCATCTAACAGATCACAAAGCATATCCTCTTCATCAACACTTATCTTCCGCCACTCTTCCGGATAACATGCCTGATCCGGATCAAAGGTAAGATACTTTTCCCCAATCTGAAACAGTGCTGCCGTAAATAAATCTGCATGTATCGTCCGGCACCGCTTAAGTATGCTGTTCCAGTCGACCTGATTGCCATATGCATTCGCAAAAAGAATAATATCACATACCTGTCTGATTCCAAATCCGCTATGAAGAAAATGCTTGAAAGCATGACAGATCAGATAGAACAGATGATCCGTTACATTCATCGTCAGGATATCACAGTCTTGAATGCTCACACTTTCTGCCCGTTGGAATATTCCATCAAAAAAATCATTCAATTCTCCATATGCATCCGAGTCCGGCGGAAACAAATACTTATGTAACTCAATATAAATCGGACTTCCCGGCTTTCCATAAGGAACCTCATGCTCCTCCCAGATATTCATCTCCTGATTCAACACTCTCATGCCATAACGCTTCATTGCTTCATGAAATTCAGCAAACTTCTCCGGCATGATCAGTAAATCCTCATCACTCGACATCCGATAATCCGGATTGGGATATAACTCCCGGCATAAAATGCCCTTTATCACCAAAGGCTTCAGACCGCTTTCTGATAAGGAATGATACAACCCCAGAAATTCACTCGTCTTGATCGTCTGCAACATAACAGATTGCACGGTACTTCTCTTATACGGTTCAAATATCCCGGGATCTGCTTTCCCGGCAGCCGGGCAACAATAAACCGCTTCATATATCATTGGCAGAATGTGATGCTGCTTCGCCATTCGAAATAACTGCTCCCATTCATCCGACGGAATCTCTCTCTCCCAAGATACCTGCTCATTCTTAAGAGAAGCCTTCAATGCTTCTAAAAATAATTCTTTTCTCACGTTTCACTCCCCTGTTCTTTTCCTTATTATGAGCACAATCGATACAACATTGGCATTTATAACGCTTTTCATGCATATCATTCCCGTAATAACTGCAAATATTGCACCAAATTATTATAATCGTTCTTTTCATCTGAAACAATAGAAAAATGAAAAATAAACAAAAAAATCGCGATTCTATCAAACTTTTTACACTCTCATGACTGGTGAAATCCACATTTCTTGGAAATAATATAGCGAGGTCTCCCTTTCATCTCATCATAAATCTTAGCGATATAATATCCAATAATCCCAAGGCTGATCATAATCAGGCTTCCTGTAAAAAGCTGAATAATAATCACGGTTGTAAATCCTTCCAATGCAATTCCTTTTGCCTTCTGAAATAGTGCAATTGCACCAAGGATTATGGAAAACAGCAGCATCAGGCCGCCGAGTATCGTCACGATCTGCATCGGTGCGGATGAAAACGAAGCGATATTCGAAACCGCATACTTTATCAAAGACCATGTTGTCCACTTCGTCGTTCCTTCCTCTCTCCGGGCAACCTCAAACTCAACCGTCGCCGTATCAAATCCGATCCAGGATGACAACGCTCTGAAAAAAGCATTCCGTTCTCTCATATTTAAAAGCACATTCACTGCTTTCCTGTCTAGTAATTTAAAATCCGATGCTTTTTCCATATCGATCTGCATCGCCTTGCTAATGATCCGATAAAAACTTTCTGCTGCAAAAGAATAGAACTTTGATTCTTCTCCGCGATCTGCCTTTATCCCTTCGATCACCTCATATCCCTCTTCCCACAGCTTATACATCTCAACAATCTTCTCCGGCGGATGCTGCAGATCACAGTCAATCACTACAACACAATCTCCCTGTGCCTGTTCCAATCCAGCAAATATCGCTGACTCTTTCCCAAAGTTTCTGGAAAAACGAACCCCTCGAATCCTCTCGCTCTGTTCTGCACATTCCCCAATCTGAATCCACGTTGTATCCGTTGAACCATCATCGATAAACAATAATTCGTAATCAATCTCCGCATGTATCAATTCCCCGGAAATTGCTTTCGCTGCCCTGCAGATCATATCCTCTTCATTAAAAGCAGGAATTACCACTGATAACATATATCTGACTCCTTAATCCTCTAACTCTATATCAATCGTTACAACTTCCGGCACATTATTCCATCTCGGTATCTTCTCGGTACTTCCAAGTCCCCGGGATAAGATCATCACTTTCTCATGATCTTTCGATTCATATCGTCCTGACACCCTTCCGGGGAACAGCCCCTGATCCGGTGCGTACAGCCCGCCTATGATCGGCAGCCTGATCTGCCCTCCATGAACATGTCCGGTCAACACACAGTCAATCTCCCAGTTGCTGATCGCATCATTCTCAATCCACGAATACGGCATATGACAAAGCAAGATCCGATATCGATCCGTATCCTGAAATTCCGATAAAAATGCACACTCATCTTCATCAGCCTCATCTGTCTCGAGAAAACTTGCCGGCACACAATAACCATATATACCGCCGATGCGAAGTTTCTGACCATTCACTTCGATATCCTCATACATACGTTCCAGCACCTTCGCCCCCGTATCCTCAAACACATCCTTAAGATTGGTACCATACCGGCTTTCGTATTCCTCTTCATGATTTCCATAAGAAACATATACCGGTGCAATCTTATCCAATTGTTCCAGAAGATCCACGGCAATATCGGTATTCTTATCATCAGAATTCAACAGATCACCGGTAATCAATATCAAATCCGGTTCCTGCTCTTTCACATTCTTTATCAGATCTGCATTATTCTTTCCAAATTCACTGTTATGCAGATCCGTCAGATGAACAATCCGGACAGATTGATCGACCTTCTCTGTCTGAATCTTGTAATATGTTGTCATTAAATGATACTTCGAAATGTAAAACTCATATCCGACAAATGCACAAAGCATAATAACGATCAACAATAAAATCGCTTTTCTTCTTTTTCTGATATATTTTTTCATGCATCAACACTCCCCTTTGTATATAATCATCTTCACTGTTATCCAATCTATTATATTCCTTCATTATAAATTATGCAAATATTACATGTATTCCATTTTACCTTATACTCTAACTAGTACATCATTGCATTAATAATTAAGTAATATTATGCCACCAAAGGTACACCCTTATAAGTCCACTTAAAAGGTTTGGCCGTAAGATTATATTGTTCAATAAACCGCAGGATGCTTGCTT
>Ga0129309_1000541_pt1 | contig 27851 bp, 26 predicted proteins | sample L1105metagenome_FD_94439 | JGI IMG/M metagenome (GOLD analysis project Ga0129309, IMG submission 94439) | Ring-tailed lemur group fecal microbial communities from Wisconsin, USA - L1105 metagenome | ecosystem: Host-associated > Mammals > Digestive system > Large intestine > Fecal | place: USA...
ATCTGGTAGAGGTGCATGACCGGGCGCCGTCCGACCTGAAGATTGACAGCATTGAGGCGGACGGATTAAAGCTGACCATCCGTACACAGGAGCCGTGTCCGGCGATCATTAATTATCTCGGAGATCCGTACGGTGCGGTCATTGATATGGAATACGGCATTCAGGGGGAAGGCGGAAGCGCCAACGTGGCAGGAACCGGCCCGTACGTGGCGACGGAAGTAACGCCGACACAGATCAGACTTGTAAAAAATGAAAACTACTGGGGCGGAGAGGTAAAGGTTGACAATGTGATCGTGAAATCGTTCTCCGATGCAGGTTCTCTGTGCGCCTCCCTCCAGACGGGTGATATACAGGGCACATACGGCCTGCAGTACGATAATTATATGCTGTTCGAGAACAATCCGGATTACACGATCAATTCAATCCCGACGAGCCGCTGTTTCTTCGGGCAGTTCAACATGGATTCGGAGATCGTGCAGGATATCAATGTAAGAAAAGCGATCGAAATGGGGATCGATAAAGAGCAGTTCTGTGCGGTTCTGGCGTATGGCCGCTGTATCCCGGCAGCCGCAGCTTTTCCGGACGGTTTTTCTTATGGAAATGAGGCGGTAACGGCTGTCGGCTACGATCCGGAAGGAGCAAAAGCGCTTCTGGCAAAAGCCGGGTGGACAGATACCGACGGGGACGGATATGTTGATAAAGACGGGAAGAAGCTGACGATCAACTGGCTGACGTACCCGAACCGTCTGGAACAGCCCCTGCTTGCAACGTATGCGCAGGAGACATTGAAAAATATCGGCGTTGACGTGCAGATTAACAATACGGCTGATCACAGGACGTATGCGGGCGACGGGGATTTTGACTTGTATCTCAGCTCCACGACGACGGCGCCGACCGGAGATCCGGAGTACTTCTTTACCAGCACGGTAGTCGGCAGCAAAAATTACGGGAATTATCAGAACGATGAAGTGACGGCTCTGGTTGATGAACTTCATACGACCTTTGATAAGGAGAAGAGGGGCGAGCTGGCGATACAGCTCCAGCAGAAGATCCTGGATGACTGCGCATTCTTCTTCGTCGCACATCTGAATATGGGAATTGTTACTAAAGCAAATGTGACAGGTATGGCGGCGCATCCCTGTGACTACTATGAGATTACAGCCGATTTGGATATACAGTAATCCGCACGCCTGCTGGCACAGGCGCTGTCAGGTCATGAAAGGAAGATATATATAGTATGGAACCACTGTTGAGAGTTGAACATATAGCCGTCTGCTACAACGGAAAAGCAGTTGTCCATGACGTCAGTTTCGAGCTGCACGAAGGGGAGATACTGGGGATCGTCGGGGAATCCGGCAGCGGCAAAAGCACTGTCGTCAAAGCGGTGATGGGCCAGCTTGGCGTATCCGGCATGGTGACGGAAGGCGATATTTATTTTAAAGGCAAAAATGTGGTTGATATGCCGGAAAATGAACGGCGGAAACTGCTCGGTCCGGAGATGGGGATGGTATTTCAGGATTGCAGGGCGGCGCTTTGCCCCATCCGCACAGTGGGAGACCAGATTTACGAAAGCATAGCGGAGCATGAGCGGGTGTCCAGAAAAGAAGTGTACAGACGTGCAGAAGAAGTGATGAAAAAGATCGGACTTACAGATACGGAGCGCGTACTCGGCAGCTATCCGTTTGAACTGTCAGGAGGAATGAACCAGAGGGTGGGGATCTGTATGGCGATGATGCAGCAGCCTTCCCTGCTGCTGGCCGACGAGCCGACGAGCGCGCTTGACGTGACGGTGCAGAAACAGGTAGTGGAAGAGATGAAGCTGATGCGCAGCGCCTATCATACAGCCATGATCGTGGTGACGCACAATATCGGCGTTGTCGGAGCCATGGCCGACAAAGTGCTGGTGCTGCAGGACGGAAACGTGATGGATTACGGCAGGACAGACCGTGTGCTGAGTCATCCGCAGAACGGTTATACAAAAACACTGATGAATTCTGTGCTGCATCTTGCGAGGACGCGCCGCGCGGCTGTGGGATGAGGAAAAGAAACATGTCGGATATGGTACTTGAAGCACAACATCTGAAAAAAGTTTTTACTTCCGGTAAAAACTCCTTCACGGCGGTAGAGGACGTCAGTTTTGCGCTGCGCCGCGGAAGCTGCCTTGGCATTGTGGGAGAATCCGGATCGGGGAAAAGCACGATCGCCCGGATGCTCACCCGTCTGACGGATGTGACGGAGGGAAACGTGCGCCTGCTTGGAAAAGACATCACAAACATAAAAGGAAAAGAACTGCGGGAAGCATACCGTGATATCCAGATGGTATTCCAGATGCCAACAGAGTCCTTTGATCCGCGCTGCACGCTGGGGGACGGCATCGGCGAGAGCCTCAGAAACACCGGAATGAGCCGCAGGGAAACACGCCGGAAGGTAGAAGAGTTACTGCAAAAATGCGGGCTTGCGGTGGAATTTGCCGCCCGCTATCCGCATGAGGTCAGCGGCGGACAGTGCCAGAGGGCGGCCATCGCCCGTGCGCTGGCGGTAAATCCGGCCGTCCTGATCTGCGACGAGGCGACGAGCGCGCTCGACGTAACGGTGCAGAAGCAGATACTAGAGCTTCTCAGCGAGTTAAAAGAAAAAGAAAAAGAAAAGCTGTCGCTTCTTTTTATCTGCCATGATCTCGCACTCGTGCAGGCATTTTGTGATGAGGTTCTGGTGCTCTGCCGCGGGAAGGAAGTTGAGCGGGGAACGCCAGACCAGATCATCAACCATCCGCGGGAAGAATACACGCAGAGGCTGGTGGATTCGGTGTTGTAAAAAATTGGTATCAGTTCAGCCAGCCCGAATTTGTCCGGCAGATCATGCTTGCATGAATATGCCGGACAGGTGAAGGGCTGAGGGAGCGCCAGATCATGAGCAATCCGCTTGCGTCAGCAAGCTCTGAAGCACGAAGTGCGTGATTGCGAATGGCGCGGCTGAACTGATATGTAACAGAATTTGTCCGGCAGACCAGCCATGCTTTGCAAAAAAGGTCTTGACGGATTTGCGGAAATAATAGTATACTATATGTGTGAATTGGAAAATCAGTTTACAAACTGTGGGATCTTAGCTCAGCTGGGAGAGCATCTGCCTTACAAGCAGAGGGTCACAGGTTCGAGCCCTGTAGGTCCCACTTTTTATGCAATGAATATGGCGGAATAGCTCAGTTGGCCAGAGCACACGGTTCATACCCGTGGTGTCGAGAGTTCAAATCTCCCTTCCGCTACTGAAAAATCCTTAAAATTGTTGGATGACAACATTTTTAAGGATTTTTCTTTTGATATACTGGAAACATCGAAAGAAAGCAGGTATAATACGATTAAGGTGGGAAGAGAAAAAATATCAGGTAAAAAACCATACAATCTTTACTCAAACGGTGAAAGGAAGAAAAAGTGGATGCCCTGGATTTCAAATGCAGAATAAAAGGTGACCATTTTATATACTATAAGAATGGAATTGACGAGATTATCAATATCCAGCCTGACGGAAGTAAAGCAAAGCCATATCAGGTGAAGCAAATTAGAAATTTGATTTTAAAGTATAAGATGGAGGTGCAGTAATGCAAAAGTATGAAAGAATTATTTTCTGGTCAGAAGATGATCAGCGCTGGCTGGTAGATGTTCCGGAATTATGCGAATGTATGGCAGATGGGGAAACGCCGACAGAGGCATTGGAAAATTCTGAAAAAGTTATTGCGGAATGGATTGAGACGGCCAAAGAGCTTGGAAGGGAAATTCCGCAACCTAAAGGCCGTTTGATGTATGCATAAAAAATGGAAGCAAGGAGGCTCGAACTCCTGACCTTTCGCGTGTGAGGCGAACGCTCATCCCGGCTGAGCTATGCTTCCATATGACTATTATAGCATTACCGGGGCAGAAATCAATAGGAACCTGAAAAAATATGAAAGCAAACGCGACCGAACACGACACACAGTTGTCGTGTTTGTTTTGATAAGATAAGACAAGGGACAAATACGGAGTGTAAGCAATATGAAGATAGACAGGCTTATCGGAATACTTTCGGTGCTGCTTCAGCAGGAAAGGATCACCGCGCCGGAGCTTGCTGAGAGGTTCGAGGTGTCGCGGAGAACGATCAACAGGGACATTGAAGATCTGTGCAGGGCAGGGATACCGATCCGTACCGCGCAGGGTGCAGGAGGCGGGATCAGCATCATGGACGGCTACCGGATGGACAGGACCCTGCTTACCTCCAGGGACATGCAGATGATCCTGACAGGACTCCGGAGTCTTGACAGCGTGAGCGGAAGCCATTACTACGGTCAGCTTATGGAAAAGCTGAAAACCGGATCGTCAGATTTTGTCAGCGGCAGGGATTCTATTCTGATCGATCTGTCATCGTGGTATAAGGATACGCTTGCTCCCATGATTGAGCGGATCCAAGATGCGATAGAAGAGCATATGCTGCTGACGTTTCATTATTATGCACCGGGCGGAGACAGGATCCGGACAGTGGAACCATATTTTTTAGTGTTTAAATGGTCGTCGTGGTACGTGTGGGGCTGGTGTACGCTCAGAAAGGATTTCAGGCTGTTTAAGCTGAACCGCATGGACGGGCTGGTGAAGGAAAAAACAGGTTTTTTACCGCGGCAGGTGCCTGCTCCGGATTTGTCTGCGCAGAAGATTTTTCCGGGAGAAATAAAAGTGAAAGCGTTGTTCACCAACGATTCAAAGTGGAGGCTGGTAGAAGAATTCGGAATCCACTGTTTTACGGAGCAGGAAGACGGAAAGCTGCTCTTTACGGCGGATTATACGGATAAAGAAAATCTGCTCTCATGGCTCTTGACCTTCGGGGCAAAAGTCGAGGTGCTGGAGCCGGCACAGGTGAGAGACGAACTGGTCCGTATAGCGGGAAATGTCCTAAAGATGTATGAAGAAAAAGATCCAAAGGGAAAGGAGTATGAAAATGGCGTTTGATTACAAAAAGGAGTACAAAGAATTTTATATGCCGAAAAATAAGCCGGAGATCGTCGATGTTCCGGAGATGAAGTTTATAGCAGTGCGTGGAAAGGGAAATCCCAATGTGGAAGGCGGGGCCTATAAGACGGCGATCGGACTGCTTTACGGAATTGCATTTACTATTAAAATGAGCAAAAAGGGTAATCATGAGATAGAGGGATACTTTGATTATGTAGTGCCGCCGCTGGAAGGCTTCTGGTGGCAGGAAGATACCGTGGGAGTCGATTACGGCAGAAAAGAGGACTTTTGCTGGATATCGGTCATCAGACTGCCGGATTTTGTGACGGAAGAAGATGTTAACTGGGCAATCGGGGAAGCGCAAAAGAAGAAGGGGCAGGATTATTCCAAAGTAGAATTTCTGACGTTAAAAGAGGGCCTGTGCGTCCAGTGTATGCACATAGGGGCTTATGATGACGAACCTGCGACCATAGCGCTGATGGACCGGTTTCTTGAGGAAAACGGGTATGTAAATGATTTTTCCGCGGAAAGGCTGCATCATGAAATATATCTGTCGGATGCAAGGCGGGTGTCTCCGGAAAGATTAAAGACAGTGATCAGACATCCGGTTAGAAAGGCGGTGAAGTAGATGGCGACATCAAAAGAATTTCATGATTATATCGTAGAAAATCTGCAAAGGATTGGGGAAGTATCCACCAGAAAAATGATGGGCGAGTACTGCGTCTACTATCAGGGACCTTCGGTGCATGGGGAAGATATGTTCCTTGGCGGCCGGACAGGCGCGAAAAAGCTGATTGGAGATATTTGCGGCAACTGCCTGTTTTTGAAGCCGACGGAATCAGTACTGCGGCTGATGCCCGATGCAGAACGGGCATATCCGTATGAAGGTTCCAAATCATTGATGGTGATTGCAGATGATGTGGAGAATACGGAGCTAATGGCCGAAGTACTGAACAGCATGTATGAGGAGCTGCCGGAACCAAAGAAGAAAACGGCAACCTAATGTCCCACTCTATAGATATTTATTTCTTTCTTATTAATCCGGAAGGTTTCTGCCACATCTATGGAGAGAACTTCCTCCTGAGAATAGCCGAGGATTTTGTTTACATCCATTTTTTTCGCTGCCACGAGAAAGACATTTTTCCGTGCTAGAAGATTTCTGTCAAAATTTTCAATACCCATACTATGAAGCTTATCCTCATATAAGGGAGAAAGGGCAGCCCAGCCACCGGTCGACAGCACATTATCGCCGGACAAAGTGATATGGCTGCTCGTATCTTTGATATAAATATTCTCCGGATGACTGCTTACATACTGCGCCAATTCAGATACATTGGACGCAGTATTTTGCTTTGGCCATTCCCAGACATTTGAAAATCCAGCCCAGACACCCAATATAGATAATAAGAAAACACATATTGTCAGGACTGCTGAGACGGAGAACTTCAGGTCCGGAAACGGATTTTTCCGGGCGGAAGAAAACAGCATAATATATCCTGATGCGGATGCTGTTACCGTAAGGATGCGGAGACTTTTTTCTACACGTGAAGGAAATCTGCCGCCATACGCAATGTAAACCCATAGAAGAAGGCTTGCTGCCAGCAGAAGCCAGATGTACAAGACGTTTTTTAGGGAAATTTTTCTGCGTATCATAGAAAACAGCGAGAGGGCAAACAATGTAAAAGGCAGTATCCAGGAGGCTGCTTTCAGTGCAGTAATTTTGTCGTCTTTGTTTCCCAAATAGTAATTTATGATTCTTTTTCCGGTCGATTTCAGCAGCTGCGGAAACGGTTTTTTTGTTTCCGTGGATTTTGCAAGCAGATAAATCCCGTGCAGCGTTTCATGGGAATAATCTTCAAGCATTAAATAGCGGTAATTTTTTATACAGGAATATTCTTCCGGACTGATATTCATATTCTCAAAAGCTTCTTTGTTTTCCTCATAGGAAGGGTAATTTCCGTAATCCTGAAGGTAGGTTCGTTCTTTATTGTAGGACGAATAAGCCTTCCAATCTTTGCTGCTGTATGCAATTACATTAAGCAAAAGTATGCCTGCGGCGCACAAAAATAACACCCCGGGAAATTTCCAGCGCTGAAAGCTGACAAGACGCCTGCCGTCGTTTTTGTAAAGCCAAATGGCGGCTAAAAGGGGCATGGCCATAAAGCAGCATTCTTTGCGGATTGTAAGCGTCAGTGCAAACAATATAACGGGGGATAATAAATTGGCCGTTTTATTTTCCTCCTCCGGAGTCTGCAGCAGATAAACAAGAATCAGCGATACTGCAGCAAAAGCTCCGCAGGTAGTGTAAGTAAAACGGCAAATGTCTGTCAGCCACAGCAAGGATACGGCTCCTAAGAACACGCTTCCTGCTATGGCTGCACGGTTTTCAAAGCGTATTGATAAATGATAGAGAATCAGAAAAATAGAATAGGCATAGATTCCCATCATAACAATCCGGTACCATTCTATATTTCTGTTCCACGCATAGAGCATTTTCAGGAAACCGCTGAGAGGATAATACATATAAATCGTATGTCCGTCCGGCGTACCGGAAAAAGTGCCGCGCAGAATATTTATGATCGCCTGATCATCATTTACTGCATAGGACAGCTTTGTAAAACAGAACACAGCTGTCATATACAGAATGCTGATGATCAGACAGGAAATCCATTTTCTTTTTTGCATTTCAGTCTCCAGACTGGCTATAACTTAATAGGATACAACAGTAGTTCCTACCGGGATATGACTATTCATCCAAAGCAGATTCGATGCGGTGAGACGGACGCATCCGCCGGTAACAGCGGCCTGGCGCCTTGCGTCAAGATGAAGGTGGAAAGCATTTTCGCTGTTGTGTTTGGTGCTCCAGCGGGAAAAAGCCAGAGACGGTGCGCCATAATTCCATGTTTTCCGGAAAATCTTTGTAACCTTTACAAAAGTACGGCCGTTTACAGAGCCTATACAGCAGGGCATGCATCTTATGAGTTTCCAGTGCCCCTGCCTTCCGGTAAAGATGCTTGTGTGAAGCGTATACTGGCTGATCCAGATCAGGTACTTCGAAGGACTGCTGTACATGCGGGAGTTAACAAAATCCTCCTGCACGGATTTGGAATACGCTTTCTTTCTGGTTATAAGGCTGTGGGTCCTCAATTTCGATGCAGGAATCTTTACGGTATCTCCGTTTTTCAGTATGCATTCGACCGAGCCGGAACGTGATTTAGCAGTTACTGCAGTGCCTTTCTTTATAGTTACAGTCTTGCCGGTTTTAAGGCTCTTTGTTGTATATTTTGATTTTAAGGTTGAACTATACCAGGCAGTACGAATTTTTTTCACAGCGTTGGAGAGCTTTTTAGCCTGTATAGTTACGGTATTTGAAAAACCGCTGTATACGGTTACGCCGGATACACGCCTGAAGCTTCTCAATTTAAAAGAATAGTTTTCTCCCTCTTTTAATCTACTTCTGGTATAAAGAGTCTTTTTGGACGTTGCAATTTTAACAAAATCGCCTTTTGCACCGGTTTTCATGTAAATTTCATAGCCGGATGCGTTTTTGGCGGTATTCCATCTTACGGTAGCAGAGAGGTCATTTGATGATGAGTGCCGTAAGCCCGTTGGCTTTCCGGGAGTTTTTACCGCCGTTGCAACAGTCGCTTTATTGGAGAGATCTTGACTGAGAATCACGGTTTTTTTGGATTTTTTATATGCGCATACCTGAAAGATATATTTTTGTCCGGGAATACATTTTTTAACGGTATAATTCGTTTTTTTGGTACTTCCGATCTTGACTGGTTTGCCGGCGTTATTCAGTTTATAAATATAGTAGCCTGTAGCGCCGGAAACACGGTTCCATTTAAGAGTAGCAGATGTTTCGGTCTTGGATGATATTCTGAGTTTTTTTACGGTTGCAATGGTTTTTTTCTTAACAGGAGCCGGTGTAGCTGCAGGTTTTTTTGCAGGCTGTTTAGTGGCGGGGGTCGTAGCTGCAGGTTTTTTAGTCCCCGAAGTTGCTGCACCGAGTGCGTTTGCCGGCATGCAGATAAGACATGCGGCAGCTAAAATACATATAAAAATCTGACGGAAATACTTTTTCATTTTTTACTCCTTCCCTACACTTTTTGTAACTATACTGTAGACTTACAGTTATTTTCTTCTTTCGTAACAGAGACATCCGGGGTTCTTTCGCTTATGATATAACGGGGACGCCTCTTGGTTTCAAGATATATTTTCCCGATATACTCGCCGATTACGCCGAGAGAGATAAGCTGGATTCCGCTTAGAAAACAGATGATGCAGATACTGCTGGTCCAGCCGCTTACGGTTGCCCCGAAAAATCTGGAAAACAATGCCCAGATAATAGCTAAAAAGCTTATACTGGAAACTCCTATACCCAGTCCGGTGATGATTCGGATTGGTTTTACACTGAGACTGGTAATGCCGTCCAATGCAAGCAAAAGCATTTTTTTCAGAGGATAATGGCTTTCCCCCGCCATCCGCGGCTGCCTGTCATAATAGACAGAGGTTGAATGGAAACCAACAAGCGGAATCATTCCTCTCAAAAAAATATTTACTTCCTCAAAATCCGCCAGATAATCCAGCACTCTGGAGGAAATCAGACGATAGTCCGCATGATTGAAGACCACCTCAGCGCCCATCCGGTTTATCAGCCTGTAAAATGTTTCTGCGGTAAAGCGTTTGAAAAAGGTATCTGTCGTGCGTTGTTTTCTCACGCCGTAAACAATTTCCGCTCCTCCATAATATTCCGTTACCATCTCTTCCATTACAGAAATATCATCCTGTCCGTCACAGTCAATGGAAATGGTAATGTCACATTTGGATTTTGCTTCCATCAGTCCGGCAAGCACGGTACTTTGGTGACCGCGGTTCCTGCTTTGGGAGATCCCGCAAAAGCAGGGATCTTTTTCTGCCAGATTAGAAATGATATTCCATGTAGTATCACTGCTTCCATCATTTACAAACATAATCCGGCTTTGATTAGATACAAGCTTTTTAGAAATCAAAAGCTTCAGCTCTTCGAGAAACAGCGGCGCAGTTATAGGCAGCACTTTTTCTTCGTTATAACAGGGAATAATAATATACAGCGTTTTAGGACTTCCCTGATTTTGATTTATTTCATCCATAAATTACCTCTCACCGATGCTCCGCAAAATACCGCGCTTTATGTATGGCGGATTTCCGGAAAAGCCATGCATCTTCAATAGTTACATTTTACAAGCGGGCGGGCGGGTTTGTCAATATATTTTGCTGACTATTTGACAGATCGGATGTGAATTGGTATGATAAAAGAAAACAAAAAGATTTGCACGCAGTTTTTCGCATGAATACTGCATGACTGAACAGGTATAAAGATTTTGAGAAAGGGCGGTTGGAATGTTGCATATGGAAAAGCATATTGCGCGACAACGTCACAGAACAGTAGAAGATAAAGACCGAGGCTTTACGTTGGTGGAGCTGATTGTGGTGCTTGTGATTCTGGCTGTTCTTGCAGCTCTTATGGTGCCGGCGCTGCTGGGCTGGATCGATAAAGCGAAAGGTACAAGGATCCTTGCGGATGCCCGTAATTTCCAGCTTGCCGTGCAGGCAACGTCGGCAATCGAATACGGAGCGGAAAATGCCTACACAGGAACGGCAAAATATCAGACTACATATGAGTCTGTTACAAATATGAAACAGGCGCCGGATGCGAAGGATAAGGAGAAAGAGCGTATTCGGCTGGTTTATGACCTGATGGATGCGGCTGCCGTGCCTTATGATTTTGCGGCGATCGCGCTGGTTCAAAATGGGATCATCCAGCAGATCCGCTTTAAGGACTGCGAACAGAATATTGTCTATGAATGGACGGCCGCGAACCCGAGCTGGACAGAAATAGAAGCTTATGAGAGGTGGGCCGGGGATGTCGCTGCGAAGTCTGTGCCGAATGATGTTGACAAAGTATGGTGGAACGGACTTCAACCTTCAGGACCGGCATTATAATAATCTGAAAAATTTTATATGAGTTGAAACTTTTTCCCCGTTTTTTGAATCTAATGGGTGTAATCACAAAACATCCGGATGAGAAAAACGGGGAAACCTGTTTCGTAAGACCTTAAAGGAAAGGGGGGCTATAAAGAATGATAAAGCTTGTAAAAAAGGCCATGAAAGCTGACACAGACGCATTTCTGGAACTGATGGAGCGCAGCTCAGGGTCAATGTACAAGGTAGCCCGGGGAATATTAAAAAACGATGAGGATGTCGCGGACGCCGTGCAGGACACGATCCTGATCTGTTTTGAAAAAATGCATACGCTGAAAAAGCCGGAGTATTTCAAAACGTGGCTGATCCGCATTCTGATCAATGAATGCAACCAGATCCTGCAGCATTACCGGAATCTGAACATGCCGGAGCAGTTCCCGGATTTCGGAAGACACGACGCTTCTCTTGCGGAGTTTGAATTTAAGGAAATGCTGGAGCTGGTAGATGAAAAATACCGTATCGTGCTGGTCCTGTATTATGTGGAAGGGTTTAAGATCCCGGAGATCGCCGGACTTCTGGATATGAAGGAAAATACGGTAAAAACCCGGCTTTCAAGGGCGAGGGAACAGATACGCACAGCCTATACGGACGGCGGCTTTTCGGATAATTCAGGGGAGCCGAAGGTGCATATGTACACGGACAGCGCCAGAGAAAAACAGGGAGGGGATTTAAATGAAGAAACAAATAGATTTCAATTTGGCTAAAGAAGAAAGGCTGGACGACCGGATCAGGACGACCCTGCAGAGAGAATTTCCGCTTCCCGATGACGTAGCGGAAGCCAAAAACAAAGCCTTTGCACAGATACGGGACAGACAGGCGAAGCAGGAGTATGCGAACGGTGTAGCAAGAAAGACGAAAGACAGGAGACATATGAGATCTCTGTTCGTAAGAGGCGCAGGCACCGTTGCAGCGGCAGTGGCGGTGTTCTCCATGGTATGCATCTCGAACCCGGCTCTGGCGGCAAATATTCCGCTGTTTGGACATATTTTTGAAGAGATCGGAAGTTCGCTTGGTTTTTCCGGCGATTACAGCAAGTATGCGCAGCCCCTGACGGAAGACAGCGCGCTGCAGGCGGCGGAGAACAAAGAAAGCGAAGCACCCTCAGAGGCGGAACAGAATCCGGAAACGAAGGCGGCGGACAGCGCCTACAGCAAGACCGTAAACGGCGTGACGATGACCTTATCAGAAGTGTACTGCAACGACGCGGCCCTGTATCTGAGCCTTTTGATCGAGAGCGAAGAGGCATTTCCGGAAACGTTCGTAGACCAGTGGGAAAAGCAGGGCATACATTTAAATGAAAGCTACGGGGAGTTCAGTTATAATCAGGAGGGTCAGGAAAAAATATATCTGAATAATTATCTGGACGGAAAATTCGTGGATGACCATACGTACGCGGGGATTTTGCGCATCGATCTGCAGGATACGGAGACGGCTTACGACAGTGAAGGATTTGAGAAGGTAAAGAAAGAGTTTGCCGCCGCGACTTTGGGAATCAGCGTGGAGGAAGTAGAAGCGGATACGGAGGCAGCCTATGCAAAAGCGGCAGAACAGCTCGGGCTGGAGCACTTCTGGGATAATCTTTCTGATGTGGGAGGACCGTCTTTTCAGGATTATCTGTATAAGGTCAGCATCCCGGACGAATTTACGGTAAAACTGGGTATCCCGATGCTTGTCGGGAATCTGTCGGAAGAATTGCAAACGCCGCTTCCGGAAATTCCGCAGGAGCTGATCGATCAGTATAATGCGGGGCTGGAGGAGAACGGCATGGACGGCGTCGAATACAAGGACCTGCTTGATGCGGAAATATATGAAAACCTTACGGATGAGCAGAGGGAAATTGAATATGAGCTGGACAAAGAGATGCATCGGGAATACAGCAGGCTTTATCCGGAGGCAGTGGCGTATCCGAATAAGTACAACAACTGGTGGATCGACGGCCCGTGGGATTTTGAGGTCAGCGTAAAGAAAAACCATGAAGATACGATCGTAAAGGAGGTTGGCGATATAGACGAAAACGGCCTTGGCGTGGTATCCGTGACGAAGACGCCGTTTGAGATCACGGTAGAGACGCAGGAGCCGGATCCGTCAACATCACCTTCCGGGGCAGGTTATTTTGTAGTCGCGCTGGATGCGGACGGAGACATCCTGCCGTATGGTTCCGGCGAAAGAATAAATGTCTGGGCGATTCAGGACAGGGATATTTCAAGGATCGACATTTATCTGTGCGATTGCATCGAATATTTGGATGAACTGAAAGGTTATTACTGGTCCGACACCTATGAGGAGGATAAGAAGACAAAGACCTTCAAGCAGCTCCTTGACGAGAGGGCGCTGCATCACACGGAAGTGACTTTTGAAAAATAACAGAACCGGATACAGGCGCGGGGCCGCTGCAAAGCAGAGGAAAAATTTTTCTGCGGGGCAGCGGCCCCGTTTTTGCGCGATACGCCCGGCGCCCGGCGGACATTGATCCCGGCGTCCCCGAACGTCTTTATGCCGCCTTAATGTCTGTGAAACAATTTTTTTTGCATTCTTTAGGGTTTTTGATGTATTATAAAAAGAAAAGAATGAAATATAAAGGAGTCCGGTTTTATGTTTGACTTTCTGAAACGTGGCTTGTTGAAACGAAAGCGAAAATTAAATTCTTTTCAGATCATCATTCTCGGTTTTGCGGGAGTGATTCTGCTTGGGGCGCTGATACTGAAACTCCCTGTCTCCGTCAGGGGCGGAAACACGCCGCCGTTTATGGACTGCCTGTTTACGTCGGTTTCGGCTGTCTGCGTGACGGGGCTGGTGGTTCACGATACGGCTTCCTACTGGTCGGCGTTCGGGCAGACGGTGATCATCATTCTGATCCAGATCGGCGGCATGGGCGTGATAACCGTTGCGGCGTCGCTGGCGATGGCGGCCGGAAGAAAAATCTCACTGGTGCAGCGAAGCACCATGCAGGAAGCCATTGCCGCCCCGAAGGTCGGAGGGATCGTCAGGCTGACCGGGTTTATCATAAAGATCACTTTTGCGGCGGAGCTTTTGGGAGCGCTGGTGATGGCCCCGGTATTTTGCAGGGATTTCGGGGTGAGAGGTATCTGGAAGGCGCTGTTTCATTCGATATCGGCCTTTTGTAACGCAGGCTTCGATTTGCTGGGAGAGAAGGCGGCGTATTCATCCCTCACCGCATACGCGGCAAATCCCGTGATCAATCTTACGATCATGGCGCTGATCGTTGGAGGCGGCCTCGGCTTTCTCACGTGGGACGATATACGGGCAAACCGCTTCCGCGTGCGCAGATACAGGATGCAGAGCAAGGTGATCCTCTGTACGACGGCCGTTCTTCTGGCGGTCCCGGCTGTTTACTTTTTCTTCTTTGAGTTTGCGGGATTGCCCCTTGGCGAGAGGATATTAAGCTCCATGTTTCAGTCGGTAACGCCAAGGACGGCAGGCTTTAACACACAGGATCTGACGGAACTCAGTGAATCCGGCAAATTTATTACGATCATGCTGATGCTGACAGGCGGTTCGCCGGGGTCCACAGCCGGAGGCATGAAGATTACGACGATCTCGGTTCTGGCGGCCACGTCTTTAGCGAGCTTTAGCAGAAAAGAATATGCGCATTTCTTTGGCAGGAGGATCGGCGAGGAGGTCATAAGGAATGCGGCGGCAATTTTTCTTATGTATATTTCCCTGTTTTGCGCAGGGGGAATCGTCATCAGCATTTATGAGGAACTGCCGATACTTACGGCGCTCTTTGAGACAGCCTCCGCGATCGGAACGGTCGGGCTGACGCTTGGGATCACGCCAAAGCTCGGCATTTTGTCCCGGCTGATACTGATGGCGCTGATGTTCTTCGGCAGGGTCGGAGGGCTGACGCTGATTTATGCGGCTTTGTCGGGAGCACGGAAAAATGTTTCCATGCTTCCTCAGGAAAAAATAACAGTAGGATAGGAGATAAATCAAATGAAATCAATATTATTAATAGGACTTGGCAGATTCGGAAAGCATATTGCCATGGACCTCGGGGAACTCGGCCATGAGGTCATGGCGGTTGACAAGGTGGAAGAACGTGTGAATGACGTGCTTCCGTTCGTGACGAGTGCACAGATCGGCGACAGCACAAATCAGGATTTCCTTGAGTCGCTGGGAACGAGGAACTTTGACGTCTGCATTGTTGCGATCGGAAACGATTTCCAGAGTTCTCTTGAGACAACGTCGCTCCTGAAAGAGCTGGGGGCAAAGCTGGTAGTTTCAAGGGCGTCCAGGGACGTGCAGGCAAAATTCCTTCTGCGCAACGGCGCGGACGAAGTCGTGTATCCTGAAAAACAGCTTGCAAAGTGGACGGCGATCCGCTACAGCGCCGATCATATTCTGGATTATATAGAGCTTGACGGGGAGAATGCCATGTTTGAGGTAAAGATCCCTGCGGACTGGATCGGAAAGACCATAGGAGAGATCGATATCAGAAAAAAATATAATATCAATATCATAGGCATCAGAAGAAATGAAAAGCTGGATCTGTCCGTAACGCCGGAGACAGTGCTTTCAAACGGAGAAACCATGATGGTGCTGGGGAGGTACAGGGATTTGCAGAAATGCTTCCGCATCTAAACGGAACCGTTTAAGGAGATGCCGGAGGGAGGCGGGAATATGCGTGACATGGTAATACTTCTGGTGACGGCAGGCGCGTTTGCATTTGGATATTTTCAGGTGAAAAAACTTGACGAGTATGGTATGATAGATGACGGGGACGGGATCTTATCCGGAGGAATGCAGATGGAAGAGATACTGGTGAAGATGCGGTACTTTGCAGGTTTTTCATCCGGTGAAAAAAAGACGTATGCTTTCCTGTGGGATATCGGAAAAATAATTCTCGCTCTTCTGGTTTCTACGCTGGTTGGTTATGCCTTTCTCTCGTTTGGGGTCACGGAAGCGAATATCATTACCGTCTATATTCTGGGAGTGCAGGTAGTCTCGGTCATCACAACAGGGCCGTTATGCAGGCTTCTGGCGTCTGTTACCAGTGTGATGGTGTTTAATTTTTTCTTTACGGATCCTCAGTTTACGTTCCGTTTTAACGAGCCGGATTATGCGGTGACGTTTGCGATCATGTTTATGGCGTCTCTTTTAACGGGAACTCTGGCTGCGAAGCTGAAAGACAACGCAAAACAGTCCGCTAAAGCGGCGTTCAGGACGCAGATATTGTTTGAGACGAACCAGCTTCTGCAAAAAGAGCAGGACGCGCCTTCCGTTGCCTGTGCGTCGGCACGGCAGCTTCTGAAGCTCCTCAAAAGGGATATCGTTATGTATCTTGCGGAAGACGGGACGGGACTTTCCGAACCGGATATTTACCATACGGAAGAGAGAATGCTTCCGGATGTTCTTTCGGAGGAAGAAAAGGAGGCGGCAATGTGGGTGCTGAAGAATAATCAGTGCGCCGGAGCCGCTACGAATATACTGCCGGGCGTAAAATGCAGGTATTTTTCTGTTCATGTAAATCAGAGGATTTACGGGGTGGTCGGTATCGCCATGGAGGAGGAACGGCCGCTGGATTCCTTTGAAAACAGCGTGCTTTTGTCGATCCTCGGGGAATGTGCGATGGCCCTCGAGAACATAAGGAATGCGAAGGAAAAAGAAGAGGCGGCGATCCTGGCAAAAAACGAGCAGCTCAGGGCAAATCTGCTCAGGGCGATCTCCCACGATCTGCGCACGCCGCTGACATCCATTTCGGGAAATGCCAGCAATCTGCTTTCAAATTATCAGAAGCTCGAAGACGATATGAGAATGCAGATCTTTACGGATATTTATGACGATTCGATGTGGCTGATCAACCTTGTGGAAAATCTTCTGGCGGTGACGAGGATCGGCGAGGGCAAAGTGAACCTCAACTGCACAGTGGAGCTGATGGACGAAGTGATCACAGAAGCGCTTCAGCACATAAACAGAAAGAGCAAAGAGCATATGATCCGTGTAAGCAGTACGGAGGACTTTATCTTTGCCAGGATCGATGCGAGGCTGATCGTTCAGGTGATCATCAATATTGTTGACAACGCCATCAAATATACGCAGCCCGGCTCGCAGATCAATATTGAGACCAGTCAGAAGGGCCATATGGTAGAGGTGGCGATATCCGATAACGGACCGGGCATACCGGATGACCAGAAAGCGCATGTGTTCGATATGTTTTACAGCGGGGCAAATAAAGTCGCGGACAGCCGCAGAAGTCTGGGGTTGGGGCTTTCTCTGTGCAGATCCATTATCACGGTTCACGGAGGGACGATTTCCGTATCGGACAATCACCCCGAGGGAACGGTATTTCTGTTCACATTACCGGCAGGGGAGGTAGATTTGCATGAATAAACCATTGATTCTGATCGTAGAAGACGACGCGCCTGTGCGCAATCTGATGACAACGACCATGAAGGCGAATGATTACCGGTATCTGACAGCGGCAAACGGGGAAACGGCTATTTTGGAGGCGTCCTCGCACAATCCGGACATTGTCCTTCTGGACCTCGGGCTGCCGGATATGGACGGAATACAGGTGATCCGGAGGATCCGTTCGTGGTCGAACATGCCGGTTATCGTGATCAGTGCACGAAGTGAGGATGCGGATAAAATAGAAGCTCTGGACGCAGGGGCGGACGATTATCTGACAAAACCGTTTTCTGTGGAAGAACTGCTGGCGCGGCTGCGCGTCACCCAGCGGAGGCTTTCTTATATGAGCTCCGAGATGAAGACAGAGAGTTCCGTGTTTGTCAACGGGAAGCTGCGGATTGATTATGCCGGAGGCTGTGCATATCTGGATGAAAAAGAGCTGCACCTGACTCCGATCGAGTATAAGATGCTGTGCCTGCTGTCGAGAAATGTGGGAAAAGTGCTGACACATAAGTTTATCACCCAGAGCATATGGGGAAGAAGCTGGGAAAATGATGTGGCGTCCCTGCGGGTTTTTATGGCAACGCTGCGTAAAAAGCTGGAGACGGAGCCGGATTCTCCCCAGTACATCCAGACGCATATCGGCGTGGGATACCGGATGATGAAGGTAGAATAACAACGAAAACAGGGAGAAAAGAGTATGATAGAGCTGCTGAAGGTACTGCTGGAATATATTGTAGAATGCGGGATCCTGATCTTTGAATACATCGGAGTGGGAATCATTATCTGTACCAGTCTTGTAAGTCTGTACAAATATGTGATGCGAAAGCCCGATACGAGGATCTATCTCGCCAAGGGCCTTGCAATGGGCCTTGAATTTAAACTTGGAAGCGAGATCCTGCGAACCGTTGTGGTGCGGGAATGGAAGGAGATCGCGATCGTGGCAGGCATCATAGCCCTGCGCGCGGCGCTTACATTTTTGATACACTGGGAGATCAAAGAGGAAGAAAAAGAAGAAAAGAATTAAGCGAAAAAACAAGAGGGAACCTCACCGGGAGGAACCCTCTTTTGTTTTAGTATTTGTCAGGATTTGTGATCACTTTAATAAAGAAAAGCACCAGCAGCATCAACCCGATACCGATCGGCAGCGATACCAATGCGCTGCGTGAAAGTCCGGCGATCAGGTATGTGACAAAGGAGACTGCCGCAACCAGAACCGCGTAGGGAAGCTGCGTGGAAACGTGGTTTACATGTTCGCACTGCGCGCCGGCCGACGCCATGATCGTTGTGTCGGAGATCGGAGAACAGTGGTCGCCGCAGACAGCGCCTGCCATACATGCGGAGATGGCGATGATCATAAGCTGCGGGTCTTTTTCAAATACATGTACAACGATCGGGATCAGGATACCGAAGGTTCCCCATGATGTCCCTGTGGCGAAAGCAAGGAAGCAGCCAACAAGGAAGATGAGCGCCGGAAGCAGCTTTACAAAGTTTTCTGCGCTGTTGTTTACGATATCCGCTACATATGTGGCAGCGCCGAGGCTGTCGGTCATTGCCTTCAGTGTCCATGCAAAAGTCAGGATCAGGATAGCCGGAACCATGGCCTTAAATCCTTCCGGCAGGCAGGCCATACAGTCAGAGAATTTCATAACGTGGCGCACCTGATAGAAGATAATGGTGATGATCAGGCCGAAAAAGCTTCCCAGCGTAAGGCCGAGAGAGGCGTCGCTGTTCGAGAAGGATGTGACAAAATCCGTGCCCGAGAAGAAACCTCCGGTGTAGATCATGCCGATGACACAGCAGACGATCAGGGAAAGGATCGGTACAAGAAGGTCTGCAACCGTGCCTTTTGTCTCGGCAAGGTCTTCCGTCGCCTCGCCGTAAGGACGGCCGGGAGTGGTGAACAGGTCGCCGTTTACCGCGTTGTCCTCATGCTTTTTCATCGGGCCGAAATCCGCTTTCATCACCGTTAGGCCGATCATCATGACGATGGTGAGGATTGCGTAAAAGTTATACGGGATCGCACGGATAAAAACGGAGAAGCCGTTTTCTCCGGGAACAAAGCCTGTTACAGCGGCAGCCCATGAAGAGATCGGGGCGATGATGCAGACAGGCGCTGCGGTAGCGTCGATCAGGTACGCCAGCTTTGCACGGGACACATTAAACTTGTCTGTGACGGGGCGCATAACGCTGCCGACTGTCAGACAGTTGAAATAATCGTCAATAAAGATCAGAACGCCGAGAAGGACGGTCGCAAGCTGCGCGCCTACACGGCTGTGGATGCGCTCTGCGGCAAAACGGCCGAACGCTGCGCTTCCTCCGGCCTTGTTCATCAGGCAGACAATGACGCCGAGGATGACAAGGAAAATAAGGATGCCGACGTTGTAGCTGTCGGACAGAACGCTGATAAATCCGCCCTGGAACATATGGGTGACGGCCAGCTCAAAGTTGAGCCCTGAATAGAGGATGGAGCCTACCAGGATTCCCAGAAACAGCGAACTGTAGACTTCTTTGGTGATCAGGGCAAGGGCGATGGCCACGATCGGAGGCACCAGAGCCCAGAAGGATGAGTACACAGACGGGGTATACTCAGCCGCTTCCTCCGCTGCCATTGCCAGCACCGGCATGGCGCCTGCAAACAGCAGGGCGAGAGGAAGGATAAAACGTATTCTTCTTTTGTTCATAATTTTTCTCTCCCTTTCTTTTGGCCCGCAGGGGCCTTTTTCCTGTAAATACGCGTAAAAACATCATATCACGGCAGGTCTGAAAAAGAAAGTGATATTTTGCCTTTAAGAGGGCCCTCTGTGATTAAACTTTTTGAGGGTCGTAATGAGAATATTAAATAAGTCGGCCGAAAAAGGCTATTCCTCAAAAAGCGGTGTGGAAAAATAGCGCTCCGCCGTGTCCGGAAGGACGGTTACGACCGTTTTTCCGGGACCGAGCTTTTTGGCAAGCCGCAGGGCTGCGGATACATTGGTCCCGCTGGAAATGCCGCACATAATGCCTTCCTTTGAGGCAAGGTCGCGGGCTGTCTGAAGCGCTTCCTCATCTTTTACAATACAGATATGCTGGTAAATGCTCTGATTTAATATGCCGGGGATCACACCGTCGCCGATACCCATCTGCAGGTGCGTGCCGATGGAACCGCCGGAAAGGATCGCGGCATTTTCCGGTTCAACGGCCCATATTTCGATGTCGGGATTCGCATTTTTAAGCGTTTCACCGATACCGGTGATCGTGCCGCCTGTGCCGATGCCCGAGCAGAACCCGTGTATGGGACCGTCCACCTGACTGAGGATCTCAAGGCCGGTGGCTTCGCGGTGTACCTGTGGATTTGCAGGATTTTCAAACTGCTGGGGAACGAATACGTTCGGGTCTTCTTCCGCCATGCGCAGGGCGGTATGCAGACATTTTTCGATGCACTCGCCGATGTTGTTGTCATCATGGATCAGGACAAGTTCAGCGCCGTACTGGCGGATCAGCTTCCGGCGTTCCGCACTGACAGAATCCGGCATGATGATGCGTACCCTGTAGCCCTTTACAGCGCCCACCAGCGCGAGGCCGATCCCCTGGTTCCCGCTTGTGGGTTCGACAATAACGGTATTGCTGTTTATAAGACCTTTCTCTTCGGCATCCCGGATCATATTGTAAGCCGTTCTTGTTTTAATGGAACCGCCTACGTTCAGACCTTCAAATTTGACAAGGATGCGGGCGCAGTCCTCCGGTACCATATGGTTTAACCGGATCATCGGGGTATTACCCATGGCGTCAAGTATATTTTTGTAGATCATAATCGCAATTCTCCTCTTTATAAAGTAGCACGCTTTATTATAACGCATAAATAAAAAATTTGCCATAAAGATTTGCATATTCAGTGCATGTCGTGCTAGAATGTCCGTGAAACAGGCGGGAGGCGAGGAGAGAAAATGGAACTTTGGGATATTTACGATAAAAATAAACAGAAGACGGGCCGCACCATGAAGCGCAATGACTGGTGCCTGAAAGACGATGAATATCATCTGACGGTTCTGGGCGCCGTCATGCGAAAAGACGGGAGATTCCTGATCACGAAGCGTGTGCTGACAAAAGCGTGGGCGCCGGGCTGGTGGGAGATTTCCGGGGGCGCGGCCATGGCAGGAGAGGATTCGCGCACCGCGGTCCTGCGTGAAGTGCGCGAAGAGACAGGGCTGGATGTGTCCACATGGGAGGGCGGATATATGTTCACCTATCACAGGGAAAATCCCGGCGAGGGAGATAATTATTTCGTGGACGTCTATCGTTTTGAGGGAGATTTTGAAGAAAGCGACCTGCATCTGCAGGAAGAGGAGACGGCGGGGTATATGCTGGCGTCACCGGAAGAAATAAAGCAGTTTGCAAAGCAGGGGATCTTCCTGCATTATGACAGTATCCGGAAGGTATTTGAGATATAGCGCGCCGGCACGTATCCATGTGCCAGTACGCCGGAGATGCCGGAGGCATCTGGTCATGCAACGATGTTTTGCAGCCAGATGCCCTTTTTAACCAGAATAAATCCGACAAGACATTTAAGAAGATCCATGAGCTGTACAGCCGTATAGATACCGGTAACGGGAAGCGAGGTAAAACGGCTGAGGCAAAATGCGACCGTGACGCTTACGCACCAGATAAATACGCTGTCAAATAAGAAGGTAATGATCGTTTTGCCGCCGGAGCGCAGGGTGAAATAGCATGCATGCAAAAACGCGTTCTGCGGCATAAAAATGGCTGTCAGGATAATAAGCTGCGTCGCGAGGGAACGCACCTGTCCGTCCGTGTTATAAAGACGCGGAAACAGCGGTGAAGCCAGAAGCATGACGAGAGCGACGCCCAGGCAGCAGAAAACGGAGAAGGCGATCATCTTATTGTCCGTATCACGCGCTTCGTCCAGTTTGTTCGCGCCGAGAAGATGTCCGACAACAATGGCCACCGAATCGCCGAGTGCGATAAATACGATATTGAACACGTTGTTGATGGTGTTCGATATGTTAAGGGCGGCGATCACGGACAGCCCTCGCATGGAGTAGCATTGTGTCAGCATGGCCATTCCCGAAGCCCACAGCGTTTCGTTTACCAGAAGCGGCGTGCCTTTGATCAGGATCATTTTTATAAGGCGGGCCGGAACGGCAAATGTACGGTAAAGCCCTTTGGCGAATTTGTTCTGCTCTGTGTGCGTGTGGGTCCAGATAACAATGATCAGTACCTCCACATAGCGGGAGAGAACCGTAGCGATCGCCGCGCCCTGGACGCCGAGTCTCGGAAAGCCGAATTTACCGTAGATCAGGATATAATTAAAGGTAAGGTTAACCAGAACGGAGGCAATACCGGCTTTCATGGGAAGCACGGTTTCGCCGCATTCGCGCAGGGTGCTGGAATATGTCTGGCTGATCATAAAGGCCGGCAGCCCGACCAGCATGATCGCGAGATACTGTTTCCCGTATTTTAAGATCGCCTGTGCATCTCCGGAATTTCCGCCGCCTTTTAAGTACATCTCGATCAGCGGTGTGCCGGAGGTGATAAACAGCATAATGGTCGCCGCGGTCAGCAGGACAACCATCCAGATCTTAAAGCGGAAGGTTTTTCGCACGCCCTCTGTGTCGCCGTGGCCGAAATACTGTGCGGTAAAAATGCCGGCGCCGGATACGCCGCCGAAGATGGCGAGGTTATAGACAAAAATAAGCTGGTTAACAATAGACGCACCGGACATTTCTTCTGTCCCGATGCGTCCGATCATGATGTTATCCAGAAGGCTTACAAAATTTGTAATGCCGTTCTGGATCATAATGGGTACTGCGATCGCCAGAACCATTTTATAGAAGTTTTTATCCCCGATAAAACGGTCGCGGAGACGCAGTTTTGTTGTTGTGGTACGCATAATAATCCTTTCGTTATAATGTCAGCGCTTTTTCTTTGCCACAGAGCAGTAGAGCACAAAGCTCAGAAATGCAATGGCGGCGGCCATCCATGCCAGAAATACGGGACGGCTGCAGGTAATGAATTTATCGTAGTAACCCTTTAAATAGATGACGATAATGATGAGCGGGATGCCATAGGACACATACGGTTTCAGGAAAGCGGGAAGTTTCAGGCCGCTTCCGCAGTTTGCTTCCTCAAGAAAGGCATTCCAGCCCCAGCCGTTTTTCCTCGAGCAGAAAAGCACGTAGCTTAAGCTGCCGAGCGGAAGCAGGTTGTTGGAGACGATAAAGTCTTCGAGGTCCATGATCGTGCTTCCTTCCCCGAGAGGCGCAAAGCCGGAGAGCACATTAAAGCCGAATACGCAGGGCATACTGAGTAAAATGATGGCCGCGGCACAGATGAGCACGCTTTTTTTGCGGCTCCAGCCGAACAGATCGATATTGAATGCGATCAGGTTTTCAAAAACGGCGATGATCGTGGAAAGCGCCGCAAAGGTCAGGAATAAGAAAAACAGGAAACTCCAGAAATTTCCTCCTGCCATCTGGGCGAAAATATTCGGCAGCGTGATGAAGATCAGGCTTGGGCCGGCGCCCGGTTCAATTCCGTAGGCAAAACATGCCGGGATCACAATAAAGCCTGCGATCAGCGCAACAAATGTATCAAGGATCGTAATGTTGACAGCCTCTCCCGTGAGACTGCGCGTTCTGCCAAGATAACTTCCGAAGATCAGCATGGCGCCGATTCCGATGGAAAGCGTAAAAAACGCCTGGCTGAGCGCGGCGAAAATAGCGTTTCCGACGCCGCTGTCCATTATTTTCCCGAAATCGGGAACCAGATAAAAGCGGATGCCTTCCACAGCGCCCTTCATGGTGACAGAGCGGACAGCCAGCACCAGCATGATCACGAACAGCGCGGTCATCATCACGGTCGTAATGCGCTCGATACCGTTTTTAAGGCCAAGGATACAGACAGCAAAACCGATGATGCAGATCAGCACGGTCCAGAAGACCATTTCCGGGACATTGGCCAGCATTTCGTTAAAGGCAGCGGAAACCGTGTCGGTCGAAGCGCCCGCAAATTTTCCGGTAAGGCTTTTGAAGCAGTAATTGAGAAGCCAGCCGCCGACGGTCGTATAAAACATCATAAGCATGTAGCAGCCGATGATGCCTATGTATTTCAGGTGGTGCCATGACGTTCCCCGCGGTTCGAGCACATCAAAACTTTTGGCAACGCTGCTGCGGCTCCTGCGGCCCACTGCAAATTCGCAGACCATAACAGGAACGCCGAGGATAACAAGAAACAGCAGGTAGATCAAAATAAAAGCGGCTCCGCCGTATGCACCGCATATATATGGAAATTTCCATACGTTTCCAATTCCAATGGCACAGCCGGCCGAGACAAGGATAAAACCAAGGCGGGAACCAAAAGATTCTCTTTTCATAACTTATACCTCCACATAGACATGTAAATGTATTATAATGAAAAAAGGTATACTTGTAAAGTGCGAAATGCTTTACAAAACGGTACCATGACAGGGAGGAAAAATATAATGGACAATTTGACCGGAAAGAAGATTACGGCAGTGATACTCGGAAATGTTATTCTGGGGGTGGGAGTCGCCCTTCTGAGGTTTTCGCAGATGGGAAACGATCCGTTCTGTGCGGCCAATATGGCACTGAGCGACGGATTCGGCGTGGGACTTGGAGTGTTTCAGATGTCGGTGAGCATAATCCTGTTTCTCTTCCAGCTTGTGTGGGGAAGAAAGTACATCGGGATCGGAACGCTTGTCAATCTGTTCCTGCTCGGCTACATAATAGAATATGCAGGAAAAGGAATCGAAGCGGTGGCGGGAAGCGGACAGAACTTTGCGCTCTGGCAGGAGCTTCTGATCATGGCGGCTGCCATGGTGATCCTGTCCTTTGGCCTTGCCATGTACCAGACGGCGGATATGGGAGTCTCGCCTTATGATTATCTGGCGCTCGGAATGACGGATCATCTGCCGACGCCCTATTTTGCAAACCGTATCATCACGGACGGCGTCTGTGTGCTGGTGATCCTCGCCTCGGTCTTTGTTGGATTCATCGGCTGGGATATGAGCCATCTGGGTATCGGTACGGTCATCACGGTATTCTGTCTGGGGCCGCTTATTCAGATCTTTTCCGGATGGAACGCAAAGTGGATTACTGCTCAGCCACGCAGTACGCATACAAAAAGCTGAGTGCAAATTTACAGGAAATAAAAGTCATCCCCCTTTATCGGACAAACAATGTATTAAACTACAGAAAAAGTCCGACAGGAGGGTTCAACAATGACAAATGAAGAGATCAGATTATACAACTGCATGGCAACGGGATTTACATTTTTGATGATGGTTATCAGCGCCGTACTCGCATTTGGCTGAAAAGGAATGAGAAAATGCCGAAATCTTATAATCAGAAAGCAAAGCTTCTATATATATTGAAGGAATTACAGGAAAAAACGGATGAGGACCACACGCTGAGTGTGGCGCAGCTTGTGGATATGCTCAAGGCAAATGGCATAAAGGCGGAGCGCAAAAGCATATATGATGATATCGAGGCGCTGCGCATGGCCGGTTTTGATATAGAGAACCGGAGGGAAAAGCCCGCCGGATATTATCTGGCGACAAGGGATTTTGAGCTTGCGGAGCTCAAACTGCTGGTGGATTCCGTGCAGTCGGCAAAGTTTATAACCCGGCGGAAATCCATGGAGCTTATCAGGAAGCTTGAAAATCTTACCAGCAGATATGAGGCCCAGCAGCTCCAGAGAAATGTGTTTGTCACAAACCGTATCAAGACCATGAATGAAAGCATCTATTATAGTGTGGACGCCATTCATTCGGCTATCTCGGCAAATGCCAGGATCCGTTTTCAGTATTTTGAGTGGACCGTGGAGAAAGAGACAAAACTGAGAAAAGGCGGGGAATTTTACGAGGTCAGCCCGTGGGGCCTTACATGGGACGACGAGAATTATTATCTGATCGCATACGACGGGCAGGCGGGGATCATCAAGCATTACCGCGTGGATAAAATGCTGAAGCTGACGGTTATGGAAGGAACTGCAAGGGAAGGAAAGGAGCAGTTCAGCAATCTGGACACGGCGGTGCTTGCCAGAAAGACCTTCGGCATGTTCGGCGGGCGGGAGGATATGGTCAGACTGCTCTGTGTCAATTCCATGGCGGGCGTGATGATCGACCGTTTCGGAAAAGAAGTCATGATGCGCAGGCTGAGCGATACGCATTTTGCCGCTTCTGTGCGCGTAAATGTAAGTCCGCAGTTTTTCGGCTGGGTATTCGGGCTTGGCAGCGGGGTGAAAATAGAGGGGCCTGACTGGGTCAGGGATGAATTTTGCAGATATGCCGGGGAGGTCATGGAAAACTACCGCTGACAGGGGGCGGACGGCGCGGGGAAGATGAAACGGTGCGCCGTATGTTTCTATTAAGTTGTATGTACATGAAACGGAGGAGCTTATGACACAGACAGAAAAGCAGAAAATGCTGGCTGAGGCGCCGGTTCCGGGGCTGATCGCGAGACTGGCCATACCGACGATCATCAGTATGCTGATCACATCTTTTTATAATATGGCGGATACTTATTTTGTGGGAAAGATCGGTACCAGCGCTACTGCGGCGGTAGGAGTGGTCTTTCCCCTGATGTCAGTCATACAGGCGCTCGGGTTTTTCTTCGGTCATGGCGCAGGCAATTCCGTATCGAGAAAGCTCGGTGCGGGACAGGGCGAGGATGCGGAAAAGCTGGCTTCCTGCGGCTTTTATTCGGCGTTTATATGCGGCGCGCTGATCCTTGTGCTGGGAACCCTGTTCTTAAAACCGCTTGCAGGGGCGCTGGGCTCTACCGAAACGATCCTTCCTTATACAGAAAAGTATCTGGGGATCATACTGATCGGGGCGCCTTATATGACGGCGGCCATGGTATTAAATAATCTTCTGCGCTTTCAGGGAAGCGCTTTTTATGCTATGATAGGAATAACATCCGGTGCGGTACTGAATATTATCCTGGACCCGGTTTTCATTTTTGTGTTTGATATGGGAATTTCCGGTGCGGCATGGGCGACGATCTTAAGCCAGCTTGTATCCTTTGTGCTTTTGGCTGCAGGAATGAAAAGAGCGGGATGTATTCCGGTAAAGCTGCGCAATATGAGATATCTGCCGCAGACGATACGCACGATTTTCGGGGGCGGACTGCCTTCTCTTTGCAGACAGGGCCTGTCGAGCCTTGCGACGGTGGCCTTAAATCTTGCGGCGAAGCCTTACGGGGATGCTGCTATCGCGGCTATGTCTATCGTGATGCGGATCGCGTTTTTTGCCGGAGCCGTTGTGATCGGGTTCGGACAGGGATTTCAGCCTGTCTGCGGTTTTAATTACGGCGCGGGGAATAAGAAACGCGTGATGGAGGCTTTCTGGTTCTGTGTCAGGATATCAGCGGTCGTGCTGACTGTGCTTGCGGCGGTGGGATTCGTCTTCTCCCCGCAGCTTGTGGCGGTTTTCCGCAGGAACGATGCGGATGTGATCAGGATCGG
>Ga0129309_1000542_pt1 | contig 27811 bp, 28 predicted proteins | sample L1105metagenome_FD_94439 | JGI IMG/M metagenome (GOLD analysis project Ga0129309, IMG submission 94439) | Ring-tailed lemur group fecal microbial communities from Wisconsin, USA - L1105 metagenome | ecosystem: Host-associated > Mammals > Digestive system > Large intestine > Fecal | place: USA...
AATCGTGTTTCTCCAAACCATGCACCCAGTTCATGAAACAGTAGGTGTTTTCACTGTTCCAGACCAAACCGCACGGAACAGTGAAGTGGGATATATGCCTATATGGACAGAGTATCGCACCAACGAAATTAAAACGATTTTGGAGAAAGCGGATTTTTCACTGTTCGGTGCATCTGCTCCATTTTGGGGAGTAGCCATTGCACCGAACTACAAATCAAAATTATGGAGGAATTTTCAATATGAATGTACGCAATGAAATCAAGGCACAGATCATCCGTGTCGGAATGACTATGCAGGAAGTGGTTGATCTGCTCTCGGACGAATACGGTTGGAGCGACAGCGTTTCCAACCTGTCCGCAAAATTGCAGCGGGAAAGCATCCGATACAAGGAAGTATTGGAGCTTGCCGATGTGCTTGGCTACGACATCGTATGGCAGAAAAGACGGGAGAAGTGATGCCCCGGCAACAGCCCCTCGCATCTCCCGTCCCCATAGGTGCACCGCAGTGCTGCCTATGGACAGGCAGTGAAAGATACGGTTTTCGCTGCCGCCGTCTGCAAGAAATGTTCCGCAGAACAGCTTCATGCAGACGGGCTGACCATGGGAAAAGGCGCAGACATTTTCGCCTTGGTCAGCAGAGGTCGCCGCAGCGACCGCATACCCCCTCCGGAGGAGCCCTCGGAGAGCCCACGGCACTTTGCAGCCAGTATGGATGAAAGTGTAATAGTGGGTTATTACACTTTGAAAAAGTGCCTCTCCGTAGCTCCCCGCTGTCTGCAAATCCCAAAGAAAGGAAGAAAATCTATGGCAAGAAATGATGGAATTGACCGTACCTTAGCCAGAAATCAAGACTTGGAAACCTCGGATGATGTGGCTAAGGTACAGGAACACAATGAGCGTAAAAAAGACCGTTATTCCAATGTGGACATCGTGCCGGAACGCACTCCGCTGAATGTTCACTTCAAAGCCCCCACCGATGATTATGTAAAAATGTTTGAGCAGATGGAACAGGACAAGGTGATCTCCACAAGAGGTCTGAAACCGGATGCCGTCAAATACGGTGAGTTGATCTTCGATGTGAACTCCGCATATTTTTATAACCACGGCGGCTATGAATTTGCAAAACAGTTTTATGCCGATGCCTATAAAGCCGCCGTAGAGATCGTAGGCGGTGAGCAGTATATCCTCTCCGCTGTGATGCACGCCGATGAACGCAACCGGGCAATGTCTGAAGCACTGGGCGAGGATGTGTACCACTATCACCTTCATGTGGTTTATATCCCGGTGGTGGAAAAGCAAATCCTGTGGTCGAAGCGGTGCAAGGATGAATCCCTCCGGGGAACGGTAAAGGAAACGATCATGCAGGTCAGCCGCAGCAAGAAATGGGAGTCTAAGCCCGTTCTTGATGAAAACGGAAATCCCATGTTGAACGCAAAAGGGAAAAAGATTTTGAAGTCGTCCTACAGTGTGTTGCAGGATGACTTTTTTCATTTCATGCGAGCTGCCGGATATACCGATGTGGAGCGTGGAGAGCGTGGAAGCACCGAGGAACATCTGACGGTGACGCAGTTTAAGGTGCAGGCAGAACAGCAGCGTTTGGAAGCTGTGACCGGACAGGTGGCACAGGCCGAGCAGAGTTTGGAGGACGCCAAAGCTGCCACGGAAAAGCAGAAAAAGAAACTGGAAGCTCTGAAAAAGGAAACGCAGGCTGCCAACTCTGTTGCTATGACCGCACATGAGATTGAGTCGATGGGTAAGAAAAATCCCATCACCGGAAATATCACGCTGTCAGCGGATGAGTGCCGTACCCTAAAAGATTATGCGGTCAGCAGCTTTGCGGAAAAGTCTGAGAAGCTGAAATACAAGCAGAAATTTGAGAAGGCAGAGAAAAGCGCAAAGATCTGGAAAGACCGTTATGAAAAACTGGATAAAGACCATGAGGAACTGAAACAGAAAGTCCAGCCTTTCCTGGATGCGATTGAGATTGCATCTGAAAAGGTCTGGGCTTTTATCAATGCCATCCTCGCCAGAGGAAAGGAACTGTATGAACACAAACACCCTGCCCGGAAGCGTGGACAGGATATGGAAATTTAATGGAGGTAACTGCTTATTGAAGAAATATTATGAGGATGCAAAGTATAATGCGGCATTTGTCCGCTGTGTGGATGTTATGAGCCAGATGCTCCAAAAATATGGACATCAGGTTTTGGATAAATTGGAGCAGGATGCACCGCAGAAAGTGGAGCATTCCGAGGAAAGTAATCAAGCGCAGCCTTTGACGAATAAGGCTGCGTAAAAATTTACAATTTACACGTTGCGTATTCGCTGTGGCTATGCTATAATGATTACGCAACGTGTATTTTTGTTTTTTATGGAGAAAAGACAGATGGATTGTAAGAACAGAATTATCAAGTTGCGGGAAAGTACAGGACTGAACCGGAAAGATTTTTGCAAGCTCGTCCATATCCCTTACCGGACTATGACCGAGTGGGAATTGGATAACCGCCATGCACCGGATTATGTGCTGTGGCTTTTGGAGTATTATATCCGCAACGAAGGACTTATGGTAAAAGAAATGAACGAGGGAGGTGGCGATTCTGAAAAAGAAACAACTTAAATGCTATCTTTATACAAGAGTGTCCACCTCTATGCAGGTTGACGGATACAGCTTGGATGCCCAGCGTGACAAGTTAAGAAAGTATGCGGCATACGAAGATATGGTTATTGCCGGGGAGTATTCTGACGAGGGCTTTTCCGGAAAGAACATCCAAGGACGGCAGGACTTTCAACGGATGCTGAATGACATTCAGGACTGCAAAGACGGCGTATCTTATGTGCTGGTCTTTAAGCTCTCCCGATTTGGCAGAAATGCGGCGGACGTTCTGAACTCTTTGCAGCTCATGCAGGATTTCGGTGTCAATCTGATCTGCGTGGAGGATGGCATTGATAGTTCCAAGGATGCCGGAAAGCTGATGATTTCTGTGCTGTCTGCGGTGGCAGAAATCGAGCGTGAGAATATCCGAACTCAGACCATGGCAGGACGGGAGCAAAAGGCTCGTGAGGGCAAGTGGAATGGTGGTTTTGCCCCTTATGGCTATAGTCTGGAAAACGGTGATCTTGTCATTGCAGAGGATGAAGTGGAAGTAATCCGTGTCATTTATGACCGCTACATTCACACCAACGAGGGCGTTGCCGGAGTTGCAAAATATTTGAATCGTAATGGCTTTGTCAAGAAGCTACGGCAGAACAATACTATTCCCGGATTTTCAAGGAGCTTCGTGCAGGATGTACTGGACAATCCTGTTTACATGGGTAAGATAGCCTATGGCAGACGCAGGACGGAAAAGAAACAGGGTACAAGAAACGAGATGCACGTGGTTGAGCAGTCAGAGTTCCCTATTTATGACGGGCAGCACGAAGCCATCATTTCCGAAGAAGATTGGTATCTGGCACAGGAAAAGCGCAAGATCAATTCCTTTAAGCGGGAAAAGGTCAACAACCCAGACCATGCACACATCCTGTCCGGTATTCTGAAATGTCCATGCTGCGGAAAGAGTATGTATGGCAATATCGCCAAGGCTCACAGCAAGGACAAGAAAACAAGATATTATTACTACTGTAAAAACACAGTAACACCAACCGGGCATGAGTGCAGCTTCCGACTGAATATCGAGCAGACGGAAATCAATAAGTTTGTGGCAAAGATTATATCCGCTATGGTCAACAATCCTCGGTTTGTAGAAGCGATTCAGGCGAAAATCGGCTCGGCAGTTGATACAGAGGATATGGAAAAGCAGATCGCCGTTCTGCAAGGTCAGTTAAAGCAAGCCTTTGGAACGAAAAGCCGCTTGGAGCGTCAGATGGACACCTTGGACATCAACGATGCCCACTATGACAGAAAGATTTTGGACTTGCAGCGCCGCTATGATGAGCAGTATGATACCATAGAGGATATCGAAGTTCAGATTGGCGAATTGCAAAGCCAAATCCGCAGCATTCAGCAGGAGAAAATCTCCGGCGACAATATCTATCGGCTCTTACTGGCATTTGATGAAGTCTACCATTCCGCAACGGAAGCGGAACAGAAAGAGTTTATGAAAGCCTTTATCGAGCGAATTGAAATGTTCCCGGAGAAAAGGAAAGACGGAAGCTGGATAAAGAAGATCGTATTCAATTTCCCTGTGCCTGTTGATGGCGAGGAAGTGAAAGAACTTCCCTTGGAAACTGAAACAACCGTCGAGTGCGTAGTCTTGATGTCAAAAGTACAGAAGTAAATACCGAAAAAGGCTTGAAAACAAGGCATTTCCGAGAGTTGGGATTTCTTTTCCGGCTCTCGGATTTTTCGTTTTGGGGTGCTTGCAGTCGAGAGAAACCGAGGGTTGAGTTGACAGGTTGAAAATGGGCAAGGTTGAGTTGATAAGATGATTTTGTGTAAGGTTGAGTGGATAGGGATATTGAAATAGCCAGTCGAGATTGATTCCCGGCTGGCTTTTAACTTATTTCTCTTCTAATTTTTTGAGTGTAGTACCATCAGCATTACACCATGTAGCGTTTCCGCTGAGACTGGCACCGCCGATAAATGATGCAGCAGAAGAGGGGCTTGTAAAAAGTATATCTTCCATCAGGCAGTAGTTTGCATCGATTTTATCTGCGTATTTTTCACGGTTGCGTAATGTGGGGTCGGGGCAACTTTTGGTTAGTTTTGCGGCGATTTGACTACCCTTAAATACTACAAACCCTTCTGTTGTTCTTCGTCCCGTGGCTTTTACTCCGGAATGGTCAAAGTACAAAATTTCATCAGATGTATCGGAATTCAAGGCTAACGGAACATCAGCATCGGAAACTGTTGCTGGGATGATAATAGGCACGAATACCTTGTGTCCAAGAGTTCCCATGATAATTTTTGCGTTATCAATAAACTCTTCGAGTTCGCTTTCCTTTTCTTCTGTGATATTGCCTGGCGTAGGGTCATTTCCGTTTTTTACAACATAGCGTTTGGCCTGTGTAGTCAATCCGCAGAAACGATTTTCAAGATAGCTTATTTCGGTGGGACCGAAGGAGTTGTTAGATGTTGTAAATACAATTGCTTCTGTCCAGTAGTCTTTTTCCGGATTACGTTTGTGTTCTTGTAATCGGTTTAAAATACCTTCGCCGTTCTTCCTTGCTCCGGCTTGACCAATATATACCACATCCTTGTCGGTATCTTCGGTTTTGCCAAAGAGGAAGTAAACACCGCTTTGCTTAAGGTCGTCTCTCTCTTTGCATCTGTCTAATTCTGTCCTTGGAATTTTATAAGCAACGCCTGTCCAATTAGCAAGCGTACATTTCATGCGTCCATTTGCATCTCCGTCCATAAGGAAGAGATTTATACTTTTTCCACGTGCCATTGCAAGTGCCTCCTTCTTATAATCTTTGCTGCGTTCCTAAGAGAGGTACATTTACTTTTCGTAGGAATTCGTTGCATTCATCGATGTCCTTGCCATAAAAGGCAGTAAATAAATATTTGTATGCTTCATGTTCACGGTCGCCCTTAATAAATGTCATGCCGCCAAGACTCAACACTTCTTCCATTTCAGATACATCTAAACATAATCCGACACCCATTGCAACCAAAGGACGCATTGTGAATTTATGGGTGCCACCCTGGACACGAGAGAAATTCATTTTATCGAGTTTGGTTTTTTCTTCAAAGGTAGTTTCATACCAATGCTCATCGTCCATGCGTTGCTTCATCCACATCGCCGGAGTAATAGCGGTTGCTTGGCTGCGTTTGAGTTTCTTTTCAAAATCCTTTGATTTGTTGAAAAGTTCGGTGTTTTGAGTGTTTGCCTCAAAGGTTGATTCTTCACGGAAAATACTGTCGGAACGATACATGATGCTTGGAAGTCTGTGCATCAATCCGTCTGGCACCAAGCGTACAGAAAAATCAAGGGCACATTCTGTGAGATGTTTTTTCGCATATTCCGTTAGTGTTTTTTCGCCGGAGGCATTGGTCTGCAAGTACTTAGAATCATTTAAAACAAAATAGCCATCAGCGAAATGAAATGCACCTGTATCTAAAGCTGCCTTAAGTAGGTCATTTGAGAAGTACAGTTCAAAGGCCTGGATACGAGTAATAGGTCTGAGATGATATTTTGCGGTCGAACCTTTTTTATTACTCCGAGGTGTTCTTTCGTTGCCTGTGGTATCAGTGCCGCAGTATTCTTCGGCTTCTTGATAGCCTAACTCAAGCATTCTTATTGCAGCAGATTGCTTGGACACAGCGAAAAAATCAGAAACGACATCAATAACATTTGAGGTAACCGATAATTTGGTCAGCCCATTGCTGCCACAGAGCAGTTTGTAGGTTTCATCAACTTTTCTTCTAAAGGCATTACGAGGCATCAAAATTTTAGGAGCGATGGTCTTTGCCTGCCATTCCATTTTATCCTCGTCAGACCATTGCCCACCGAGAAGACTTCCGAAGTGCGAAGTGCGATTATTACAACGGAACGCAAATTCAGTACCATTTTCATGAGTGCGTTTAAAGTTGAAATAATTACGATGTCGCCACCAATGAAAACATTCATGGGCTATCAAAGTTGTTTCCGCCACCACCAGGATTGAGTTCCTTAATCAAGTAGGAGAGGAAGTTATATCTCTTATGGAATTCGAGATTTTCATAAGCCGTAGCTTGGATAAGGAAACAATAACCCTTTAAGAAACGGCGAATAGTAATCTTGATTTCCATCTGCTCCAGTTCAGGACGCTTTGTAATCAGCTTTAATGCACTGTCGAGCAATGCCCACATACGCTGCTTGTCCTTGGAAGTACGGTTTTCCTTATACAGATAAGTGTTAAATTCGTCAATATCGTCTGCATCCAAGAATTCGTAGGCATCAATCTCACGGTCGAGGTCACGAATGTCGGATGGCGAAATGGTCTCGAATAAAACGGTATCCTTGTAGTAAGGTTCAAAAGCTGCCTTGATATCATCGTAGCTGTTTTTGAAGTCCAGGACAAAAGTGGTTTTATCATAAGGAGGGCAAATTCTGTTCAAGCGAGAGAGTGTCTGTACTGCCTGTACACCACGCAAACGCTTGTCAACATACATTGCCACCAATTTCGGTTGGTCAAAGCCAGTCTGATATTTATCGGCAACGATAAGTACCTGGTAGCAACTGCGGTCAAATTCATATCGCAGTTCTTCTTCCTTAAAGCCGTTCATAACAGGCTCGGTGTATTCGGTATCGTTCAGTTTTACTTTGCCGGAAAAGGCCACAAGTGCTTTGATTCCGGAATAACCCTTTGCCTGGATATAATTCTCAAACTCTTGTCTGTATTTAACGGCAGCAGGACGGGAAGAAGTAATTACCATCGCCTTTGCTTTTCCACCAAGACAACCCGCAACATTGGCTCTGAAATGTTCGATGATGATTTCAACCTTTTGTGCAATGTTGGTATCATGCAAATCGATGAATCGAGCCATTTTGCGTTTGGCTGCAATGGATTGAAGTTCAGGGTCACCTTCGATAGCCTTGTTGATGTGGCAGTAGGTTTTCCAGGTAACATAGTTGTCCAGAACATTCAGTATGTATCCTTCTTCAATAAAGGATTATGCAGTCAGTAGCTTCGCAGAGAAAGCGGAAAAGCTGAAATACAAGCAAAAATACGAACAGGCAGAAAAGAGTGCATCCGTTTGGAAGCGCCGCTTTGAAGCCTTGAATGAAAAATATTTGGAACTCAAAAAGAAAGCCCAACCCTTTCTGGATGCACTGGAAATCGCATCCGAAAGAGTTCGGGCTTTTATTTCTGCCGTCCTCGCCAGAGGAAAGGAAACACGGGAACTTCAAACACCTGCCCGCAAGCGTGGACAGGATATGGAAATTTGATGGAGGGATTGCCTATTGAAGAAATATTATGAGGAAGCGAAATATAATGCGGCATTTGACCGCTGCGTGGATGTTATGACCCAGTTGCTCCAGAAATACGGGCGTCAGGTTTTGGATAAATTAGAGCAGGACGCTCCGCAAACGTTGGAGTGTTCCAAGGATGAGAAGCAAGCGCAGCCTTTAACGGATAAGGCTGCGTAAAAATTTACGATTTACACGTTGCGTATTCGATGTAGCTGTGCTATAATGATTACGCAACGTGTATTTTGTTTTTAGGGAGATAGGCAGATGGATTGTAAAAACAGAATTATAAAGTTGCGGGAAAGCACAGGACTAAACCGGAAAGACTTTTGCAAGCTCGTCAATATCCCGTACCGGACGATGACCGAATGGGAACTGGACAACCGCCATGCACCGGATTATGTGCTTAGACTTTTGGAGTATTATATCCGCAACGAGGGATTGATGGTAAAAGAAATGAGTGAAGGAGGTGGCGAATCTGAAAAAGAAACAACTTAAATGTTATCTATATACGAGAGTGTCCACCTCCATGCAGGTTGACGGATACAGCTTGGATGCCCAACGTGACAAGCTGCGGAAGTATGCGGCATACGAGGATATGATCGTTGCCGGGGAGTATTCTGACGAAGGATTTTCCGGCAAGAACATCCAAGGGCGGCAGGAGTTCCAACGGATGCTGAACGACATTCAGGACGGCAAAGACGGCGTTTCCTATGTGCTTGTCTTTAAGCTCTCCCGATTTGGCAGAAATGCAGCCGATGTTCTGAACTCTTTGCAGCTCATGCAGGATTTTGGTGTCAACCTGATCTGCGTGGAGGATGGCATTGACAGCTCCAAGGATGCCGGAAAGCTGATGATCTCTGTGCTGTCTGCGGTGGCAGAAATCGAGCGAGAGAACATCCGCACACAGACAATGGCAGGACGGGAGCAAAAAGCTCGTGAGGGCAAATGGAACGGCGGTTTCGCTCCCTATGGTTATAAACTGGAAAACGGAAATCTTGTCATTGCGGAGGATGAAGTTGAGGTAATCCGTGTCATTTATGACCGCTACATCCATACCAACGAGGGTGTTGCCGGAGTAGCCAAATATCTGAACCGCAACGGGTTTGTAAAGAAGCTGCGGCAGAATAACACCATCCCCGGATTTTCAAGAAACTTCGTGCAGGACGTACTGGACAATCCTGTTTATATGGGTAAAATTGCTTATGGCAGACGGAGAACCGAAAAGAAACAGGGTACAAGAAACGAGATGCACGTGGTCGAGCAGTCGGAGTTCCCTGTTTATGATGGTCAGCACGAAGCCATCATTTCTGAGGAAGAATGGTATCTGGCACAGGAAAAGCGCAAGATCAATTCCTTTAAGCGGGAAAAGATCAACAATCCAGATCATGCCCACATCCTGTCCGGTATCTTGAAATGCCCATGCTGCGGCAAGAGTATGTACGGTAATATTGCCAAGGCACACAGCAAGGACAAGAAAACAAGATATTATTACTACTGCAAAAATACGGTTACGCCGACAGGACATGAGTGCAGCTTCCGTCTCAATATCGAGCAGACTGAAATCAACAAATTTGTGGCGAAGGTCATTTCCGCTATGGTCAACAATCCCCGATTTGTAGAAGCAATTCAAGCGAAAATCGGAACGGCGGTTGATACAGAGGACATGGAAAAGCAGATCGCCGTCCTGCAAGGACAGCTAAAGCAAGCCTTTGGCACGAAAAGCCGTTTGGAGCGTCAGATGGATACCTTGGACATCAATGATGCCCACTATGACAGAAAGATTTTGGACTTGCAGCGTCGCTACGATGAGCAGTATGATACGATTGAGGAAATCGAAGTTCAGATTAGCGAATTGCAAAGCCGGATACGCAGCATCCAGCAGGAGAAAATCTCCGGTGACAACATTTATCGGCTCTTACTGGCATTTGATGAAGTCTACCATTCCGCAACGGAAGCGGAACAGAAAGAGTTTATGAAAGCCTTTATCGAGCGAATTGAGATGTTCCCGGAAAAGAGAAAAGACGGAAGCTGGATAAAGAAGATTGTATTCATTTTCCCTGTGCCTGTTGATGGCGAGGAAGTGAAAGAACTTCCCTTGGAAACTGAAACAACCGTCGAATGTGTCTGCCTTTTCTCCAGAACGAATTTATAATGATCAACCATGCTGTCCAAAGGGGACCTCTGGGGAATGGCCTTTTTTCTAAAAGCAGAGAAATCTTTTGATTCATTATTTAATTAAAGGAGCCGTTCATGCACACACAGAAAAATGATCAGATAATGTTTGCATTTTATCGCTGGGATGCAAAAATCAAATCCTGTAAGGAGCAGGATCTTTTCGATATTTGCCGACAATCGCAGTCGCTTATCCGGCAGCTTTTGAATTTGGTTTTTGAAATTCATCTGGTGGATCTCGACCGCACCTACCACCGGAACTTTCCCGGCGTTGATCTGGGTGAAAAGGGCGGATTCTGTGTGCAGGTTACTTCTCAGGTCAGCGTATCCAAAGTCACTCATACGCTTCGTCAATGTAAAAAATATCAGCTAGATCAGCAATATACCGGTTTAATTTTCTTTTTCCTTTCCTTTGAAAAGCCGGATTACAGTTTGAAAAAAGCAGAATTTTTGACCGAAAAAAGCTTTTCAAGCGGGATCTTTTTTCTAAATTTCCAAGACCTTTACCGACAGATTTCCGACCTAGCCTACCGGGATTCTCCCCGTTTTTCCCAAGCCCTTGATTTGCTGAATGCCTCCTTTTTGAAAGAAGAACTGACGCCTGTTACACATTCCCACTATTCATACCGCCAAATTCTTTTTGGCTCAGAAAAGCTTCTTCTCTTTTTGCTCTTGATTTCTCCTTTTCTTTTTCGTCACACCCAAACAGCTTCTTTTCTTCAACGATATTGGCCGCTTTTTTGTGCCGGATTCTCGCTGACTGCCGGTGTGGCCGCACTTTGTTGGTATAGCAATTACCGATTTCGCCAAGCAGTCCAGCTTTCTTCTTACCGTTCCATTTTGTCTGAGCAGACAGATCCATTCTCTATTCGGTGCACCCAAGATCACTTTTGGGGACGACAGCAGGTATATTTGAAAAACAACAGCGGACGAACTTTCGCCTATCTGCGCGGCTGCATTCAATTTTGGGATCGGAACACATTGGTTCATACTGTTTCTTTCGCATTGGAACAAGTGGCCCCGCGCCGGGCTATTTTGCTGGACACCCTGTATGCCAAACAAGATCCGCTTTATCTGCAAAAAATCCATTGGGATGAGATTTCGGTGGATATTCGGTTCCTTTTTGCGGACGGTTCTTCTCCAACCCGGCAAAAACAGACCGTTTACCGCTCTTACCCCACCTATTATGCGGTTTTAAATCATTTCCACTACTGGCATATTTTCAGTTGGCGGCTTCCCTTTGAAACAACGTGGTTGACACAGGAGTTCTTCTATCGGGTAAAAACAATTCTTCTTTATCGGCCCAAAATCCCCTACGCCTATGGCAAAATCCGATCAGCTATACAAGTTCGTTTCTTTTTCATTCGCATGGGGAAACGACTTTTTCTATCTGTTTTCCTTATAGCTTTGTTTGCTTTTCTGTTGCTGGGGCTGACTGGCCTTTTCCTTTTCGCAGGATTTTATGTATGCCAGATAATGGCACTTTTTCAATAAGTATGCGCTTTAAACGGACGATGCTGGATTCATCACAATAAAACAAAAAAGGAGTTTACAATGGCACGAAATCGGGACGAGCAGTTTCGGCAGTATCAGCTGGTACAACGCTGTCTGCACGGCGATGCACAGGCGAGGGACCTGCTGTATGATCTGCTCTACCGATATCTTCACAATAAACTGGCCGCTTATTTAAAAAAGCAATGTCCTTATCTGTCCGGCGACGACTTCGAAGACGTTATCTCTCTGACACTTGCCAAATGTCTAGAGGACCTTCCCCTTTTCCAAAATCGTTCCTGCCTGACCACTTGGGCTTTTCGGTATGGAATCCATTTTGCGCAGAATACCAATCGCAAAAGCCGCACTTACTACCGCCATCATCTCTATCTGGACCCATCTCGCTCTGTGTATCAAGCCGGTATGGATCCGTTGGCTTTATATATTCAAAAAGAACGAAACGAAGCTGCCGGAAAAGCTTTTCAGGGCCTGTGCGCTACTCACCGCCAGATTCTTATCTGGGTTCTGTTCCAAAACCATTCTTTTACACAGATTGCCCGCATTACGCATCACAAGCCGGAGCAGATCCGGCAGCTTTATCATTTTGCCTGCATGATGATGCGGCGAAATTTTCGCTGCTTTTATTACCATCGTCGTTTTGTATCTGCCCAGCAGAAAAAATCCAGCCAATGAAAGGATGATTTTTTGAAACTTTTATTTAAACAGCGTATGTTCTCCTGGTTTGACAGCTATGATATCTATGATGAAACCGGAACGGTTGTCTTTACCGTAAAAGGCCGCCTTTCCTGGGGACATTGCCTGGAAATCTTTGATTATGCCGGTACCCATGTGGGAACGGTCAAAGAAGAAATTCTTACCTTCCTGCCCCGCTTTGCACTATATGCTTTTGGCAATTACATTGGTGAAATAAAAAAAGAATTCACCTTTTTTAAACCGGTCTTTACTTTAAACTGTAACGATTGGACGGTGCAGGGAGACTGGTTAGAATGGGATTATCAGGTGTTGACCAGCAGCGGAGGATTGGTTATGCAGGCATCTAAAGAACTTTTTCAATGGACTGACACTTATGTCATTGATATTACACGGCAAGAAGACGCTCTTTTATCCTTAATGATTGTTCTGGCAATCGACGCAGCAAAGTGTTCGAACGGCAATTAGTTTTTTGCCTGAGTGTTCCATAAAAAGAGTAGAACTCAGAAAGGCCCCAGGAGTCAAATTTCTCCTGAGGCCTGTTAGTTAGTGATATTAAAAGGATCCCGAAATCTGAAGCAACCGCATCAGATTATCCATCGTCTTTGCCAGATCGTTTTTTGCCCGCATTTTTGCTTGCTCATACGGCACCGCCACACGGTTGATACTAAAAACCGCACTGACGCCTTCATGATAAACCTTCTCAATATCATCTCCCACATCTCCCACGACTGCAATTAGAGGAATCCCCATTTTCTTTGCGCGCCGCGCCGTACCGATCACAACCTTTCCGCGCAGAGACTGGGTGTCAAGCTTTCCTTCTCCGCTAAATATCAGATCAGCACCCTGTGCCAATTCTTCAAAATGAACGGTGTCCAACACCGCATCAATTCCCATTTGAAGCTGTGCGCCAAAGAAAGCAGCCAGCCCTCCTCCCATACCACCGGCGGCGCCGGAACCAGGCAGGTGGGCGATTTCTCTCCCCAAAGACTGTTTTACCACGCGAGCCAAGTGGGAAAGATTGCTATCCAGCCGCTGCACCATCTGGGGGTCTGCACCTTTTTGAGGACCAAATACTGCCGCCGCGCCATGGATACCGCACAAAGGATTATCAATATCGCACATGGCGATCATCTCTATCTTCCGCAAAGCGGGAAGTATTCCGCTTACATCTATCTGTGAAATCCGGTGCAGGGTTCCGCCTACCGGAATAAACGGTCGTTTGTTTTCATCTTGAAATAAAACACCCAACGCTGCGGCAGCCCCTGCTCCTCCGTCATTGGTAGCAGATCCGCCCAACCCTACTATCATCCTGGAGCAGCCGGATTCGACGGCATGGGCAATCAACTGTCCCACGCCATAGGTCGTAGTCTGATCGGGCCGTTTTCGTTTTCCAACCAGTGGAAGTCCCGCCGCTGCTGCCATCTCGATGACCGCTGTGCGGTCCGGCAAAATGCCATAAAAACCTTTTATCGGTTCAAAATATGGCCCCCTTATAGGCAATGTTATTTTTTCTCCGCCCACTGCTGCCAAAAAGGCATCTACGCTGCCCTCTCCGCCATCCGCAACCGGTACGGACAAGACCTGTGCCTGCGGAAAAAATGATAGAATCTCTTTTTTCATAATGCAGCAGATTTCTTGAGAAGACATTGTTCCTTTAAAGGAATCCGGAACCAGTACAATTTTGTTCATCAGATACTCCTTTCAATTTTGGCTAAAGCAGTATAAATCAATGCGTTCGTTTTCATGTCTTGTTTTGTTCAGCATAGCACATTCTGCTCTGAAAAAAAGAATTGCGTTTCTTTCTGTTTCTTCGAACCAGCTTGTGCTATAATAACCTCACGGCGTTGCCGGAAATCAAAGATTCCCGACGCCTGAGAGAATTACGACAAGTAAGACCTGTATATCTCTCCAAAGAGGAATTCTATTTTAATCATTGAAAGAGGCCGATCTATGCTGAAAAAAATTCTTTCTATCTTTCTCGTTCTTCTTTTTTTATCGGGTTGTAGTTTACCGTCTCTACAAACATCCGGCAGTGATGTTGACCGCACATCCTCTACAGAAAGTTTTTCCTCCACAGAATGGATAACGACAAAAGGGACAGTGGAAGATGCCTCTATGAACAGCTTGCTGATTCGCACTGAGCAGGCAGAGTATTTTCGCTTTTCCACGGAAAACGCACAAATGGAGTTTGGTGAAACCGGACTTTTGCTTGGCCAGCAGGTGGAAGTAACCTACTTGCTGTCACAGGCAGATCCGATTCCCGCTACAACTGTCCGGCTGCTGGCGGAAGAAATTTCTGCCGAGAACAAATTGTTAATAAACATTCTCCACTCCATGACATTGGAAGAAAAAGTTGCTCAGATGTTTTTTGTGCGCTGTCCGGCGGAGTACGCTGACCAAACAGTATTAAAATGGCAAATCGGCGGTTTTATCCTGTTTGGTCGGGATTTTTCCGGAAAAACGCCAGATCAGCTGCGGCAAAATATTGCCGATTATCAGCAAAATGCAAAAACCCCTCTGTTCATTGGCGCGGATGAAGAAGGCGGCGAGGTAATTCGCGCCAGCCGCCACAGCCAATTCCGTGCTGTCCCCTTTCCCTCCCCTCAGGATCTGTATGCACGGGGCGGGCTGGATTCTGTTTTAGAAGATGCCAAAGATAAGTCTTCCTTTCTACTGGATCTTGGCATTAATGTAAATCTTGCACCGGTTTGCGATGTGTCCGTTAATCCTGCCGATTATATTTACAAACGCACTTTGGGAAAAGATGCCCGCACTACTGCTTCTTACATAGAGGCAGTAGTACAGCAGATGCAGAAAAGTGGTATCGGCAGCGTGCTTAAGCATTTCCCCGGCTATGGGCCAAATGGTGATACTCATTTGGGATTTGTGCGGGATGACCGCCCGATGGAGACTTTCCTAAAAGAGGATTTTCTTCCCTTTCAGGCTGGAATTGACGCAGGTGCCCCCAGTATTTTAGTCAGTCACAACATCGTCAGCTGTATGGACAGCTCTTTGCCGGCGTCTCTCTCGCCTGTTGTCCATCAGCTGCTGCGGGAAAATTTAAAGTTTGATGGCGTGATTCTGACAGACGATCTGTCCATGAATGCCATCTGCTCTCAGTACGGTCTGGAGGAATCTGCCGTTCTGGCGGTTCAGGCGGGAAATGATATGATAATCAGCACAGATTTTGAGGCCCAGATTCCTGCGGTTCTGCAAGCCGTGCAGGACGGAACTGTTCCCCAGTCACAGATTGACAATTCCGTGCTGCGTATCCTTCGGTGGAAACAGCAGCTGGGACTATTGACGGCGGAAGGAGAAAAAATCTCTTGACAAAAATCCTCGGTCCAGGGTATCTTGGCAACAAAGAAATTCATCTGGTACTTGCTAATCTCACCAGAGCGGTCCCAGAGAAAGGCTACCTGCCCGCATATTTTTTTCAGATCCGCCGATGCCGGGATGAAACACTTTTAGGCAGCTGTACACTGAGAGTAGGAGAAACTGCTGCGATAGCATACAGCGGTCATATTGGATATGCTATTGCCCCAGAACATCGGGGGAACCGGTATGCGGCCAAAGCCTTATCCCTTTTACTGCCGCTTGGGTTTCGCTGTGGGCTGCGGCAGATTGTCATCACCTGCCAGCCGGACAACCTGGCTTCGCGCCGCACCTGCCTGCTTGCAGGCGGAGTTTTTGCTGGCATTGTGTCGGTTCCTTGTTGGCATGAAATGTATCTTACCGGACGCAAGGAGGTCTGCCGCTACCTTTTTGTGTCTTAGTAATATAAAAATACGGCAAAAGATAGATCGGAGGTTTTTTGAATGCTGGTAAGCGATATTTTTTCTTATTTGGATGAATTGGCTCCTTTTTCCTATTCTATGGATTTTGATAACAGCGGTCTCCTGATAGGAGATCCGTCGCAATCGGTCAAAAAAATTCTGGTAGCACTGGACTGCACAAAATCCGTAGTGAGCAAAGCCAGAGAGATGGGAGCCGACTTGATTGTTACCCATCATCCGGTTATCTTTGATCCGCTGAAAAACGTAATGGTCGGATCCGTCCCCCATCAGTTGATCTGCGCTGGGATTTCGATTATTTGTGCTCACACCAATTTGGATTTGGCTCGCGGCGGCGTAAACGATCAGCTTGCCCGACGGCTGGAACTCAAATGTTTGGAAGGGCTGTCTCCCATCTCCTGCACCGATCGTAATGGGAATACGGTAACCGAATATTTGGGAAGGATATCTTTTCTGCCTGAACCGCTCGAACCGAAACAGTTCGCCTGTTTTGTAAAAGAACGCTTAGGCGGAAACGTCCGGTACGTCAGCGGGAACCGTCCGGTCCACCGGGTGGCTGTCTGTGGCGGTTCCGGGGCCGACTGTCTGGCCGACGCAATCCATGTTGGCGCGGATGCGTTGGTAACTTCGGAGATAAAACATCATATTTTTCTTCTTGCGGCCCAACAAGGCATTACGTTGGTGGATGCCGGCCATTTTCATACGGAAGATGTTGTGATAGAGCCTCTTTGTCAACAGCTAAGAGCTGCTTTCCCCGAAACGGAAGTGTTGGCCTATCACTTAGATGAAATCCGCATTTTATAGGGCATAAAAAGCATTTCTGTGCGTCCGTTTTTTCTTCTTGCAGCGGTCATTCATAGCCGGCTTTGATTTGACCACCTATTTTTTAGAATCCAGGATATTAACACTCGCATTTGCAGGTACGGCAGGATTTTTCCTCTTTTCACAAAAAACCGCAGTCAATAAGACTGCGGTTTTTTAATGACTCGCAAATTAAGCTTTGTTGATTGAGCCAAACAACTCCATTTTTTCTTTTACCGTATCTTTAATTGCCTGTGTGCCAGGAGCCAGAAGCTTTCTGGGATCGAAGCCTTTGCCTTCCAGATCTTTTCCGGCCTCAATATATTTACGGGTTGCTTCAGCAAATGCCAACTGACATTCCGTGTTGACATTAATTTTGGAAACACCCAAGGAAATTGCTTTTTGAATCATATCTGCCGGAATCCCAGTACCACCGTGCAAAACCAGAGGCATACCCGGAGTTTTTTCCTGGATTTTTGCCAGCACCTCAAAATTCAAGCCTTTCCAGTTATCAGGATATTTTCCGTGAATATTACCGATACCAGCAGCCAGCATCGTAACGCCCAAATCAGCAATCATCTTGCACTCGTCTGGATCTGCAACCTCACCGCCGCCGACAACGCCATCTTCTTCGCCGCCGATAGCGCCTACTTCCGCTTCTACCGAAATTCCTTTTTCATTCGCCAGCGCAATAATCTCTTTGGTTTTTTCAATATTCTCTTCGATCGGATAATGGGAACCGTCAAACATAACAGAGGAAAATCCCGCCTCAATGACAGCTTTTGCACCCTCATAGGTGCCGTGGTCAATGTGTAGCGCAACCGGAACCGTAATCTTCATGTCTTTGAGCAAGCCGTTTACCATACCGACAACAGCATCCCAGCCGCCCATATATTTTCCCGCGCCTTCGGATACACCCAGAATGACAGGAGAATTGTTTTCCTGTGCAGTTTGTAGGATCGCTTTGGTCCATTCTAAGTTATTGATATTAAACTGACCGACGGCATATTTGCCCTCTTTCGCCTTGGTAAGCATTTCTTTTGCGGAAACCAGCATTTTAACTCCTCCTAAATTTCGCAGATTTGCTTCTTTTATTATAGTAGATTGTCTAAAAAAAAGCAAACCTTTTTCATAATTTTTACAATAATAGAATAAAAACTTTTATTGATAAAATAGAACCGACTACAGTCGCAGCCGGTTCGTCATCATTTTATGCAGCCGGACTCCCGGAAACTGCCGCTGCGTCCTGCGTAGCAACGCTTTGCGTACCTGCCGCGCCGCTTTGTTGTTCAGCTTCCCAGGTATCCAACCCTTTAATGGATAAGATATGGTAACCATCTTTTACTTTTTTCATCTGATAAATCATATACTTATCCGGCTCCGGTTCATATTTGGAGCCGCCCACAGCGGCTTCCCACAAGGTTCCCGGCGGGATATACCCTACTGTCAGCGTATACAAATCGCCTTTTTTTTCGATCTTTGTTACCTGAGGGGTATATTGGCTGGTCTGCCCCATAACCGGAACGCCATAAGTCTTGGTTTCCGGATCGTAAGGATAGGTAAAATCGAAATCTTCTATGGTTTGATGCTGCAGTTTTATTTCCGGCCCGTAAAGTTTCGCCGCATATACATCCAAATCCGAAGCGGGAACTACCAGCATAGCGCTCTCATCATAGGTGTATTTGTCTGTATTGCTCAACAAAGCACCCCACAAAGAGGACTGTAATAAAAATAATGGATCCGCATGTTCCGGCGAATCAAATTCTACCGGGTCAAACATAACCACTGGAAGCAGATAATCCTCAAATTTCGATTTTTCTTTTGTGTTATCCATAATTTGATTGGTCAGCCGAATACAAAATCCGGCTACTGAAACCAAGCCAATCACGGCCAAAACCAGAAATACTCCACCCAAAGGCAATGCATATTTGCTTCTGCGTTTATGTTTATTCAATGGGCTTTGCCTTTCCATAGCGATACCTCAACTTTCTATCAGTCCCCGTCCGGCTGCTCTGGCAAAATCTCCAACCGAATCCGACCAATCCGCTGTTCTTCTACTTGCAGAACGGTCACTTTCAGCCTGCCGCAGACAAAACTCTCCATCGGTTCCGGAATATGCTCCAGTTTCTCTAATACCCAGCCGCTGACCGAATGATAATCACTGTCGAAATTCGGAGGGGTATATCCAATTTCTTCGAACAGATCGTCCAGATCCACCTCTCCTGCCGTTTCAAAACAATTGTCATTTACGCGGGTAATGCCTTCCGGAATTTCATCACTCTCGTCATAAATTTCCCCGACCAGTTCCTCCAGAATATCTTCCATGGTCACCAGACCATAGGTTCCGCCGTAATCATCGGTTACGATTGCCATATGCTGGTTTTGTTTTTGCAGCACATTCAGTACTGCCGGAATCTTCATAGAGCGATGGACAAATACGCACTGGTGCATCAAACGGCGGACATCCAATCCCTGTTTACCATGCTGCACCATTTCATCGAACATATCACGCAGATACAAAACGCCAATGATTTTATCCACTGAATGCTCATATACAGGGATACGGGAATAATGTTCTGGCACAATCTTTTCTAAGATTTCGTCGATACTCTCATCCACATCCACGCATACCATATCCACGCGCGGAACAGCAATTTTTTCCGCAGGCGTTTCATCAAACTCCAGTGCAGACTGCACCAAAGAGCTTTCCTCTTTTCCCAAAACGCCTTCATTTTCAATGGTTTCGATAATATACTTTAACTCTTCTTCCGTAACGGAAGGCTGCTTTTTTTCTCCCTTGAACAGGTTAATAAATCCATGCTGCATTTTTAAAAACAGAAACGAAACCGGTGTCAGTACCGTAATAAAAGCCAGCAGCACACCACATACGCCCAACGCAACTTTCTCGCTGTGTTCTTTCGCAAAGGTCTTTGGCAATATTTCGCCAAAAATCAATACAACAATCGTAACCACTACGGTGGAAACCCAAGTACCTGCATTCCCCATCCAAGAGGTGAACAGCACCGCTGCGATGGAGGATATTGCAATGTTCACCAAGTTGTTGCCGATCAAAATGCTTGAAAGGGTCTTTTCGTACATTTCCGCGATTTTCAAAGCCATAGCGGCTTTTTTGTCACCTGCATCAGCATAGTTTTTCAAGCGGATGGTATTCACGGTAGCAAACGCGGTCTCTGATGCGGAAAAAAACGCCGAACCCGCCAAAAGTGCTACCAATCCTAAGTATACTTGCCATCCTATGTCTTCCAAAGTTGTACCAGCTCCATAACAAAAAATTTTCATAGGAGATCCTATGAATCGTTGTCATTATAGCAAAAACCATTCCTCAACACAAGGTTTCTCCCCTACAATTCACAATTTCCTAACTTTTTGAGATCTTTTCACCTCCTTTTTTCACTGATTCATCACATAAAAAAGACCGGCCAAAGCCGGTCTTTTCGTTTTTTTGATTATTGTGCGTCGGCAGCCTTTTTTGCTTCCAGCTTGGCCAGCGCATCTTTTCGAGACAGGTTGATTCTGCCCTGCTGATCAATTTCAGTGACCATAACCACAATTTCATCGCCGACAGAAACCACATCTTCAACCTTTTCCACCCGGTGATTTTCCAGTTTGGAAATGTGAACCAAGCCCTCTTTTCCAGGAGCGATCTCAACAAATGCCCCAAAGCTCATCAGGCGGGTTACCCTGCCTTTATAAATGGCTCCGATCTCCGGATCTTTCGCAATTAACTCTACAATATCTGCAGCGCGTTTAATGTCATCTTTATTGATGGCGGAAATAAACACCCGACCATCTTCTTCAATGTCGATTTTTACATTACATTCCGCACAGATTTTCTGGATTACTTTACCGCCCTGACCGATCACATCGCGGATTTTCTCCACGTCAATCTTCAGCGTAGTCATCTTCGGCGCAAAATCGCTGAGTTCTTCACGAGGCGCAGGGATTGCTTTGAGAATAATCTCATCCAGGATATAATCACGGGCTTTATGGGTTTTCGCAAATGCCTCTTTGATGATTTCGGGAGTCAATCCATCAATCTTCAGGTCCATCTGGATTGCAGTGATACCTTTATGGGTACCGCCCACCTTAAAGTCCATATCTCCGTAGAAATCCTCCAAGCCCTGGATATCCACCATAGTCATCCAACGGTCGCCCTCGGTGATGAGGCCGCAGGAAATACCGGCAACCGGCGCTTTAATCGGAACGCCTGCATCCATCAAAGCCAAAGTAGAGCCGCAGATAGACGCCTGAGAGGTAGAGCCATTGGAAGACAGCACCTCAGAAACCAGACGCATTGCGTACGGGAATTCCTCTTCAGATGGTAAAACCGGCTCCAAAGCCTTCTGAGCCAGAGCACCGTGACCGATCTCGCGACGGCCGGGGCCACGGCTGGGACGGGTCTCGCCAACCGAGTAGGACGGGAAATTGTAGTGATGCATATACCGACGGGTCTCTTCATTGTCAATACCGTCCAGCAGCTGCGCTTCCCGCATGGATCCCAGCGTTGCGACAGTCAGTACCTGAGTCTGTCCGCGGGTAAACATACCGGAACCATGTACCCGGGGCAGCACGCCAACTTCCGCAGCCAACGGGCGCATTTCATCTAGTTTTCTGCCATCGACTCGTTTGCCTTCATCCAGCAGCCAGCGGCGGACAATAAACTTCTGCAATTTGTAGATACACTCGTCAATCTGAGTCGCCTGATCCGGATGAGTCTCTTCAAATTTCTGGTGGATATCCTCTACAATAGGAGCCAAACGAGCTTCCCTCTCCACCTTATCATCGGTATCCAGTGCATACTTCACACGATCAATGGCATATTCTTTGATTGCCTCAAACAAATCATGATCAATTTCCTGAGATTCAAAGGTGAATTTTTCTTTTCCAATCTCTTTTTGCACATCCGAAATAAACGCCACCATTTTTTTGCACTCTTCATGTGCTTTCATAATTGCTTCGAGCATCGTGTCGTCATCCACTTCATTGGCGCCCGCTTCAATCATAACAATTTTTTCAGCAGAACCTACAACGGTAACCAGCATATCGGACACTGCACGCTGGGCTTCATCCGGACAAATAATGATCTCGCCGTCTACCAATCCAACGTTAACACCTGCTACCGGGCCATTCCACGGAATATCAGAAATGGACAGGGCAAAAGAAGTGCCGATCATACCAGCAACTTCCGGCTGGCAATCAGGGTCTACCGACATAACCGTCATTACTACCGATACATCGTTGCGCATATCTTTCGGGAACAGCGGACGGATAGGACGGTCCACCATACGGGAAGCCAAGATCGCCTTTTCAGTGGGGCGGCCTTCTCTTTTTAAGAAAGAACCGGGGATTTTTCCCACAGCGTACAATTTTTCTTCAAAATCAACAGACAACGGGAAAAAATCAATGCCGTCACGCGGCTTCTGCGAAGCCGTAACGTTGCATAGCACAGTGGTCTCGCCGTAACGTACCAAACAAGAACCGTTAGACAAGCCGCACATTTTTCCCACTTCAAAAGAAATCGGTTTTCCGGCCAAATCTGTTTTGAATACACGGTAATTTTCAAACATGTTCATGCCTCCATTTTACGTTGGCAGGCTTTAGATGGATTTAGCAATAAATCCGTTGCTCGACACCGTAAACCGCCGAACCCCCGATTCACTGCTAAAGACCTTTCTTCAGCCTCCCCAAATTTTTCAGTATATGCACTTGAAGGGCGGACGAAAACCGTCCGCCCTCCGGCATAAAAACTACTTTCTCAGACCCAGTTTCGCGACAATCGCACGATAACGCTCGATATCGGTTTTCTGCAGGTAGTTCAGCAGATTCCGTCTGTGGCCGACCATTTTTAACAGGCCGCGGCGGGAATGATGATCCTTCTGATGAATTTTCAGATGCTCGGTCAGATCGTTAATCCGTTTGGTCAAAACGGCAATCTGTACCTCCGGGGAACCGGTATCGTTTTCATGGGTTTTGTTTGCCGCAATAATTGCAGCTTTTTCTTCTTTCAACAGCATTTTCTTTCCACCTTTTCTATTTTGCCAGTATCTTAGCAAAGGGCTGTGAAAAATCCCGATCCGGGCGTTTCCCCTAAGCCAAGGTATAGCATGATTAGCCTATGTATTATACCATGGGAAAATCCTCTTGTAAAGCCTTTTTTACGATTTGATCAGCTTTTTGGGCATCTGCCGCAATTTGTGCCCGCAATGCTTCCACTGAATCAAATTTCTGTTCCGGTCTTAGAAAAGATAAAAAAGTGACCGGAATTTCTTTCCCATATAAGTCGCCGGAAAAGCCAATCAGATACGTTTCCGCCCGCGGTGCCATCCCTTTTTCAACAGTGGGGCGCACACCGATATTGGTCACACCCGCATAGGTTTTGCCATCCACTTGGGCCATCGTCGCATATACCCCAAACCGCGGCAGCACCATCTGGGGCGGGATTGGTTGATTAATAGTCGGAAACTGCAATCTGCGGCCCAGTGCCTTGCCATGCTCCACGGGAAAATCCAAAAAGTACCGCCGACCCAGCAGTTGCCGGGCCCTTTCCATTTCTCCGGCGGCAATTGCCTGACGCACCCGAGTGGAGCTGACTGCTTCCTCGCCGTCCATCACTTCCTCCAAAACCGTGCAGGATAATCCAAAGGTTTTACAGAATCGAGACAATGATTCCGCATCACAGGACGCCCCTTTTCCAAAGCGGAAATCCTGGCCGCAGCAGACTGCCGCCGCATTCATTTTTTCTTTCAGGATCTGACGAACAAACGCTTCTCCAGACAGATTCCGAAAATCGGAAAAATCAGGCGCATAAATCTGCTGGATCCCCATTTTTTTCAAAATGCGGATTTTCTGCTCCAGCGTTGTAATTTCACCAGCCCCCTGCTTTTTGGAAGGACCGCCTTCATGCATGGTAAAAGTGAAGACCGCCGGGATAAGATGTCCGTTTGCCAACGATACCGCTTTTTCGATTACGCGGCGATGTCCTTGATGCACACCGTCAAAAAAACCCAGCGCTACTGCCGTTTGCTGTTTTTCCATTTTCATCTCTCCCCTTAGGTGTGTTTTCTCTCACCCCACTGAAAAGTTAACGCCATACCAACGCAGCCCCAGCTTTTTTGCAACCTGCTGGGAAGCAATATTATCCCATGAAGTGCTGTAAAGCGGCATTCTGCCCTCTTTTCGCACCGCTCTTGCCCAAGCCATAACAGCAAGGCCGGCATAACCTCGGCCCCGATACACAAAAAGCGTCTCTAAACCAGCTTCTGCCGCCTCATTGCTGATTCGGACACTGCGGCAAATAGTTACCGCTTGTCCATTTTGAATCACTGCCGCACAGGGAAGTACATAAGAAATTTCCTGTGCAAGCCAAGAAAATGCATCCGGAAGAAACGATTGAATATTTTCCTGGTTTAAAAACACCACGTCGTCCGGCATTGGGAGTTCAGGTATCCAATAACAAGGCCCATAATCCGCCTCTTTCGCGTCGGGAAGGCGCAAGTACTCTTCTCGACATCGGGGTGAATCTGCCCAATTTAGCGGCGCCTTTTCCTGAACAGCCCATTTTGTCAGCTCCCCGATAAGGCTCTCTGTCAGATCGCTGCGGAACTGGTAGAAAATATCGCCATCCAGCGAACGAGTCAAAAACATCCGCACCGCTTTTGGAGGATTGGGCCACGGTTCGTTGACCAGCAAAAGCCTCCCGGATAAATTGAAAGTATACATCGCCCGGGCATGCCATTCCATCAGCTGCCCAGCAGTCAGATTTGTGCCGGGCAGCCACTGTATTTGTTCTTTTTGCAACCTTTTCTCCTCTGCATTGACCGATCTTAGCGCACAAACAATTTTCGAATGCGAAGTTCGCTTTGTTCTTCATATCCCAGCCCCAGGAACCGCCTGTCCGGGCCAAAAACACAGAAGTTTCCCTCCATGCCAACGCAGCCCGCTTTTAAAGATGCCAGCCGAACTCCGTTTTGGAACAATCGGGCATTCTTTGCCGTCAGCTGGATCTGTTCATAAACTGCAAAAGCAGTTTCCACCGGCAGTACCTTCTGCCCTAGCATTCCTGCATCCGCCAGCTGCTGAGCCTGTTCAATCGTGATCGCATCCTCCACCCGGTATCCGGAGGAAATCACGCGCCGCAGCCCGGTCATTACCGCGCCGCAACCCAACGCCTGCCCTACATCGTGGCAGATCGTCCTCACATAAGTGCCCTTGGAACATGACACATAAATTTTGTAAAGGTTTTCCTGCTCCCTCGCCTGCAGTAAGCGCAACTCCTGCACCGTCACTGGGCGGGGCTGGCGTTCCACCTCCACCCCTTCCCGCGCCAGATCGTAAAGCCGGCGGCCTTGCACCCAAATGGCTGAATACATAGGCGGCATCTGCAAAAAATCTCCTTTAAATTGAGACAACGCCTCTTCCACCTGCGCTGCCGTGCAGGAAACTTCCTTTTCGTCCAATACCTTTCCGGTGCAGTCCTGGGTATCGGTAGTTTGCCCCAGCCGAAACCATGCTTCATATGCCTTGGTTTGATCCGGTAAAATATCGCTGGCTTTGGTTGCCGCGCCTAAAAACAACGGCAATACACCTGTGGCCATTGGATCCAGCGTTCCGCCATGACCGACTTTGCGAGTCCTGGCAATGCCGCGAACCTTGGCAACCACGTCAAAAGAAGTAAAGCCTTCTGGCTTGTCAATCAACAGAATGCCGGACAATTCTTTGGAGGGAACATCTGTCTTCCCGTTCAAAGCCCAGCCTCCTTGCAGGCGGCCTGTGCCGCTTTAATAATCTGATCCCGGCATCGCTCCAACGACTCCGAAATAAAGCAGCCCGCTGCCCGGGCGTGCCCTCCGCCGCCAAAGGCGGAACAAATTTGGGAAGCGTCGATCTTTTCCACCGTGCGCAGAGAAACTTTAAATCCACCCGGCTTCTCCCGCAGTGTGATTCCCACCTGCACCCCCTCAATTTCGCGGGGAAGGGAAGAAAGCCCATCCAATTCCGACTCCAAAGCGCCAGTGCGGGCTAACATCTCGCTGGTCACCGCGATCAGCGCAATTTTTCCGTCCATGGCGTAGGTAAGCGAATCCAAAACCTCTCGTTCCATGGCAATCCTTCCCTTGGATTTGGTACCGAACATCCGGCGGTTGATCCGGTATGCATCCGCTCCCAAATCAATCATATCCGCCGCAACACGCAAGGTGTGGGAGGTAACGTTGGAATACTGAAAACATCCTGTGTCGGTACACAAACCGGTGTAAATGCAGTTTGCCATAGTTTGATCCGGCTGGACGCCCAGCTCTCGAATGACCTCGATCATAATTTCGGCCGTAGCCGCCGCATCAGCACGCAGCAGCATGCGTTGCGCATATTTTCGGTTGGAAGGATGATGGTCAATACATAAATCCACTTTCTCCGACCAGCAGGAAAGCCCGCTCCCTAACAGCTGCGGGTCTGCAACGTCCACTGTCGCAACACATTGCGGTGCGAAATCCGGCATCTGCTGTGGGAGCAAAAAAGAAAATTGGGGCGGGATCGGATCAGAACAGGCAACCCTTACTTGTTTTCCCATCGCCCGCAACGCATAATACAGGCCAAAGCCAGAACCCAGCGTATCCCCATCGGGACTTTGGTGGCACAGGATCAAAATTTGATTCTGTGCTTTCAGATATTCGCAGGTCTGCTGTACTGTCATGTTATCATCCTTCCCTTTTCCTGTCGTCCCGCTCAACCCTTATTCAGGTCGTGAAGCATTTGATTGATATGGGCACTATGCTCGATCGAATCATCTGCAACAAACTGAATCTGGGGCGACCGGCGCAGCTTGATTCTCTGGCCCAATTCCCGCCGAACATAGCCGGCCGCGCTGTTCAGCCCCTCAACTGCGGATTTCGCCGCGTCGATACCGTCCAAAGAACTGACATATACCCGGCACAGCGATAAATCTTTGCTCAAATCCACTTTTAAAATGCTCAAAAGCCCGTTGATTCTCGGGTCCTTCAGCGTGCGCATGATGTCGGTCAGTTCCCGTTTTACATCCTCGCTGGTTCGATCCAGACGAAAGCTTGGCATCCTCTCCGCCTCCTTATTTTTTATTTGCCAAACCGGCCGACAGACCTTCACGCGGGGTCCGCGCAAAAAGGGTTACGTCCCGCGTAACCCTGTGCCGCCCAGTCTTACCAGGCAAAAATATGAAAAAGATTAGTCTTCCCGATATTCTTCCACTACATAAGCTTCCAGAATATCGCCCTCTTTGATATCATTGAATTTTTCCATGGTCATACCGCATTCATAACCGGAAGCCACCTCGCGCACATCGTCTTTAAAACGCTTGAGGGAGGAAAGCTTATCATCCGCTACAATAATGCCGTCGCGCACTACCCGGATATTGGCGTTGCGGGCGATCTTTCCTTCCAGCACATAGCAGCCCGCGACTACGCCTACGCCGGTAATTTTATATACCTGACGAATTTCGGCCCGGCCCAAATCCACATCCTTGAATTTTGGCGCCAACATGCCCTTCATAGCGGCGGTCACATCTTCAATGGCATCGTAGATAATCCGATACAGACGGACTTCCACGCCGCTTTGTTCCGCATTTTCTTTTGCCACCGGGTCGGGCCGCACATTAAAGCCGACGATGATCGCATTGGAAGCCTCTGCCAGCATCACGTCAGATTCGCTCACAGCACCCACCGCACCGTGGATGACTCGAACGCGGACTTCATCGTTGGAGATTTTCTCCAGCGATTGACGCACCGCCTCCACCGAGCCCATTACATCTGCCTTGACAATAATCGGCAATTCTTTCATTTCACCTTCCGCAATCTGGCTGAACAGGTTATCCAGCGTAACTTTCTGGTATGACTTGAATACCTCTTCCTTCTGCTCATGGCGGCGCTGTTCTACCAATTCACGGGCCAAACGCTCA
>Ga0129309_1000544_pt1 | contig 27734 bp, 28 predicted proteins | sample L1105metagenome_FD_94439 | JGI IMG/M metagenome (GOLD analysis project Ga0129309, IMG submission 94439) | Ring-tailed lemur group fecal microbial communities from Wisconsin, USA - L1105 metagenome | ecosystem: Host-associated > Mammals > Digestive system > Large intestine > Fecal | place: USA...
CCGGCAGACGCCAGGACTGGAGCGTGATCCACGCTCAACTCGCAGTTTTCTTTTCCGACAGGATGCCGGATTGAGCGGTTGATCCTTGACACGCGGCATCTCTGCCACTAATATGACGCCAAGAGAGTGGCCTCCCTGAACACGAGACCGCTCCCTTGAGATAATTTGCTCTATTTGCACTACATCTGTCCGTTTACACAGAATTCGGGACGCTCCCAGCAGGCCGGTAAGATACCCTTCTAAGGCTGGTGCAAACCATGTCTTGATGCGTGGTTTTGATTTAATCACTGTTTGCGTTGGCGCGGCGCTCAAGTTCCCTCTGGTATGCCTCTTCCTCAGATTCTTCCTCGTTTGTCTCTTCTTCATCTGTGACAGGCGCTTCTCCGCTGTCAATGGTCTGGGGGTGAGCGAGAGACCATTCATAGTAAGCCTGCTTTTGGTTCTGCCAGACCCGGTTCTGTACTTCGTCCGACGCCGTATAGGTCTCGGGATCAAAGTCCCCGGCAAAAAATTCGATGAGAATCCGGTGGGCTTCTTCGGGATCGGGCATCAGCATGGTGCGCCCGTCATCGGTCGGCTTAATCCCGTACATCCCCTCGATCGGCATGGTCATCTGCCCAAGCCGCACTCCCAGAAAGCCAGGAGCACGGTAGAGCAGCGCCATCGCTTCGTTGCGGGTAAAGTTGGTCTGCACCAGCGGCAGGGCGGTGTCAAGCAGGTCGTCAAGCTGCCCAAGATGAAGGGACTTCGTTTGATCAATCGCTGCCTGCAGGACGTTGCGCTGGCGCTGCACCCGTTCGAAATCGCTGTCGATAAAACGCTGCCGGGCGTAGGCGATGGCATCGAAACCGTCGAGGTGGTTAAGCCCCGGGGTGACCCGGCTGCGGGTCGTTGCATTGCTGCGGATTTCACCGTTGAGAGCCGAGGCCTCGATCCCGGTAAGTTCGATGTCAACTCCACCGATTGCATCAATCAGCTCGGCTGCCGAACCGACATTCACCCGCACATATCGTTTTACTTCCACGTCAAGCAGATTGCTGACCGCCTGCAGCATTGCCTCCGCCCCGCCGTAGGCAAAGGCGTGGGTCAGCCAGTCCTCGCCTCCCGGCGCGCCCTCAACCGGCACGCCGATCGAGCGTTCCAAGCTGACAAGCTGGGCGCTGTGCTCGGTAAAGTCAAGATGCAGCAGCATACAGGCATCCGCGCGGGAATAGTCCTGCAGTGCGGAATCAAAATCTCCCAGTCCTCCGCCTTCACTGCGCTCATCGGTGCCCAACAGCAGGACGTTGAGCTCCTTCAGGGTAGAGAATCCGGTTCCGAAGTCGGTATCGGCCGTAGAGTTATCGGCAAAACCGATTCGGTTCAGCTTGGCGTTCAGATAAGCGAAGCAGACTGCCGATAACCCGATCAGGAGAATGAGGATAAGAAGCAAAATCCTGACGGACAGCCGCAGCTGTCCGAATTTTTCTGTGAACTTCAAAGGAAAATCGCACCTTCCCATTTTGTATCCTTTGTATGATACACGTATCGCAGGATGAAAACAAGAGGATTTTTTTCAAAATTTATGAACATTTCCGCAAAGTGCGGGTGCCCGGCATGAGGATGCTCCCTCGGACATCCACCTGAATTGGGCGGAGCACCCCTGTCCCGGCTGTACCCCGCCGCTTGATGGCTGTATGGATATGTGCCCGCTGCCCGGATATTTACCGGTCAAAATGAAAGCTCTTTGAAACGGCCGGCACATCCGGTGGTGTTTCCCGGCAAAAAAGCCGTCCTGCCCGTATGCGGACAGGACGGCGTGACAGCATTCAGCCGCCGAGATATGCCTTGCGGATCGCATCGCTCTCGGCAAGCTCTTTTCCGGTGCCGGAAAGAGCAATCCGGCCCGTTTCAAGCACATAGGCGCGGTCGGCCACCGAAAGGGCCATCTGAGCGTTCTGCTCGACCAGTAGGATGGTTGTCCCGGTTTTGTGCAGCGCCCGGATAATCTCGAAAATCTGTTCAACCAGAATCGGAGCCAGCCCCATCGAAGGCTCATCAAGCATCAGAAGCTTGGGGTGGCTCATGAGCGCCCGTCCCATGGCAAGCATCTGCTGCTCACCGCCGGAGAGGGTTCCCGCTACCTGACGGCGCCGTTCCTGAAGGCGGGGGAACAGCTCGAAAACGTGGGCGAGATCGGCCGGGACTCCGGCGGGAGACTGTGTGAAAGCCCCCATCTCGAGATTTTCCTCGACGGTCATCTGCAGGAAGATCCGCCGGCCCTCCGGCACATGGGCAAGGCCGCGCTGCACCAGCTTGTGGGCCGGGACGCCGCCGATGTTTTCCCCCAGAAAGGTGACCGAGCCGGTGCGGCTGCGCAGCAGCCCCGAAACGGTTTGGAGGATGGTGCTCTTGCCCGCGCCGTTCGCACCGATCAGAGTGACGATTTCCCCCTGATGAACCTCAAAGGAAACTCCCTTAATCGCATGAATGGCGCCGTAATAGACATTGATGTCGTTGACCTGCAGCATCCGCTCACCCCTCCTTTTTCTTGCCCAAATAGGCCTCGATGACCACCGGATTGCGCTTAATCTCATCGGCGGTTCCCTTGGCAATGATCCGGCCGTAGTTCAGCACACAGATGCCCTCGCAGATTCCCATGACGAGGTTCATATCATGCTCAATGAGCATGATGGCGATCTGGAATGTGTCACGGATCTTCGTGATATTTTCCATCAGCTCGGCCGTTTCAGAGGGATTCATTCCTGCGGCGGGCTCGTCGAGCAGCAGCAGGGAGGGATTGGTGGCCAGCGCCCGCACAATTTCCAGGCGGCGCTGTGCGCCGTAAGGAAGGCTGCCCGCACGATGTTCCGCCAGATCCTCCATATTAAAGATCGAGAGAAGCTCAAGCGCCCGCTCATGGGCGATTTTTTCCTGTTTCCAGTAGGAGGGCAGGCGGAGAAGTCCGTTCACTGTGCGGTATTTCACCTGATTGTGCAGGCCGATTTTGACGTTTTCCTCAACGGTCAGAGAGGAGAAGAGCCGGATATTCTGAAAGGTGCGCGCGATGCCCGCCTGATTGACCTGCACCGTGCTCATTCCTGAGGTTTCCTTGCCGTCGAGCAGGATGGTGCCCCGCGTCGGCTGGTAGACCTTGGTGAGCAGATTGAAGACGGTGGTCTTGCCCGCGCCGTTCGGACCGATCAGCCCGGCAATTTCGGTGCGGCCGATGGTGAGATTAAATTCGTCAACGGCGGTCAGGCCTCCGAAGTCAATACCAAGGTGACGGGTTTCCAGCACAGGGATCTTGTCGAGATCGCGTTCGGGAATGATGCTGTTGGTTGGCAGCGGCACCATCTTACTCATGGCTTCCGACCTCCTTTCCCGATCCGTCGGAATCTTCTTCACGCCGATGCGGAAGCAGGCGCGCCACAAGGCCTCTGAACTGAGGATTGTTGGTAGTCAGCATGACAAGAATCAGAACGATGGCATAGACCAGCATCCGGTAATCGGAGAAGGCACGCAGCAGCTCGGGAAGAATGGTAAGCACCGTCGCGGCGATGATGGAACCGCGGATATTTCCCATACCGCCGAGCACGACAAAGACCAGCACAAGAATCGAGGTGTTGAAGTCAAACTTCTTGGCCACGACCGTTGAGTAGTTCATTGCGAAGAGGGCGCCGGCCATCCCGGCAAGGATTGCCGAGGTGATGAAAGCGGTGAGCTTGTAGCGGGTAATGCTGATGCCGACCGATTCGGCCGCAATGCGGTTGTCGCGGATTGCCATGATTGCCCGGCCGGCGCGGCTCTGCACAAGATTCTGCACCACAGCGAGGGTGAAGAGCACCAGCAGGAATCCGGCGAAAAAGGTCGAGAGCTTCGGGACGCCGGTCGCACCCATCGGCCCGTTCATGATGACCTTTCCGCCCTCGGCCAGTCCGAGCGCATTGGAGTTGGTCATGCCGATGTGCAGGCCGTTCGAGTCGACCCCCACATAGAGGCAGTTGACGATGTTTTTGATAATTTCACCGAACGCAAGGGTGACGATGGCCAGATAATCCCCGCGCAGGCGCAGAACCGGAACACCGACCAGAAAACCGGCGATTCCCGCCAGAATGCCGCCGGCCAGAATAGCCGCCAGAAGGCGCAGCCCCGCGGAAGGAATCACGTTGGTCAGGCTGACCGCCGCGACGACGCCCGAAAAGGCGCCGACCCCCATGAAGCCCGCATGGCCGAGCGAAAGCTCGCCGAGCACGCCGACGGTGAGATTGAGCGAAACAGCCATACAGATGTAGGCACAGATCGGGACAAGCTGCCCATTGAGCGAGTTGGACACATGGCCGCCCGCACGCATGGCCTGAACGATCAGAAAGGCCGCGGCGACCAGACCGTAGTTGAGAAAGCCGTTGAGCGAAGCTCTGCTGAGTTTTCCTGACATTTCTTCGTTCACCTACACTTTCTCATTGATTGCCTTGCCGAGCAGGCCAGTGGGCTTGACCAGCAGGACGATGATCAGCACCGAAAAAACAATGGCGTCGGCGAGCTGGGTGGAGATGTACGCCTTGCCGAAGATCTCGATGATCCCAAGCAGGATTCCGCCCACCATCGCGCCGGGAATCGAACCGATTCCGCCAAACACGGCGGCGGTAAAGGCCTTGATGCCGGGCATCGATCCGGTGGTGGGAAGAAGGACGGGATAAGCCGAGCAGAGCAGCACACCGGCGATCGCGGCCAGCGCCGAACCGATGGCAAAGGTGACCGAGATGGTGTGGTTCACGTTGATCCCCATCAGCTGGGCGGCGCCCTTGTCCTCGCTGACCGCCCGCATGGCTTTGCCCATTCGGGTTTTGCCGGTAAAGAGGGTCAGGCCGATCATGATGACGATACAGGCGATGACGGTGACGATTGCTTCCCCTGTGATGATGAGCTTGCCTTCAAAGAGCTTCAGCGGAGGAATCCCCACCAGGCTCGGAAAGCTCTTGGGGGCGGAGCCCCAGATCAGCAGGGCCGCATTCTGGAGGAAATAGCTGACCCCGATGGCGGTGATCAGGACAGCCAGTGAAGGAGCGGCCCGCAGCGGCTTGTAGGCGAGCCCCTCGATCGTGATGCCCAGGATGGTACAGACGGCCATCGCGAGCAGAATTGCCACAATGGAGGGAAGCCCCAAATAAGAGGTCGCACAGAAGGCGATGTAGGCTCCCACCATGATGACATCCCCATGGGCAAAGTTAAGCATCTTGGCGATTCCGTAGACCATGGTATAGCCAAGTGCGATGATTGCGTAGACGCTTCCCAGACTGATTCCGTTGGCCAGATAGGAAAGGAAGGCCACGAGCACACACCTCATTTCCGGCACCCGGCGGGCAGGCCCGCGGATCGCCTCATAGTTTCAGGATGGTCACAAAAGGGGATAGGGCCGCCGTAACGGATGCGGCGGCCCAAAGCAAAATCTGTTACATGCCGACGTAGGCGCCGTTCTGGATCACCATGCCCTTCGGGGCCTTGGAAACTTCGCCGGTCGCGGCCCAGGTCATGCCCTCGCCGGTCAGTCCGTCGAAGGAGAAGTCGCTGGCAGTGAAGACGGCGATCATCTTTTCGCAGACATCGGCAGCGGGCATGTCCGCCGTAATCCCGGCCTTTTGGCAGGCCTCATAGATGGCATAGATGCAGTCGTAAGCATCCGCAGCGAACTGGTTGGGGGTCTCGCCGAACTGTTCGTTGTACTTCTTGGTGAAGGCAGCGGTGCGGTCGTCGGAAGCATCCGCCGCGAAGGGGGTCAGCAGCATGACACCCTCGGCCAGAGCGGTGTCAAAGTTCTCGAGGGTGAGGATGCCGTCCATGCCGTCAACGCCGAAGACCTTGGGGGAATATCCCATTCCTTTGGCCTGGGTGAGGATCAGCGAAGCGGGAGTGTAGTAGATCGGCAGGAAGAGAAGGTCGGCTCCGGCGTTCTTTGCATCGGTGATCTGAACCGAGAAGTCGGTGGCGGTATCATCTGTGAAGGTGGTGGTGCTGACGATTTCAAGGCCCTGGTTGGCAGCCTCGCTGGCAAACTTCTCATAGATGCCGGTGGAGTAGGCGTCCGCGTTGTTGTAGATGACGGCGATTTTGGTGCCGAGCTTCTGCTCCGCGATATACTGCGCGGAAGCGATGCCCTGGTTGGGGTCGGTGAAGCACATCTGGAACATGTTATCCTTGCCTTCGATGACGGTGGTCGAGGAGGCGGAGGGGGTCAGCGCGAAGACACGGTCGGCATAGGCCTCGGCTCCGACAGCCACACAGGGGCTGGTGGTGACGGTTCCGCACAGGATCTGCATTCCCCAGTCCTTCAGGGCGTTGTAGGCGTTGACCGACTTTTCGGCGTCGTGCTCGTCATCCTGCGGATTGAAGGCAAACTGTATTCCACCGAGGGCATTGATCTCATCGACAGCGATCTGCGCGCCGTTTTTGGCAGCGGTGCCATAGATCGCGGCGCCGCCGGTCAGCGGGCCGATAAAGCCGATCTTGATCGCTTCTTCGGACGGAGCGGCGGGAGCCTCAGAGGCAGGAGCGCCGGAGGCGGCTTCGGACGACGGGGCAGGCGCACTCGACGACGGGGCGGCGCTGGAGGCGCCGCCGCAGCCGGCCAGCGCGGCGACCATAGAAAGCGCAAGAACAGCGGATAAGATTTTCTTTTTCATCATCAATTCTCCTTCAATGTTGTTCCGTCCTCAGTTTGCGGGACGGAGGCTGAATTACAAGGGATGATCTATATAAAAAACGGCCCCGCCAAAAGAGCGGCGCCGTTTTCAGCCTCAAAGCCTTATTGGATCGGCAGCGGTTCTTTTGTGCGTATGCAAAATTTCAGTACAAGAAGCCCTGCTCCAAGCGCCAGTACAAGGACGGCTGCGGAAATCATGGCGAAAAGGCGTACTTGTACGACCAGGCATACCGACAAAAGGGCCAGAATGGAAACAAAAAGGGACGCTGCGCGGGCAGCGTCCAAAAAAATGACGGAAATGCAGCCGAAAAACGCCTCTGCACCACAGAGGGGAGCGGAGAATGTGCAATCATGAGCGGCGCTGAATTGCAGAGCATTTCCATCTGATGGAGAACCCTGAAATGTCTCTTTCATTGTTGCGCCCCCTTGATTTTAAAATCCTGTCAGTCGATTTTGCATGTAACATTGGTGAAAATATATAACATTTTGAAGGAATTGTCAACAGAGGGGTAAAATTTTTCTTTGCCGATCTTTTTAACCTGACCGAAAGAATTCACAAAATTTTTATCAGATTCTACAATTTTTTTGAAGTATCCCAGACATAATGCTTGCCGTACTTGTATGTTTTTAACAGACGTGCTGAGAAGAAATTGCAAAATTTGTTTCTTTTTCAGATTTTTTCTTTGAAGAAAAATTGTGCGAAGAAGCTGATTTTATAAAAAAATCTTCTTCAAATGCGGAAAAACCGAATCTGGATGACGGGCGTTTTCGGTAAAAATACATTTTTTCGCCCGTTTGCCCGCGGGGAATCCGGACGCTTTTCATGACGGATGATGTTGTCCAAAATAAGCGGACATAGTTTCGCGCCCCGCATCCGGCTGTTCAGAGACGGACATCGGAGCGCGGTGCATCAAACGCGGTGCCTCAGCACAGCATTTTTAAAAGTTTGTGTGCGGAATCTATTTCGGGTTTTCCTCCATAAGACGGAGATTTTTTTGCAGGCGGTCCTCGCCGGGAGCGATTGCAAGCGCCCGCCGGCAGGCTTCCCGCGCTTCGGCGGTGCGTCCGGTGTACCAAAGTCCAAGTGAGAGCAAATCCCACGGCAGTGCGCCCCATGCTTCGGCGGTGCAGATATAGCTCTCGGGACGCTTCGAAATCGAAAGCGCCTGGCGCGCAGCCCATACCGTTGCGTCGTACTCCTGCAGCTCCCAGAAGAATTCGGCCAGCTCAACCCAAGGTTCCCGCAGCCAGGGGGCTTCTCCCGCCGCGCGCAGAAGCCAGCGACGGGCCTGCTGCAAATCGCCCTTCCCACGGCAGGCCTGCGCAAGAAAGCGCATCGAGGCACAGCGTTCGTCCTCCCATGCGGCGGAGGGCAGGGCAAGATGCCTTGTCAACGCGCCGATGGCGTCGTCCCAGCGGCGCTGGAAAAGATATTCCCGGCCGAGGTAGTGAAGGCCGCGGTCGTCCCCTGGGTTCTCACGGACCGAGAGTTCCAGCAGGGGCAGGTACTGTGACCGCGACTTGGCGGGATCGGCATGATGGTCCAGCTGCATCCCCTCGACCCGAACCGTTTCGGGACGCGGTCCTTCTCCGATGTATTCCAGCACTTCATGGACCGGATGAATCCAGCGGTAGAGACCCCGGGCATGCACCTTTTCATACCAGAAGACGACCCCTTCACTGCCGTCCTCGTTGAAATTCCAGACGTAGCGGTAGGTTGCCTGGCCGGTTCCGGGCTTCCACGCCGCTTCGAGCAGGGCGCGCCAGCCGGGACGGAGAAGCTCGTCAAGATCGGTGCAGACGCAGATATCCGCTTCTTCCGGCACCAGCTCGAGCGAGCGGTTGCGCGCTGTGTCAAACCGCCAGGGGGAGATGATCTCCCGGGTCACCTTCGCGCCGCCTTCTTCGAGAAGGCGCACCGTTTCATCGGTGGAGCCGGTATCCAGCACCACAATGCTGTCCGCTTCGCGCATTGATTCGATCCAGCCGGGCACAAACTTTGCTTCGTTTTTACAGATTGCGTAGACGCATACATGATAATGGTTCATAAAAGAAAGCCCTCCTGAACGGGGCTGCATTCCATGCGGCACAAGCAGCCAGCCTTGTTTTCCCCGCCCTTCAATGGATATGTATGGCCTTCTGCGCATGTCCTATGAACGAAGGAGCCTGCATTTTGAGAAAATGTATTGACTTGAGAGCGGTTCAATGATATTTTAGTAAAGAACAAATGTTCTAAAAACGCTTGACAACAATTTTCGGCTTGGCTATAATATATTCATAAGGAAGCTTACATGCTTACAAAGAAAAAATTCTGCCGCCGGCACAGAGAAGGTGAATATGATGCCCCATGAAAGTTTTGGGAATTTCTTGGCTCAGAAAAGGGTTCAAAAAGGAATTACCCTTCGAAAAATGGCGCAGCTGCTCGGCTGCTCGGCCCCATATCTGAGCGATGTGGAAAAGGGCCGCCGCAATCCTTTTGAGGTCGGGAAACTGGAACTGGCCGCCCAGGTTCTCTGCCTCGCTGCCGAGGAAAAATCTGAAATGCTGGATTTGGCGGGAAAACAGCGCAACTCCGTCGCGCCGGATCTGCCGGACTACATCATGCGGCGGGATTATGTGGCCGCCGCGCTGCGGACGGCGCGCGATCTTGGCGCCGGGGAAAAGGAATGGGCAGCATTTGTCGAAGAGCTAAAACGGCGGAAAGGGTAAATGGAGGCCTATGCTGCGGCTGAATTTTTCCAAAAAGAAAAACGGGGTTCCTGTTTTGAGCAGAATCCAAATGGACCGGATGGCCGAACTGCTGCTGGCGGATTACCGTCCAAGCGCGGTTTGGAAGCCGCAGACGATCGATATCGATGACTTCGTCCAGAACTACCTCGGGATGCGGCAGGATTTTCAATATCTTTCCCACTGCGGGCTTTATTTGGGAATGACGGTTTTTTACAATACAGATCGGGTGGTGGTTTACAACCCCGAAGCGCGGCGCGCCGAATATCTCAGCGTGTGTGCGAAAACCATTCTGATCGACAGCAGTCTTTTGGAGGAAGGACAGGAACACCGCTACCGCTTTACCATGGGCCATGAAGCGGCGCATGGAATTTTACATGAAGCCTTTTTCGCAGCGGCGGAGGGCCGGACGAATCCGGATGCCCCGCCGGTGATCCGGTGCAGGACAAGCTGCTCTGCGGCGCGGACCCGGAGCCTCTGGAGCGATTATGATTGGATGGAATGGCAGGCGGATGCCTTTTCCGCCGCTTTGCTGATGCCGCGTCCCGCGGTCTGTAAGGCGGCCCGGGATGTCTGCCTGAAGAATCCTTATCTCGCGGCAAATGAGGAAATCCGCGCACTCGAACAGGCCGGAGCGGTTTCATATCTTTTTTCCATGTCCTTCGAGGCCGCATTCCGGCGGCTGAAGGATCTGGGACTTGTCCGCAGAGGGCTTCCGCTGCGAAAGACCGGGGAGGTGCTCGGGGTGTTCCGTCAAAGAACCGGACCGGCATCCGGTATATGGAAAGGGGGCGGCCTATGACGGAGAAACGGAATTACAGCCTTCGGCTCGTCTGCCCATGGTGCCAAAAGGGGGCGGTGCTGACGGAGGGCAGGGCAAACGTCCGCATCTCGGTGCAATGCTCCAAATGCGGCCGGTTTTACAGCGCTGATCTGAATACCATGGAAACCCAACGGACCTCCGCGTGCAGACGTGCGGGCGAAGGACGGACGATTACCGACTGACCGCCGGGGCGCAGTATGCCACCACAAAGGCCGGGGTAAGACCGCAGAATGCGGTACTGCCCCGGCCTTTGTGACGGAGGGAGCCGCGGAGGAATTGAATCGGGAAACGACAAAGACCGATAAAACCGGAGAAGGAGGGCGAAGAATTGTTTGAGCGGCGCCGCCCGCATGTCGATAAAAAGGACGACAGGGGCGAAGCGCACGAAGGACTGTTCGAACGGTGATCTTCATGTACTGATAAAAGCCGACGTCAGGGAGCAAAGAATGCTGGGAATTGTTTGAGCGATGCTTCCCGCATGTCGATAAAAAGGGCGGCAGGGAGCGAAGAATGCATCCAGTGTATCCTCGCTGTGGGATGAAAGGAATTGCCGCTCGAATCATCAGGCGGCAGGCATCGGAGAAGATTCGGTGTAACAATACAAAGGCCCGGTGTATTCAGCCGGGAGAAAGGAAAAAGATGAAGAATTTGGTTTGGAGCTACGGCAGTGAGGGAGCCGCTGTTTCGGGGATGCTGGCCGCTGCCGGCACGTTCCTGAATTGGTGGTTTGGAGGGTTCGACAAGATGGTTCGGGCGCTGATCACCTGCATGGCGATTGATTTCGCACTGGGCTTTCTCGCGGCCGCCAAGTCGCGCACGATTGACTCCCACGTCATGTTCTGGGGCGGGGTCAATAAGGTTCTGGTGCTGGTTTTCGTGGGCTTCGGCGTTGTGCTCGACGGGATCGTCGGGACCCCTGAGCCGTATATCCGCACTGCGATCATCTGGTTTTACATCGGCCGGGAAGGGTTGAGCATTGTGGAGAATTATGGGAAGATGGGGCTGCCTCTGCCGGAATTTATCACGGCGGTTCTGAACCAGCTGAAGGATAAGGGCGAGCCGGAATAATGCGGTTCTTATGGGGAGAAAAACGTGCGCCGCAACGGATCTTGAGCTTTTATCCGGGCCGTGTTATACTCGGAAACGAGGTGATTTTATGAGGACAATTTCCGCTGCTGAAATTTCCGATGCGGTCCGCGCGCTCTGTATCGGGTCAAACCGGATTCTGCCGGACGATATGCGACGGGGTCTTGCTGCCGCACAGAAGGATGAGCTTTGGCCGACCGCTGCAGGGGTGCTTGACGACATCATTGAAAATTACCGGCGGGCAGAGCGGCTCGAAATGCCCGTCTGTCAGGATACCGGCATGGCCTGTGTCTTTGTTGAGCTGGGGCAGGAGGTCCATATTGACGGCTCGCTGGAAGAAGCGATTCAGGAGGGAGTACGCCGCGGCTATCTCGACGGTTATCTGAGAAAGTCGGTCGTCTCCGACCCGATTGAGCGGATCAACACGCTGGACAATACCCCCGCGGTCATCACCTACGATGTCGTCATGGGAGACCGGCTGACCATCACCGTCGCACCCAAGGGCGCAGGCAGTGAAAATATGGGACGCCTTGCGATGCTTAAGCCCTCTGACGGGCTGGCAGGCGTGAAAAGATTTGTCCTTGATGCGGTGGAGGCGGCCGGGCCGAATCCGTGCCCCCCCATCGTGGTGGGGGTCGGAATCGGCGGAAATTTCGACCGGGTTGCCCTGCTGGCCAAACGGGCGCTTCTGCGGCCGATCGACCGGCGCAATCCCAACCCGGTATATGCCGCACTCGAGACGGAACTGCTGGACTCCATCAATGCGCTCGGCATCGGACCGCAGGGCTTCGGAGGAAGAGCCACTGCTCTGGGAGTGAATATTGAAGTATTTGCAACCCACATTGCACAGCTGCCCTGCGCGGTTAATATCGGCTGCCATGTCACCCGCCATCAGACGGCGGTATTGTAGGGGGAACTGCAGATGAATGAGAAAAAAAGAATCACCACCCCTTTTACTGCGGAGCAGGCACGTTTGCTGCGGGCGGGGGATTCGGTGCTCATCACCGGTACCATCTACACCGGACGGGACGCCGCCCACAAGCGCCTGGTTGAGCTGCTTGATGCGGGAAAGCCGCTTCCCTGTGAGCTGCGCGATCAGATCATCTATTATGTCGGCCCAACTCCCGCGCGCCCGGGGGATATCATTGGCGCAGCGGGTCCGACCACCAGCTACCGAATGGACGCTTACGCTCCGCGCCTGATGGCTGAGACGGGTCTGCGCGGAATGATTGGCAAGGGACTGCGTTCCTCCGAGGTGGCCGCGGCGATCCGGGACTATCAGGGGGTTTATCTTGCGGCGATCGGCGGCGCGGGCGCACTGCTCGCTTCCACCATTCGCTCCTGTGAGATGGTTGCCTATCCCGACCTGCAGTCGGAGGCCATCCGGCGGCTGGAGGTGGTGGATTTCCCGGCGGTGGTCGTGCTTGACTGCGAGGGAAATAACCTCTATGAGAGCGGACGCAGGGCCTATCTCGACTTTGTCCGCGCAGAACAAGGAGGGAAAAGATGATTCGTCGTGAGCTGCGTCGTTTCCTCCAGATGGCGGTGGCATTTTTCCTCTATTCCTTTGGAATTTATCTGGGTATTCATGCCAATGTCGGGCTTGCTCCATGGGATGCTTTTGCCTCCGGCATTGCTTCTGCTGTCGGGACAAGCTACGGCGTCATAAACGTGGCCACCGGACTGACGGTCCTTCTGATTTCGGTGGGCATTTTTAAGGAAAAGTTCGGAATTTCCACTCCGCTGAACACGGTACTGATCGGAATGGGCGTCGATGTGATCGAAAGCTGGAATCTGCTGCCCTATCTCGACCACTTCTTTGGGGGAATCCTCATGCTGCTTACGGGGCAGTTCTTCATCTGCGTCGGTACGGTGCTCTACATTCCGCTGGCAATGGGCGGCGGTCCCCGCGATTCCCTGATGCTGGCGCTTGCCAAGCGGTTTCCGAAGGTCAGAATCGGAGTGGTGCGAGGCTGCATCGAGGGGACGGTCCTCTCCATCGGCTGGCTTTTTGGCGCCAAGGTGGGAATTGGAACGGTCATTGCGGTCTTCGGGATCGGCACCATGCTTCAGCTGACCTGCACCCTTTTCCACAGCGATCTCAAAGGGGTGGTGCACGAAAGCTGTCTGGATACCCTGCGCCGCTGGAAAACGGAATATCTTGCTGAGAAGGCCTCCGCAGCCCGATAGATGCGCGGATGCCTTAAAAACAAAGAACATCCCAACTGCAAGCCGACATGCAGAAGCGCACCTTGCGAAGAGTCTGACTCTTCGCAAGGTGCGCTTCTGCTGTACAACTGTACGAAAGTGTCACAAGTTTGGCGATGCTGCCTGTGCAGCAGGTAACGAATCTACTGCCAAGCGCACGACTGGGGCGATGCTGGGATGCATTGGCATCCGCGTCATGGGCGTGTGACTGGGGCGGCGTCTCCGGTCGGCGCGGCAGTCTCAACGGCTGGGCGCGCCATCCAGGTGCACGATCTGGAAAGATGCCGCAGTGCGCCGGCATCGGTCATCTCTCCGTGTCCCAGCCGCCCAAACGCGCGGCTGGAGCGGTACATATGCGAAAAAACTTCATGCGCCAAAAGATTCTGCACATATCGTGGTGTGCCGCGGCGCATGAAGTTTTTATACGCTTCGGAGCGCTGTTTTGCATTGCTTGCATTCGGGCGGCGCTGTGCGTGGACTCACAGCAGGTTATTTTCTCAGGCGCAATGCCAGCCCTGCCGCCAAAGAACCAGAGGTCAGGCTGACGGCCTGAATGGTTCTCAGTCCGTACAGTTCACTTCCGAGGATGGGCGGGTGACATGCAGTAAACCAGGCGGCAGCCGACAGCAGTGCTCCCGCCGCTGTGATCAGCCACGCTTTGGAAGATCGGCGGCAGGCAGCCCGCATCGCTGCGCCCAGCAGCAGCGGCAGGAAGAGGACTGCCAGCCAGTTGAGGATGATCTGCCCCATGATTTCCCTCCTTGCAGTCAGGACCGAAAAATACCAGTGGCGCGGCGGATCGTTGGAAAGGGCCCCGGACTGCTTAAACCGGAACCGGAAGCTCTCCGCCCCAGACGACCGAGCGGTAGCGCACAGGATCGGTATCCCCTTCGGTCGAGATCAGCAGTACCTGGGAATCCGGGCCGATGCCGAGCAGCTCCTTTTGAGCGGCGAAATCGGGCAGCAGGCAGAGGGAGGCAAGCAGTCCGGTGCCGATTGCACCGCTTTCCCCTGAGACCACCCTGGGATCTTCTCCGGCAGGGGCGGCTAGAATCCGCATCCCAAGCGCCGAAACCTCGTCGGAGCAGGAAGCAAAGGCGAAAGCGTGGCTGCGAAGAAGCTCCCATGCGATGGGGTTGACTTCGCCGCAGCAGAGCCCCGCCATCATCGAGGCAAGGTCGCCGCCCACCGCGAGCGGTTTGCCGCTGCCCTGAACCGCAGAACGGTAGAAGCAGTCGGCAGCGGCACACTCCATTACCACCAAACGGGGAGGATTTTTCGGAAAGCGGTTGACAAGAATGCCCTGTACCGCCGCGGCGAGCGAACCGACCCCCGCTTGAACAAAGACGTGGGTCGGCCGGTCGATCCCGGCGGCACGCAGCTGTGAAAGCGCCTCATCGACGAGGGTGGCGTAGCCCTGCATAATGGCGGAAGGAATCTCGGTGTAGCCCTCCCACGCGGTATCCTGCACCATCGCGGAATTGGGCGTTTCAGCGGCCAGTCTCGCCGCCTTGCGCACACAGTCGTCGTAGTTGAGACTTTCGACGGTGACCTCGGCGCCGAGCTTTTGGATGTTTGCCAGCCGGGCCCGGGAGGTGCCTTTGGGCATCAGTACGACGGCACGCTGTCCCAGCTCGTGCGCGGCCCAGGCGACTCCGCGCCCATGGTTGCCGTCTGTGGCGGTAAAGAAGACGGCCTGCCCCAGCTGTTCCCGCATGGCGGGGGAGGTGAGAAAATCATAGCCGGTTTCTCCGATGTCCCGCCCAAGCTGTCCGGCGATGTACCGCCCGATGGCATAGGAGCCGCCGAGCACCTTGAAGGCGTTGAGGCCGAAGCGGTAGGATTCGTCCTTGACGAACACCCCGCCGATCCCGAGGGACGCGGCGAGACGGGGAAGGTGTGCGAGCGGCGTTACCGCATACTGGGGAAAGCTCTGATGGAACCGCCGGACTCGGGTAATTTCCTCCGGGGCAAAGAGCGGAAGAAATCGGTCCTCGGCTTTGGGCAGATGATTCGGCTCAATACGGATCATAGCGCAGGTTCCTCCTCTTTTGTCGGTGAATAGGCCTCGGGACAAACCTCGAGAATCTTTGCCCTGAGGGCCAGAAAGTCCTCAAAGGCGGCGGGCTTCTGGGCGGGATACCGCAGCAGAGCGGAAGGATGCAGCGTCCCCATCATCAGAGTGCCGTTTTTCATGAAGAATTCCCCATGCTGCCGGGTCACCCTGAAATCGGGCGAGATGAGCCGCTGGGCGGCAATTCTGCCGAGGCAGACGATGATTTTCGGCCGGATCAGCCGCACCTGCTCCCGCAGGAATCCGATGCAGGCCTCAGTTTCGTCGGGCTGGGGGTCCCGGTTTTTCGGAGGACGGCATTTGACCATATTGGCGATGTACACATTCCTCTCCCGGGAGAGATCGACCGCATCCAGCATCCTGTCGAGAAGCTGTCCCGCCCGGCCGACAAAGGGAAGTCCCTGCTCGTCCTCGTTCTGTCCCGGTCCCTCGCCGATCAGCATCACGCGGGCATCGGCGGGACCCGCGCCGAAGACGACGCTGCGGCGTTCCTCGCAGAGCCGGCAGCCTTTGCAATCCTTCATCGACGCGGCAAGCTGTTGAAGTGTCTCAGCCATTTTGTTCCTCCTGTTTGCCGCCTCGGCGGCGCGGCTTGATTTCTACTATGATGATAGCATAAAGCGGAATTTTTGTCACCCCGGCACGGCGGGAAGAAAACATCCGAAGGAAAGACGCGGACTCCCGGCGGAATTTCCCTGTGCAACCTGACAATCGGGGGCAGGTTCGGTACAACAGAAGGAAGAATTTGCAAAAATCCTACAAAAATTTGTGAATCCCCTTGAGCATTCTGTTCTCAGAGGTGTATAATAATACCGTATAAGGTCCATGAAAACCGTAAAATGGAGGAATTTGCACCATGCTGTTTGACAAGCTGATCGCTACCCTGAAAGCGGATCCCCGCACCATCGTCTTCACCGAGGGCCCCGATCCCCGTATTCTTGAGGCCGCTTCCCGTCTGAAGAAGGACGGACTGCTCACCTGCATCCTCGTCGGTAAGGTCGATGAGGTCAAGGCTGCGGCCAAGGCCGGCGGCTTCGATATCGAGGGGATGGAGATCCTTGATCCCGCCACCTATCCCAGAATGGACGAGATGGTGGAAAAGATGGTCGAACTGCGCCGCGGCAAGATGACTGCCGACGAGTGCCGCGCCGCCCTTTCGAAGGGCAATTATTTCGGCACCATGCTGGTGAAGCTGGGGGTTGCTGACGCCCTGCTCGGCGGCGCGACCTACTCGACCGCCGATACGGTTCGCCCCGCGCTGCAGATCGTCAAGACCAAGCCCGGCAATAAGATCGTCTCCTCCTGCTTCATTCTGGTCCGCACCGGCAAGGATGGCAGCGAAGAGAAATATGCGATGGGCGACTGTGCCATCAACATTGAACCGACCGAGGATGATCTTGTCGAGATCGCCGTCGAGACCGCCCGCACCGCGAGCATCTTTGATATCGACCCCAAGATTGCGATGCTTTCCTATTCCACCCTCGGCTCCGGCAAGGGTGAGAGCGTCGATAAGATGAAGAACGCCACCGCCAAGACCAAGGCCGCTGCCCCTGAGCTGGCGATTGACGGCGAGCTGCAGTTTGACGCCGCTTTCTCGCCGGTGGTCGCCAAGACCAAGTGCAAGGGTTCCCCCGTCGCCGGTCAGGCCAACACCTTCATCTTCCCGGATATCAACGCCGGCAACATCGGCTACAAGATCGCTCAGCGCCTGGGCGGCTTCGAGGCCTATGGCCCGATTCTGCAGGGACTCAATGCTCCGATCAACGACCTCTCCCGCGGATGCAACGCCGATGAGGTTTACCAGATGGCGATCATTACCGCTGGCCTGAAATAAGTTTTTGTTCCGCAGCATTCCAAAAGCCCGCCGTTTCAAAAACGGCGGGCTTTTTATGTGGAGTTACATCAGCGCGGTGAGCACGCTGGATTTGGTGACAATTCCCATGAGACGGTTGTCGCTGTCAACTACCGCGATCGGAAAGGGGGTTTCGGCTGCGACGGGCATAATATCGGCCACCAGCACTTCGCCGTGGGTGGTCTGAATCTCCCGTTCCATGACCTCACTGGTTTTAAGATGTTCCCGATGGGCGCGGATCGCCTGCGCAACGGTGAGGATTCCCTCAAACTGCATTTCGTCGTTGACGACGTAGATGCTGGAGAGGGCGTTGGCGCGCATCTCACGAAGCGCGTGGTCGATCCCGTCGTGAGTCCGCATCACGCAGGAGGGAGTCATCATAATGTTTCGGACGGTGAGAACCTTGCTCTTGTCGGCCGAGCCGATGAATTCCCGCACGTAGTCGTCGGCGGGATTGGTGCTCATCTCCTCGGGGGTGCCGGTCTGGATGATCCTGCCGTCCCGCATGATCGAGACGGTGTCGCCGAGCTTGAACGCCTCGTCGATATCGTGTGTGACAAAGATGATCGTTTTTTTCAGCTTGCGCTGCAGGGAAAGAAGCTCGAACTGCATCTCGCGCCGGACGAGCGGATCGAGCGCAGAGAAGGGCTCATCCATCAGCAGAACCTCGGCGTCGTTGGCAAGCGCCCGCGCGATACCGACCCGCTGGCGCATTCCGCCTGAAAGCTGGGCGCAGGATTTGTGTTCCCAGCCGGAGAGGCCGACCATCTCGATCATCTTCATGGCCTTCTCCTCGCGCTCGGCTCGGGAAACCCCCTTGACCTCCAGCCCGTAGGCGACGTTTCCAAGCACGTCCCGATGGCTCATCAGGCCGAAGGACTGAAACACCATCGAGATTTTGTTGCGGCGGAATTCCAACAGCTCCTGCTTGTTCATTTCAGCCAGAGCCTTCTCCTCGAAGATTACCTCACCGCTGGTGGGGCGGTTAAGCCGGTTGAAGCAGCGCAGCAGAGTGGATTTCCCTGAGCCGGAGAGGCCGATCAGCACATAGATTTCCCCGCGCCGGACCTCGAGGTTAATGTCCCAGAGCGCCGCGGTGACGCCGGTTTTCTGATAAACGGTATTCTTATCCGAGCCGGCCCGCATCATTGCGGACGCCTCGGAACGGTTGAGGCCGTAGAGCTTGCAGAGGTTTTTGACCTGAATCAGCGTTTCGGACATCTTACTTTTCCTCCTTCCCGAACCAGCCCTGAGTCACGCGGTCGAGGATCACCGCGAGAATCACCACCGATGCGCCGGAAATGATGCCGCGCCCCATCTCGATGCGGTTGACGGCGTTGAGAACCTCCACGCCGAGGCCGCGTGCGCCGATCATCGAACAGGTGACGACCATCGCCATCGCCATCATCAGCGTCTGGTTTACGCCGGTCATAATGGTGGGCAGCGCCTGCGGAATCTGTACCTTGAAAAGCGCCTGCATCCGGGTCGAGCCGAAGGATGCGGCCGCTTCGACCACCTCCCGGTCCACCTGACGTATGCCGAGACTGGTCAGACGGATGACCGGCACCACCGCGTAGATGACGGTGGCGATCACCGCGGATGGCGAGCCGAGACCGAAGAACAGCAGTGCTGGAATCAGGTAGACGAAGACCGGCATAGTCTGCATGGTGTCAAGCACCGGCCGGGCGAAGTTGTTGAGCCGCCGGGAGGTTGAAAGAAGAATGCCAACCGGCAGTCCGATCAGAAGCGAGATCATGACGCCCGCCATGACGATGGCGAGGGTGGTAATCATGGCGTTCCAGTAGCCGACCACCCCGATCAGGGCGAGCAGAGCGGCATAGAGGATGCCGCTCCTGATGCTTTTCCGGGATTTCCACCCGAGAAAGAAGACTGCGCCGATGAGGAGAAACCAGGGAATATGGGCCAGCAGCCAGCCGATTCCATTGACCAGGGCGGTCAGGCCGCCGCTGATTCCATCCAGCACCGGGGAAGCCCAAAGTGCAAAACCCCGAACCGCCGAGTCAATCGCGTTCAGATCGGGCTTCATGACAAAGGGAAAATTAAAAAGCCACTCCATTGATGATGTCACCTCGGTTTGTTGATTCAGAATCAGAGTGCTTCGCGGAGACGGGAGGCCTGCTCGGAGGTCAGGAACTGGTCAACCAGCTCGGGATGCCCTTCCTTGAGGAACCAATCGGCGGCATCCCGATAGGTGGAGCCTGCATTCTGCTGGAGATAGGCTAGCCCCTCGCTGGTCAGGGCGGAGGAGGTGTGGTATTTCGAGAGGAACTCGCAGAATTCGGGATTGCTTGCAGCGAAATCATTGCTCACACAGACGTTGACGCGAACCGAAGGACAGGCGGTCTTCCCTTCGAAGTAGGCGGCCGCGTCGTAGGGGGCGTCCTCCAGAAGCACAAAGTCATAGAGACCCATCAGCCAGGTTGGCTCCCAATAGTAGAAAACAACCGGCTCCTTCTTGTCCCAGGCGGAGATAATGGTGGTGTTCATCGCCGCATCCGACCCGGGAATCACATAGTTGTACTGGCTGTCCAGACCGTAGTACTGCACCTTCTTTTCCATGATCTCGGTGATCGACCAGCCGGGGATACCGCCGAAGATGCGGGCTTTTCCGGGCGAATCGGGATCGGGGAAAAGGTGCGCGTAATCCTTGAGATCGGCGACCGATTTCAGCCCCGGATTCTCATCTGCTACATAACGCGGGATATAAAAGCCCTGTATATTGTCGTCAAAATTGACCCCCAGCTCAGTCAGCTTGCCTGCGGCGAGATCACCCGCGTAGTCGGGAAGATTATCGGTCCAGGTTTCCATGTGGACGTCGATTTCCCCCTTCATCAGGGCCTCGTGGCTGATCGGGGTGGAGGCGGGGGTTTCGGTCCAGGTGTATCCGAAGACCTTTTCGGCAATCAGGCCGGCTACGGCGTTGTGGAATTTAATCGAATCCCAGCCGACGTCGGCAAAGACAAGGTCGGTCTTTTCCTTTGGCGCGGCCGCGCCCGAAGAACCCGATGCAGCAGGGGAGGACGAGCAGCCTGCCGCGGTAAAGATCAGAGACAGGGCGAGCAGAAACGCAGCAATTTTTTTCATAATAAGCTCCTTTCTGGTGGAAAAATTCCCTTGAAAATCTGACAACTCAATGCTAACATATGAGTTGTCAGCCGGTCAAGAAAAAGCGTATGAAAATTTGTTTCATTTTCATTAAGAATTTCTAAAGAAAAGGGGGAACGGGGTCGCGGAGAGCCGTGCGAAAGGGAATGCGGCGGAATTGGCTCGAACGATTTTCGGGTAGAGCGGATGCCCATGGGAATAACGGACTGGATCGCCCATACGGGGTTGTTCGAACGATTTGAGAGTCAGGCGGGCGGACATCCCAGCAGGGCGGATACCAGAGCAATCTGTGTGATCTCACAGGCGACGATCAGGATATCCTGCGGTTCAAAGGAGAAACCGGGACCGGGGGAAAGACAGATTTCTTCGCCGCGCCGGACGGCGACAACGGTGGCGCCGGTCTGCTGGCGAAATCGGAGTGTGCCGATATCCTTTCCGGCTGCGGGACTTTCGGGAGGCAGCAAAAATTCGTAGGTGCGCAGGCGGTCGCTGTGGCGGAACCTTTCGCTGAGGTCGAAAATCTTCCGGTAAGTTTCGGTAATTTTTTCATTGAGCCGGTCCCGCTCTTCAATAAGGGTGCGCAGCTCGCATTTGAGGCGGCTCATATCGCTTCCGGCCTGATACTGCTCGACATATTCGACGGCGCGCGCCTTGGAAAGGACGACCGACCCCACATTTTCGCGGATTTCGGTGATTCCCATGTCCGAGAGCAGCCGCATAGCGCGGCGAATCGTCTCGGGGGAAACGCGATATTGTGCCCCCATCAGGGAGCGGCCTGAGAATCGTTCCTGTTCCTTAATTTCTCCGCAGGCAATTTTTGCGGCGATGTCATAAGCAATTTGTGCGTATACAGGAAGCGCGGGCTGGTTTTTCATCTTCTGTCATCTCTCCGTAGGTTTAATCGAGCCAGAAATTATCTGACAACTTTATTATATTATTAAAGTTGTCAGATGGCAAGCTACAAAATAGTGACAATCCTCCGCCGTTCGCGCTTACAGGGGGTTCGACGAGCAAGCGGATGCAATGAAAGCCCCAAACGAAATCCTCCGCTGTTCACGCTTGCAAGGGAGCGCGGCAGAGTGATACAATGGGGAGGACGATCGAAAAAGGAGGAAGAGCCATGGAGCGATTGCTGGAGCATTGCACCCTTTGCCCGCGTCGCTGCGGGGTAAACCGTGCGGCGGGCGAACGCGGCTGCTGCGGCGCCGGGGAAACGGTGCGGGTAGCGCGGGCCGCGCTGCACCCGTGGGAAGAACCCTGCATCTCGGGGAGCCGTGGTTCCGGGACGGTGTTTTTTTCGCACTGCACTCTTGGCTGCGTCTTTTGCCAGAACGCGCCTCTGAGCCGTGAAGGCGCGGGGCTGGAAATCGGGACAGGACGGCTGGGGGAAATCTTTCTGGAGCTGCAGGCACAGGGAGCGCATAACATCAATCTGGTTACACCCACCCACTACGTTCCGCAGATTCTCGAGGCGGTGGCCCTTGCGCGGGCGGATGGACTGAGGATTCCCTTTGTCTATAACTGCGGCGGCTACGAGCTGCCTGAAACGGTCGCCCTGCTTGATGGGACGGTGGATCTCTGGCTCCCTGATTTTAAGTATGCCCAGTCAAGGCCCGCCGCACGCTACAGCGCGGCAGCCGATTATCCCGAGCGGGCGCTGGAGGCGATTGAAGCGATGGTGCGGCAGACCGGAGCGCCCCGCTTTGGTCCTGACGGGCTTTTGCAAAAGGGGGTGCTGGTGCGGCATCTGCTGCTGCCGGGCCTGCTGGCAGATTCGATGCGGGCGGTTGAGCTGCTGGCAGAACGGTTTGAGGGGCGGATTCTTTTGAGTCTGATGAGCCAGTTTACCCCCATGCCGGCGTGTTCTGCGCGCTTTCCTGAGCTTTCGCGTCCGGTGAATCCGCGCCACTATGAGGCTTTGGTGGAATTTACCGCTTCGCTGGGAGCCTTCGACTGCTATACGCAGGAACCTTCCGCCGCCGGTGGAGCTTTCATTCCAAGCTTCCTCGGGCAGGGGGTTTTGGCCGCCGGCACACCGGGAAAGGCTGACACATGAAGGATTACCGGAGAGAAACGCCGCGTTTTGCGCTCTGCGGGCTCAACTGCGCGCTCTGCCCGATGCAGCTCGGCGGGTACTGTCCCGGCTGCGGCGGAGGCGAAGGGCATCAGCCCTGCCGGTTTACACGCTGTGCAAAAGAGAGAAGGATTGAATACTGCTGCTTCTGCGAAGCCTATCCCTGCGGGGAATATCGGGGCGCGGCCGACTGGGATTCCTTCGTGACCCATCAGAATATGCTCCGGGATCTTGCGCGGGCAAAGGAGATCGGCATCCCCGCCTATCTGGCGGAGCTGGATGAACGCGCCGGTATCCTGCGCTGGCTTTTGGAACACTGCAACGACGGCCGCCGGAAGAATTTCTTCTGCCTCGCGGTGAATCTGCTGGATTTGCCGCAGCTTCACGCGGCGGTGAAACAGCTTTCGGCGGCCAATGCGGCGGATACCCCGCTGCCGGAACGCGCGGCAAAGGCCGTTTCCCTTTTGAGCCGGGCGGCGGCCCGGCAGGGCATTTTACTTAAACTGAGGAAAAGACCGAAAAAGACGGCGGGAAGGCCGTCAGAGGAAGGAGATTAACGCCTCGATGGAATACCGGTATGACACACAGCTTTTGATTGAAGGGAAGCATCTCAATGAGGATGCAATCCACACATATTTTGCGGAAAATTTTGTGGGAGACTGCCTGCTCGCGGTCGGGGACGATACCCTGCTCAAGATTCATTATCACACCAATGAACCCTGGAAGGTTTTGGAATACTGCGCTGTGCTGGGAGAAATCCACGATATTGTGGTAGAGGATATGGACCGTCAGTCCAGAGGGCTGCACGGCTGATGAAATAATAGAAGGAACAAAACGCGATGAACGAAAAAGAAGTTTCTGAGATCCGCCGGCGTTTTCGTCCGGACAAAAGCAACATCACACAGGTACGGGCATGTTATGTCAACGAGAAGCGGGAGATTGTTTCTCAGTTTGAGCAGTCGCTCGCCGTAACGCCGCAGGAGGAGTCGGAGCGGATTCTGGCGTTGCTCAAGCGCACCCTGTCGGGTACATTGGGGAAAAACCTGATCGATGTGGAATTTTCCACCGGACAGGTCGCCGGCAGCGACGAGCACCGGCTGCTGATGGCGCTGAGGAGTTCCTCCCTCAAGGATGAAGAGGCGGTGCAGACCCTTTATCAAAAGGTGATCGGCTCCCTTTCGATCGAGGGGGATTACCTGATCCTGCTGACCCATGACACCTACGACGTGCCCTACCGGTCGAAGGACGGGCAGCGGCAGGACGACGCCTCGTCGGAGGTGTTTTCCTACATTCTTTGCAGCATCTGCCCGGTCAAAATGACCAAGCCGGCTTTGAGCTATTACGCGCATGACGACCGGTTTCACAGCCGCGAGGCGGACTGGCTGGTCGCGCCGCCCGAGCTGGGCTTTCTGTTTCCGGCCTTCGATGACCGCCGCGCCAATATCTATAATGCTCTTTATTATACCCGCAGCGTCTCCGAAAACCATCAGGAGCTGGCCGACGCCCTTTTTCACCTCGAGATTCCGATGCCCGCCGCCGCTCAGAAGGAGACCTTCGGGGAGATTCTCGGGGATGCGCTCGCAGGCGAATGCAGCTACGAGGTGGTGCAGTCGGTGCACGACGAGCTGTGCGGCATGATCGAGGAGCACAAGACCGACAGGGAATCCGAGCCGCTGAAGGTTTCCCGACAGGAGGTTCGGCAGGTGCTGGAATCCTGCGGCGTTTCGGACGAGCATGTGGAGGCCTTTGAGCAGCGGTACGAGGCCGAGTTCGGCGCGGATATCGGCCTCAGCCCGAAAAATCTTGTGGACACCAGGCAGCTTGAGCTGCGCACCCCCGATGTGACCATCAAGGTGAACCCGGAACGCAGTGATTTGGTGGAGACACGCATCATCAACGGAGTAAAATACATCCTGATCCGGGCGAATGACGGTGTGGAGGTCAACGGTGTGCCGATTCATATTTCGGAGCCGGCGCATGTCTGAGCGAGCCGCTGTTCTGCCCGGGGACGGAAATGTTGAAAACCGGGGAATCTCATGATATAATAAAGCGTTATTACATTTTGAAAAGGGGCGTTCTTCCAAGATGGAGGAAATCTATTTCGACAACGCCGCGACTACTCGAACCGACCCCGAGGTGGCCGCGCTGATGACCCATGTGCTCTGTGAGGAGTACGGCAACCCTTCCTCGCTGCACAGCCGGGGGGTGCAGGCCCAGCTTTTGATCGAGCGGGCATCCCGGCAGCTCGCGGCGGCACTGGGAATGAAGCGCGGAAAAGGCAGGATTCTCTTTACCTCGGGCGGAACCGAGGCGAATAATCTTGCCCTCTTCGGCGCGGCGGCTGCGCTGCGCCGGCGGGGCAGGCAGATCGTGACTACCTCGGTGGAGCACGCTTCGGTGCTCGAATCCGCAAAGGAACTGGGGACGCGCGGGTTTGAACCGGTTTTCCTCTCGCCGGGACCGGACGGGAGAATTCCCGTTGACGCATTGCTGTCGGCCTGCCATGAGGATACCATCCTGGTCTCGATGATGCTGGTGAACAATGAGGTCGGCGCGGTGCAGCCGATCGCCGACCCCGCGGTGATCCGGGAGATACGCCGCCGCTCCCCCCATGCTCTGATTCATGCCGATGCGGTTCAGGCTTTCTGCAAGCATCCCTTTTCCATGCCGGCGCTCGGGCTCGACATGGTTACGGTGTCGGCGCATAAAATCCATGGCCCCAAAGGGAGCGGGGCGCTCGCGCTGGCGGAGGGGGCGCGGATTCTCCCGCAGCTCTTCGGCGGCGAGCAGCAGAACCGGCTGCGCCCCGGCACCGAGAATGTCGCGGGCATCGCCGCGCTCGGGCTGGCGGCGGAAAACGCTTTCTCCCATCTGGAGGAGAACCGGGCCGCGGCCGCCGCGGTGGGGGCACGCGTCCGGGAACGTCTTTCCGGCAGGAAGGGGATTGTGTTTCATTCCCCTCAGGCGGACTGCTCTCCCTTTCTGCTCAATCTCTCGGCGGTGGGCTACCGTTCCGAGACGCTGCTGCACGCGCTGGCGGCAGAGGAAATCTACCTTTCAAGCGGCTCTGCCTGCTCGAAAGGGGCGAAAAGCCATGTTCTCGCTGCGATGGGATGCCCTGCCGCCGAGATTGACTCTGCGCTGCGGCTGAGCTTCTGCAAGTATAACACCCCGGAACAGGCCGACCGCTTTGCCGAAACGCTGCAGCGGATCACCCAAACGCTGCGCCGCAGCAACTGAAGGAGAAGAAGCCGATGAAAGAGATGTTCCTGCTCAAATATGGTGAGATCGCACTCAAGGGGGCCAACAGGGCTTCGTTTGAGAGTGTTCTGATGAAGAATATCCGCCGCCGCCTTGCCGATCTCGGAGAATTTACCGTTGCGAAGTCCCAGTCGACCATTGCGGTTATCCCGCAAAACGGGGAGATCGATCTCGATGAGGCTTACGACCGTCTCTCGAAGGTCTTCGGCATTTCGGCCATGAGCCGCAGTGCCGTGGTGGAAAAGTCCTTTGAGGCGATCTGTGCGGGCCTGCCCTATCTCGATGGGGTGCTTGCCCAGGCCGGTACCTTTAAGGTGAGCGCCAAACGTTCGGACAAGACCTTTCCGCTCGGCTCTCCGGAGATTTCGGCCCGGATCGGCCATGAGCTTTTAAAACGCCACCCGCACCTGAGGGTGGATGTGCACCATCCGGATGTCGAGGTCTGGGTCGAGGTGCGCGACCGCGCCGCTTACCTTCATGCAGGACAGCAGCCGGGCGCGGGCGGGATTCCGGTCGGCACCGGCGGACGCGCCGCCCTTCTGCTTTCCGGCGGCATTGATTCCCCGGTCGCAGGCTATATGATGGCCAAGCGCGGGGTGCAGATCATGGCGGTTCATTTTGCCAGTCCACCCTATACCAGCGAACGGGCGCTGCTCAAGGTCAAGGAGCTTTGCCGCCGGATGACCGCCTATACCGGCCGGGTTAAGCTTGCAGTGGTCGGTTTTACCGAGATTCAGCAGGAGATCGGCCTGCACTGTCCGGAGGATTATTTTACCCTCATCATGCGCCGCTTTATGATGGAGATCGCCTCGCGGATCGCTGCGGAAAACGAGTGCGGCGCGCTGATCACCGGAGAGAGCCTCGGACAGGTCGCCAGCCAGACGATGAAGGCCCTTGCTTGCACCGACGACGCCTCGGCGCTGCCGGTGCTCCGTCCGGTCATCGGGATGGACAAGGAGGAAATCGTCGCGATTGCCCGCAGAATCGACACCTTTGAGACTTCAATTCTTCCCTATGAAGATTGCTGTACCGTCTTTACGCCCCGCCATCCCAAGACCAAACCGAATCTCGAAGCGGTGATCAAAGCTGAAAGAAATCTCGACCGGGAGGCGCTGATTCAGAAGGCGCTCGAACAGGTGGAATATCTGCGCATTACCTATGACACCGATTCTGCGGAAGAATAAGTCAAAAGGAGGAACGCCATGAACAGGCGGTCAAGCACCGCGCGGCGCCGCAGGGCACGCGGCGCCAAGTGGGACCCCAGACAGGCGCGGCTGCTGATGGCCGGCGGAGGAGCACTGCTTTTCGTTCTGATTTCAGTCTTTGTCTGGATGCTTTCCGGCGGCCCGGAGCCAAAGGAACTTCCGGCGGGACCGGCGCCGGTCAGTGCCGCGCCGTCTGCCGGATGGATGAGCGCTTCCTCGGAGGAATCTGTACCTGAGACGGCGAAAAGCCCTGAAGAGGAGCCGTCTTTAAGCGAAGAACCGTCCTCCCAGCCGGAGAATTCCTCAAGCGGGGCGGCTTCCTCTCAGGAAGCGCCGTCCTCCCAGCCGGAGAATTCCTCAAGCGGGGCGGCTTCCTCTCAGAAAACGCCCGGCGTTTCGGGCGAAGCGCCGTCCTCCCAGCCGGAGAATTCCTCAAGCGGGGCGGCTTCCTCTCAGGAAACGCCCGGCGCTTCGGGCGAAGAACCGTCCTCCCAGCCGGAGAATTCCTCGAGCGGGGCGGCTTCCTCTCAGAAAACGCCCGGCGTTTCGGGCGAAGCGCCGTCCTCCCAGCCGGAGAATTCCTCAAGCGGGGCGGCTTCCTCTCAGGAAACGCCCGGCG
>Ga0129309_1000550_pt1 | contig 27545 bp, 24 predicted proteins | sample L1105metagenome_FD_94439 | JGI IMG/M metagenome (GOLD analysis project Ga0129309, IMG submission 94439) | Ring-tailed lemur group fecal microbial communities from Wisconsin, USA - L1105 metagenome | ecosystem: Host-associated > Mammals > Digestive system > Large intestine > Fecal | place: USA...
TAGTTGTGTTATATGGAGTGGGTTCTGTCATAAGATTGAGCAGAAAAAGGAAAAAAGAATAAATGGATAAAATAGAAGAAGCCATTCAGACAGTACATAAACTGGATCACGGTCAGGGTGGGCATTCCTTTCGGAAGGTCCATCCGTTGGCAAAGTTATTGATTACGATCTGTTATATTGTTCTTTTGACATCGATCAGACCATATGATCTGACGACGACACTTTCCATGTCTGTTTATCTGATCCTAATCAGTATGATACAGGAGATTTCCATCCGGGACATGATTAAAAGATTTCGAGTCATTTTTTTCCTGTTAATTGCCGTTGGAGCTGCGAATCCGTTTCTGGATCGGACGGTGATCTTTTATCTGGGAATATTGCCGGTTACGACAGGTATGATATCGATGCTTACACTTGTACTGAAAGGATTCTTTGCCGTGATCAGCTCCCTGATCCTTATCTCTTCTACCGGGATGGAAGACATCTGCTATAGTCTGAAACTGCTTCATGTGCCGAATATGATCATTACGACCATTCTGTTGATTTATCGATATCTCGTTTTATTTCTCAAGGAGATGCAGAGAATCTGGATCGCTTATCAGATGAGAGCACCGAAGCAAAAGGGAATCCATTATAAAGCATGGGGAAGTATGATCGGCAGCCTTATGATCAGAAGCATCGAAAAAGCAGAAATTGTCTATGAATCGATGGAACTTCGCGGATATCAGCCGGAAAATCTTTTTTTTGAAGAACGAAAGTTCGACCGGTACAGTTTGTTATATCTTGTGCTGAGTCTTGCGGTGATTTTTGCATTTCGGTATTTCCCGATTTTTGAATGGATCGGTAATATATTCATATAGAGGAGAACGAAAAATGATAGAGATGAAAGAAGTATCATTTTCATATAATCAGAAAAATCAGGTACTTTCACACTTGAATTTTCATATAAAAGAAAACGAATGTGTCGGTATTATAGGTGCAAATGGAGCAGGCAAATCAACGATTCTGAAACTTTTAGCAGGATTGGAACTGGATTATACCGGGGAGATTCTTGTCGGTCAGAAGAGGGTAGAAAAAAAGAATTTACATAAAATACGCGAAAAAATCGGATATGTTTTTCAGGACAGCGACTGTCAGCTGTTCATGCCAACAGTATACGAGGATGTGGCATTTGCTCCGAAAAATTATGGCTTGTCGAAAGCGGAAGTGGAAATGTACACGTTGGATGCCATGAAAAAGGTTGGGATCGAATCGCTGAGAGACCGGTCCATTTACAGCCTGTCAGGAGGAGAAAAGAAGCTTGCTTCGATTGCAACCGTGCTTTCCATGCAGCCGGAGATCCTTATCTTTGATGAACCGACCATTGCACTTGATCCGCGGAACAGACGGAGGTTTATGGAAACGGTGCTTCTCCTGAAGGGGACGAAGGTCATCACTTCTCATGATCTGGATCTGATCTATGATATCTGTGAAAGAACGATTCTGATCGAGGACGGCACAATCATAAAAGATGGAGATACAAAGGAGATATTACAGGACAGGGAGCTGTTGGAAGCTCACGGATTAGAACTTCCATTGTCCCTTTCCAGGATAGTCTGATTACAATATTTTTTTATTCTGTCATGGAAAAATACTTGACAGAAAAATATTTTTTTTGTATACTAGCATACGGTAAAGGAAAAATGCTTTACAGAGGTGGTCAAAATGGAACGAATTGTAGAACAGGCATTGCTGTATGATTTTTATGGAGAACTTTTAACGGATCACCAAAAGGAAATCTATGGGGATTATGTACAGAATGATCTGTCGCCATCGGAGATCGCACAGGATCATGGAATTACCCGTCAGGCAGCATACGATATGATCAGACGCTGTAATAAGATTTTAGAAGGGTATGAGAGAAAATTGCATTTACTTCAGAAGTTTCTGAGAACAAAAGAGATGGTCATGACGATTAATCAATATGCAAAGGCGATTTTGGAAAAGGAACAGGATCCGGAAGTAATTGACAGATTAAAAGAGATTGAGAATATATCGAATGCGATTATAGAAGAGTATTAGATTATAGGAGAAGAGATATGGCATTTGAAAATTTATCTGACAGACTCCAAAATGTATTTCAAAATCTTCGTGGAAAAGGACGATTAACAGAGGCTGACGTAAAAGAGGCAATGAAAGAAGTCAAAAGAGCTCTTTTAGAAGCGGATGTCAACTTTCGTGTCGTAAAACAATTTACGAAAAAAGTAACGGATCGTGCGATCGGACAGGATGTACTGAATGGATTAAATCCCGGTCATATGGTAATTAAGATTGTTCACGAAGAGATGATCGAGCTGATGGGTTCTGAGATGACAGAACTTAAGATGAAGCCGGGTGCTGACATGACGGTTGTCATGATGGCCGGTCTTCAGGGTGCCGGTAAGACGACATCGGCAGCAAAACTTGCAGGACAGTTTAAAAGAAAAGGCAAACGACCGTTACTGATCGCATGTGACGTCTATCGTCCGGCCGCAATTAAGCAGCTGCAGGTGAATGGAGAGAAGCAGGGAGTTCCTGTTTTTACAATAGAAGGAAATCAGAATCCGGTAGAGATCGCTCAGGCAGGTATTGCACACGCGAGAGAGAATAAGAATAATCTCGTGATCATTGATACAGCCGGTCGTCTGCATGTGGATGACCGCATGATGGCAGAATTGATTGAGATCAAGAATCATGTAGATGTCACACAGACCGTTCTCGTGGTTGATGCCATGACCGGTCAGGACGCAGTCAATGTGGCAAAAGATTTTAACGATCAGGTCGGAATTGACGGCGTGATCATTACGAAGATGGATGGCGATACGCGAGGCGGTGCCGCACTGTCCGTTAAGGCTGTGACAGGCAAGCCGATCCTTTATATCGGTATGGGCGAGAAGCTTGAAGATCTTCAGCAGTTCCATCCGGATCGCATGGCGAGCAGAATCCTCGGTATGGGCGATGTGCTGACATTGATCGAGAAGGCAGAAGCATCGATTGATGAAGAGACAGCGCTGAATATGACCGATAAGATGCGTCGTGCCGAGTTTAATTTTAACGATTATCTGGAGCAGATGGAGCAGGTGAAGAAGATGGGAGGCATGTCAGATATTCTGAACATGATTCCCGGCATGAGCAAGCAGCTTCGCGGCGTAGAGATTGATGATGGAATGCTTGATAAGACAGCGAATATTATTTATTCGATGACAAAGGAAGAACGCGAGAATCCAAAGATCATCAACCCGTCAAGAAAGCGCCGAATTGCAAATGGAGCAGGCGTTCCGATCGCAGAAGTGAACAAACTGTGTAAGAACTTTGAAGAGTCCCAGAAGATGATGAAGCAGATGTCAGGCATGTTCGGGGGCAAAAAAGGCAGAAGAGGAAGAAAAGGAAGATTTAAACTTCCTTTCTAAATAAAAACAAGTTATAAAAGAAAAATATGTAATTAAAATGGAGGTAACATAACAATGGCAGTAAAAATGAGATTAAAAAGAATGGGACAGAAGAAAGCTCCTTTCTATAGAGTAGTAGTAGCAGATGCAAGAGCTCCTCGTGATGGAAGATTCATCGAAGAAATCGGTACTTATGATCCTACACAGGATCCTAGCGTGATCAAATTCGATGAAGAAGCAGCTAAGAAGTGGTTACAGAATGGCGCTCAGCCAACAGATACTGTTGCAAAATTATTAAAAGTAGCCGGAATTGAAAAGTAAAAACTAGAGGAGGTGTGAGTCTTGAAAGACTTAGTAAAGGTAATTGCAAAGTCTCTAGTTGATCACCCGGAAGAAGTGAACGTGACAGAAAAGGAATCTGATGGCGTTATTGTAGTGGAATTACGTGTTGCTTCAGACGACATGGGCAAAGTAATCGGAAAGCAGGGAAGAATCGCAAAAGCGATCAGAACTGTTGTAAAAGCTGCATCTTCTAAGGATAAAAAGAAAGTCGTTGTAGATATTTTACAATAAAAGCAGGCGGATGAGATTATCATCCGAAAATCAGAGGCTGAAAATCAGAGATCCTGACAGACAGCCTCTTTTTTTATGCATAAAAATGTAGTATAATATCTCTATCTATAATAAATTTGAGAAGAAAAGGGGAAAATTATGAATTTTATATTTATTTCACCACACTTTCCAACGAACTATTGGAAGTTTTGCTGCGAATTAAAGAAGAATGGCGTCAATGTATTAGGAATTGGTGATGCAGAGTATGATTCTCTGACGGATGAATTAAAGGGTTCTCTGACAGAATACTATAAAGTGGATAACATGGAAAATTATGATGAGATGTTCCGTGCAGTTGCATTTTTCTCATTTAAATACGGCAAGATTGACTGGATTGAAAGTAATAATGAATACTGGCTGGAACAGGATGCGAGATTGCGTACGGATTTCAATGTAACGACAGGTCCGCATACGGAAGATATGGAAGCCGTGAAGTACAAATCCAAGATGAAAGCGAATTATGCGAAAGCCGGTGTGCCAACCGCACAGTATCATCTTGTTTCGACCTATGAAGAAGGGAAAGCATTTATCGAAAAAGTGGGCTATCCGGTTATCGTAAAACCGGACAATGGAGTAGGAGCGAGCAATACTTACAAATTAAAGAACGATGCGGATTTTGACGCATTTTATGCAGATCTTCCACCGGTACAGTATATTATGGAAGAGTTCGTCAATGGAGAAGTGTGTTCGTATGATGCTCTTGTTAACAGCAAAGGGGAAGCATTGTTTGAAACCGGCAATATTACATTGATTTCCATTGTTGACGCAGTTAACGAAAAAGAAGACGTATATTTTTACATCTTTGATCATATTGCAGACGATCTTGCAGACGCAGGAAGAAGAACACTGGAAGCATTTGGAGTAAAGAATCGTCTCGTGCATTTTGAATTTTTCCGTTTGTTGGAAGATGGGGAAGGCATTGGCAAAAAAGGCGATATTATCGGACGGGAAGTGAATATGAGTCCATGCGGCGGATTTACACCGGATATGTATAATTATGCGAACAGCTTTGATATTTATAAATTATGGGCTGACATGATCTGCTATGATCAAATCTGGCTTTCCGATGACCGTGAGATTTCAAACTGTCTGTTTGTCGGAAGAAGAAAGGGAAAATCTTACAAGCACAGTCATGAAGAGATCATGAACACATATGGCGACAGAATCTGGGATTATCAGGAATTGCCGCAGGTTCTTGCAGATGGCATGGGAGATTTTATGTATCTTACAAAATGCAAAACATACGATGAATTGATGGAATGTATTCATTTCATGGTTGAATAATCAATATTGGAGAGAAAATTATGTATACACAGTATTATAAAGTCTGGAGCCAGTGCCTTCAGAGAGATATGGAATTTAAAGTTTATGGACATGCGGGAAAGCCATGTCTGATTCTGCCGTCACAGAATGGAAAGTTTTTTGATTATGAGAATTTCGGCATGATCGAACCATATGTTTCACGCATCGAAGCAGGAGAAATTCAGCTTTTTTCAATCGACAGTCTGGATGGAGAGACGTGGGACAGCAATGACTGGGATATGGGACATCGCATGTACATGCATGAGCAGTGGATCCATTATATTACGGATGAATTTTATCCGATGATGATGGATATTAACGGAGGCTGGATGAAAGCGATGGTAACCGGATGCAGTATGGGAGCATTTCATGCGGCGAATGTCTACTTCCGTCGCCCGGATCTGTTTGACTATCTGCTGGCACAGAGCGGTGTCTATGATACGCGTTATCTGATCGGAGATTATATGGATGCGAACACTTATAACAATTCCCCGTATGATTATTTGAAGAACCTGCCGTCCGATCATTATTATATGGATCTTTACCGCCAGAACAAGGCAATTATTGTTGTTGGACAGGGACAGTGGGATGAAGAGTGCCTGGCAAGCACCCGTGCACTCGATGCTCTTCTGGAAGAAAAAGGAATACCGGTTTGGATTGACTATTGGGGATATGATGTATATCATGACTGGCCTTGGTGGAAAGAAGAATTATATTACTTCTTAGACCAGCTGTTTTCATAATCAGGAGTTTTTTCAGTTATGACGAAGTTAGTATCATGGAATGTGAATGGACTGAGAGCCTGTGTGAAAAAAGGATTTTTGGATGTTATGGAGGAACTGGATGCGGATGTATTCTGTATTCAGGAGACGAAGTTACAGGAAGGACAGATCGATCTGGAACTTCCGGAATATTACCAGTACTGGAATTATGCGGAGAAGAAAGGATATTCCGGCACGGCTGTCTTCACGAAAGAAGAACCTCTTTCCGTTCAAAATGGAATCGGCATGGAAGAGCATGACAGGGAAGGGCGTGTGATCACGCTGGAATTTGATGAGTACTATCTCGTAACCTGTTATACGCCGAATTCACAGACCGAATTAAGACGGCTTGATTACCGCATGGAATGGGAAGATGCATTTCGGAATTATCTGAAGCATCTGGAAGAGACGAAGCCGGTGATTCTCTGCGGCGATCTGAATGTCGCCCATACAGAGATTGACTTAAAGAATCCGAAGACGAATCGGAAGAATGCAGGATTTTCAGATGAAGAGCGCGGAAAGTTTACCGAATTGCTGGATGCCGGATTTATCGATACGTTCCGGTATTTTTATCCGGATGTTACCGGAGCTTACAGCTGGTGGTCATACCGTTTTAAAGCACGGGAAAAGAACGCCGGATGGCGGATTGATTATTTCTGTGTTTCAGATGTTCTGGAGGATCGTCTGGCAGAAGCCATGATCCATACAGATATTATGGGATCGGATCATTGCCCGGTTTCTTTGATTTTAGAATAACGGATCTTGTACAGGAGAACGATATGAATGTTTTAACAGTACAACAGGTGACAAAAGGATACGGTGATCGTATCCTTTTTCGAGATATAACATTGGGTTTTAATGAGGGAGACAAAGTTGGTATTATCGGTATTAACGGAACCGGTAAATCCACTTTATTGAAGATCATTGCAGGATTCGAATATCCTGATGAAGGAAGCGTCGTTATGAATCGGAATACGACAGTTGTCTACCTGCCGCAGAACCCGGAATTTCCGAAAGGAATGACGATTTTACAATATGTCATGGGACAGGAGTTTGAAAAAGAAGGTGAGGCGAAGTCGATTTTGACAAGGCTTGGGCTTCCGGATTATGAGATGCAGACGGATATTTTATCAGGCGGACAGAAGAAGCGGGCAGCACTGGCTCGTATCCTGATCCATTCTGCGGATATTCTTGTCCTGGACGAGCCGACGAACCATATCGACAATGAGATGGCAAAATGGCTGGAGGATTATCTGAGACGATATCGGGGAATCCTTGTTATGGTAACACATGATCGATATTTTCTGGACCGGGTAACGAATAAGATCGTTGAAATTGATGATCAGACTCTCTATACGTATGAGTCAAATTATTCAGGGTTTCTTGAACTGAAACAGCAAAGGCAGGACATGGAGTATGCTTCTGACAGAAAGCGAAGAAGTATTCTGCGGACAGAATTAGAATGGGCAAAGCGTGGTGTCCGCGCACGAGGGACAAAACAACAGGCCCGTCTGGACAGGCTGGAAGAACTGAAGAATCAGGTGTCACCGGAAGAGGATGCGAAGGTTGAGATTTCCAGCCTTACAACGCGTATGGGCAAGAAGACGATTGAACTTTCTCACATCAGCAAAAGTTATGATGGAGTACCGTATATTCGGGATTTTTCGTATATTTTGTTAAAGAATGACCGAATCGGGATCATAGGACCGAATGGCTGCGGCAAGACTACGCTGCTGCAGATCATCAACCAGCGTGTGGAGCCGGATTCCGGAAGCATTGAGATTGGAGAGACAATTCGGATCGGGTATTTTACCCAGGAGACGGAAGGATTCGATACGAGACAGCGTGTGATCGATTATATCCGCGACACCGCAGAATATATCACGATCTCGGAAGGAAAGATTTCCGCGTCAAAGATGCTGGAACGCTTTTTATTTACTCCGGATATGCAATATGCACCAATTGAAAAGTTGTCCGGCGGGGAGCAGCGGCGTCTGTATCTGCTGAAAGTTTTGATGGAATCGCCGAATGTTTTGATTCTGGATGAGCCGACGAATGATCTGGATATTGCTACACTGACAATTTTAGAAGATTATCTTGACCGTTTTCAGGGGATTGTAGTTACCGTGTCGCATGACCGGTATTTCCTTGACCGAATCGTAAACAGAATCTTTGCTTTTGAGGATAATGGAAGAATTGTACAATATGAAGGCGGTTATACGGATTATCTGGCGAAGAAGCCGGATGTGATCGCAGAGACAGCACTGCCAAAAGCTCCGAAAGAGAAAAATTATAAAAAACCGCATCAGAAGAAGTTAAGATTTACTTTTGCAGAGAAGAAAGAATACGAGACGATTGAGGATGATATTGAACAGTTGGAGACACATCTGGAAACATTAGAAGAGCAGATTCTGAAAGCTGCACATGACTTTGTCCGGTTGAATGAACTGATGGCAGAGAAAGAGAAGACTGAGAATGATCTGGAGCATAAGATGGAACGCTGGGAATATTTAAGCGATCTGGCGGAAAGAATTGATGCACAAAAATAAAGTATGGGAGCAGGTAAAAGATGATAAATCAGGCATATGAGTTAAAAAAGAAAGAATTTCTGGAAGAGTTGAATGGAACAGGATATATCCTGGAGCACAAGAAGACAAAAGCACGAGTGGTTGTTGTGTCTAATGAAGATGAGAATAAAGTATTCAATATCGGGTTTCGGACGCCTCCAAAAGATGATACCGGTGTACCGCATATTACGGAACACTCCGTACTGTGCGGATCGAAAAAATTCCCGTTGAAAGACCCGTTTGTAGAGTTGGTAAAGGGGTCCTTGAATACGTTTTTAAATGCAATGACTTATTCTGATAAGACGGTGTATCCGGTTGCAAGCTGCAATGACAAAGATTTCCGCAATCTGATGCATGTCTATTTGGATGCGGTATTTTATCCGAATATTTATCAGAATGAGAAGATTCTTCAGCAGGAAGGTTGGCATTATGAACTGGAGGATCCGGAAGGTGAGATTACGTACAATGGCGTTGTATATAATGAGATGAAAGGTGTATTTTCTTCACCGGAGCAGCAGCTGATGCGCATAATCCAGAAGTCACTGCTTCCGGATACCCCGTATGGATTTGAATCCGGCGGAGATCCGGCATCTGTTCCGAATCTGACGCAGGAAGATTTTGTTCGTTTTCACAGCACGTACTATCATCCATCCAACAGCTATATTTATCTATATGGAAATATGGACATGGAAGATACGCTGGCATTTATAGATGAAGAGTATCTGTCTTCTTTTGATTATTTGAATGTGGATTCAGAGATTGAACTCCAGCAGCCATTTACACAGATTCAGAGAGTGGAAGAGAGTTATTCTATTTCTGAAAAGGAAGATGAGAAAGATAAAACGTATTTGGCCTATAATGCGGTGATCGGGAATAGCCTGGATCGGGAATTATATCTTGCATTTCAGATATTGGAATATGTCCTGGTCGGTGCTCCGGGGGCACCGTTAAAAGAAGCACTGATCAAGAGCGGCATTGGCGCAGATGTATTCAGCTCTTATGATAACGGCATTCAGCAGCCGGTATTTTCAATCGTTGCGCAGAATGCGAATCCTGATCAGGAAGAAGCGTTTGCTGCAATCATTGAACGTGTCTTAAGAGAGAATGTGGAGAATGGTATTGATAAGAGAGCATTGGAAGCGGCATTGACGAATTTTGAATTTAAGTATAAAGAAGGCGATTTTGGAAGATTTCCAAAAGGACTGATCCATGGACTGAACATGTTCGACAGCTGGTTATATGATGATGAAAAACCATTTATCCACATTCAGACGAATCAGACGTTCGAATTACTAAAAGATCGATTGAAGACGGATTATTTTGAACAGTTGGTTAAGAAATACCTGCTCGACAACCGGCATAAGACAATTGTTGTATTAAAACCGGAAAAGGGATTAAATGCCAAGCAGGAAGCAATTGTCAAAGAAAAACTTGCAGCCTATAAAGCTTCTTTATCACAAGAAGAGATACAGCAGATTGTCGACACGACAAAGGCCTTGAAGAAATACCAGGAAGAACCGACCAGAAAAGAAGATTTGGAGAAAATCCCGCTTCTGTCATTGGATGATATTGAGAAAAAAGCAAAGAAATTATATAATCGTGAACTGACTGCTGCAGGAGTTCCGATGGTTCATCATGACATCTTTACGAATGGAATTTCTTATATTACACTGGCATTTAAAGTGGATCATCTGCCGGCAAGACTGATTCCATATGCATCGATATTGACTGCGGTATATCGCTATGTGAATACGGAACATTACAGTTACAATGAGCTTTCAAATGAGATCAATATCAATACAGGCGGGATCAGCTGCAATTATCGGGTTATGCCGACAGCGGATGAAAAAAGGACGTTGATCCCTGTCTGGGAAGTGAAGACAAAGTGTTTTTATGATAAAATACCGGATGCATTTTCTCTGATCAATGAGATCTTCTTTACTTCTGATCTGGAGGATAAAGAGCGTTTGAAGGAGATCATTGCCAAAGTGCATACGCAATTGAAGATGGGATTTTCCTCGGCAGGACATAAGACGGCAGCCATGAGAGCGCTTTCTTATGTATCGGAAGGATGTCGGTATAAAGAATGCATGGAAGGCATTACGTTTTTTGAATTTTTAGATGACATCTATCAACATTATGAGGAAAAAGCAGATACTCTGATCGCAGGGATGAAGGAAGCGCAGAAAAGCATTTTCCAAAAAGAACATCTGATCATCAGTGTGACGGACGATCAGGATGCGGAGCGTGTGTTTGAGGATGTGACAGCAGAATTTGTGAAACATCTTTATGAAGAGACAGAAGGCATCTGGGAAGGACTTGATACAGAGATTCGAAACGAGGGATTTGCGACTGCAAGCCAAGTACAGTATGTTGCGACGGCCGGCAATTTCATCGATGCGGGGCTGGCATATCACGGAGCACTCAAAGTACTGCAGGTTATGTTTTCCTATGATTATCTGTGGGAAAATATCCGCGTAAAGGGCGGTGCTTATGGATGCATGTGCAGTTTTGCGAGAAATGGAGACGGATATTTTGTATCTTACCGTGATCCAAATCTGATGGAGACTTATGAAATCTATCAGAAAGCACGGGAATACGTGGCAGGATTTGACGCAGATGACCGGACGATGTTAAAGTATATCATTGGTGCGGTCAGCAGTATGGATGTGCCGCTTGAGCCGTCTGCAAAAGGAGAATTCAGTTTTGCTGCTTATCTGACCGGACTGACGGAAGAGGAGATTCAAAAAGAACGCGATCAGGTATTGTCCTGTACGCAGGATGTTATCCGCAGTCTGGAGCCAATTGTAGCCGCAGTGGCGAATCAGGGAATCATCTGTGCGATTGGCAATGAAGACAGGATCAATGCAAACAGCGAGAGCTTTCAAGAAGTAAGACATGTTTTTTAAAGGCAGAAAGAGGTATATATGAGTGAATTTAAATCAGGATTTGTAACATTGATCGGACGTCCAAATGTTGGAAAGTCAACATTGATGAATCATCTGATCGGACAGAAGATCGCGATTACATCCAGTAAGCCGCAGACGACGCGAAATCGGATCCAGACGGTTTTTACGGATGAACGCGGGCAGATCATCTTTTTAGATACTCCGGGTATTAACCGGGCAAAAAATAAACTGGGTGATTATATGCTGAAAGTTGCACAGCGAACGCTAAATGAAGTGGATGTCGTTTTATGGCTGGTAGAGCCATCCACCTTTATCGGAAAAGGAGAGCAGTATATCATCGAACAGCTGAAAAAAGTAAAGACGCCGGTATTCCTGATCATCAATAAAATTGATACAGTGGAGGAACAGGAGGTATTCGAAGCGATCCAAAAATATAAAGATGTGATTGATTTTGCCGAGATTATTCCGGTGTCCGCACTTCGAAGCAGGAATACAGACGATGTGATCACATCGATTTTCCGATATCTCAGTCCGGGACCGATGTATTATAATGAAGATACGGTTACGGATCAGCCGGAACGTCAGATCGTTGCAGAACTGATCCGCGAGAAGGCATTGCGTCTGCTTGATAAAGAAATTCCTCACGGGATTGCAGTTGTGATCGATTCTATGAAGACAAGACGGCATAAAGACATCATCGATATTGATGCGACGATCATCTGTGAGAAGGATTCCCATAAGGGAATTATTATTGGAAAACAGGGAGCGATGCTGAAACGAATTGGAAGCCAGGCAAGGCGGGAGATGGAGAATCTGCTCGGAATGAAAGTAAACTTACAGATTTGGGTCAAAGTAAAAAAAGACTGGCGTGACAGTGATTTCTTATTGAAGAATTACGGGTATAATCAAAAGGAAGTGTAACAGCATGAGTCAGGAGGTTACGGTAACAGGCATGATATTATCCGCGGGCGCTGTCGGCGATTATGACATGCGTATCGTAATCCTGACAAAAGAGCGTGGCAGGATTTCATCCTTTGTAAGAGGTGCCAAAAAGCCGAATAATCCATATGGCGCTGTCTGCCAGCCGTTTACATTTGGTGAATTTACATTATATGAAGGCAGAACGGCCTATAATGTAAAAAACGCAAAAGTTTTGAATTATTTCAGCCGGCTGAAGCAGGATTTGGAATTAATCTATTATGGAAGCTATTTTTGTGAATTCGCATCGTATCTGACGCGTGAAAATAATGATGAAGTCAATATTTTAAAGCTGCTCTATCAGACGATGCGGATTCTTGAAAAAGGTACCATTCCTCCCGTATTGGTCCGCAGCATCTACGAGATCAAACTGTTGGCGTTTTACGGATATGGAATGGAAAGTTTCCGGTGTATTCGGTGTGGAAAGAAGGAAAATCTGAATTACTTTAACAGCCGTGCCGGCGGTGTATTGTGTAACAGCTGTGCACGGTCAGAGAAGAGTCTTTTGCTGGGTGAATCGACATTGTATACGATTCAGTACATCATCAGCAGTCCTGTGGAAAAGCTGTATACTTTTACGGTTTCTTCCCAGGTAATGAGGCAGTTAAAAGAGATATGCAGTGATTTTATTCATGCATATATTGACTATTCGTTTAAATCTTTGGATTTTCTTGACATAAAGTATTGAAAAAACGGATGAATCTAGGTACAATAAAGCAGACTGTTTTATTGTGTATAAGAATTTTGTATACAATATGTAAAATGATAGTATTTTGAAATTAGATGTGAGGTATGAACGATGGAAAAGACAATGGATAAGATCGTAGGATTGGCCAAATCCAGAGGATTTGTATATCCGGGTTCCGAAATCTATGGAGGACTTGCGAATACATGGGACTATGGCAATCTCGGTGTGGAATTAAAGAATAATGTAAAGAAGGCATGGTGGAAGAAATTCATCCAGGAAAGCCCTTATAATGTCGGTGTTGACTGTGCAATCCTAATGAATCCTCAGACATGGGTTGCTTCCGGTCATTTGGGAGGTTTTTCCGATCCTCTGATGGATTGTAAAGCGTGTCATGAGCGTTTTCGTGCAGATAAGCTGATCGAAGACTTTGCACATGATAATGGCACGGAACTGGAATCTTCTGTTGACGGATGGACACAGGAACAGATGAAAGCGTATATTGATGATAATCATATCGCATGCCCATCCTGCGGTAAGCACGACTTTACGGATATCCGCCAGTTTAATCTGATGTTTAAGACATTCCAGGGTGTAACGGAGGATGCAAAGAATACGGTTTATCTGAGACCGGAAACGGCACAGGGTATTTTCGTAAACTTTAAGAATGTACAGAGAACGTCCCGTAAGAAAATTCCATTTGGAATCGGCCAGATCGGAAAGTCTTTCCGTAATGAAATTACTCCGGGCAACTTTACGTTCCGTACACGTGAATTTGAACAGATGGAACTGGAATTCTTCTGTGAACCGGATACTGATCTGGAATGGTTTGAATATTGGAGAAGCTATTGCATCAACTGGTTAAAAGAACTTGGAATCAAAGACGATGAGATGCGTCTGCGTGATCACGATAAAGAAGAATTATCCTTCTATTCGAAAGCAACGACTGATATCGAATTCCTGTTCCCATTTGGCTGGGGTGAATTATGGGGAATCGCGGACAGAACCGATTATGACCTGACACAGCATCAGAATACGTCAGGAGAGGATCTGACATATTTTGATGATGCAAAGAAGACAAAGTACATCCCATATGTTATCGAACCATCTCTCGGTGCAGACCGTGTGACTCTTGCATTCTTATGTTCTGCATATGATGAAGAAGAGATCAAACCGGGCGATATCCGCAAGGTTATGCATTTCCATCCTGCAATTGCACCGGTTAAGATCGGTGTGCTTCCGTTATCAAAGAAGTTAAATGAAGGTGCGGAAGAAGTCTTTGCAATGCTGAGCAAAGAATGGAATTGTGAATACGACGACAGAGGTAATATCGGTAAGCGTTACCGCCGCCAGGATGAGATTGGAACACCGTTCTGTGTAACCTATGACTTCGATTCTCAGGAAGACGGAGCCGTTACGGTTCGTGATCGTGATACGATGGAACAGGAACGAGTAAAAATTGAAGATCTGAAAGCTTACTTTGCTGAAAAATTAGCATACTAAAGAGAAAAAAGAAGCTCTCTTCACTGTGACGTGTGACAGATGAAGAGAGTTTTTTTGTTGCATAGAAAGTTTGTTTAAATGCTATGTTAGCGGTTGTTTATTTTTGAAAGTGTGGTATAATGGAATTGTTAAAAAGTTATCAATATCTTGAAAAAGATGGCTAAGGAGGTTACACACATGGCAAGATTTACATTACCGCGTGATTTGTATCACGGAAAAGGATCATTAGAAGCATTAAAGGATTTCAAAGGAAAGAAAGCAATCGTCTGTGTAGGTGGCGGCTCGATGAAGCGTTTCGGATTCCTGGATAAGGCAGTAGGATATCTGAAAGAAGCAGGCATGGAAGTAAAGTTATTTGAAGGAATTGAGCCGGATCCATCCGTTGAGACCGTTATGAAGGGTGCAGCAGTGATGCAGGAATTTGAACCGGATTGGATTATCGCAATGGGCGGAGGTTCTCCGATCGACGCAGCAAAAGCGATGTGGATCAAGTATGAATATCCGGATATTACCTTTGAACAGATGTGCGAAGTATTCGGAATTCCGGCTTTGAGACAGAAAGCACAGTTCTGTGCGATTTCTTCGACATCCGGAACTGCTACGGAAGTAACGGCATTTTCGATTATTACAGATTATGAGAAGGGAATCAAGTACCCGATCGCTGATTTTGAGATCACACCGGACGTAGCGATCGTTGATCCGGAACTTGCTGAGACGATGCCTCAGAAACTCGTTGCTCATACCGGTATGGATGCAATCACTCATGCAATTGAAGCATATGTTTCAACAGCAAACTGTGATTATACAGATCCGCTTGCACTGCATGCGATCAAGATGATCCAGAGAGATCTGGTTGGATCTTATAACGGAGATATGGAGAAGAGAGATTCCATGCACAATGCACAGTGCTTGGCAGGTATGGCATTCTCCAATGCACTGCTCGGTATCGTTCATTCTATGGCACATAAGACAGGAGCTGCATTTGCAGATCATGGCGCTCACATTATCCATGGTGCTGCTAATGCGATGTATCTTCCAAAAGTAATCGCATTTAATTCAAAAGATGAGACAGCAAAAGCACGTTATGGAGAGATTGCTGATTTCATGAATCTGGGCGGCGAGACACTGGATGAGAAAGTAGATCTGCTGATCAAGTATCTGCGCAATATGAATGATGACCTGAACATTCCACATTGTATTAAGAACTATGGTGCAGACAGCTATCCGACAGAGAACGGATTTGTACCGGAAGAAGTATTTTTAGAAAGACTGCCTGAGATTGCAGCGAATGCATTATTGGATGCATGTACGGGTTCTAACCCTCGTCAGCCAAGTCAGGAAGAGATGGAAAAACTTCTGAAGTGCTGCTATTATGATACGGAAGTAGATTTCTAAAAGAGAATCGAACATAGAGACAACAAACAGGGGCTGTCGGTTCATTATACCGATTTCAGCCCCTGTCGTGTCTCATTTCACGGAAGATTGCAAAGAAAATTTTTTGACAAATTTTAGTAAAATTGATAAAAAGAGAAGCAATTATAAGATAAAGTGAATCGAATTGCCAAGTTTTTAACCGCAAGATTGTCAAAAAGAAAACCGCTTCTCAGAAAAAAAGAATGGAAAACGGTATTGATTCCGGTTCAATATTAAGATACAATAAAAAAGCACGAAATTTGCCGGCATTGAGTGAAAATAGGGAAAAGAGTATGTTAAAAAATGTGCGGAATTTTCCGGCGCAGACAGGTGTGCATTGTCATTTAATTGTCAGAATATTTTGTTGATTAATAAAAAAGTTATTGATATAATACTATTAATTCATGATCAGGAACGGTATGTTTGAGAATGATGGATCAGATTACTCGCATCATTGAGTATGATAAATGTAAAAAGAGTACTAGGAGGGAACAAAATGTACAAAATTTTGAAAGCAGAAAAGTTATCTGCAACAAACTACCTTATGGTTGTCGATGCTCCGCGTGTTGCAGCTCATTGTGAACCGGGTCAGTTTATTATTGTTAAGCTGGACGAAAAAGGTGAGAGAATTCCTTTGACCATTTGCGATTACGATAGAGAAGCAGGAACGATCACGATTGTATTCCAGCCGATCGGTGCTTCTACACAGAAGTTCACGGAATTAAAAGAAGGCGATGCATTCCGTGATTTTACGGGACCTCTTGGATGTCCGTCAGAATTGATCGAGGAAGACGTAGAAGATTTAAAGAAAAAGAAGATCTTATTCATCGGAGGCGGTGTTGGCGCAGCTCCGGTTTATCCACAGGTAAAATGGATGAAGGAACATGGTGTAGACGTTGACGTAATCATCGGTGCAAAGAATAAAGATCTGCTGATCCTGGAAGATGAGATGCGGGCAGTTGCAGCAAACTATTATCCATGTACGGATGACGGTTCCTATGGGTACAGCGGTATGGTTACCGGCAAATTAGAAGAACTCGTCGCAGAAGGCAATCAGTATGATGTATGTGTCATTATCGGACCGATGATCATGATGAAGTTTGGTGCTTTAACGGCGAAAAAAGTCGGAATTCCAAAAGCAATCGTAAGTATGAATCCGATCATGGTCGATGGTACGGGAATGTGCGGTGCCTGTCGTCTGTTAGTTGGAGATGAAGTAAAATTCGCATGTGTTGACGGGCCGGAATTTGATGGTTACAAAGTAGACTTTGACGGTGCGATGAAGAGACAGCAGATGTACAAGGATTTAGAACAGCGTGCAATTCTGAAATTACAGGAAGGCGACACACATCACGGTGGATGCGGACATTGCGGAGGTGACAAATAATGGCAAATATGATGGAAAGAGTTCCTGTAAGAGAACAGGATCCAAAAGTACGTGCAACGAATTTTGAAGAAGTATGTTATGGATATAATCAGGAAGAAGCAGTAGCAGAAGCTGCACGCTGCTTAAACTGTAAAAATGCAAAATGTATTCAGGGATGTCCGGTTAATATCAACATTCCGGGATTCATTGCAAAGGTAAAGGAGAATGATATCGAAGGCGCATATGAAGTAATCGGAGAATCTTCTGCATTGCCTGCAATCTGCGGCCGTGTATGTCCACAGGAATCTCAGTGTGAAAGCAAATGTATCCGTGGAATCAAAGGAGATGCCGTTTCTATCGGTAAACTGGAAAGATTTGTTGCGGATTATGCATTAGAGAATGATATTAAGCCAAAGAAAGCAGAGAAGATGAATGGTCATAAAGTAGCGGTGATCGGTTCCGGTCCTGCAGGCCTTACTTGTGCAGGTGATCTTGCAAAATTAGGATATGAAGTTACGGTATTTGAAGCTCTGCATGAACTGGGCGGTGTATTGGCTTATGGTATTCCGGAATTCCGTCTTCCAAAGAATAAAGTTGTAAAGAAAGAGATCGCAAAGGTTCAGGAATTAGGCGTTAAGTTTGAAACAAACGTTGTCATCGGCAAATCCACAACGATCGATCAGTTAATGGAAGAAGAAGGATTTGAGGCAGTATTCATCGGTTCCGGAGCAGGACTTCCGATGTTCATGGGAATTCCAGGAGAGACAGCGAATGGCGTATTTGCAGCGAATGAATATCTGACAAGAAGCAATCTGATGCATGCATATGACGATACATATGATACACCAATCGCAGCAGGCAAGAAAGTAGCCGTTGTCGGCGGTGGTAACGTAGCGATGGATGCAGCGAGAACGGCACTTCGTCTTGGAGCAGAAGTACATGTTGTATATCGTCGAAGCGAAGCAGAACTTCCGGCAAGAGCAGAAGAAGTTCATCATGCAAAAGAAGAAGGCATTATCTTCGACTTATTACAGAATCCGACCGAGATCCTCGTTGGTGATGACGGATGGGTAAAAGGCATGAAGATCATCAAGATGGAACTTGGTGAACCGGATGCATCCGGAAGAAGACGTCCGGTGGAGATTCCGGGTTCAGAATATGAGATTGAAGTTGATACGGTTATCATGTCTCTTGGAACTTCTCCAAACCCATTGATCTCTTCGACGACAGATGGTCTGGAGACGAACCGAAGAAAATGTATCGTGGCAGAAGAGGAAAACGGACAGACTTCAAAAGCAATGGTATTTGCCGGCGGAGATGCCGTAACCGGAGCAGCAACGGTTATTCTTGCAATGGGTGCAGGTAAAGCCGGTGCGAAAGGAATTCACGAAGCATTATCGAATCGATAAAATGAAATGACAATATGACGAAAAGCACTGCGAGTATTGATGATCAATACTCGCAGTGCTTTTTTAGGAATTATAAGAATTTACAGTTATTAACGTTGTACCCTGCCGTTACCGCCGCTTTCCATTAAGGCGAGCACTTCAGATTCACGGATATAATTGATATCACCGGGAATCGTATGTTTGATCGCAGCAGCAGCAATTGCGAAGTTCAGTGCTTTTTGAGGTTCCATACCGGACAAAAATCCATGAAGGAATCCGGAAGCAAAGGAATCTCCGCCGCCGACGCGGTCAACAATATGAAGATCATATACATCGCCGTGATAAAGGGTCTTTCCATCGCATACGGCGGCAGACCATCCGTTATCAGATGCACTGATGCTGTTGCGCAGCGTTGTGATAAGATACTTTAATTCATAGCGTTCCATGACATGCTTCATATGGACTTCATCTACGCAGATGCTGTAATCGCCGTGAATAAAGTCAATGCCATCTTCTTCATAACCGAGACATAGTGCTGCATCACGTGCATTTCCAAAACAGATATCGGCATATTTTATGATTTCACAAAATAATGATTGTTTTTCTTTTTGATTTTCTGTCCATAATTTTGAACGATAATTTAAGTCAAAAGATACATATGCACCATGCCTCTTGGCAGCTTTTACTGCTTCTAATGTCAGAGAAGCAGTCTGTGGACTTAAAACCGGGGTAATTCCGGAGACATGGAACAAATCTGTATCTGTAAATATGGTATCGAAATCAAATTCTTCTAAGGCTGCAGTTGTGATAGAGGAGTTTTTTCTATCATAAATAACGCTTGATGGTCTTACGGAAGCACCGTTTTCTAAAAAGTAAATTCCGAGACGGTCACCTCCGCGTGCGATATAAGAACAATCGACGCCGAGTTTTTGCAAAGTGCTAATGGCAGCATCTCCAATGGAGTTATCTGGTGTTTTTGATATAAAGTGTGTATGATGTCCTAATTGTGCCAGAGATGCCGCAACATTAGCTTCCGCACCGCCATATTGAATGTCAAAGGTGGAGGATTGGAGAAAGCGTTCGTATCCTGGAGGTGAAAGACGAAGCATAATTTCTCCAAGAGTTATTACTTTAGCCATAATTTACCCCCTGCATTCTTTGACGATTTGGACTGCCTCTTTTGTAAGCTCCCGGATCTTGTCGAAGTTACCCTCATTCACAAGATCACCTTTTACCATCCAGCTTCCGCCACATGCAAAAATTTTGTTATTGTTCAGGTAGGATTTTACGTTTTGAGGATTCACTCCTCCGGTAGGCATAAATTTTAATGTGGTATATGGTGCAGCCACTGCCTGAATCATCGGCAAGCCACCGGATGGTTCAGCAGGGAAAAATTTGACGATTTGAAGGCCTAATTGAATGGCCTGTTCCATTTCACTTGGAGTGACAACTCCCGGAGTGATTGGAATTTCTTTTTCTATACAATATTTTACAATTTCCGGATTCAGTCCGGGACTGACGATGAATTTTGCTCCTGCAGCAATTGCTTCATCTACCTGCTCGGTTGTCAAAACCGTTCCGGCACCTACGAGCATCTGAGGATATTTTTCCGTCATGATGCGGATGGATTCAGCTGCGGCTTCGGTACGGAAGGTAACTTCCGCACAGGCAAGACCGCCTTCACAAAGTGCTTCTGCGAGAGGAGCAGCGTCTTTTGCATCATCCAGAACAACAACCGGAACAATTCCGTATTCTCCTAATTTTTTTAATACTTCATTCATGATAAATTCCTTTCTTCTTAATACCTGATTTATTTGGTCAGTTTCTTCATGACTTCATACGCACCATTTTCACGAATATCAGACAGATAAGTAATGACTGCATCTTCAAATCCATCCAATTTACTCAGATCTTCGCCCCAGAATTCTGTGTTTGTACATACTGCATGAACGAGATCATTTACGGAATCATCTTTGTGTGCAAGATAGAATTCAAGAACGCTGCGATCGTCTTTGATCGTGTAAGAATTTCCTTTGCGGTTTGCAATCAGTCCCTCTTCTGTCAGCACTGTTCCATTGTAAAATGCAATATAAAAAGCAAAAGAAGCAGTGATGCATGATGGAAGCTGATTTTTCTGTTCTATATACTTTTTCAGAGAAGGCATCACTCTGGCACGCCATTTCGAAGTAGAATTTAAGCTGATCGCTAAAAGCTGATGATCAATAAATGGATTTTTAAAGCGGTCCGTGACGGAAGAAGCAAATGCATCCAGCTCTGCCTTCGGAAGCGTTAAGGTCGGAATGATCTCGCTATAAATGGTCTGATTCATAAAATCTCGGATAACTTCGTCATGCATACAGTCACGAACAATATCCTGTCCTGCCAGATAAGCACCAAGAACAAAGGAGGTATGTGCTCCATTTAAAATGCGTACTTTTCTTTGCTTGTAAGGTTTGTGATCATCCGTGATCAGAATCGGGAGGTTTGTTTTGTCAACCGGAAATTCTTCTTTGATGGACTGTGGTCCTTCGATTACCCAAAATCCAAAGATTTCTGCGGTATCGATCAGATTGTCTTTATAACCGAGTTCTTCACAGATTGCATCTGCTTCCTTTCGAGGATATCCGGTTACGATTCTGTCTACGAGTGTGGAGCAGAAGATATTTTCATCCTGTACCCATTCAAAAAAATCAGCACCAAGATCCCATTGTTTTGCGTACTGCAATACACATTTTTCCAGTTCTTTTCCATTATCATCAATTAACTCGCAGGAAAGAATGATAAATCCTTTTCCCGGTTCCATACCGAATTTCTGAAAACGACGGTATAAAAACTGAGTTAATTTTCCGGGATAGCTGTCGGCCGGAACATCATGAAACTGACAGGAAGAATCGTAGGTGATGCCTGCTTCCGTCGTGTTACATGCAATAAAACGCATATCAGGATTATCAGCACAGGCTAATACTTCCTCAAAATCTTTGTATGGATTTAAGCATCTGCTGACACAGGAAATGATCCGTTTTTTATTTACCGCTTCACCATCCTGGAAACCGCGGAGGAAAAGCGTATACAGACCTTCCTGATCGTTGATCATATCTGCAAGTCCCGGTGCGATTGGCTGGCATAAGACAACTTTTGACTGAAAGTCTGCTTCTTCGTTGAGAACATCGATAAAGTAATCGACAAATGCACGGAGAAAGTTCCCTTCTCCAAACTGAAGTACGCGTTCAGGTGCATTCTCCAGGAGATATCCGTTATAATTTTGATTTTTTAAAGTTTGATAACATAATTTTTCCATAAGAATTTAATATGTCCTTTCTATTCTGTATTTTTATAAAGTAACACCTTGTTTGAAAATTGCCATATCATGAAAACCGGCTTCTTCTGATTTTGTTTTCTTTCCCGAAGCAATTTCTAATACGAAACGGAACAGATTATTGGAAAGATCTTCCGGAGTTCCATGTTCTACGAGAGTACCGCAATTGAAATCGATCCAGTTCCTTTTCTTATCAGCCAGAGCAGAATTGGAGGATATCTTGACGGTTGGTACCGGAGAAGCAAATGGGGTTCCTCTTCCGGTTGTAAATAATACGATATGGGCACCGGATGCAGCCAACGCAGTAGATGCCACCAGATCATTACCCGGAGCACTTAAAAGGTTGAGTCCGCGAACTTTCACGGGTTCTCCATAAGAAAGTACGCCTTTGATCGGAGCACTTCCGGATTTTTGTGTGCAGCCGAGTGATTTATCTTCTAATGTGGAAATACCTCCCTTTTTATTGCCGGGAGAAGGATTTTCATAAATCGTTTGATTGTGACTCGTGAAATAATTTTTAAAATCATTGATAAGAGATACTGTTTTTTGAAACAGTTCTTCATTATCGCATCGATTCATCAATAATGTTTCCGCACCAAACATTTCCGGAACTTCTGTAAGGATTGTAGTTCCTCCCTGAGAAATCAACAGATCCGAAAATCCTCCTACAGTCGGATTAGCCGTAATTCCGGAAAGACCGTCGCTGCCGCCGCATTTCATGCCAATGATCAACTCACTGGAAGGAATTGGTTCACGTGTAAACTGACCGGCATATTCCGATAATTCTTTGATGATTGTCAGAGCATCTGAAATCTCGTCATCGGATTCCTGGGAAACAAGGAAGCGGACGCGTTTTTCATCATAAAGACCGATATGTTTTTTTAACTCTTCGATGTTGCTGTTTTCGCATCCGAGTCCGAGAATAAGTACGCCTCCGGCATTTGGATGATTTACAAGATCAGCCAGGATCTGTCGGGTATTGTCCTGATCATCCCCCATCTGGGAACATCCATATGGATGCGGGAAGGAGACGATAGCGTCAATGGATCCGGTTTTGTATACTTGAGCTTTCTGTTCGATCAGACCTGCAACATTATTGACACAGCCCACAGTCGGAATGATCCAGATCTCGTTTCTTACACCGACTTTTCCATCCGGACGCCGATATCCCTGAAAATAAGCAGGAGCAGATGCGGAAAGCGGGCAATCCTGTTTTTGGTAGGAATAGGAGAGGAGATCTCCGAGACCGGTTTTTAAATTATGAGTGTGAATCCAGGATCCTGCAGTAACGGATTCTGTTGTAAAACCGATTTGAGCACCATATTTGATAACAGGGGTTCCCTTTTTTAAATCCGTCAGGGCAAATTTGTGTCCCTGTGGGATATCCTCTGTCAGATACAGTTCCTGACCGGTTATCGTTATCGCAGTGCCTTTTGCTAAAGGCGTAAGAGCAACCGCGACGTTATCATCTGAATGAATTTTCAGATATGTTTTCATTAGATTCCTCCTTTTTTGAAACTTCTGTCCGCCTTTTATCGACTTTGTTTGACAGAAGCAAGTTTCCAGTTCAAAATGTAAGAGCTTACATTTAAAATACGACGAGAAGAAAAAAATGTCAAGATGCAAAACGTGTGTATACAGTATAATCAAGATGTTTGTTAAAAATACACAAAAAACAGAGAATAAAATTGGTTAAATCAACAATAAAAAACAATTTGCAATCAAAGAAATCATGGATTATAATAAAAATATAAATGTAAGAGCTTACATAAAATGAAACAAAAAATTACATTTATGAAACATGGAAAGGAATTATTATGAAACATGGAAAGAAGCTGATTGCAATTGCTTTGAGTATCTGTCTGATCATCGGATGTGCTGCATGCGGTTCTTCGAAAACAACAGATACCGATCAGGGAGATTCGTCATCAAGAAAAAGGATTATCCGTATTGCACATTCACAGGCAGAGAGTCATCCGGAGCATATTGGATTATTGAAGTTTAAAGAGTACGTAGAAGAAGAGTTGGGTGATAAATATGAAGTACAGATTTTCCCGAATGAACTTCTCGGTTCTCAGACAAAAGCAATTGAGCTGACGCAGACCGGTGCGATTGATTTTGTTCTGGCAGGAACACCGAATCTGGAGGTATTTGCAGATGTATATGAGATTTTCAGTATGCCATACCTGTTCACATCGGAAGAAGCTTATCATGCTGCAATGAATGACACAGATTATATGAAAAAAGTTTATGAATCGACAGATGATACCGGCTTGAGAGTTGTGACCTGGTATAACGTTGGAACACGAAACTTTTATGCCAAAAAACCGATTAAAACACCGGAAGATCTGAAGGGACTGAAGATCCGGGTTCAGCAGAGTCCGGCAAGTGTGAACATGGCCAATGCGTTTGGAGCGGCTGCTTCTCCGATGAGCTTTGGAGAAGTATATACGGCGATTCAGCAGGGCGTTATTGACGGAGCGGAAAATAATGAACTGGCATTAACAACAAATAAACATGGAGAAGTTGCGAAGTATTTTTCCTATAACAAACATCAGATGGTTCCGGATGTATTGATCGCAAATTTAAAATTTTTAGAAGGTTTAAGTGAAGATGAGCGAAAAGTATTTGAACGGGCGGCCGAAATTTCAACGGAAACAGAACAGGAAGAATGGGCAAAACAGGTAGAAGAAGCGAAAGAATTTGCACAGAATGAAATGGGTGTGACTTTTATCGATGTTGATGTAGAAGCATTCCGGGATAAAGTCATTGATGTACAGAAGCAGATGTTAGAAGAAAACCCTAATATCCGCGATTCCTATGAACATTTTCAGACGTTTAATGAAAAATATGCAGAGGGGGAGAAGTAAATGACAGTAGTGAATAAAATCAGGTTCGGAATTGACAAAATTTTGACGGCAATCTGCATCTTTTTATTTGCGGAAATGGTTGTTGTCGGAACTTATCAGATTGTTATGCGTTTTTTATTTAACAGTCCGAGTACCGTATCAGAAGAGCTTTTGACATATAGTTTTGCATGGCTTGCGCTTTTTTCGGCGGCATATGTATTTGGCAAGCGAGATCATATGCGGATGGGATTTCTTGCTGACAAATTAAAAGGAAATGCCAAAAAAGTGTTAGAGATTGTGATCGAGGTACTGATCGCTGCATTTGCAGCAATTGTTATGACTTATGGCGGGTTACATATTATGGATCTGACAATGACACAAAAGACAGCATCCCTTCCGGTGACGATGGGGGTTATCTACACAGTTCTTCCATTGACAGGATTGATCATTGTTATTTATGGAATTTTAAATATAATCGATCTGGCACATACGGCCGGAGAAGATTTCGGAAAAGAGGATTAGAGAGGAGAAAGCATTATGAGTATAGCGATCGTTTCAGGTCTTATTATTTTAGTATTGCTGGTAATTATGCTGCTTGCCGGCGTTCCGATTGCAGTTGCATTGGGAGTTTCGTCTGTTTGTGCCATTTTACCGGTTATGGATTTAAATGTAGCCGTTTTAACGGGGGCACAGAGAATATTTTCAGGTATTTCAGTATTTAGCCTTCTTGCAATTCCGTTTTTTATCCTTGCGGGAAATATTATGAATAAGGGAGGCATTGCAGTTCGTCTGATTAATCTCGCAAAATTAATTACCGGACGTACACCGGGAGCACTGGCACAGACAAATGTCATTGCCAATATGCTGTTTGGCGCGATATCCGGTTCCGGTACTGCGGCAGCATCTGCAATGGGATCCATCATTGGACCGATTGAAAAAGATGAAGGATATGATCCGAATTTCTCTGCAGCAGCGAATATTGCGACTGCACCGACAGGACTTTTGATTCCTCCAAGCAATGTTATGATCACGTTTTCTCTGGTGAGCGGAGGGACATCGGTAGCAGCTCTGTTCATGGCAGGGTATATACCGGGATTTCTCTGGGGTCTTGCATGTATGATCGTTATTTATGTGATCGCAAAGAAAAGAGGATATCGTGCATCTACAAAATATACAGCCAAAGAAGCCGTAACGGTTTTGATCCAGGCACTGCCGTGTCTGCTCCTGATCCTTATTGTAATCGGAGGAATTATTTTAGGTGTCTTCACGGCGACAGAAGGTTCCGTTGTAGCTGTTGTATACAGCTTATGCCTGTCATTATTTGTATATCGTTCCATTACGTTAAAAGATCTGCCGCAGTTATTTAAAGACAGTGCGGAAATGACAGGAATTATCATCTTTCTGATCGGTGTGTCCAGCATTATGTCGTGGATCATGGCATTTACGAATATTCCGGCTGCGGTATCGGCGGGATTGCTTTCAATCAGCAACAGCAAGATCGTGATCTTCCTGTTGATCAACATCATCCTGCTCGTAGTTGGAACGTTTATGGATATGACACCTGCCTGTCTGATCTTTACACCAATCTTTCTGCCAATCTGTACAGAGCTTGGAATGAACACCATCCATTTTGGAATTATGCTGATCTTCAATCTCTGCATCGGAACAATTACTCCTCCGGTAGGAACAACATTGTTCGTCGGAGTAAAAGTTGGAGGTGTTAAGATTGAAACGGTATTCCGGCAGCTGTTGATTTATTTCGCTGCTATTCTGATCGTATTAATGTTAGTTACGTATATTCCTCAGCTGAGCTTATGGCTTCCAAGTCTGATGGGTTATGTATAAAGAAGAAAAGGAGATAAACTATGAAGAAATTTATGGACAAAGATTTTTTACTGGATTCACCGTCGGCACGAAAGTTATTTCACGAATATGCTGCCAAAATGCCGATTGTGGACTATCATTGCCATATTAATCCTGAGGAAATCGCAAAAGACAGAAAATTTGAGAATATTACACAGGTATGGCTTGGCGGCGATCATTATAAATGGAGACAGATGAGATCAAACGGTGTAGATGAATATTATATTACCGGAGATGCACCGGATCGGGAGAAGTTCCAGAAATGGGCAGAAACGCTTGAAATGGCAATCGGAAATCCGCTATATCATTGGAGCCATTTGGAACTTCAAAGATATTTTGGATATGATGGAATCTTAAATGGAGAAACAGCGGAAGAAGTGTGGAATCTCTGTAATCAGAAGCTTCAGGAAGATGGCATGTCTGTAAGAAATCTGATTCGTCAGTCAAATGTAACATTAATCTGCACGACGGATGATCCAATCGACTCTTTGGAGTGGCATGATGCGATCGCTGCGGATGAATCATTTGAAGTGAAAGTACTTCCGGCATGGCGCCCGGATAAAGCCATGAATCTGGAAAAACCGGAATATAAGGATTATATAAAGGAATTATCTCTGGTAAGTGGA
>Ga0129309_1000551_pt1 | contig 27485 bp, 28 predicted proteins | sample L1105metagenome_FD_94439 | JGI IMG/M metagenome (GOLD analysis project Ga0129309, IMG submission 94439) | Ring-tailed lemur group fecal microbial communities from Wisconsin, USA - L1105 metagenome | ecosystem: Host-associated > Mammals > Digestive system > Large intestine > Fecal | place: USA...
GTCCATGAGCATTGGCTCCTTTCGAGGTAATGGATTTGTGGTGAACTCATTATACACGAAAAGGGAGGTCAATGCTCTTTTTATTGCAGATTTCCCTAAAAATCAAGGTTTTTATTAGATTTTAGTACAAAAAAACAGGTAGTTTTTGACACTACCGCGGTATTATGGGAGGTATTTGCAATGAAGGATGAAAAAAGAAAGGATTATATTTCCTGGGATGAATATTTTATGGGGGTAGCAATGCTTGCCGGTATGCGTTCCAAAGACCCGAATTCTCAGGTAGGAGCCTGTATCGTCAGCCAGGATAATAAGATTCTTTCGATGGGATACAACGGTTTTCCTATGGGGTGTTCAGATGATGAATTTCCATGGGCAAGAGAAGGAGATGAACTGGATACCAAGTATCTCTATGTAACCCACAGTGAATTGAATGCAATCCTTAATTACAGAGGAGGAAGCCTGGAGGGCGCAAAATTATATGTCTCTCTTTTCCCCTGTAACGAATGTGCCAAGGCGATCATCCAGTCGGGTATCAAAACCATTGTTTATGACTGTGATAAATATGACGGAACCCCGTCAGTAGTGGCATCGAAGCGAATGCTGGATGCGGCTGGAGTGAGATATTATAAATATAATCGTACCGGACGGGAAATTAAATTTACCGTGTGAAAGGCTTGACAGTGGGGATTTTTTCGCATACAATGAAATTCAGTCCAGGCACATGCCTGGCAGATAAGAAATGGCAGTGAAGAGAATAGTACATGTGGAACAATCTCAGAGAGGGATTCCGAAGCTTTCAGGTATGTGCCTGGGCGGTGGTGTGAGAATCCTGTGCGGGAAGTATGGAACCGGCCTCGGAGCCCCGTACAATTGAAGTGCGGCGTATTTCTGCGTTAAAGAAAAAGAGAGAGCAGTATATATTCGGGCTGTGATGTACAGAACGATTATGGAGGTACTGCTAATCAGGGTGGTACCGCCGAAGTCCTTCGGTCCCTTACATGGGATCAGAGGGACTTTTTTAGTATAGAAAAATAATTTCCCCGGATCCCGGAAACAGAAAAAACAGAAAAGGAGAATGATCATGGCAAAAGAGAAAAAATTAGTAGAAGCCATCACTTCCATGGAGGAAGACTTTGCACAGTGGTATACGGACGTAGTAAAAAAAGCAGAGCTTTGTGATTATACAAGCGTAAAAGGCTGCATGGTTATCAAACCGGCAGGTTATGCCATCTGGGAAAATATCCAGAATGAGCTTGACAGAAGATTTAAAGAGACAGGGGTACAGAATGTATACATGCCGATGTTTATCCCGGAATCTCTTCTTCAGAAAGAAAAAGACCATGTAGAAGGTTTTGCACCGGAGGTTGCCTGGGTAACTCACGGAGGCCTGGATCCTCTTCAGGAACGACTTTGTGTACGCCCGACTTCTGAGACTCTGTTCTGTGATTTCTATCAGAAAGAGATCCAGTCTCACAGAGATCTGCCAAAGGTATATAATCAGTGGTGTTCTGTTGTACGTTGGGAAAAAACAACACGTCCATTCCTTCGTTCCAGAGAGTTTTTATGGCAGGAAGGCCACACTGCTCACGCTACAGCAGAAGAGGCAGAGGAGAGAACCATTCAGATGCTGAATGTGTATGCAGACTTCTGTGAGGAAGTTCTTGCGATTCCGGTTGTAAAAGGACAGAAAACAGACAAAGAGAAATTTGCAGGCGCAGAGGCAACTTATACTATCGAGTCTCTGATGCACGATGGAAAAGCGCTGCAGTCCGGAACCAGCCACAACTTTGGAGACGGCTTTGCAAAGGCTTTTGGCATTCAGTATACAGATAAAGAAAATAAACTTCAGTATGTACATCAGACTTCCTGGGGTATGACCACTCGTATGATCGGCGCGATCATCATGGTACACGGCGATAACAGCGGACTTGTACTTCCGCCAAGAATTGCACCGGTACAGGCGGTTGTGATTCCGATCCAGCAGCGTAAAGAGGGGGTTCTGGAAAAAGCAGATGAACTTTTTGAAGCACTGAAAGCAGCCGGAATCCGTGTGAAGGTAGACGATACAGACAGAAGCCCGGGATACAAATTCTCCGAGCAGGAAATGCGTGGAATCCCGGTTCGTATCGAATGTGGTCCAAAGGATATTGAAAAAGGACAGGCCGTGATCTGCCGTCGTGATACAAGAGAAAAATATGTAGTAACCTTTGAAGAGCTTGCAGCGAAGGTACAGGAAATCCTGGATACCATGCAGAAGGATATGCTGGAAAGAGCTCGTACACACCGTGACGCTCACACTTATGTGGCAACAGATTATGAGACCTTTAAAGAAACCATTAACACAAAACCTGGCTTTGTAAAGGCAATGTGGTGCGGCGATCAGGCATGTGAGGATAAGATCAAAGAGGATGTTCAGGCAACCTCCAGATGTATGCCTTTTGAGCAGGAGCACTTAAGCGATGTCTGTGTATGCTGCGGCAAACCGGCCAAGAAAATGGTATATTGGGGAAGAGCATATTAATATGAAGCTTGCAATACCTTCCAGCGCAGAAAAAATACTGCGCATATTGGAAGAAAATGGATATGAGGCTTATGTGGTAGGCGGTTGTGTCAGAGATTCGATCCTGGGCCGAAGACCAGATGACTGGGATATCACCACATCAGCTTCTCCGGAGCAGGTAAAGGGATTGTTCCGGAAAACAGTGGATACCGGACTGCAGCATGGAACAGTTACCGTTCTTATGGATAAAGAAGGATTTGAAGTGACGACCTACCGGGTGGATGGCGATTACGAAGATGGACGGCATCCGAGGGAGGTAATGTTTACTTCCAGTCTGGAAGAGGATCTGAAACGTCGTGACTTTACTATTAATGCCATGGCCTATCATCCGGACCGGGGACTGGTAGATCTGTTTCATGGGCTGGAGGATATGGAAAATCAGGTGATCCGCTGTGTGGGAGATCCGATGGAACGTTTTCGGGAAGATGCGCTGCGGATTCTTCGGGCTGTGCGGTTTTCTGCACAGTTGGGATTTACGATCGAGGAAAATACCCGGGAAGGAATACGTTCTCTTGCCCCGAATCTGAAAAATGTCAGCGCAGAGAGAATTCAGGTGGAATTGGTGAAGCTTCTGGTTTCACCTCATCCGGATTATCTTCGTACCGCTTATGAAACCGGAATTACCAAGGAAGTTCTTCCGGAATTTGATGCCTGCATGAAGACGGAGCAGAATACTCCTCATCATTGTTACAATGTAGGGGAGCATACGCTGCACAGTCTTTTGAATATCCGGGCAGATAAAGTACTGCGTCTGACAATGCTTCTTCATGATATGGGGAAACCTGTGGTGAAAAAGACGGATGAGGCCGGCAGAGATCATTTTAAAATGCATGGACCGAAGAGTGAACAGATGGCAAAAACCATTCTTCGCCGCCTGAAATTTGATAATGACACGCTGAATAAGGTGTGCCGTTTGGTAAAATGGCATGATGCCAGACCGCTTCCGGAAATGGCGGCGGTGCGTCGGGCAGTGAATAAGATTGGAGAGGATATTTTTCCTCTTTATCTTGAAGTGCAGATGGCGGATATGATGGCTCAGAGTACTTACCGGCGTCAGGAAAAAGAAGAAAGAATTCGAGGCGTAAAAAAATGCTATGAAGAGATCATGGAAAAAAAACAATGCGTCTCTCTGAAAACACTTGCGGTTACAGGACGGGATCTGATCGCAGCCGGATGCAGACCCGGACCGGAACTTGGGGATATTCTGGACGGTATGCTGGAGCATGTTCTGAAATATCCAGAAGAGAACACCAAGGAAAGACTGATGGAACTGCTGAAAAAAAATCTGGAAAGTCAGACCGGAGTATAAAGAAGAAAAGAAAGAATCTGTGGGATTTGTCCTTACAGGTTCTTTTTTTACAAAGAGCAGACAGTTCTCATAATTTCATGGCTTATTTACATAAGATAGAAGGTACAAAAAAAGAGGGGGAAACCGATTTGTATGATTATGGACTCAGTACACTGACTCAGTATCCGCTGACAGTCAGAACAACAGCCCGTACAAGAGGGGCGCTTCTTTGCCAGACAGACAGAGGACCTTTTATCATACGTGAATGGAAAGGTTCGGAGAAAAAGCTGGGAAAACAGCAGGAACTTTTGCAAAAGCTTCAAAATGCCGGGTGTCTGGTAGATGTGTACATTCCAAATAAGGAAGGAGAATTGATCTCCTGTGACAGAGATGGGATTCCATATACTCTTCAGCAGTGGTTTGAGGGACGAGAATGCGATCCGGGATTAAGAGAGGATATTTTGTCGGCAGTCCGCACTCTGGCTTTTATCCACAAAGAGATGCTGCTGCCGCCGGAGACGGAATACTTGGAAACAGATCTGGCGGATCAGTACTGTCGTCATAACCAGGAACTTCGCAAAATCCGAAAGTTTATCCGAAAAAAAGGACCTTCCTGTACTTTTGAAAAAGAATATCTGAAAGTGGTGGAATGGTTTCTGGAAAGAGCAGAACAGGCAGAACAGATGCTGGAAGCGTCTTCTTATCAGAAACTGCGTAAGGAAGCAGCAGAAAAAGGGACGATCTGTCATGGGGAGTACAATCAGCATAATGTAAGGATACTGAAAAAAGGAACTGCAGTGACAGGTTTTTCGCATTGGTGTTATGGGATACAGATGGGAGATCTTTATCGTTTTATGAGAAAAATTCTGGAAAAATACAACTGGAATCCAGGTCTTGCAGGAGATATGTTAAGAGCTTACAGCAGCGTGAAAGCTGTTTCGGCAGAAGAAAAGGAGAATTTAAGAATACGTTTTTCCTATCCGGATAAATTCTGGAAGCTGTCAAATTATTATTATACACACAATAAAGCCTGGATATCAGAAAAAAACACAGAAAAGCTGCAGAATCTTATCCGGCAAAAGGAAAGATGGGACTGTTTTTGTAAAGAATGCTTCAGATAAAAGACGGTTCATACTTCCCTTTTTCGGAAAACAGGTGTATAATTAGAAGTACAAATCGTCCGTAAAACGGATAAAAAAACAAGACACATAGGGAGGTATAGCGGTATGGATTACAGAGAAGTATATGAGCAGTGGCTTGCAAACCCATACTTTGATGAAGCAACTAAGGAAGAACTGAAAAACATCGCGGAAGAAGAAAATGAAATAAAAGAACGTTTCTACATGGATCTGGAGTTCGGTACAGCTGGTCTGCGCGGAATCATCGGCGCAGGAACTAACCGTATGAACATTTATGTAGTAAGAAGAGCAACACAGGGACTTGCGAACTATATTGCAAAAGTAGACAAAAAATCCCAGGGTGTGGCAATCGCATACGATTCCCGTCATATGTCTCCGGAGTTTGCACAGGAGGCAGCTCTCTGCCTTGCAGCAAATGGAATCAAGGCATATATCTTTGAATCCTTAAGACCTACACCGGAACTGTCTTTTGCAGTGCGTCACCTTGGCTGTATTGCAGGTATTAATGTAACAGCCAGCCACAATCCTCCAGAATACAATGGTTACAAAGTTTACTGGGAAGACGGCGCTCAGATCACTCCGCCTCATGACAGTGGTATCATGGGAGAGGTTAAGGCCATTTCTGACTGGAATACAGTGAAGACCATGGACAAGGCTGAGGCAGAAAAAGCCGGTCTCTATGAAGTAATCGGCCAGAAGATCGATGATGCTTACATGGAAGAACTGAAAAAACAGGTTATTCACCACGATGCCATCGAGGCAGAAGGGAAAAATCTGAAGATCGTTTATTCACCTCTTCATGGAACCGGAAATATTCCTGCAAGAAGAATCCTGAAAGAACTGGGATTTGAGAACGTATACGTTGTTAAGGAGCAGGAGCTTCCAGATGGAGATTTCCCGACAGTCAGCTATCCGAATCCGGAAGCTGCAGAAGCATTCGAACTGGGCTTAAAGCTTGCAAAAGAAGTTGATGCAGACCTTGTGCTTGCTACAGACCCGGATGCAGACCGTCTTGGCGTACGTGTGAAAGATAAGAATGGAGAATACCATGACCTTACCGGAAATATGTCAGGATGTCTTCTTGCAAATTATGAGATTGGACAGCGCAAGGCTGTAAACGGAAGTCTTCCGGAGGACGGCGCTCTCATTAAGACGATCGTTACCAGCAATCTGGCAGATGCTATTGCAAAAGGATATGGGGTAAATCTTATTGAAGTTCTTACCGGTTTCAAATTTATCGGACAGCAGATCCTTGGATTTGAAAACAGCGGTAAAGGAACCTATCTCTTTGGATTCGAGGAAAGCTATGGCTGTCTGATCGGTACATATGCAAGAGATAAAGATGCTATTGTGGCAACTATGGCACTTTGCGAGGCAGCGGCATATTATAAGACTCAGGGTAAGACTTTGTGGGATGCTATGATTGAAATGTACGAGCAGTATGGTTACTATAAAGATGATATCAAATCTGTTACCCTGAAAGGAATTGAGGGACTTCAGAAGATTCAGGAGATCATGGATACTCTCCGCCAGAATCCTCCGGCAGAATTTGCCGGACATAAAGTAGTGTCTGCAAGAGATTACAAGAAAGACACAATTACCGATCTGGCAACTGGAGAAGTAAAACCGACCGGACTTCCAAACTCCAATGTTCTGTATTATGATTTGACAGATGATGCATGGGTATGCGTACGTCCTTCCGGTACGGAACCGAAAGTAAAATTCTATTATGGTGTAAAAGGAACTTCTCTTGAAGATGCAGACCAGAAGTCAGCAGTTATGGGTGAGGCAGTTCTTGCCATGGTAAATGCGATGATGTGATAATGGTGAAATATGGAAGTATTTGATGAATTTATGGAAGTAGTCAGGGCAGTTCGTAAGAACTGCCCCTGGGATAAGGTACAGACGCATGAAAGTCTGAAACCTTATCTGGTTAACGAAACGAATGAGCTTCTGGAGGGAATAGACCGTCTGGGCAGGGAAAATGACAGTGAGAACCTGTGCGAAGAGCTTGGTGATGTGCTGTTTCAGGTGGCACTTCACAGTGTGATCGCCCAGGAGGAGGGTCTTTTTACGATTGAAGATGTGATTTCGGGAATATCCTCAAAAATGCAGTTTCGTCATCCGAAGATTTTTGCGCCGGAGGATGAAGAAGCGGTAAAGCTTTCCTGGGATGAACTGAAAAAAAGGGAAAAAGAACAGAGATCGAAAACACGCTGAACATGGCGTCAGTACGAGGTTTTTAACATAAAAAACCTTGACAATCCATAGGAAAAGGTATATAAATAGAAGATAGCGTGTGATCGACAGGAAGCATGACGCGATAATAAAGAAAGAGAGCATTTTATAGGAGGAAACACCATGAATAAAACAGAATTAGTAGCAGCAATGGCGAAAGAGACAAATCTTTCCAGGAAAGATGTAGAAGCAGTTCTGAAATCTTTCACCGATGTTGTAGCATCTGAGCTCAAAAAAGGCGGTAAGATCCAGCTGGTTGGATTTGGTACTTTTGAAGTAAGCGAGAGAGCTGCAAGAGAGGGAAGAAATCCTCATACTGGTGAAACCATGAAAATCGAAGCTTCCAAAGCACCGAAATTCAAAGCAGGTAAGGCTTTAAAGGATCTTGTAAACGATAAATAATAAGAGTGCAAGGGGGGACAACGTTGTTCCCTCTTATTTTTTTCACCAGGAAAGCGGTACATTCTGTACGAACTTTTCTGATGGAGTGAGTCCCTCAAGGATGGAGGGCGTTCGAAGCGGACATGTACGCTTTATTTTAATCGGAGGTAACTATGCGTTTAGACAAATATTTAAAGGTATCCCGTCTCATTAAGAGAAGAACTGTGGCAAATGAAGCCTGTGATGCGGGAAGAGTCCTTTTGAACGAAAAGCCTGCCAGAGCATCTGCTTCAGTAAAGGCTGGAGACGTCATTGAAATCCAGTTTGGAGGCAAGAGTGTAAAAGTGGAAGTACTGGATGTAAAGGAAACTGTTCGAAAGGAAGAGGCGGAAAATATGTTCCGCTATCTGTAAAAGAGAAGTCTATTTACAGTAATTTTTTCATAGATTGTTTAGGGAAAGATATGATAGGAGGCGGATTTTTTGGAAGAGAAAAAAACGTCACAGCCTCATAGTCTGACTCTGAAAAATCGTCAGGAAGGTACAGTAACCGGTGTCCGGGATATCCAGTCTTTTAATGAAAGTGAGATACTTCTTGCTACAGAGGCTGGAAAAATGGCTATAAAAGGAGAGGGGCTTCATGTGAAGCGTCTGAACCTGGAAAAAGGAGAAGCGGATATCCAGGGCAAGGTAAACGGTATTACATACTTGTCAAAAAATACAGAAAATAAAGAAGAATCTCTGCTTAAGCGGATGTTCCGGTAGATTATGAGCGGCTATATGGAATACGAGATGCTCCTGTTCCTCCAATCAGCAGGAATTGGGGCGGTACTTTGTCTGTGCTATGAGTTTTTGGCTGCTTTGAGAAATGTCATTCCTCATTCCCGTACTGCGGTGTCAGTAGAGGATATGATCTACTGGACAGCAGCAGGGATTTTTATTTTTATAGTTATTTACAGGACAAATCAGGGAATTTTAAGAAGTTTTCTGTTTTTAGGAAATATTTTAGGCGCATGGATATGCAGTCTTACCGCAGGTCCTTTATTTCGCAGGGGGATCCAATTTATTTGCGGAATGCCTGTGAATTTTGTAAAAAGTTCTATAAAGAGGTTGCTATTTCTTATTAGAAGATGTAATATTTTATTACATAAGCACAAGAATGTGCAAAAAAAGTGTTTTTTGAAAAAGAAGAGGATCCGTCAATTTGAAAAAATCAAAAAAAAGAAATAACAAAAAAAGAATAGCAAATAATTATATTGGTATGGCTGTGATTTCTATGGTTGTCCTTATGCTTTTAGCAGGTCTGGCTATGCAGAGCCAGAATCTGCGGAACAGGATTGCCTATTACGACGCTCAGGCTGCAGAACTGGAACAGCAGATTCAGGACGAAAAAGAACGGACAGAAGAAATTGATAATCGCAAAGAATATATGCAGACAGATGAGTATGCGGCAGAAGTTGCCAGAGACCGGCTTGGCCTTGTAAAAGATAATGAGATCGTATTTGAAGAAGAAAATTAACTCACTTTTTGGAGAAAAGTTTTTTAACAGAATCGTCTGAGTTTGACAGATATTTTAGAGACTCTCCCTTATAATATGCAATTGATGAAGTGTGTAAGAGGGAGGGGAAATATGCAGGAATGGATGATTGCCATGCTCGTGATCAGTATGCTGCTGGTCTTGCGGGACATGGCAAAAACTATTTTGGCAGGCCGGATACCGAAAAAGAGGGACTCATACGAGCTTGGTGAAAATCATCCTCAAAAAGAAAAGGTAGAGAGATATGCGGCTTCTTTTCAAAAACTGGCAGATACTTTTTATGGAATGCCTTATCGAAAAGAATATCTGAGCAGTGGACAGATTGACGGAATCCTGCAGGATGCCAGAGAAGATATGTGCAGCAGATGCTATCATAGAGAACTGTGCTGGGGAGAAAATGCGGAGATCATGCGGAATGGCGGAGAAGCCATCATCCGCGCTATGGAGGAGGGGGATGAAGAGGCGATTCATGATGTTCGCAGCCGATGGACAGAATTGTGCTGCCGTTCCGTTCAGTATCTGGAATGTATCAGAGAAAAATTCCTGAAGGAAAAGCAGAATCTTGCATGGAGCAACCGAATGATCGAGAATCGGCTGGCGGTTGCCCAGCAGCTGACAGAAATCGCCAGAATCATGGGAACAGTTGCAGAGGATCTTTATGATATTGCTCCTGCAGAACCAGGATTTCAGGAAAATTTGAAAAAATTATTAAAAAAAAGACATATCGTTCTAAAAAACACATGGGTGATGGACAAGGTGGAAGGAAGGCGGCAGATGTTTCTTACCATGAAGGCAAGAAGCGGACAGTGTGTCTCTGTTACGGAAATTGCGCAGATGTTGTCCGGTCTTTGTGAATGTGCCATGACATCAGCGCAGGATAGCCGCTGTATTGTAAACAGTGAATATCATACCGTCCATTTTGTGGAGGATGTAAGTTATCAGGTGATATATGGAGCATCCAAACTGACCAGAGAAGAAGAAAAGGTTTCCGGTGATAATTATATCTGCAGCCAGGGGGAAAACGGCAGATTTGTAATGTGCCTGTCGGATGGTATGGGTTCAGGCCTGGATGCCTGCAGAGAAAGTGAGACAGTGGTAGAACTTCTGGAACAGTTTCTGGAATCAGGATTTTCTCAGGAAACAGCAGCACGTATGGTAAACTCTGCTCTTGTACTTAAGGGACATGAAGGAATGTTTTCTACAGTGGATATCTGTGCCCTGGATCTTTATACCGGTATCTGCAGCTTTCTGAAAGCCGGGGCAGCCTCTACCTTTATTAAGAGAGATCACTGGGTGGAGGCCGTTTCTTCAGAAAGTCTTGCAGCTGGACTGATGCAGCAGATTGACTTTGATACGGCTTCCCGCAAGCTTTATCATGGAGATTATCTGATTATGATGACAGATGGTGTGCTGGACGCACTTCCTATGGAACGAGAGGAAGAAACGATGAAAGAGATCATCATGGACATCCAGGAAGAAAATCCAAGAGAAGTGAGCAGAGGAATACTGGAACGTGTGCTGGGCTACAGTGATTATCGAGCTAAAGATGACATGACTGTTTTGGTGGCCAGCATATTGCGTAAATGATGGAAATGAGGGACACGATGCAGGAACAGATATACGAAAGAGTACGGGCTTTTGCAGAAAAAAACAGAATATTTGACGCATGCAGTCTGGTGGTGGCAGGGATTTCCGGAGGAGGAGATTCTATGGCAATGCTGGATCTTTTGCAGCGTATGCAGAAGGAGTATGGATATGAACTGCGGGTGGTCCATGTAAATCATGGGATACGAGGGGAAGAAGCCGAAAGGGATCAGAAGCTTGTGGAAAAAATCTGCAATGACAGGGGAATCTGCTTTCAGGCATATGTCTATGACGTTCACGCTCTTTCCGTCCAATGGAAAAATGGTCTTGAGGAAGCTGGTCGGAAAGTAAGAAAGGAATCCTTTTGTAAAGAAATGGAAAAAGCAGATGGTGTGGATTCGGGACGAAAGGTGATTGCTCTTGCACATAACAAAAACGATCTTGCAGAAACAATGCTCCATCATCTGTGCCGTGGGACAGGTCTGAGAGGACTTTCTCCTATGAAACCCAGAAAAGATGGGATCATACGTCCTGTTTTATGTTTAGAACGAAGAGAAATTGACGAGTATCTGAAGGAGAGACAGATTCCCTGTGCTCTGGACAGCACAAATCTTGAAGATGAATATACCAGAAACAGGATACGACATCATCTGATCCCTGTACTGGAAAGTGAGATCAATGAACGTGCAGTAAGTCATATGACAGAAACTGCAGAATTGATCGGACAGGCAGAAACGTATCTGTCAGAACAGGGAAAAAGTCTGGCTGAAAAAGCACGTACCAAAGAAAAGTGCTTTCTCTTTGAGGATGTTTTTTTTAAAAAAGAAGAGATATTGCAGAAATATGCCATACGAGAGGCAATCGAACAGCTTGCCGGACATTGCCGTGACCTTTCTATGCTTCACATAAAAAAAGTAATAGATCTGTATGGCAGCCGTACCGGGACAATGATAAGTCTTCCTTTTGCAATATTGGCAGAAAGAACCTATGAAGGAATCAGACTTTCCGTAAAGAAAAAGGAAACGAAAAAAGAAAAGAACGAATACCGTTTGCCTGTGCCAGGGGAGATGGAATGCATGTACGGAAAGTTTGAAACAAAGATATTTGCCTGGTCAGACCAGAAGATTTGCGAAAAGAAGTATACGAAATGGCTGGATTATGATAAAATGAAATACGATATCTCTGTCCGGACGAGAAGAGAAGGTGATTATCTCATTGTAAACAGTGCAGGTCAGCGAAAAAAGATCTCCAGATGTATGATTGATGAGAAGATTCCCCGTGAACTTCGGGACGAGATCCCTCTGGCAGCTGTGGGAAATGAAATTCTGTGGCTGGTGGGAGGAAGAATAAATGAAAGGTATAAAATCACATCAGAAACAAAGAATGTGTTAGAAATCAAATACCAAGGAGGAAAAAGTAATGAGTGAAAACATCAAAGTGCTGCTTAGCGAAGAGGAAGTGGATGAAAGGATCAAACAGATCGCGGCAAAGATCAGCAAGGATTATGCCGGAAAGGAACTTCATCTGATCTGCGTTCTCAAAGGTGGAGTATTCTTTACCTGCGAACTGGCAAAAAGAATCACAGTACCGGTATCCATTGACTTTATGTCTGTTTCCAGTTACGGAGATGATACGAAATCAAGTGGTGTAGTGAGAATTGTAAAGGATCTTGACCAGCCTTTGATCGGCAAGGATGTTTTGATTGTAGAAGATATCATTGACTCAGGAAGAACGCTCAGCTATCTGATCGAAATCCTGAAAGGCCGTAATCCAAACAGTGTCCGTCTCTGTACGCTTCTGGACAAACCGGAGCGCAGAGTGAAGGATGTAAAGGTGGATTACTGCTGCTTTAATATCCCGGATGAGTTTGTTGTGGGATACGGGCTTGACTATGCCCAGAAATATCGCAATCTCCCGTTTATCGGCGTGGTAGAATTGGACAATGAGTGAAAGGAGATTCAGTAAGTGAATAAACAGCCAAGCAGAATTGGCCTGTACCTGATTCTGATTGTTCTTCTGGTTTCCGGATATTTTTATCTGAACAATCAGGTCACAAATCAGAGTGATTACACCATAGAGGCACTGGAGCAGGCGGCAGAAAAGGGAAGAGTGTATGATGCAGTGATCTATCAGAACCGGGAGGTACCAACCGGTTCTGTAACAGCAGATGTGGAAGGCGAAGGCCAGAAACGTGTCTATGTAACAGACGTAAAAGAAGCGCAGGAAATGCTGGCAGAAAATAATGTTTACGCACAGGTGAAAAATGTTCCGCAGCAGAATGTGTTTCTTACTACCCTTCTTCCCCTGCTTCTTACAGGCGGTCTGGTGATCTTTTTGTTCATGATGATGAACAGACAGATGTCAGGCGGCGGAAGCAATTCTAAAATGATGAACTTCGGAAAAAGTCGTGCAAGGATGATGATGCCGGATGACAAAAAGGTGACATTTCAGAATGTGGCAGGACTTCAGGAAGAAAAGGAAGACCTGGTAGAGGTTGTGGATTTTTTGAAAGCGCCCCAGAAGTATACCAGCGTAGGCGCAAGGATCCCGAAAGGTGTTCTCCTTGTAGGACCTCCGGGAACTGGTAAAACACTTCTTGCCAAGGCTGTGGCAGGAGAGGCGGGGGTCCCGTTCTTTTCCATTTCCGGTTCAGACTTTGTAGAAATGTTTGTAGGTGTGGGAGCATCACGTGTCCGCGACCTTTTTGAAGAAGGAAAAAGACATGCCCCCTGTATTATTTTTATTGATGAGATTGATGCGGTTGCCAGACAGAGAGGTACTGGTATGGGAGGCGGTCATGACGAACGAGAACAGACACTGAACCAGCTTCTTGTGGAGATGGATGGTTTTGGCGTAAATGAAGGCATCATTGTCATGGCAGCGACTAACCGTGTGGATATTCTGGATCCGGCCATTCTCCGTCCGGGTCGTTTTGACCGGAAAGTGGCAGTGGGACGTCCGGATATCAAAGGCCGTGAGGAAATCCTTCATGTCCATGCAAAGGACAAGCCTCTGGGAGAAGATGTGGATCTGGCACAGATCGCTCAGACTACAGCCGGATTTACCGGAGCAGATCTGGAAAACCTTCTGAATGAAGCGGCCATTATGGCAGCCAGAGAAAACCGCAGCTATATTATGCAGCAGGATATCAAGCATGCCTTTATCAAGGTGGGCATCGGAGCTGAGAAACGCAGCAAGGTGATCTCCGATAAAGAAAAGAAGATCACAGCCTATCACGAAGCCGGTCATGCGATTCTGTTCCATGTACTTCCGGATATGGATCCGGTGTATACCATTTCTATTATTCCGACCGGCATAGGAGCCGCAGGCTATACCATGCCTTTGCCGGAAAACGATGAGATATTTAACACAAAAGGCAAAATGCTTCAGGATATCACCACTCTTCTGGGCGGACGTGTGGCAGAGGAGATCATTTTTGGCGACATCACCACAGGTGCGTCCAATGATATCAAACGTGCCACCAGCACTGCACGCGCTATGGTGATGCAGTATGGAATGTCTGATAAGATGGGACTGATCGCCTATGGAGATGAGGGCGATGAGGTGTTTATCGGAAGAGATCTTGCTCACACAAGAAGCTACAGTGAGGAAGTTGCCAAGGAAATCGACCAGGAGATCCATGATATCATTGACGAATGTCATCAGCGTGCAAAAGAGATCATCCTTCAGCATCAGGAGGTCCTTCATAAATGCGCAGCTCTCCTTTTAGAGAAGGAAAAGGTGCAGAGAGACGAGTTTGAGGCACTTTTTACAGAGTGAATTTCAGGAGTAAAAAATAAGCATGTACAATATTACTAAAATCCCATATGCATTTTTGTGAACTTTGTGCACACTTATTTGTTGACTCATGCTATTATATATATCGTAAAAACCCCCCCAATACATTATATAGTTTTTGCTACACCCCATAAGAAGAAATACCTTCTCCAAAAAAGCCAGCCTATCCCGCTGGCTTTTTTACTGCCCAAAAACAGGGCTTTTTTATTGTAACTTTGTCAAAATTAAGATAAAATAAGCATATGCTTAAATTAAAGGGGAACGAGTTATGAGGCTTGAAAAAGAGGATGTAATGAAAAAAATGCAGTATATTCTTAATATGCGTGCAGTATTGAATAAAGATGCTTTTTTTAGTGACGGAACAAAGTATTACCGCAATCCGTCAGAGCCGGAGGCCGGCGAAAGTGTGATGATCAGTTTTCGGACACAGAAGAATAATGTAGATTCCGTATATCTGGTATCCGAAGGTGTGAAATATAAGATGAAGGTATACAAAACTTTGAAAGGCTTTGATTACCATGGTGTCAAAATTACCATGCCGGACAAGGTTTTCCGTTACTATTTTGAGATCCATTATGGCTGGATCACCTGTTACTATAACAGCATGGGCGTCAGTACAGAGATCCAGGAAAGGGATGATTTTGAAATTTATCCAGGCTACCATACGCCGGACTGGGCGAAAGGCGCTGTTATGTATCAGATCTATGTGGATCGATTCTGTAACGGAGATCCGGATAATGACGTGCAGACAGGAGAGTACGCTTATCTGGGAGAGCACTGCCAGAAGGTGGATGACTGGGGAAAGATACCGGCAGTTATGGGTGTCAGGGAATTTTATGGAGGAGATTTACAGGGGATTATTGATAAACTGGACTATCTGAAAGACCTGGGAGTAGAGGTGGTCTACCTGAATCCGATCTTTGTTTCTCCCAGCAACCATAAATATGACTGCCAGGATTATGAGTATGTAGATCCTCATCTGGGAAAAATTGTTGAAGACAGTGACGAACTGCTGGCTCCCGGAGATAAGGATAACTCTCATGCATGGAAATATATCCGCCGTGTGACAGACAAAAAAAATCTGGAAGCCAGCAACCGCCTGTTCATCAAGCTTGTGGAAGAACTGCACAAGAGAGGCATGAAAGTGATTCTGGATGGTGTGTTCAATCACTGTGGATCTTTTAATAAATGGATGGACAGAGAACGCATTTATGAAGGGCAGGAAGGCTATGAGCCGGGGGCTTATATTTCGGCAGAAAGCCCCTACCGTTCGTTCTTTAACTTTCATGATGAGAATGCATGGCCTTACAATTCTTCTTACGATGGATGGTGGACTCATGAAACTTTGCCGAAACTGAATTATGAAGGCTCCAAAAAGCTTTATGAGCATATTCTGGAGGTGGCAGAAAAATGGGTTTCTCCTCCTTTTTCAGCAGACGGATGGAGACTGGATGTGGCGGCAGATCTGGGATTCAGCAATGAATTTAATCATCGTTTCTGGAAAGATTTCCGAAAAAGGGTAAAAGCGGCTAATCCGGATGCCCTGATCCTTGCTGAGCATTATGGAAATCCGGAAGGCTGGCTTCAGGGAGATGAATGGGATTCTGTTATGAACTATGATGCTTTTATGGAGCCGGTGACGTGGTTCCTTACCGGAATGGAGAAGCACAGTGATGAATACAGGGAAGATCTTTATGGAGACAGCAATGCTTTTATCGGAGCAATGATGCATCATATGCGTTCTCTTCATATGTCTGCTCTTCATACAGCCATGAACGAACTGTCCAACCATGACCATTCCCGTTTTCTTACCAGGACAAACCGGAGAGTGGGAAGGATTTCTTATGCAGGAGCGGAGGCGGCTTCCCAGAATATCAATAAAGCAGTGATGAGAGAAGCGGTTGTGATTCAGATGACCTGGCCGGGAGCGCCGACCCTTTATTATGGAGATGAGGCCGGTGTATGTGGATTTACGGATCCGGATAACCGGAGGACTTATCCCTGGGGACAGGAAGATCAGGACCTGATCCTTTTTCACAAAAAGATGATTGCTTTGCACAAAAAATACAGGATATTAAGAACAGGATCTTTGAAATTCCTCTGGAACGATTATCAGGGTCTTTGTTATGGAAGATTTTCCCATACAGAGCAGATCATTGTGGTGATCAACAATCGTGATGAAGGAAGAGAAGTGATGCTGGATATCTGGCAGACAGGAATCACCAGACTGGAAGAATCTGTTATTACCAGACTGATGCTGTCCAGCCAGGATGGTTTTATAGACAAAGAAGAACAGATCACAGCACGGGCAGGGTCTATTAATCTGTATCTACCGGCAAGGAGCGCGACCATTCTTCATCATAAAGATGTTTTATAGGAAAATTGTCTTGACAGTCCTTTTCTGTTATGTTACGATATCAATACTTTCACATGGTAGAGTGATTATGTGATAATATGAAAGAGTAAAACAAGGACAAGGGAGATTCGGATTATGAAGAAAAAAACAGTTGCAGTGATGATGGCGGCACTTATGGCTATGGGAATGATGTCAGCAGTCAGCGTACAGGCAGGCGTGGAAGACAAGACTCTGATCGTGGGTTTTGATGCAGAATATCCTCCTTATGGATATATGGATGAAAATGGAGAATATACCGGTTTTGACCTGGAACTTGCAGAAAAGGTATGTGAGCTTGAGGGATGGGAACTGGAGAAGAAACCGATCAACTGGGATTCCAAGGATATGGAATTAAATTCCGGTTCCATCGACTGTATCTGGAACGGATTTACCATGAACGGAAGAGAAGAGGAATATACATTTTCTGTTCCTTATGTAGATAACAGCCAGGTGATCGTTGTGGCAGAAGATTCCGGCATTGAGAAGCTGACAGACCTTGCAGGTAAGACGGTAGGTGTGCAGGCAGCTTCCGCAGCACTGGATGTACTTCAGAGTGAAGAAGAGGGCGGTCAGAAAGAACTGACAGATACCTTTGCAGCACTGAATGAGTTTGCAGATTACAATACGGCATTTACAGAACTGCAGGCAGGCGCGCTGGATGCGCTGGCAATCGATGTGGGTGTTGCCAAATATCAGATCAAATCCAGAGGTGAAGGCTTTGTGATGCTGGATGAGAGTTTGAATACAGAACAGTATGCTATCGGCTTTAAGAAAGGCAACGATGAGCTTTGTGATATCGTAAATGCAGATCTTCAGAAGCTTGCAGATGACGGAACTGTTCAGGAACTGGCTGAAAAATATGAGATCGCCGATATGGTAAGTCTTGGTGCAGCAGAAGAAAATGCAGAGGATGCCGCAGAAGAAGCACCGGCAGAAGAAGCTGCTGCAGAAGAGGCTGCAGAATAAGTACATTTCGGGCAGTGAGGCTTCATGTGTCTGGAATATAACTGAATAGAGACTGCAAATAAAATGGGTTGCTGTGCAGGTTGAGAGTCAACTGGTGCAGCAGCCTTATTTGCGACAAAGAGAGTTTTATAAATTCAATGTGATTACGGAGGAAAGACTATGAGTTTTCAGGTAATGCTGCAGCAGCTTACCACAGGTTTCGGATCTACGCTGATGATCTTCTGTCTGACACTTCTATTTTCCCTTCCGCTGGGACTGGTGGTGTATTTTGGAAGAGTATGCAGGTTCAAACCGCTGAGCTGGCTGGTAAAATGTTATATTTCCATTATGAGAGGCACACCTTTGATGCTTCAGCTGCTTTTGTGGTATTTCGGACCGTTTTATCTATGGGGAATGAATATCGGAGGATACAAATTTACGGCGATCATTCTGGGCTGTTCTTTGAACTATGCAGCATATTTTGCGGAAATTTATCGTTCCGGTATCGAATCTATCCCTGTAGGACAGTATGAGGCTGCACAGCTTCTTGGATATAACCGACAGCAGACATTTTTTAAGATCGTTCTGCCGCAGATGGTAAAGATTGTTCTTCCTTCTGTGACAAATGAGGTGATCACTCTGGTAAAAGATACTTCCCTTGTTTATTCGGTATCTTATATTGAGATGTTTGCAAGGGCCAAGCAGATTGCGGCAGCAGAGACAACCGTCATGCCGTTTATGATCGCAGGTGTATTTTATTATATTTTTAACTTTGTGGTTGCATGGATCATGGAATGGTTTGAGAAAAAAATGAATTATTATCACTAGGAGGAGCAGCATGAATCTTCTGGAAATGAAAAACATAAAAAAAGAATTTAACGGACTGAAGGTCCTGAAGGACATTTCCCTTCATGTAAAGGAAGGGGAGATCGTTTCCATTATCGGACCGTCCGGTTCAGGGAAGTCTACCCTTTTAAGATGTGCTACTATGCTGACGGATGTTGACAGCGGTGAAATTACCTATATGGGAAAAAAGACTGTCTGGATGGAAAATGGAAAGCCGGTTACTCCGCCGAAGAAGGAACTGAAGGAGATCTGCTCCTGCTTTGGCCTTGTTTTTCAGAATTTTAATCTGTTTCCTCATTATTCTGTAATGAAAAATATCACAGATGCGCCTATCCATGTGCAGAAGCGGGATAAAACAGAGGTTTATCAGGAAGCCCGGGAACTTCTGGCAAAAATGGGGCTTTCCGACAAGGAGGATGCCTATCCCTGTCAGCTTTCCGGCGGTCAGTGCCAGAGAGTTGCCATTGCCAGGGCTCTGGCGCTGAATCCAAAGATTCTTTTCTTTGATGAGCCCACATCAGCACTGGATCCGGAGCTGACCGGAGAAGTGCTCCGGGTGATCCGTTCCCTTGCGGATCTGCATATTACCATGGTGATCGTTACCCATGAGATGAATTTTGCCAGAGATATTTCTGACCGGATCATTTTTATGGATCAGGGAGTGATCGCAGTGGAGGGAACTCCGGAACAGGTATTTTCTTCTGAGCATGACCGCATGAAGGAGTTCCTGGGGAAATTCCATCAGGGAGCATAAGAAAAGAGGTTGCTTTTAAATCGGGGATGTTATATAATTTTCTTCGTATGATATGACTGTACGGAACAGAAGAAAACAGTATTTTTTCGGAACCGGAAAAGTCACGGCAGGAATCTTTCAAATGATAGGAGATACGGAATGAGTACAGACAGATATGTAAGTCCGCTCTCAGAGCGCTATGCAAGTAAGGAAATGCAGTATATTTTCTCGCCGGATATGAAATTCCGCACTTGGAGAAGATTGTGGATCGCCCTTGCAGAGACAGAAAAGGAACTTGGCCTCAATATTACGCAGGAGCAGATCGACGAGCTGAAAAGCCATGCAGACGATATTAACTATGATGTAGCAAAGGAGAGAGAACGTCAGGTACGCCATGACGTTATGTCTCATGTGTACGCATACGGCGTACAGTGCCCGAAAGCAAAAGGAATTATCCATCTGGGCGCTACCTCATGCTATGTAGGAGATAATACAGATATCATTGTAATGGCAGAGGCTCTGAAACTGGTTCGTAAGAAACTGGTCAATGTGATCGCGGAGCTTTCAAAATTTGCTGATAAATATAAAGACCAGCCAACTCTGGCATTTACCCATTTTCAGCCGGCGCAGCCGACGACGGTTGGAAAAAGAGCAACACTCTGGACACAGGAATTCCTGATGGATCTGGAGGATCTGGAATATGTATTAAGTACACTGAAGCTTCTTGGTTCCAAAGGTACAACAGGAACACAGGCAAGCTTTCTTGAGCTGTTTGACGGAGATCAGGAAACCATTGACAAGATCGATCCTATGATTGCAGAAAAAATGGGATTTGAGAACTGCTATCCGGTATCCGGACAGACCTATTCCCGTAAGGTGGACACAAGAGTCCTGAATATCCTTGCAGGAATTGCGGCAAGTGCGCATAAGATGTCTAATGATATCCGCCTTCTTCAGCATCTGAAAGAGGTGGAGGAGCCATTTGAAAAATCCCAGATCGGTTCTTCTGCAATGGCTTATAAGAGAAATCCTATGAGAAGCGAGCGTATTGCTTCCCTTTCCAGATATGTGATGATCGATGCACTGAATCCGGCTATCACATCTGCGACACAGTGGTTTGAGAGAACTCTGGATGACTCTGCAAATAAGAGACTCAGCGTTCCGGAAGGCTTCCTTGCCATCGACGGAATCCTGGATCTCTGTCTGAACGTAGTGGACGGACTGGTTGTTTATCCTAAGGTGATCGAAAAACGTCTCCGCTCCGAGCTTCCGTTTATGGCAACAGAGAATATCATGATGGATGCAGTTAAGGCCGGCGGAGACCGTCAGGAACTTCATGAACGTATCCGAGAGCTTTCCATGGAAGCAGGACGTACGGTGAAGGTAGAAGGAAAGGACAATAACCTTCTGGAACTGATCGCAGCAGATCCGGCATTTAATCTGACTCTGGAGGAGCTGGAAAAGACAATGGAGCCGTCCAGATATGTGGGAAGAGCCAAAGAGCAGACAGAGGTATTCCTTGCGAAAACAGTACAGCCTGTTCTAGATGCACATAAGGAGCTTCTTGGAGTAACAGCAGAGATCAATGTATAAATCAAGGTAACTATTCAGATACGGAACAGTTAAGATCAAAGAACGACACGAGGAGGAAATAGTGTTATGATCAAGGCAGTAGTTGGAGCAAACTGGGGAGATGAAGGAAAAGGTAAGATTACAGATATGCTTGCCCAGGAAGCTGATATTATCGTAAGATTCCAGGGAGGTGCTAACGCAGGCCATACCATCGTCAATGATTATGGTAAATTTGCGCTTCACACACTTCCGTCAGGTGTATTTTATAACCACACCACAAGCATTATCGGCAACGGTGTGGCTCTGAATATTCCGGTGTTCTTTAAGGAGTATCAGGAGGTTGTTAACAGAGGAGTTCCGGCTCCGAAGATCATGATCTCTGACCGTGCGCAGATTGTGATGCCTTATCACATTCTGTTCGATCAGTATGAAGAGGAGCGTCTGGGCGGCAAGTCCTTTGGTTCTACCAAATCCGGTATTGCACCGTTTTATTCTGACAAATATGCAAAGATCGGCTTCCAGGTAGCAGAGCTTTTTGATGAAGATGCTCTGAGAGAAAAAGTAGAACGCGTATGCGAAACCAAGAACGTTCTTCTTGAGCATCTGTATCACAAGCCGCTTCTGAATCCGGATGATATTATGGCAGAGCTGATGAAATATAAAGAAATGGTTGCACCTTATGTAGGAGACGTTTCCCTGTTCCTGTGGAATGCTCTGAAAGAGGGAAAAGAGATTCTTCTTGAGGGTCAGCTTGGTTCTCTGAAAGATCCGGATCACGGAATTTACCCGATGGTAACTTCTTCTTCTACACTGGCTGCTTATGGTGCGATCGGTGCAGGCGTGCCGCCATACGAGATCAAAAAGATCATCACTGTATGCAAGGCTTATTCCAGTGCGGTAGGAGCCGGTGCTTTTGTTTCAGAGATTTTTGGAGAAGAAGCAGATGAGCTGCGCAGAAGAGGCGGAGACGGCGGAGAATACGGCGCTACTACAGGTCGTCCGAGACGTATGGGATGGTTTGACTGTGTGGCATCCAAGTATGGCTGCCGTATGCAGGGAACTACAGATGTAGCCTTTACTGTACTGGATGTCCTGGGATATCTGGATGAGATCCCGGTATGTACCGGATATGAGATTGACGGAAAGGTAACTACCGAATTCCCGACAACCGGACTTCTGGAAAAAGCAAAACCGGTACTGGAAGTGCTTCCGGGCTGGAAATGCGATATCCGTGGAATCAGAAAATACGAAGATCTTCCGGAAAACTGCCGCAAGTATGTAGAGTTTGTTGAGAAACAGATTGGATTCCCGATCACAATGGTTTCCAACGGACCGGGAAGAAACGATATCATTTACAGAAAATAAAGAAAAGAAACGCCGGAGAGCTTTCTCCGGCGTGTTTCTATATGCATCGGGAAAGCATACATTCTGCAATTATTTTCCTGTTGTTAAAAAATACTCTTTCTGGTTCTGTACAGAGTCTGGAGTATTTTGGAAAAAAAGAAAGGATGTGCATGATTTAAATGAAAAAGTGGAAACGGGGGCTGGCGCTGGCAGGGGCTGTGTTTCTTCTGGTGATCTTCTGTCTGCCCATGTATTTTGCCCTGACAGGTAATTTCTCCATGGGAACATTTATGGCTTCTCTTATGGGGGCTTTCTTTGCGGCTTTTATGGCATATGCCATGTGGCTTGTATACAGGGCTCTTGGCAAACGAAAAGGGGAGAAGAACGCAGGAAAGATCAAACATGTGATTTTTGATGTGGGGCGGGTTCTGGTTGATTTTAACTGGGAAGAATATCTGAAAGGCTTTGGGTTCCCGAAAGAAGAAGAGGAGACCATTGCCCGGGAAGTGTTCAAAAGTGATATCTGGAATGAGAGAGACCGGGGACTTTACGGAGAGGAAGAATATGTCCGTCAGTTTGTGGAAAAAGCACCGCAGTACAAGAAAGATATCCGACGCGTTGTAAGAGAGTCAGGAAAGACGATTGTGACCAGAGATTACGCGGATACCTGGGTGAAATACCTGAAAAAACGGGGATATCACACTTATGTCCTGTCAAACTACAGCCAGTATATGCTGGAGCAGACCAGAAATAAGCTGACGTTTCTGAAATACATGGACGGAGTTGTTTTTTCCTGCGAAGTGAAAGAACTGAAGCCGGAACCGGAAATCTACAAGGTACTTCTGGACACTTACGGACTGGATCCGGAGGAATGTGTGTTTATCGACGATCGGAAAGAAAACTGTGCCGGGGCACAGAAGCTGGGGATCCATACGGTGCATTTCCGTGATTTTAAACAGGCGGCAGAAGCGCTGGAGCGCCTTGGCGTAAAATAACTGGTACAAAAGCAAAAAGTCCCAGGACCGCGGCAAAGCGTCAGCCCTGAGACCTTTTTTAGGGGAGGATATAAGTATTTCTGAAGTTTTCTTTTGCAGTCTGATTCATTGAAGGGGGATTCAATGAACATTAATAGTTTGACCATAAAAAAGAAAATTAATACATAAGTCAGGCTTTTTTTCTCTAAAATAGGGTTTTACTTTTGAAGAAAAGGTGATATAATAGGGACGCTTAATTAATTTGACAGGAAAATCGTAACAGTAACTTGCATTAAGCAGCAATTTTTTGAAAAGAGGATGAAATAACATGAGTGATAAAACAATCTTAGAACAGTGGCGTGCAATGGCCTATGACCAGCAGGCTGACCGTAATAAACTTCAGCAGTTCTGGGCAACTTATTTCAATATCGAAAAAGGTATTTACGAGCAGCTTCTTTCCAATCCGGATGAAGTTGTAAGCGGAACTGTAAAGGAACTGGCTGAGAAATATGGACAGAGCGTACTTACCATGGTAGGTTTTCTGGATGGTATCAATGACAGTTTGAAGATTCCGAATCCGATTGAAACAATGGACGAGGATACCCAGGTAACTCTTGCATTTGACAAGGAACTTCTTTACAAAAACATGGTTGATGCAAAAGCAGACTGGCTTTATGAACTTCCTCAGTGGAATGCGATCTTTACAGAGGAAAAGAGAAAAGAACTTTACAAGGAGCAGAAAAAGTCCGGCACAATCGTAAAACCGCATAAGATCGGACGTAACGATCCCTGTCCATGCGGAAGCGGAAAGAAATATAAATTCTGCTGCGGAAGATAATGAAAATTCAAGAGAATCTTGACTATATCATCGTGCTCGGCGCTCATGTAAACGGGACACGACTGAGCAAAGCCCTTCTGGAACGAACCAGAAGGGCTTTGGAGTATCTGGAAAAGAATCCCGGAACAAAAGCGGTTCTCTCCGGTGGACAGGGAGAGGGTGAAGCAATCAGTGAAGCGCAGGCAATGAGTGAGTATCTTCAAGAGCATGGTATCAGCCGGGACAGACTGATTTTGGAGGACAGATCCACAAACACAAAGGAAAATCTGGACTTCAGCCTGGAAAAAATCGGTACGCTGGAGGCTTCCGTGGGAGTGGTGACAAATCATTTCCATGTATTTCGGGGAGTTGCCATAGGAAAAAAATGCGGCTGTAAAAATATTTATCCGATTCCATCCAGATACCGATCCTGGAGACTGCTGATCTATATTCCCAGGGAAATTCTGGCGATCCTTAAAGATAAGATCGTGGGGAATCTCTGATCGTTACAGTTTGTTTTGGATGTGAGATGGTATTGTATGGATGTTCCTTTTTGATTTGTAAAATTGGAGATTTTTTGTTGGGGATTTCTTGACATTTCTGGAAAAGGGTGATACGATAATGCCAGTATAATTCCATATGAAACATATGAAGTGCTGAATATTTTCCGCGAAATATTCAGAAAAGGGAATCAGGTGAGAATCCTGAGCGATCCGGTCACTGTAACAGGGGAGTAACTTTTCAATAGCCCATTGTACGTTTGTATGAGAAGGGGAGAAGGAGCACCGATCCTGAAGTCAGGAAACCTGCTTTGTATGGCGAGGTTAAACTTCCGTGTAAAGTGTAACAACCAACTTGGGGATATCCGCAGTTCTCAAGTGTTGTCTGCTTTTTGGAAGCAGGCATTTTTTTATGGAATCCGCCTGTTCGTATGAATTATACTTACCCTTAAAGGGTGATGATTAAATGGCAGGCGAGACTGCTCCGGTTGCATCCGTTCCCTCCGCATATTGAACGCAGCAAATGTCTACCCCGGAGTAGTTCGCGGGCCCCTCAAAAGAAGCGTAAGTTTTCGGCGTCAGGTACGCCGATTTTTGTTTATAAAGGAGAAGAATATGGGGAAAGAACATTGGGAAGACAAGCACTACTCATTTTTCAGCAACAGAGAATGCGAATATTTTCCCTGCCATAAAGGAGCAGATCCGGAAAATTTCAACTGTTTGTTCTGTTATTGTCCGCTGTATGCTCTTGGAGATAAGTGCGGTGGGAACTTCCGCTATACGGAGAATGGAATAAAGGACTGCACCAACTGCCAGCTGCCTCATAAGAGAAAAAATTATGGATATGTTACGGGAAAGTATCAGGAGCTGGCGGAGATGATGAGAAAGATGAAGGATTCTGAGTAGGTCAGAATCCTCTTTTTTCAGCTGTGTGTCTGCAGAAAGACTTTCAGTTTCGGAAGCTGATTGTTCAGGATCAGGCTTTCCGGAAACATTTCTTTATGTACAAATTCAGAAGCATAGGTAAAATCTCCGATATGTTCTGCTCCATGGCTGTCGCTGGAAAGCAATACAGGGACATGATATTTACGGCAGCAGCAGAGGATTTCCCGGCTGTTTGCACGAGTATCTCCACGGTAACTGTAAGGAGCTAATGAGGCTTCGTTGATCTCAAATGCAACCTGGTATTCTTTTGCCGCTTTTGCAATCTGGTCATAATCCACAGGGAATTGTGGATTGTCACAGTGACCAAGAATCTTTACGTGTGGATTTTTCATGGCATTGATATATGCTTCTGTATTTTCTTCTATGGTTTTGCCTTTATAATTCTGTGCGTGCATACTGGCAATGGCATAGTCCAGTCTGGACAGAAGCTCTTCTTCCAGGTCGGTATGTCCTTCTTTATCCAGGATGTTCAGTTCGATTCCATATAATAATTCCAGCCCAAAACGTTTTTTTGGAGAAAAAGTCAGGCTTCGGAAATAGGAAGGTGTCCCTGCTGCCAGTGTGGCAGGACCATGATCCGTAATGCCCAGAAGCTTCAGGCCTTTTCTGGAGGCGCTTTTTGCCATATCAGAGATTGTGCAGTCGGTTCCGTGACCGCTTGCAATGGAATGGGTGTGCATATCAGAAAGATACATAAACTGCTCCTTTCTGCCCGGGATCTGCCGGGACAGGTGAATTTCAGAAAATATAGTTTTAGTATGGCAGGTATGAAAGGAGAAGTCAATGGGTGTTTTGTCGAATGAAAAAGATAGAAGTTTAGGTAATGGCGTGATATAATAGCCCTATAGGATTCCTCTGTAGAACTGGAGGACGGAAGCTGTACGATTTTTTTGAATACAAAGGGAAAGAATGATGCAGAGGTACCGCCGGAATTGGTCAGGTTCTTAAAATCTGTAACGGCCGGTCTTGAGGAAAGTGAGAGGGATTTTCAGGATGAACTGGTAAGGAGATTTCAGAAAACCATCCACGAGATCAAGACAGACCGGGAAATGGGAGAGCGCTATATGATCTTTGAAGAAATGCTGCGTGAGGAAAAACAGGAAGGACGTCTGGAAGCGACAAGGGAAAATGTTTTGGAACTCCTGGAAGATCTGGGGGAGATCCCGGAAGACCTGCAGACAAAGCTTGAGGATCTTGAAGATCTGACAAAGCTGAAAGCTTTGCACAAAATAGCGGCTAAGGCAGAGTCTTTGTCTGTATTTGAAGAAAAAGCAGAAATTTATTTTAATTCAAAAGATAAAAAGTAAGAAATCGGCGGTCTGTCTGTATCGCCAGAATTATTCTGTCCCTGTGCCTTTCAGGCGCAGGGGTCTGTAAAAGCTCTTAACAGAGCGTCTTACTGATTCAGTAAAATATCAATCAGGAAATTTTGACAGAGGAATTCTATATTGAAGAACAGAATTGCCGTTTATTTTGTTTGCCGTAGCATAATAACAACTGTTTTTCTGCTTTCGAGACTTTTCTGCCCGTAAGAGCTACATTTCTGGTACAATGAATGTAGAGTATAGCAGGAAGGTGAAAAGGAAAGATGGCAGAAGAGAAAAGAACAGTAGGAAATCTGATTCGTTCTATAAGAGAAAATAGAAAGATTTCCAGGGAAAAATTAGGTCTTGGCCTTTGCTCAGCAACCACACTTATGCGGTATGAGCTGGGAGAGCGGATTCCGGATAAATTTATGGCAGACGCTCTCCTGGAACGCATGGGTCAGACTTGGAGTGCTATCATTAAAGTAGAGTCGCAAAACTCACCAAATCTATGATATTATCAATGCATAGGAAGGTGAGAAAAATGCAATACGACAAATCATTCAAAGATGAAGCAGTAAAGCTA
>Ga0129309_1000552_pt1 | contig 27439 bp, 41 predicted proteins | sample L1105metagenome_FD_94439 | JGI IMG/M metagenome (GOLD analysis project Ga0129309, IMG submission 94439) | Ring-tailed lemur group fecal microbial communities from Wisconsin, USA - L1105 metagenome | ecosystem: Host-associated > Mammals > Digestive system > Large intestine > Fecal | place: USA...
CTGGGGCCGGTGGTTTACCAGGTACCGGATGCGGCAGTGGCAGAAAAGACGATGCGGGTCCGAATTGTCAGACGGGATACCGATATTAAAACAGACCGATGCTGTCTGGATACGGACGGGACATTAAAGTATAACAGCCTGTTGGAGTATCTGTCCGGGAGCCGGGAGAGAAATCAGGTAATAGTAAAAGACCTGGTCTCTCAGGCGGGACATGCCGGACTGGTGTTGTCCAGCCGTTTGGCGCATTTAAAAACGATTATGGAGATGCTTCCGGCAGAGCTCCGGGAACGGTCCGTCAGGATTGATGGACAGATGACCAGCAAGCGGGGGAAGCAGCAGCGGGAGCAGGCCATAGAGGATATGAGAGCCGGCCGAAAGGATATTTTATTTGCCAGCTTCGGGCTGGCGAAGGAAGGGTTAGACATCCCCCGACTGGATCGGCTTTATCTGGTGGCGCCTCAGAAGGACTATGCAGTGGTGACGCAGTCTATTGGCCGCATCGCCCGGGTATCTCCGGGAAAAGAGGATGCAGTCTGTTATGACTATGTAGATGCTATCCAATTTTGTGAAAATCAATGGAAGCGGCGCCGAGCACATTACAGAAAGGCGGGATGTGAATTTGCTGGATAAACAGGGAGTAAAAAATATTTGGTGCGAAAGTTATTTGTTTTACCTGAAATATACCGGACAGCCTTCGGAACCAGGGTTATGGGATCGGGTGGTGACAGACTTTTCGGCGGCCATGAAAAAATATGAGGGTTGCCGGATGGTCTGCCAGTTGTATATGGCAGCGTTGGAGCAGTTGGAGTTGGAAAGCGGATTACATTCAGATGGTGGGAGGAATTAAATATGAGTAATCCATGTGAGGATTGTCCAGCTAAAAACAAAAGGCTTGAAGGTTTTTATAAGTGCTATGCACCTTGCGTTTATGCAAGACAGTGGTACGAGAATAAAGCAAACAAAGGCAGGAAGAGGACAATGACAAATTATGAGAAATACGCCGGCACGCCGGAACGGTTCGTGGAGCTTATTATCCAGATGGACTGTGAGAGTGGTGTTGGAGAGGAACTGACAAGGCAGTTCTGCCGGGGAGGTTGCAGCGGAGATGATGAAGAGGCAGTTTGCACAGATGAAAACCTGAGAAAGTGTATTATAACATGGCTGCGAGAAGATGCAGAAGAAGCAAAACACCTCCTTGAGTTGCTGGCCCGCTACGGGTGCCGGTATAAAGAGGACTGCGAAGGGCCCTTCGAGCATGGGCGGCCGATGTGCGATGAGCGACATGTGGATGCAGTAGAGTTTGCAAAGAGGTTAAATGAAGATTTTACGGAGAACCGGGAGAAAGGAGAATAGTTTGAATGAAGGAGACGTGTGTTTACTGTGATTTAAACGAAACTGGAACTTATGCAGGGAGTGGTTTTTTATGGGGCAGAGATTTAACCGGAGAATACGACGGAGAGTTTAATATCGTAAAATCAAAGCATAACGGAAAGCATTATTTAAAGTATGCGGATGATGAATCTGAAAATACATCAGAAATTATATTATTTTGTCCTATGTGTGGAAGAAAATTGGATGAAGAAAATTGACATTTTGTATAGTAGGCTGGTGATTGATTATATGATAGAACAAATTAAACTATTTCCGGATGGAGAACAGAAAAATGTGAGATTATATGTGGAACATGATACCACAGTTGATAATTGGATTAGGGAATATCATTATCTCCACTCCGTCCCAGCTGGTGCCATATTAAGATTTTGTTTTAAAAATGCATCAGAAGAAATTCTTGGCTGCATGATGTGGGGGCGTCCCACAAGTAGAAAAATCAATCAAAAAAATATTTTAGAATTGACTAGAATGTACTTTGTAGATGATACTGAAGCATTTATTGAAAGTAAATGTTTAAGTATGGCACGTAAATATATACGAAAGCATTGTCCAAACGTAAAAGGATTAATTGCATATTCTAGCACAGGCGCAGGACATGAAGGAATCGTATATCAAGCAGACAATTGGTACGCATTAGGTGGGCAAAAAGGTGGTAATTGGGAAAACCGAGAGCATCGTATTAATAGAGACTTGTCTACTAAAATAAGATGGACTCGAAGTCCATAAATCATTTATAAATCGCAACACAAATAGAGGTCAACAAAGCTATAAAAGAAATAATTATTGGTAAAACTTTGATGATGATGTCATAGCGTTGAGATTTTAGTTGCTGTTTGTAATCTAATATTGCTTTTTCACCTTCTTGAGTGAGCATCATGCAGTTACTGACCATTTGACTAGAAGTTTTACCGGATTCACCCTCTATAACATCAGTAAGACCAGAAACATAGGGCATACAGATATACCCTAAATCATCAAGATTATCTATGCTTGCAAGACCGGCTTGACCAAATTTAGAAGCTATTTCATCAATAAAGCAAGAATCGAGTTTTTTCATGTAGCATAATACACGATAGTCAATATTTGTGATTTTATCCATGACAAAAGCCGCCTTTGTTTTTTAAAAGTATAACATTTACAAGATAGAGAAGCAAGGTATTTATATGTAAAATTGACATTTAGAGGAGCAAAGAGGGAGGGGATAAAATGACAAGGAGGTATCTGACGAAACGTTATGTAAATTATAAAGACGACCGGATATATGCGATTTTTTACAAGGCGACGCACACGATTTATTACAATCTGCTTTGTAATCCAAACTCCCGGGTAATAGTCTTTAAACTACGATAGGAGGGGGCGAAACGAGTAAATCAGATTACATAAAAGTGGCAGAGCAGCGGCGCCGTCGGGCATCCGTCCAGGACTACATCTTGAAGGGGCCGCGGCCGGAGACCTGGTCGGCGGTGATGCCGGCATATTGTTACACGGTGTTGTGTCCGGTGCATGGGCTTCGGGACAAGCCGGAGGATAAATCAAGAGGAGGTGATGCCAGTGGACAAGGAGATTCTGACCCAGTATATAGATGCTTGTGAGTTAATCAAGGAGACGGAAAGGGACATTCAGAGATTGAGGCAGCGGCGCAAGGTGATTCTTCAGGATTCTGTAAAAGGCTCTATGCAAGAGTTCCCGTATGCGGCCCAGAGTTACCACATAGAGGGGCTGGCATATGCGACGGTGCAGACACCGAGCCTGCTGGATGAAGAAGAGGAGCTGTTGGAGGAACGGAGGGCGACTGCAGCGGAGATTAAGGTACAGGTTGAGGCGTGGTTGAATACGGTCCCCCAGCGTATGCAAAGAATAATCCGAATGAAAATTTTTGAGGAAATGACGTGGGGAGAGGTAGCTGTAAGGATGGGGCGCAAGGCAACGGCAGATAGTGTGAGAATAGAATTCGACCGGTTTATGAAAGCATCGTAAAGTTTGTTCGATTTGTTCACATTGTTCGTTTTGGAAATGCTATAGTGTATTATGAAGCCAAAGGCCTTAAAGCCAGCGGCTCCCCTCCCCATACGGTCGCCAGTGTATAACAGCCTGGTGGCCGACTTGACCACGCATTATGAACGTACTCCGGTGTCCTTCGGGCCCGGGGTCTTTTTTTGGGAGCATCTCGCCAATGGCAGGTGGACAGGGTGGTGCCCTGGGTTCCGGTTCGATTCCGGATGCTGCTGCTTTGCGAGAAAAAGTATAACCAGTTGAATAGTGGGAACACTCCCCTTTGGAAAGGCACCTGTCGTGAGATGGGTGCTTTTCTTCTACTGGAATTTGTGGTAGGATGAAAGAATTGGAGGGAGCAAATAGCTTGAAACTACCAAAAATATAGGAAAGTGCAATAAGGCGCAGAAAGATGCTGAAAAAAGCAGAAAACCGTAAAAAATACGAATAAAAGTACTCACAACCTATTGATTTTCGCATAAATTACGTTATAATAAAAATACATATAGTTACGCATAGTTACACGTAAGCGGGAAAAACTATATAACAAAACAAAGGCTGTGCCAACAATCTGGGAGGTGATATGTATGGCAACGAGCAGCATCTTAAAAGATGTAACAATCAAAGAGCGACAACGTGCACATACATTCGTAAAGGCATTAAATGAAGCAGAAAACACGAGATTTGAGCATGTTACAATGAGCAGAAAGTGTTCAGAAATAAAAGGAGATAAAATCAAAGAGTTCTTTGGTAAACGTTAAAATGGCAGAATTCGTTCAGATTAAATTAGATGATATGCTAAATCAATTAGGAGAGAATGAGGTGAAATCAATTCTCTCCTGTTTTATGTGTGATGATAATTTTGATGTACAGGATTTTATTCGAAATAAGGCGATTGAGTTTTCGCGACAGGGCTTGGCGAAGACAACCCTGGTATACTGGAAATCTGATGATGGAGAGGAAAAGTACCTCATAGGTTATTATGCTATTGCACCCAAATTTATACGTGTTTCACGTGATGCCGTTAGTAAAACGATGGCAAAGAAATTAAATAATCATGGAAGCTATGACGTTAACACAAGGGAGTATATAGTGCCAGCTCCATTAATTGCACAGTTAAGCAAGAATTATTCGGAAGGTAACGATACCTTGATTTATGGATGTGAACTGCTTCAGATGGCTGTAGACAAAATAAAGGAGATTCAAAACGAAATAGGCGGCCGTTTTATATTCTTGGAATCGGAAGACAGGGAAAAGCTTATTAATTTTTATAAAAACAATGGCTTTACCGCATTTGAAAAACGAAAAAAAGACAAAAATGAGACCAGCACCGAATATCTTATCCGCTGGTTGCGATATTTAAAATGAATTACATATGTCTACTGATAGTAGGAGAGCCACCAACCCGTGGCTCTTTTTCTATACCCAAAACAAGGAGGTGGGTCTGCTGGTAAAGAAGGCAGGCTGAAATCGAAAGGCTTGGGAGCGGGGAGACTGGCCGCAGATCGCCTAAGGTACTACCAAGGGGGGAGGCCCTACGCGGGGCCGAGGAACGCGCGGTCTTTTTCTCTTTCAGAACAAATTTTTCAGGGTACTTCCTTCCTCTTTTGGAGGTGCTGGAATGGAGGTGACAGAGGGTGATAGTGAACCAAAAGGAGCTGGCCCAGTGTCTTGGCATCAGTTCCCGAAGAGTCCGGCAGTTAAGGGAAGAGGGCCTTTTTAAGCTGAGCCATGAAGGCCGTGGGTATGGCCTGGAAAAAAGCATTCAGGAGTACATTGAATATAAGGTGAATGCGGAAACGGGGCGCCGGGCATCTATCTCGAAAGAGGAAGTGCAGGCGGAACATGAAGAAGTGAAGAAACAAATCTCACTTTTGAAGCTTAGAAAGCTGCGGAGAGAACTCCATGAGGCAGCCGATGTCGAAGCATTCCTATCCGATATGTTGATTCGCTTTAAAAATCGGCTGTTGTCTCTGCCATCAAAACTTGCGATGCAGGTTATGGGAGAGGAGGATATCAATGCAGTAATTCTGATTATAAAGCGGGAACTAAATTCGGTCCTAGAAGAACTGTCCGCTTATGATCCGGAAGAGATTGACGGCCAGCAGGATGATGCAACTGACGAAGTGTTGGACGAATACGAGGAGGATGAGGAGATGGATGGATGACTCAAAGAAACAGAAACCGGAAGAAAACAAGAGCGCTGTTTCGCCGTGTCCTGTTAAAAACTTTGTCTGCCCAGGAAGAGCTGAAGGTTAGTGAATGGGCAGAGCGTTACCGGGTGTTGGATGAGAGCAGCAATCTGTCCGGCAAGTGGTCTAATTCAGTCACCCCGTATTTGATTGGAATTATGGATGCTTTCAGCAGTCCGAATATCCGGGAAATTTATCTGTGTAAAGGGTCTCAGCTTGGAGGAACAGAAGCGCTGATTAATATGCTTGGCTATCTTATTACAGAGGAACCGGGCCCCACCATGATTGTTTACCCCTCTGATGACCTGGCAAAAGATATTTCAAATGATAAATTAAAACCGGCTTTTCGTCTTATTCCTCAAATTAAAAAGCTCTTTTACGAAAATAGCTCGAAGGAATTAAGGTTAAAATTCAAGACGATGACAATTTATCTGCGTGGCGCAGGTTCTCCGTCAAAGCTGGCATCCAAAGCAATCAAGTACCTGTTTTTTGACGAGATTGATAAGATGGGAGGCGCATCTAAAAAGGAGGCTTCTCCCTACAGTCTGGCAATGGAGCGAATCAAGACTTTTAAGTCTCAGAGTAAGGTTTATGCTTGTTCCACGCCGACTTTAAAAAACAATTATATCTGGCAGCTTCATGATAATGCGGATGAAGTACGGGAATACTTCGTTCCCTGCCCGGAATGTGGCGAAAAAATCCGTCTGGAGTTCAAGCAGATAAAATTTTGTGAGGACCCGGAAAAAATCATGTCGCCATATGAGCGGGCGCAGACAGCAAAATATATTTGTCCGGAATGCGGATGTGTCATTTTGGACAAGGATAAGTCCAAAATGCTGCGCGCAGGGGAATGGGAAATAGTTAAAAAAAGAGGCGTCGGAGAACCAAAAACAGTAGGATTTCGCATTAATTCACTCTACAGTATTTTCGTTACATGGGCAGAAGTGGCGGAAGAGTTTTTGAAATCCAAAGAGGATCCGGAAATGCTTCAGAACTTTGCCAACAGCTGGCTGGCAGAACCGTGGGAAGACACAAAGTTAAAGACATCGGCAGAACTGGTAATGGAACGGCAGACTGAGTATGGAGAACTAGAGGTGCCTGACTGGGCCGTTGAACTGACCGGAGGAGTCGATGTTCAAGAGGCCAGCGTTTATTGGGTTATCCGAGCCTGGGGCGAACACTGGACCAGCCAGCTGATTGCCAGGGGGCAGGAAACCAATCTCTGGAAGATAGATGAAATCATGAATCTTAATTATGCGAAGAGGGACGGCTCGAAACTGACGCCGTCCCTTGTTTTAGTCGACTCCGGCGACCAGACAGACATGGTTTATGATTTTTGTGCAGATACCTCGGACTACACGCTACCGGCGAAGGGCGCAAGCAGGAAACTGGAGACGGACTATAAATACAGTGTGATTAATAAAGCCGGCTCCAAAGCCTGCGGCATCAACCTGGTCATTATCGACACGGCAAAATATAAGGACCGTATCGCCGCCAGGCTCCGGCGCGAGAATGGAACCGGCTCTTGGATGGTCTTCTCCGGGATTGACGGGGAGTATGCGGGCCAGGTAACGGCAGAACATAAAATCAATGAGCGCCAGGCAAATGGAGCCGCTGTGCAGAAGTGGGTAAAAAAGAGCAGCCACGGTGACAACCATTACCTGGATGCAGAGGTGTACGCAATGGCCGCGGCGGATATCCGGGGTGCCAGAAGCTGGCATCTGGAACGTTATGAGCCGCCGGCCAAACAGCCAGAAGTGTCCGGCTCGGAAGAACAATGGATACAGACGAATGAATTAGAAGGGTGGTTATAAGATGGCGGATAATGCAATGGGCGTTTTCAACAGTCCCGTAGAGCAGCTTCAGATATTAAATGACGCAATTTACAAAATTATGGTCGGAGGGCAGAGTTACAAAATTGGTACCCGTTCCCTGACCAGAGCCGACCTAGGAACCTTGATTGCGGAACGGAACCGGCTGGAAGCACAGATGGAGGGCAGCGGAACAACATTGTTATTAGGCGCCTATGCAGCAGACTTTGGCCCGGATAACAGGAGGTAGGACAATGAAACTGAATGTAATAGACCGGGTGATTGGAGCGGTCAGCCCGAAGGCAGGAGCAGAACGGGCCGCTTGGCGTAGCCAGTATGAAGCGTATCGAGGAAATTATGATGCCAGCGACACGGGCCGCCTTCAAAGCCAATGGAATACGCAGAATCTTTCGGCTGAGATGACAGACCGATACGAGAGAGATACGGTCAGAGCCAGAGCGAGAGATTTAGAGCGGAATTCTGATGTTATGAACTCGGTTCTCCGAGCCTTTAAACGGAATGTTATCGGGGGCGGCCTGCAGGTGCGGATTACGACAGGGGAACCAGAACTGGATTGTGAGCTGGAGCATATGTGGAACCAGTGGTGCAGGCGTGGTAATTGCGATGTGACTGGACAGCAATCATTTGTCCAGATTGTCCGGATGTGCGTGCAGAGGAAAGTCGCAGACGGGGGAATACTGGTGGTGAAACGGTACACAAGTCAGGGGGTATTGCCGTTTCAGATACAGGTGCTGGAGGTGGATGAACTGGATACCACTCAGATTCAGCCTAAAAAGCAGGGTAATAAGGTTGCGGGAGGCATTGAATACAACCGATGGAACCGACCGGAAGGCTACTGGATTCGGCAATATTCAGTAGATGGGTATACATTGATGAAGCCGGTATATCTGGAAGCGAAAGATGTAATTTTTTATTATACCAGGAAAAGGCCGTCCCAGGTCCGCGAAATGTCAGATCTCAGCCCAACACTGACCAGAATCAAGGACATGAATGAATTTATGACGGCGGTTACTATCAAAGAAAAGATTGCTGCCTGTTTAGCCGTGTTTATTAAACGGGTGAACCCTTCCGGACCTCCGGGGAAAGGGCGGGAAGCTAGGAACGGCCCTTCTGTCCAATACGAAGGAAAACGGGTGGTTCCCGGCATGATTATGGAAATGAATATGGGGGATGAGGCGCAGATGCTCAACCCAACCGGGCAAGGGACAGACGCAACGGCTTTCATCAAAGCACAACAACGGATGATTTCTTCTGCCAATGGCTTATCCTACGAGGCCACATCCAGAGACATGTCAGAGACCAATTACGCTTCGGCCAGACAATCCATGATTGAAGACGACCTGACCTATGACGAGGAAAAGGAATTGCTGATAGAATGTCTGTTAGATGAAGTATATGAATCCTTTGTGATTTCCTGCTGGCTAAAAGGCGTTATTTCCCCAGCCGATTTCTGGGAAAAGAAGGACCGGTATCTTTCCCACGAATGGGTAATTAAGCCGAAACGATGGATTGACCCGGCGAAAGAGGCTAATGCCAATGCAACGATGCTTAAGACCGGGCAGAAGACATTCCAACAAATTTGCGCGGAGAATGGGCGCGATTGGAAGAAGGTCGTTGACGAGATAGAGGAGGCCTGTAGTTATGCTTCAGAAAAAGGCTTTGACCTGATGGCTATGATAACAGGTGGACCAGGAGAGAAGGAAGAGGAGGAGAATAATGGTAAAAAAGCCAATGAGAAATAATCCGAAGGGAGAAAACGATTTTCATGCAGTGCGTTTTATGGATGCCGGTATCCGGGCTTTGGAGGAAGAAAAGAACGGTCGGAAATTTGAACTATCCTTTTCTTCCGAGGAGCCTTATACCCGTTGGTATGGTGTGGAGATTCTGGATCACTCCGATGGATGCATGGAGATTGAACGGCTTCAGTCCATTGGCGTGGTCCTTTTTAATCACAAGACGGATCGGGTACTGGGGAAGATTACAAAGGCATGGAAGGAGGATGGCCGGGGAAAAGCACATATTGAATTTGACGATGACGAAGAAGCCGAGGTAATCCGGAAAAAGGTGGCCAGCGGAACGTTAAAGGGTGTGTCGGTCGGGTACAGCGTGGATGCCTGGGAGGAGGTGGCAGCGGGGAAGAAGTCCAGTGACGGACGCTTTACCGGCCCTTGCTATATTGCAAAAAAATGGACACCACTTGAGGTCAGTATCGTTTCCGTTCCAGCCGATCCGACCGTAGGTGTGGGGAGAAGTGAGGGAATGGAAGGCATTGAGGAAGGATTACTAGATTTAGAGCTTTTGGAGCGGATCATTCGGGTAAATGAAAATCAACTGAAAGGAGAAAGAATATGGGAGAGTTAGAAGCGAATATGAAAGCGCTCGCGGCCGCATTAACGGGAAAGACGGCAGATGAGATTCCGAACAATCTGGAAGACATCTGCTCCTTTATGGCAGAACAGTATCGGGCGCCGGCTGTGTCACCATTTAAACAGGTCACAGCGCCAGCCGAAGCCACATCAGCTCCAACCCAGGAAGAATATAATGGGTTGATTGCAAAATTAAAAGAAGCCAAAGTATTTAAGTAGCAGGAAGGAGAACAGAAAGAATGACTTTACAGGAAATGATTGCCCGTCAACGCCAGTTGACGGAAACGGCAAGACAGGAAAGAAGAAACCTGACGGCAGAGGAACAGGCGGAGTTTGACAACCTCCAGTGCCAGATTGACATGAAATCAGGAACGTCGTCAGAAGGAGAAAATGGTGTACCAGCAACAGGGAACAGAGGCCAGTGCGGGCCGCCGGAAGGAAGTGCGGGAAGAGAAGAGGAAGCACAGAGGGCGGCTCTCGCGGAACGGACAAGAATTCGAGAGATTACTGGTTTATGCGCACGCTTTGGTATGGATGCTGAGCCGTTCATATCCCGGGGGGATACGATGGCCCAGGTAAGAGAGGCGGTTCTGGGGCAGCTGGAGAGAAACGGAGCGCCCCTGTCAGCCAGAGTAACGGAAGATGAGGAGGATAAGAAGCGCGCAGCTATTGTGGACGGAATCCTGCTCAGGAATAACATTGCCATTGAAAACCCGGCGGCGGGTGCAGGAGACTTTCGCGGCGCTTCTCTCCGCATGATCGCGGCCAACTGTATGGCGGCAGAGGAGGGGGGAGACAAGAGAAACTATTACATGATGAACCCCAATGAGCTGTTTGAGGAAACCATGCGACGCTCCTTTTACAATCCGACCTCCGCATTCCCGGCCATCATGGATCAGACCATCCGCAAGGCCTATGCCGAGGGGCATAAGACCGCTCCGGTTACCTTTGACCAGTTCACGACCCGCGGCACCCTGACAGACTTTAAAAAGGCCGATAACTATTATGTGCAGGGCAGCTTCGGGGAATTTTTGGAGGTGCCGGAGAACGGAGAGCTGAAGCATACGGTTCCTACGGATGAGAAGCTGCCGCAGAGACAGCTTAAAACCTATGGACGCCAGTTTACCATGTCCCGTCAGGCGTTTATCAATGACGATATGGGTGTGGTAACGACGCTGCCGGCCCGGGCGGCGAAGGCGGCCAGGACGACGATTAACACCCAGGTATACCGGATTATGACCGGGAACCCGAAGATTTATGACGGCAAGGTTCTGTTTGGCTCTGACCACAGGAACCTTCTGGCGAAGGGGAGCGGCATTACCCAGGAGGCGGTTCAGTCCATGATTCTGGCGCTGGGAGGTCACAAGAGGAAGCTGGATGGGGCAGAGCAGGCCATCATCATCCGCCCGGCAGTCCTGGTGGTTCCGCTGGGGTACAAATTTAAGATGTATACCCTGTTTAATTCGGCTACGGTCAGCGCGTCGGGGGATGTCAATCCGCTTTACCAGTACAAGGATTCTATCCGTATTGTGGAGGATGCCACTCTGAACGCCCAGATTACTAGCGGGCCAATTCCCTGGTTTTTAGTCGGCGATACCAATGACACCGATTTCATCCAGGTGGATTACTTAAACGGACAGGACATCCCGAATATCCGGCGCATGGAGGCTCCTGGCCAGCTTGGCTTTGCCTGGGATGTGTATGGGGACTGGGGTATTACGGTCTTAGATTACAGAGGAGCTGTGAAGAACCCGGGTATTGAGATTACGTCGCCGATTGCACTGGCGTAGGAAGGAGAAAAATTATGGCAAATACAGCAGTTTATATTCAGCGGGGAGAAACACTCGATTACAAAAACAGCACAGATGCAGCCATTTTGGCGGGAACCGTTGTTTTATTCGGAGACAGGATTGGCGTGGCTGGAGGAGAGATTCCTGCTGGCGCAGTGGGGGCCCTCCATGTGACCGGCGTCTTTGAGATTCCGAAGAAGGCCAGCGTCGCACTCTCAATGGGAGACGCTGTGGTTTACACGGAGGCAGACGGGATTGACAAGGCTGCAGCTGCGGCTTCGCCTATAGGGTACGCCGTTGCGGCCTCCGGGGCCGATGAGGCCGCGGCCACAGTCAAGCTTCTGGGGTAAGGCGATGGGATTCAAGGATATTGTCAGGGAGGATATTCGAAATATTTTTCTCGATACGGAGGAGTTTGGAACGCCGCACCTGATTAATGACAGGAAAATCCCCATTGTGATTGATGACAATGAGATGATTGAACGGGAGAAGCGGAGTACAGGGACAGACAGCGCAGAGGGCATTTATAAGCGGCAAATCTTGTTTTACGTGGCAGCTTCGGAGTTTGGCCCTCTGCCGGCGGCCGGAAGGACACTGACCCTGGACGGCCGGCTTTATCAAATCACAGATGCCATTAACGAGGATGGGGTCTATTCCATCAGTCTGAAGGCGGTGCGTGCGACATGAGTGTAAAACTGTATATCCATTTGGAAAACCAGGAACAAATTCAGAAGCTTTTACAGGCATCAGGGAAAAAACCGAAGCCAATCATCAAGAAGGCGGTGAATGAGGCAGCCCAAAAGGCCAGAGAGAAGATCTACAGCGGGGTAAAACAGGGATATACGGTAAAGCGATCGGCTTTTACCCAAAAAGATGTATCGATAAAAAAGGCAACGACGTCCCGGCTGTACGCGCAGTTGGAAGTATCCGGCTCCCCTTTGTCTTTAACCAAGGCTTATAAAACGGCAAAAGAAGGGAAGCGGACAGCGGCAAAGGCAGCCGTAAAAAGAGGAGCCTTAAAGAAGCTGGAAAAAGGAGATTTAAAAGGGTTTGTGGCTAAGATGAAGGCGCCGAAAAAAGAGGGGGAAGAGGAGCAAAAGGAACATAAGGGAATTTTCCAGAGAAAGTCTCAAGCCCGTTTCCCCGTTAAGGAACTGTTGGGGCCGTCTGTTTCAAAGATCTCCGAGACAGTCTACCGGCCGATGGAGGGCGAACTGCAGGAGGGACTGAATCAGGCTCTTTGGAATTTTATTGATGAGGCGTTTCGGGTGTAGAGGAGGATGAGGATGACCAATAATCAGTTGGAACGAAGCTTAATTGAGGAGATTGAGGCGCTGTCCTCCGATATTCGCCTGGAGGGTATTGACGGTCAGGAGAAACGGCTAAAGGGGTATGCGGAGGCGATTCCGCAGCTTCCCCTTCCGGCAAACTGGAACGAGGATGCGGGGGACGGTTTCGGGGAAAGTGACCCGGAGGATGCGTTGATTCCATATTTTATTGTGAAAACAACGGAAATTTCCTATGAGGAAGGGGAAGGGGCGGCGAAGCTCTATCTTCTTTTTTGCATCTGTGACCACTCCCAGAGTATGCAGGGGTACCAGACGCTGTGGAACCTCTTAAACCGCATTACGGGCCGGTTCCGGGCGGATACGGTTTTGGATGCTTTTTATTGTGAAAAAAGGATGAAGGCAGTGATTCAGGACGAGGACACCTACCCGTATTTTTTCGGTGGAATCGAAATGACATGGAACCTTCCTGAAATGGAAGAGGATGAGGTGATTTAACATGAAAAAAGAAAGTAGAAAAACCGGAATAGACACTCCGGTCAGTGTATATCTGGGACCGTCGTTTTACGGGATTGTCCAGAAGGGGACAGCGTTAAAAGAGGGAAGCCTCCCCAAGTTTGAGACTCTTTTAGGGGCTTATCCGTTTCTGAAAGGGCTTTTAGTGCCGGCGGCAGAATTGGCGGAAAAGAGGAAGCAGCTGAGAGCCGGAGACAGTGAATTAAATGCGTTATACCGCAAGGCAGAGCAGATAAAGGAGGAGCTGCATGTATAAGCACGGAATTGAAGTAGAAGAAAAAAAGACAACCTATCAGCGCCCACTTGCAACTAGTTATGGCGTTCAGGTGGTGGTGGGAACCGCACCGGTTAATATGACTAAAAATCCAAAGGAATATGTAAACCGTCCGGTGCTGGTACAGTCGTTTGCGGAAGCGGTTGAAAAACTGGGATACACAGATGATTGGAGCTATACGCTGTGTCAGAGCATTTACGCATCTTTTCAGATGTTTAATGTCTATCCGGTTATTTACGTGAATGTTCTGGATCCAGACAAGCACAGCAAAGAGGTAGCGGAAGCAGCTTGCCAAGTCAAAAATCACCAGGTGACACTTGATAAAGAAGGAATTCTGTTGAGTAGTATCCAAATAAAAGCTCAGGCAGAAGGGACCGCCCTGAAATTGAATGAGGACTATATTTCGAGTTTTAACAGTGCAGGAAAGAGCGTTATTACCCTGCTTAGCACAGGGAACGGCTATGAGCTGGAGAATATTCAGGTAAGTTATAAATATTTGGCTCCGTCGATGGTGACGGAAGAGGATATTATTGGCGCCTATGACATGGAAACAGGGAAAGAAACGGGATTGGAGCTGGTACGCCGGGTTTATCCTATGTTTCATCTCTCTCCAGGGTTAATTCTCGCGCCCGGCTGGAGCCAGAGACCAAACGTCGGGGCTGCGATACAGGAAAAGTGTACAGAGATTAACGGGGTATTTCGATGTGAGTGTGTGCTGGACTTAGATACAGCCACCACCAGAAAATACAGTGAATGTGGAACGGTGAAGAAACAAAATGGATATACGGACTCCCATGCAATTGTTCTATGGCCGGAACTTCTAATGGGCGGGAAACACATGGCATTTTCTGCGGCCTATGGGGCGATGGCCAGTTATTACACGGCGACGAATGGAGATGTCCCTTATCTGTATCCGTCCAATCGCCTTTTGAATGTTGAAGGGGCGGTATTAGCGGATGGAACGGAGATTACGCTGGACCAAACACAGGCGGCCTATCTGAATGGAGATGGTGTTGTGACCGCTATCAATGACGGTGGCTGGAGGAGCTGGGGAAATAATACCGGATGTTATCCGGAAAATACAGACCCGAAGGATTATCGAATTGGCTGCCGGAGAATGTTCAGCTTTGTGGCAAATTATTTTATCCGCCAATACCAGAGCCGACTAGATGCCTCTATGAATCGCCGGACTATTGACGACATTGTAAACAGCTTTAATATCTGGGGAAACAGCCTGGTCAGCCAGGGGATGTGCGCCGGTCTTCGGATGGAATATGATGAGAGCGAAAATGATAATGAGAGCCTGTTAAACGGCCATGTGAAAGTGAAAATTTATCTGGCTCCGTATACGCCACTGGAATACATTCTGGCGTCAGAAGAGTTTGATATGACGGCATTGCAGGCGTCCATTGTGGGCGGAGAGGAGTAAGAGCATGAAAATACCGCAGGTAATTAATCGATTTAATTTATATCGAAACGGAACTAAGTTAATTGGAACCTCCGGCGAGGTAGAACTTCCGGAGGTAACAAACCTGACAGACACCATCGAGGGAGCCGGGACAGGAGGAAATCTGGAAATCCCCGTTATAGGACTGACAGATACAATGGATATCCAGATTCCCTACACAACACTGAGCAAAGATGCGTTTTCTATGATGAATCCAAACGAGGCGGCGGATCTGCTTTTGAGCGGTGCGATTCAGGGGATGGATAGCGGGACGGGGAAGGTTGGCTATACGCAGCTAAGCATTGCTGTTCGCGGAGTAGTTAAAACCTTTACACCCGGAAGTGTAAAGGCAGGGGCAAAGATGGAGTCCAGCGTGACTCTAAGTCTCAGCTATTACAAGATTGTGATTGACGGAACAACGATGCTGGAGATTGACAAGCTGAATGGTGTTTACATTGTAAACGGAGAAGATGTCTTAAGGGAAGTCAGAAACATGTGTTAAGGAGGGCGTATGGAAACAAAAAATGAAAAAGATGCACCAAAGAAGGTACAGGATAAAAAAGAGAGTTGGAAGATTATAAAGCTTAAAAAGCCGGTTTCCCACATGGGAATGCAGATTGAATCTCTGGATTTAACGGGACTGGACGATATGACGCTGGATGACATGGCAAGAATTTACAGTATTTACGATGAGATGGGTGGAACTGGTACGGTAATGCAAGAATCCACCCTTCTGTTTGCTAAATTAACGGCCCAGCATCTGACGGGACTTCCACTGGAAGTATTGGGACATTTAAGCGCCAGAGATGCGATTGTGTTAAAAAATAGGGTATACCGTTTTTTCTACATGTCGGTATAGCCGGATTCCGTGACATCCGGGAGGCGAGGAAGTCCTGTGTAGCTGCAGCCAGGTACAGCCATACAGGACTTGATTTTTTCTATGGCCTTCCGCTGAAAATGCTGAACCTGACCATGAAAGATGTTTCGGAAGCAGCGAAAGAGGAAAGGAGGCGGGCGAATGGCAGGAAAAGGTAAAGGATATGAATTAAAGGTTCAAATAGGTGGAGAAGTGGAAAGTTCCTTCGGGAAAGCCTTCTCAAAAGCGGAAAGAGAGCTTGCAACACTCTATAAATTTTCCAGGAGAACGAATCAGGGATTCCTGGAGGGAGTTGACCGTTTAGACTCCTTTGCAAATAAAACCTTTGCTGTGATGGCGAAAGGGGCCGCGGCTGCTTCTGCTGGCCTGGCCGGATTACTCACCGCTTCCACGATGGCCGGTTCCAGCTTTGAGGCTCAGATGAGTACGGTACAGGCGATTTCCCAGGCATCCTCCAGTGAGATGAAACAACTGAAAGAGGTTGCGGCCGAAATGGGCCGAACGACGAAATTTTCTGCCACAGAGGCGGGACAGGGTTTAGAATACATGGCGATGGCTGGCTGGAAGACACAGGAAATGGTTTCCGGCCTGCCAGGCATCATGTATCTGGCGGCTGCCTCCGGGGAAGAACTGGGAACGGTATCGGACATTGTGACGGATGCGATGACAGCCTTTGGCCTGCAGGCGGACCAGTCGGCACGTTTTGCGGATGTTCTGGCGCAGGCCAGCAGTTCCAGCAACACGAATGTTGCCATGATGGGTGCCACCTTTCAGTATGTGGCTCCGGTGGCTGGTTCTTTTGGCTATACCATCGAGGACGTGGCAACGGCAACCGGATTGATGGCAAACGCAGGTATTAAGGGAGAAAAAGCCGGTACTGCTATGCGTACCATGCTGACCAACCTGGCAAAACCGACTAAGCAGATGCGGGGATACATGAACAAGTTGTCCCTTTCTTTGGTAGACGGTACTGGAAAAATGAAGCCATTCCGGCAGCAATTACAGGAGCTTCGCCAGGGATTTTCGGGATTATCAGAAGCGAAACGGGCAGAATACGCTGCCGGGATCGCCGGAAAAGAAGGCATGTCCGGCTTGCTTGCAATAGTCAACGCCAGTGAAGCGGATTTTACGAAGCTGACTGCGGCGATTGACAATTCCGCAGGAGCAGCAAAGAAAATGTCGGAAGTCCGTCTGGATAACCTGGAGGGGGACATTACCATCTTAAAAAGTGGCCTGGAAGGTGCCGGAATCGAAATTTACGGAGGATTCAGCAGTCTACTCCGGAAGGGGGTACAGGATGCAACGGCCTGGGTCAGCTCTTTCACCGAAAATTTAAAAGAGGATATCCCTACAATTCGAAGAGAAGCGAAGAACTTTGCGAAGGCTACAGAAAGCCTGTTTGGGCCGCTTCTCGATGCGGGGGAATGGCTGTTACAGCATCCGGGAGTGATAGAAGGCAGTATTAAGGGAATTGCCGCGGCGATGCTGACATTTAAGGCAGCGAAAGGAGCAACAGCGGCAGTGAAATTGCTCGGCACACTGTCCGGAATGATGTCGGCTTGGCCGGTGGCCGCCGCGGGCCTGATAATTGGAGGCATTGTAGGAATCAGCTCCGCGATGGAACGGACTGCGAAAAAGAAGGCGGCCAAGAATCTGTCGGAGCATTTTGGAGATTTGACGCTGTCAATGGAAGAGCTAAACGAGGCTGCACGGCACATTGTGGGGGATAGGCTGTTTGACAACATTGAGGCAATGGAGTCCTCCTCAGGCAGAGCTGATGAATTTTTTAAGTCTATGAAAGATAGTCTGAAATCCATACAGAAGACGGAATGGAAGTTATCAATGGGAATGGAGCTGGACGCATCTGACGCAGAATCTTATGTCAGCGATGTTGATAGTTATGTTACAAGTGCCCAAGACTATATCGCCGAAAAAGGATATGAACTTAATCTGGCAGTGGAGTTGGTGCTTGGAGATTCCGGTCAGGGATTTGCAGAGGATAGCGGAGCTTTTTACCAGTCGCTTTTAGCTCAGTTGGATCCTTTAAAGCAGGATATTAGTAAAGCGTTAGAAGATATCACGGAGAACGGGCTTACCCTAGATAAACAGAAGATTGTGGATGGCTATCTGGCAGAAATGGCGGATATCACAAGTATGATTACCGATGCCCAGAATGCCGCAAAGCTGCAGATGATAGAAGGACAGTTTGCTGGGGTAGCCTTAACGCCTGAAACTTTTCAGAATTTGCAGTCAGCGATTGCAGATTATACCGAGCAGGCGAATACGGCTATAGATGACGCGACAGAGAAGGCTTTAGCCAGCTTAAACACGCAGCGTATAGCTTGGGAACGAGGGGAGACGGACTTAAACGGAGAACGGATCGGACTTTCACCGGAAGAATTTGAAGTTAAGAAAAAACAATTATTTCAGGGAGGATATGAGAAGAAAGCGCAACAGACTTTAGATGGCTATCAGGCAATGAAGGATACTATTATGGCAACCTACGGTAGCGAGATTCAGTCTGCGATGGATGCCATCAATGAAAGTCTGAATGCTTCTTTGAATCAGATTTTTGAAAATCCAAACATTTCCAATCCAGAAGATTTTGTAAAGGCTTTAGATTTTGCAATTGAAAACGCTTTGAATTCAGTGGAACTTTCGCCGGATGCAAAGAATGCAATTGGTATGCTCTTGGAGGGGATGGCTCCGACAGAAGAACAGCTGAGAGGCCTGACTGCGCAGATTGAACGGGCAGGAGGAGAAGTGCCGGAAGCGATTCAGAAGGCAATGGCGGATATAGGGACGATTGGTGCGGCAGCCGGTGAAAAAGAGGATCTTTGGACAATCATAGGTAAACAGGTTGTAAACAGCCCGGAGCGGGCGCTGCTCCTGGAAACGGTTCAGCAGCAGAGCGGGCAGATACCGCAGGAGGCTATAAAGGCAGTTGAGAGCATGTACCCGGAGGCCGAGGCAGCGGCTAGAGGATTTCTTGAATCAATGAGGGTACAGTTTGCTGAAGGATTGGATGTAACTGTGCCGGTCAATGTTCAGACACTTACGAAGAGTGACCAGGGGCAAACGGCACTCAGCCAATTTAAGAAAGGCGTATTACCAGCCCATGCAGAAGGCGGAATCTTTGATACGCCGCATATAGCCGAATTCGCAGAGGAAGGACCTGAAGCGGCAATTCCTCTTGACGGTTCCCGAAATGCGACAGAACTTTGGAAAGAAACCGGCCATCTCCTCGGCCTATATCAGGAAAATAATTATGGAGTCTATTCGAAGGCGCTTTCAGGAGCGCCGGCCGCATCTTCCAGCTTTCAGGGACAGACGGCAGCTCTACCAGCGTATTCTCCAGTACTTAATCTTTATGGGAACGCTGGCCGTGAAGAGGTGGAGGAGGCAGAGCAGGTCTCCTTTGAGCGATTTAAAGAGTGGTTTCTCCGGTTCGAGGAAAGCCGAAGTCGGATGAGTTTTTAAGGAGGAGCGGAATGGATACCTATCAAACCGTCCAGGGAGATACCTGGGATATGATTGCAAAAAAGCAGTATGGAGATGAAAAGAAGATGGACATTTTGATGATGAATAATTTCCAGCTGCTGGATTATGTGGTGTTTCCGGCCGGGCTCCTGGTTAACATCCCAGAACTAAGCAACGATGAAAAGCAGGGATGGCCGGAATGGAGGAAGTAGTGAGAACAAGAAGAGTACAGACGGATATTTTTTACAATGGCGTGGATGCCAATATCTATATATCGGATACCTTGTCTGATTTTCAGTATGATGATTCCACAGAGGAGTCTGACTCTATTTCCATTACAATCGGCGATGCAGATGAAAAATGGTCAGGTGCCTGGATTCCGTATAAAGGGGATAAAATTAGTGCTGGGATTAAACTGGAGGACTGGGAAGGGGAGGGGATTGACCAGGGCTTTTACTGCGGTGAGTTTATCGTAGATTCTTTTCGACTCTCAGGGCCGCCGCAGAAAGTTGTGATTGAAGGAGTTTCATCGCCCGTCAATTTGGATTTTAAGGAGACGACGCGTACTCAGACCTGGGAAAAGGTTACTATTCACCAGATTGCAGCAGAGATTGCTGCACGGTACGGACTCACTCTCGTGTATGACACAGGACAGGAGATTACGCTGGAACGGGAAGAGCAGAACGGGGAAACAGACAGCCGCTATCTTCAGGAGCTTTGTAATAAATATGGTATGGGAATCAAGGTGTATCTTTCCCAGATTATCATATGGTCGTATGAAGAATATGAAGCGCAGGAACCGGTTGCGGTTATTGAACGGGAAGCAGTGAGAAAATGGGAATACAAGGGAAGTGTTCAAGGAACCTATACCGGAGCAAGGGTCAGCTATACAGATCCAAAGAAAGGTAAGAAGGTAGAGGCTTTTATTGGCCGGGAGGGGCGTGTTTTGACAGTCAATGAGAAGGCAGAAAGCGTGGCCGATGCCGAACGAATTGGGAAAAATGCACTCCGCAACGCGAACCGGAAGGAAGTTACAATGGAACTCACCTTGTTTCCGAATGAACCAATACCGGCGGCTTGTACGGTAAGATTAGCCGGATTTGATAAAATGGATGGGATCTACTTTGTAACGCAGGTAAGCCACAGAGTATCAAGAAAAGAGTACAGTATCCGTCTCAGTTTATATCAAATAAGTGCGGATACCGATATTGCCGGCCAGACATCAGAAGAGCGGCCGTCTGCCAGCTGTTATACAGTGGTAAAGGGAGATACTCTTTGGGATTTGGCGGAAACCTTTTATCAGGACAATACAAAATATACATTAATTTACGAGGCAAACCGGGAAAAGATTGAAGCAGAAGCGAAGCGTCACGGAAAAAATGACTCGGGTGGAGGGTATTGGATCTACCCGGGAACGGAGTTAACAATACCAGGAGGAGCGAAATGAACGAAATCAGAGTAGGAAATGTATCGAGTGTCAATTATGCGGCCGGTACCGTTCGTATTGTCTATCCGGATAAAAGTGAAAAAGGAACAGCGGAACTGCCTGTTTTTTGTGGAACGGGTGAATATCAGATGCCGAAAGTGGATGACCAAGTGTTAGTGCTTCACTTATCAAATGATAGCAGCGTGGGAATTGTCATGGGGGGCTTTTGGTCAGACCGTTCTCTTCCGTCCCAAAGTGGGCCTGGAATGTTTTACAAAAGATTAGGCGATGACGACGCTGCTTTCCTGAAGCAACTAGGAGGTGTACTGACGCTGTGCGACAGAGAAATTTCCTTGCAGGGGAGCGCCGGAACGATTACATTGACACAGCTGCTTGAAATGAAAAAAAAGCTTGATGCATTGGAGGGATGAGCATTGTGGCAAAAATAGGAACATTCGGAACCATCCGTTTTAAAGTCAGCGACCAACAACTCCTTACCTTTCAGAATTTTAAACGGGAAATTGCTGGTTCATGGAGCAACATGGAGCGGATTGGGAAAAAGCCTCTTACCGTTTTTTCGGGGCCAGAACTCCAGACGATTTCGTTTAGAATTTTCTTAGATGCAGGCCTTGGTATTCCTCCGAGGGAGATGCTGGAAAAAATCGAAGATATGGTGGAGCTTGGAACCGCCCATTATCTTATTATCGGAAATCAGCAGGTAGGAAACCAACGCTGGGTTATTGCGAAAAGTTCAGAAATCTGGGAAAGAATTCTGGTAAAAGGAGAGCTGTTCCGAGCTACGGCGGATCTGACTTTACAGGAATACGTGTAGGAGGCCGATGTGGAGTTTGCGATAGTATTTGACAAAAAGGAAGAAAAATTGAGGCAGGAGCTTTCCATGCTGCTCTCCACACGCGCCGGAAGCGTACCAGTAATCAGAGATTATGGAATAAGCTGGCAGTGCCTGGACGCTCAGCCGGATGTTGCGGAAAGCCTATTTTATCAGGAACTCCTGCAGAAAACGGAAAAGTATTTACCAAATATTAAAATTGTGGGGATAGAGTTTGTTCATAATCCGGGAAACGGAGAGGCGACCGCAAAAATCAGTTGCAGGAGGAGGGAAAATAGTGAGTGAAACAATCGTAAAAAGACTTGAACAATACCCGGAAGTTAGTTTCATAGAGGGAAAATCCTTTGATACGTTCCTTTCTGAACTGATAAAAGAGTATCAGCGCAGGTACAAGGAATTGACGGGAGAGGAGCAGGAACTTGCCATTTCTGACCCCATTCGGCTGATTTTATATAGTTGTTCTGTTCTGATTTATCAAGGCTTTCAGTATGTAGATCGTGCTGCAAAAATGGGACTTTTAAAATACAGTACAGGGGATTTCCTGGATAATCTGGCGGCCATGAAGAATGTGGAGCGGCTCCCGGCGCAGGCGGCTACCACAGAACGTTTTTATCTGTCGGCCGCCAGGGAATCTCCAGTAGTAATTCCGAAAAATACAAGAGTAAAAGGCGATAAGTTGTTTTTCGCAACAACTTTGTTGACGGAAATCCCAGCGGGCGCCGAATATATCGATATCCCGGTCAAATGCCTGACACCTGGCAGTGTCGGAAATGGTTTTCTTCCAGGGGAAATTGCAACATTAGTAGACCCGGTTAATTATATTGAACGGGTAGAAAATACGACAAAGACGGAGGGCGGAGCCGACCAGGAAAGTGATGAGGAGTTGGCCGAACGAATTTATCTATCACCATCATCCTATTCTACCGCCGGACCAGAGGATGCATACCGTTATTGGGTTATGACGTATAGCACAGAGATTCAGGACTGCAAAATATATAGTGAATCTCCGGGCGAGGTAGATATCTATGTACTGTTGCGGAACGGGGAATTGCCAGGTGAAACCTTTTTAGAGGGACTGAGTGGCTTTCTGGAAAATGATAGCAAACGACCGTTGACAGACAAAGTTGTTGTAAAGGCGCCGAGCCAAGAGGCATATTCCATTGACGTCACTTATTACATCAATCGGTCAAATCGGGATATGGCGGAAACAATCAAGCAAAAGGCAGAAGCAGCCTGCCAGAGCTATGTAAACTGGCAACAGGCAGCGATTGCAAGGGACATTAATCCATCAAGGCTGATGTTCGAATTGGTTCAGGCTGGAGTGAAATGGGCCGAGATTCGAAAGCCTGTATTTGCAGAAATAACAGGAGCAAAGGTTGCGAAGGCGTCAGCCATAAATCTGGTATACGGAGGTCTTCAGGATGATTAGTTTCAAAGATGCAGATTTGCTTTCCGTGTTACCGGAAAATCTGTCCCAGCCAGAGACACAGGCGCTGAGCGCGGCGATAAAAGGTGGGTTGAGGGACTTGCAGGGGTATGCCAGGGCGGCACCGATTTATGCTGCCATTAAGGAGTTGCCAGACGAAGCGTTAAATCTACTGGCAGTAGAACTACGAGTGCAGTATTATGAGCCGGATACAAAGCGAAGCGTTCGAGAAGGAATGATTAAGCAGACAGTAGCCTGGTATCTGAGAGGGGGAACTGGTTCCGTTTTATCGGAATACCTGGGAACTTTGTTCCAGGGCGGAAGATTGCAGGAGTGGTATATCTATGGAGGAAAACCATATTTTTTTAAGGCTATCGTTGATTTGGCCCTAGACGACGTGATTCATGTGGGGGACGGGGAGAAAATTGTTGACCGAATTCGTGTTTATAAAAATGTACGTTCTTGGTTAGAGGTGCTGGAATTTCATGTTGGCGCCGAATATGGGGTACCTATCAGTTACGAGAACAAAGTATGTTTTCGGTTCCAATTCCACCCACGATATAACTTAGGCTATTTGTATCTGGACGCCCTTTGGAGGCTGAATGGGAGCCGCCGCTTGAATGGTTATGACAGCGAGGAAATGCTGGATTTTTATCCGGTAAAGGTCCGGTTGTGGGCAAAGGTTAGCGGGGGAGCGAGAACAGAGCTGGCCGGAGTCAATATGAACGAGAGAGTACAGGTTGCTATTAAAACAGAATCCATTCAGCAGGTACAGACGGGCGTTGTAAAGCAGATGGAGATGGCAGAACGGTTGAACTGTCAGGTATCGGCAGTATGTAAGATTGAAACGGATAGTTATATGACGAAGTTAAACGGTCTGGATGGAACTTGGAAGTTGAATGGCAGCCGGAAACTCGACGGCGGTCGGTATGCACTATAAGAAAGGAAGGATAGAACATGGCAGAGAACAAAGGTGTAATCACGATGACAGGGAGGAAAAAGCTGTGCATGGCCCATGCTGGCGATGAAGCATTACCTAAAATTACGAAAATGGCCTGGGGGGATGGCGGTGTGGATGAGGAAGGAACTCCGAAACTGGCAACGGGGAACGAAGTAGGCCTGTATAACAAGCTTTTGGAAAAAGCGATCGAAAGCCATAGTTATACCAGTGACGACAAGACAACTTGCCGGTACACAGCTACGCTGGAGGCAGGGGAGCTGACGGGTAAGGAAATATCGGAGATGGGGCTGTTTGACGAGGCTGGCGATTTGATTGCTTACCGGACCTTTATGCGGAAAGGAAAAGATGAAGACATCCCACAGATTTATGATATGGACGAAATTTTTTAAAGAGGAGGCACCGCATGGCATTTATAATCAAGAATCCTCCGGAATTTACACGGGAGGTGACACAGTGGACGAGGGAGACACTGGCTGATGGTGCAGAAATGGCGGAAGTGCCGGAAGCACTATTGAATAATGATATTTACCTGAAGACTCAAATAGAACGTCTGGAGCATGTAACAGAAGTTACTCTTACGGCACCTGGCTGGACTGGAGAAACCGCACCGTACAGCCAGATGGTTCTGGTTTCGGGAGCCGCGGAAGGGATGGAGCCGACCGTGGTCAGCGCCCTGGCGGATGGGGCCGATGCAGCCACAGCAAAGGCATATATCAAGGCGTTTGGGATTATCTGTGGTGGCACAGCAGAGTTGACTGATGGACAGGCCGTATTTAAAGTTTATAAGAAGCCGGTGACGGACATTACAATCGGCCTGAAGGGAGTGTGAGGGTATGAGTAAGATATGGATGCCGGGAGGCGCTGGCGGTGGTGCCGGTTCGGACGAATGTACGCTTGTGAAAGCAAATGTACCGACTGGACTGAAAGCGGTTACCGCCGATTCGGATGATGAAGCAGTGGAAGGAACTTTAGACACGGAAACAACATTAGCGGATTCGCAGGCACTTTCGGGCCAAACGTTTTTAAAATTCAACCCGGTAACGAAGCTGTTTGAACGGCGAGTGGGTGGGATGACGAACCGGGGAGCGGTCACTCAGGAGCTGGGAGCTGGAGGAAGTTATACAATTCCAGATGGGTTTCACAACGGATCCGGAAAGGTAACAGCAAAGAGTCTGGCCAGCCAGACACCTGGCGATTCGGCAGCCGGGCATATCCTTGCCGGAAGAACGGCATGGGTAAACGGAAGTAAAATAACCGGCACGATTCCCACACAGGGCGCGGCAACTATCACACCTGGTACGTCGGCAAAGACTGCCATAGCAGCCGGCAGATACGCGAGCGGTGATATTACTGTGGCGGGTAGTTCGACCCTGGTGGCCAGTAACATCAAAAAAGGTGTAACCATCTTTGGTGTTACTGGGACGTTCGAGGGGTATGTTAGTGATACGCTATACTTCTATAACTCCGGTACTTGGAGTAATTTGAGTAGTACCGGAGTTACGAAAACAACCTCCGGCGGCAGTATTGTCGTAAGTAATAACTATATAGCGTTGCAGTATACCGGCGAATCTGCGATGTGCAGAACTAACCAAACCGTTGATTTGACAAATTATAATTATTTAAAAGCAACTTTTTCAAGCGGTATGTATAGTTACTTAGGAATAGGAACTAACCCATCATCAAATACTCTTAATGGGTTACTTAAATATATCGCTATTAATGGTTCAGGCGGTTCGGGAACTGCAATACTCGATATATCATCCTATACTGGATACTATTATATCTACTTGCGTGGTGGCGATGCCATTGTAGATTCACTGTTAACTAAGTTATACCTATCGAAGACATAATTCACTACCGATTACCGTTTAGACAAATATATTTGGGTTATGCTACCAGTGCCATACACCCATATATATAAGTAATAATAACCACTGTGACTCGATATATCGCATGTGGCAACACTACCGCCATATACCGCATCGGAACAGTTGACTAATCCCTCATTGTAGTCTACTGACGCAGTTTTATCGATACCGGAACGAAACCTAACAGTGTTACTATTTATCGATAAAACTTTCAAATAATTGTAGTTAGTTACATCAACAGTTTGGTTGGTTCTAACCATAGTATATCCGTCGGTACCTCTAGAGACTCCTATATCGCTACTATTGTACGTAATAGTACCAGTAGTAGTTTTGGATAATCCGGTACTACTCAAATTACTCCAAGTACCGGAGTTATAGAAAAATTAAAGAAAGGACGTGATAAATATGAAAGCATTAGTCATTTATGATTCAACTGGCCGTATCTGGAATATTATCTATGGCGAAGAAACTGTTCCACAGGGTCTCACAAGCATGTTTGTAGACATTCCAGATGGCGCAGCTCTTGAACGTATAGATGTGACAGATTCCGAGAATCCGAAGCCAGTATTCAGCTATCTTCCTGAGAGCGGTATAGGAATATTACAGACAAAAGCAGCGGATCTTGAGGAGCAGCTTACTGATACGCAGGTTGCTTTAACCGAGCAGTACGAAGTGAACTTAGCGTTATCGGAAGAGGTAACCAATTTACAGAATGCAGTATGCGAATTGTATGAAGGAGGTACAGAATAATGGCAAAAGTATATGCAGATTTAATCGTTAAAGGAAAGAAGACCTTCGCTGAAGTTCCGGACAAAATCAAGGAACAGGTTCGCCAGGCATTAATCGATCGGGACCGCGAAGACTTAATCGTTGAGTAAGGAGAAAGAGAGGTATCCTATGTGAATGAGATTTTGCAGTATATAGTTGGTCATTGGATAGAATGGTTGTTTGGTGGAGCTTTTGGCCTCCTGAGCATTGGACATGCCCGTCTTGCCCGGCGGCAGAAAGAGGATAGCCGCAAAAGCAATGCGATCAACGATGGCATCCAGGCATTGCTTCGCGATCGCATCATCCAGGCTTACAACCACTATCAGGATAAAGGGTATTGCCCTATTTACGGTAAGGAAAATGTAAAGCGTATGTATGATGCTTATCACGAATTAGGTGGAAATGACGTCGCAACCAAATTAAAAGATACATTATTAGATATGCCGGAAGAGCCGGCAGAAAGAGAGGAGTAGAATGGATTTAACCTTTATTACACAGCATTACATACCAGTTGTTTTAGTGGCCTGCCTGGTGGTCGGCTACTGCATTAAGCATATTAAGTGGCTGGATGCAGTCAGCAATCAGTACATCCCGTCAATCCTGGCAATCCTGGGAGCAATCCTGGGATGTGTGGCCGTCGGAGCAGTAAGCCTGGAAAGTATCGTATACGGGGCCGTAACAGGACTTGCCAGTACC